>Ga0126311_10000129_pt1 | contig 38063 bp, 42 predicted proteins | sample Plot61_FD_92539 | JGI IMG/M metagenome (GOLD analysis project Ga0126311, IMG submission 92539) | Serpentine soil microbial communities from UC McLaughlin Reserve, CA, USA - Plot61 | ecosystem: Environmental > Terrestrial > Soil > Grasslands | place: USA: UC McLaughlin Reserve, Lake County... | reverse complement strand
TACTCGCCGAACGTCAGCTGCACCGCGCCGCCTCGATGTACGCCCGCACGCGGGCGTGATCCTTGATCCCGGGCGCCGTCTCCAGGCTCGAGCTCGCGTCCACCGCCCACGGCCGCACGCGCTCGATCGCCTGACGGACGTTCTCCGGCGAAAGACCGCCCGCGAGCACGACGCGTCCGCGCGTCCGCTCAGCCCGGTCAAGATGCCCGGGGTCGTCCGCCTCCCACTCGCGATCCACGACGTGCGCGACCTCGCGGCCGCGGCGCAGCAGCGTCGCCGTGCGCGAGCGGTGTCCGTCCTCCCGCCCGTACAGCTGGACGAGGTCGGCGCCGTCGTCCGTGACCTCGCCGACGTGCACGGCCACCGAGAGCATCGTGTCGGGGACCGCCAGGACCGCCGCGGCCCGTCGGGGGGTCTCTCGCGCAAGCACGAATCCGGCCAGGTCGGCGCCGGCTTCGGCGGCGGCGGCGACGTCGTCCTCGCGCGTCAGGCCGCAGACCTTGACGAGCGGGCGTTCGATCAGCTCCTGGAGCTTCGCGGCGGGATCCGGCGCGCGCATCAGCGTCGAGCCGACGAGCACGGCGTCGGCCCCCGCTAGCTCCGCCTCGGCCGCGTGAGCCCGGGCGGCGATCGCGCTCTCGGCGACGACGACGCGGTCGCCGGGTGCCGCCTCGACGAGCTCGAGTTGCGTCCGGCGGTCGATCGCGAACGTCGACAGATCGCGCGCGTTGATGCCGATCGGGTCGGCGCCGAGCTCCACCGCCCGCCCGAGCTCCTTTGCGTCGTGCGCTTCGACCAGCGCGTCGAGCCCGAGCTCCTCAGCCGCGCCCAGCAGCTCTCGCATCCGCGCGTCGTCGAGGTCGCGGAGGAGCAGGAGCACCGCGTCGGCGCCGGCTCGCCGCAGCTCCGCCAGCTCCTCGCGCGTCGAGAAGAAGCCCTTCGCGAGCAGCGGTACCGCAGTCGCCTCCCGCGCCCCCGCGAGATCCGCCACCGAGCCGGCGAAGCGGTCGTCGACGAGGATCGAGACCCCTGCGGCGCCAGCACGCTCGAAGCTCGCCGCGAGGGCGGCCGGGTCGGCGTCGGGGCGCAGGTCGCCCGCCGAGGGCGAGCGCCGCTTCACCTCCGCAATCGCAGCGAGACCGTCGGCGGCGAGGGCGTTGCGGAGCCGGCCCATCAGGCGCTCACCTCGACGGTCTGCGAGAACTCGATCAGCGCGTCGAGCCGTTCGGCCGCCGCGCCGGAGTCGAGGGCCTCGCGGGCGAGCTCGAGACCGTCGCGCAGGTCCTCGGCACGTCCCGCGGCTGCTATCGCGCCGGCCGCGTTGAGCAGGATCGCCGACCGCCGTCCGCCCTGCGCGCCGTCGAAGACCGCACGGATCGCGGCGGCGTTCTCCTGCGGCGTCCCTCCGCGCAGCTCGGCGCCGTCGCAGCGGGCGACGCCGAGCTCGAGCGGGTCGATCTCGCGCTCGCGCACGTTGCCGTCGACGACCTCGCAGACGAGGTTGGGCCCGGCGGGTGAGAGCTCGTCGATGCCGCCCGCGCCGTGGACGACGAATGCGCGGCGCGCGCCCAGCTGCGCCAGCACCCGGGCGATCGTACGCACGAGCGACGGCGCGTAGACGCCGACGACCTGGGCGCGCGCTCCCGCGGGGTTCGTCAGCGGGCCGAGCACGTTGAAGACCGTACGTGCGGCGAGCTCGCGTCTCACGGGAGCAGCGTGCCGCATCGCCGGGTGGTGGGTCGGCGCGAACAGGAAGCCGAAGCCGAGCTCGTCGATCGAGCGCTCGATCCGCGCCGGCGGCAGCTCGAGCCGGAACCCGAGTGCCTCGAGCACGTCGGCCGAGCCGGAGGCCGAGGAGACGGCGCGGTTCCCGTGCTTGGCGACGCCGGCGTCGGCCGCCGCCGCGACCAGTGCCGCGGCGGTCGAGATGTTGATCGTGCGCGCGCCGTCGCCGCCCGTGCCGGCGGTGTCGACGAGGTCGTCCCGCTGCGGCCGCACGGTCAGGACGTGCTCGCGCATCGCCTCCGCGCACCCGCAGATCTCGTCTGCGGTCTCGCCCTTCAGCCGCAGCGCGATCAGGAAGCCGGCGATCTGCGCGGGCGTCGCTTCGCCTTCCATCACCTCGTTCATCACCGCTCGCGCGTCCTCACGCGAGAGGTCGTGCCCTTCGAGCAGCCGCGCGAGTGCCTGCTGAACGGTCACCGGTCGCCCTCGAGGAAGTTCCGCGCGAGCTCCGGGCCGCGAGGCGTCAGCACCGATTCCGGGTGGAACTGCACGCCGTCGACCGGCAGCTCGCGGTGCCGGACGGCCATCACCTCGCCGTCGGCGCAGGTCGCGGAGACCTCGAGGCAGGCAGGTACGGCCGTTGCGGCGAGCGAGTGGTAGCGGCCGGCCTCGAGCTGCTCCGGCAGCCCACGGAAGAGGCCGCGCCCGTCGTGCGTGATAGCGCTCGATTTCCCGTGCACGAGGCGCTTCGCGCGGCCGATCTCGCCGCCGAAGGCCTCCACGATCGTCTGGTGGCCCAGGCAGACGCCGAGCGTCGGCGTCGTCCGCGCGAGCCGTCGCACGATCTCGACCGAGGCGCCGGCGTCCGCCGGCCGCCCCGGCCCAGGCGAGACGACGAGATGCGAGGCCCCGAGCCGCTCGGCCCCGTCGGCGTTGATCGCGTCGTTGCGGTGCACGCTCACCTCCGCACCGAGCTCGCCGAAGAGGTGCGCCAGGTTGTAGGTGAAGGAGTCGTAGTTGTCGATCAGGAGGATCATGCCCGTGCCTCCGCGAGCCCGATCGCCGTCTCGAGCGCCGCGAGCTTCCGCAGGCACTCGTCGTGCTCGGCCGCCGGGTCGGAGTCGGCCACGATGCCTGCCCCTGCCTGCAGCAGCGCAACGCCCTCGTGCAGCACGATCGTGCGAATCGCGATGCACGCGTCGAGCGCCTCGCCCGGCAGCGCGTAGAGCAACGCGCCCGCATATGGCCCGCGCCGGTGACGCTCGAGCTCGGAGATCAGCTGCATCGCCCGCACCTTCGGCGCCCCCGAGACGGTGCCCGCCGGGAAGCAAGCGCGCAAGAGATCGAAGTGCGAGACCTGTGGTTGGAGCTCGGCCACGACCTCCGAGACGAGATGCGTCACGTGCGAGAACCGTTCCGGCTCGAGGAACCGCGCGACGCGCACGGAGCCGGGTCTCGAGACGCGCGAGAGGTCGTTGCGGCCGAGATCGACCAGCATCGTGTGCTCGGCGCGGTCCTTGTCCGACCCGAGCAGCCGCTCGGCGTCGCCCTCGCCAGGGCGCGTCGTCCCTGCGATCGGGTTGAGCGATGCATTCCGTCCCTCTGCCTTGACGAGTGTCTCCGGGGAGGAGCCGACGAGCGCGAGCCCGTCGAGCTCGAGCAGGAACAGGTAAGGCGACGGGTTCACCCGGCGCAGCGAGCGGTAGAGCTCGAGCGCGGTTGCCGACGTCGGCCGCTCGGCGCGCTGCGAGAGCACGATCTGAAAGGCGTCGCCGGCGCGGATGTGCTCTTTGGCCGCGACCACGGCGCGCTCGTATTCGTGCCGCGAGGGGAGCCGGCGGGTGGAACCCGCGCGCGCGCGGAGCGGCGGGTCGAGCGGCGGTTGGGGCCCCTGAAGCAAATCCGCGACGGTGTCCGCATCCCCGCGCAGCACCTCGGCCATGCCGAGGCCGTGGTCGAACCGAACGAGCGTCTCGGCGACGACGAAGCGGCTCTCGGGCAACGCGCGCCCGGCGGCCGGCAACGCGACCGTCGGCTCCAGCCGCGCGACGTGGTCGTAGCCGAGGTAGCCCACGACCGGCAGCGCGCACGCCTCCGCCTCGTCGATTTCGACGATGCGCGAGCCGCAGCCGACGAACGAGTGGCGGCCGAGGCGGCCCTTCTCGACCGACTCGAGCAGAAAGCTCGCGCGCCCGCCCTCGCGTAGGCGGAGGTACGCCCCGAGCGGGGTCAGGAGATCTGTCGAGATGACGGTCAATGCGTTCATGGCAAACAAAAAGACCCTCCATGCGGAAGGTCCGAGAGCGGAACGAGTTCGTCTAGGTCAGGTCAGCCGACGCTCTCGCCCCGCTCGTGGCGGCAGGCCCAGCCCCAGGTGCGCGGTGCGAGAGTCATCTCTCGGCAGCGTAGGCGCACCCGGGGCTGGACGTCAAGCGCGTGCGTCATGCCCGCGCGGTCTCGGCGGACTCCGTCTCCAGGAGCTCCGTGAGAGCGCCCGATAGTGGACCATGGCGGTGCGCAGATCCTCGGTCGAGGCCTTGCCGCGCTCGTTCGCGACCGAGATGCCGTGAGCGGCGCGATAGTTCGACATCACCTCGGGGTGGTCGACCGAGAGGTCGGCCGCCCGCTGCTCGAAGTCGTCGACCGGGTAGCCGCGCTCGCGCATCACCTGCTGGATCAACCGGTCGGCCTCGCCGACCGCCGCCTCGGGGTCGTCGACGAACCGCGCTTGCGTGTTGTGCCATTCGCTGGCGTAGCGGTCCCGCGACTGCTCCTGGAGCGGGCGGATCTCGAGCTCTTCGCGGCGCTTCTGCCGCTCGCTGAGCTCGGACTCCGCCTCGCGCCGGTTCGGCGCATCGGCGACCGTGCGGTCGTACTCGCTGCCGAACTGATCCTGCAGCCCTTCCGGCGACGTGTCTTGTACGCGCTCCAGGCAATCGCGGCCAGAACGACTACGACGGCGATCGCGATCAGGATCCATCCCCACGTGGGCACGTGCTGCTCCTCTCGTTCGCTCTCCGGCTTGCGCTTCCCGGCGACCGAACGGCAAACGGTGCATAAGGTCTTGCGATGCCAGCTCCCGAGCTTCTGCGCCGCCTCCTCACCGCACCTGGTCCGTCCGGCTACGAGACCCCCGCCTCGACGGTCTGGCGCGAGGCGGCCTCGGACTTCGCCGACGTAACGAGCGATGCGATGGGGTCGTCAGTCGCGCGCGTCCCCGGCACCGCCGGCGGCCCGCTCCTCGTCGTGCTCGGCCACATCGACGAGATCGGGCTGATGGTCACGCACGTCGACGAGCACGGGTTCGTCTACTTCCTCACGATCGGTGGCACGCGCCCGGAAGTGCTGCTCGGTCAGCGCGTCGAGGTCGCGGCGCGGCAGGGCGCTGTCCCGGGCGTGATCGGGCGCAAGGGCGGGCGGCGCCTGAAGGCGGGCGAGCAGCCGGAGCAGGTCCAGCTCGACGACCTGCACATCGACGTCGGCGCCTCGGGGCGCGACGAGGCGCTCGGCCTCCTGCAGATCGGCGACGTCGCGGTGATCGCGGCGGAGCCGGTCGAGCTCGCCGGCGGGCGGATCGCCTCGCGCTCGCTCGACAACCGGCTCGGCGCCTACGTCGTGCTCGAGGCCGCGCGGCGGGTCGCGGGCAGCGGCGGCGCCCCCGGGGACGTCGCGGCGGTCGCGGCGGTGCAGGAGGAGGTCGGCGATTACGCCGGCGCGCGCACCACGGTGTTCGCGCTCGAGCCACAGGTCGCCGTCGCCGTCGACGTGACCGGCGCCACGGACATCCCCGAAGGCGACGCGAAGCTCGACGGCGAGGCCAGGCTCGGCGCCGGCCCGATCATCAACCGCGGCTCGACCATCAACCCGCGGGTCTTCGAGCTGCTCGTCCAGACCGCTGAGTCCGAGGGCATCGGCTACGCGGTCAATGTCTCGGCGGGCGACACCCACACCGACATGGACGCGGCCTACGCAAGCCGCGCCGGCGTCGCAACCGGGCTCGTCTCCCTGGCGACGCGCTACATCCACACGCCGACGGAGATCGTCGCGCTGGAGGACGTCGAGGCCGCAATCCGGCTCGTGGCGGCTTTCGCGGCGCGGCTCGAGCCCGGCCTCGACTTCACTCGCTAGGGTTTTTCCATGACCCGCGCCGTGATCGTCTCCGCCGTTCGAACGCCCTTCGGCCGGCTCGGCGGCGGCCTCGCGAGCTACGAGGCGACCGAGCTCGGCGCGATCGCGATCCGCGCCGCGCTGGAACGCGTCGGGCTCGAGGCGCAGGAGCCGCAGTACGTGATCATGGGCCAGGTGCTGCAGGGCGGCGCCGGCCAGGCGCCGGCGCGCCAGGCCGCGATCGGGGCCGGCCTGCCGAAGGAGACGCCGGCCGACACGATCAACAAGGTCTGCGCGTCGTCGATCCGAGCGGTCGAGATTGCCGACTCGATGATTCGCACCGGCGACGTCGACGTCGTCGTCACGGGGGGCATGGAGTCGATGTCGAACGCGCCCTACCTCTTGAAGAAGGCCCGCTTCGGCTACCGGCTGGGCGACGGTGCGCTGATCGACTCGATGGTTTACGACGGCCTGACGTCGACGTTCGACCAGCTGCACATGGTCCAGCAGAACTCGAAGGTCGCGCGCGAGCTCGGCATCTCCCGAGAGCAGCAGGACTCGTGGGCCGCGCGCTCGCACGAGCGCGCGGCGGCCGCTCAAGACTCCGGCCGCTTCGACGACGAGATCGTCGCGGTGGGCGAGGTCACGGCCGATGAATCGGTCCGCGGCGACACCACGCTCGAGAAGCTGGCGGCGCTGAAACCGGTCTTCGACCCCGAGGGCACGACGACCGCGGGGAACGCCCCCGGCGTGAACGACGGCGCGAGCTGTGTCGTCGTCTGCTCGGAGGAGTGGGCGGCGCAACGCGGCCTCGAGCCGCTCGCGACGATCCTGTCGCAGGGCTACGTCGCCGACGACTTCGCCTACCTCGCGCGCACCCCGGCGAGGGCCGGCTCCATCGCGCTCGAACGCGCGGGCAAGACGATCGACGACGTGGAGCGCGTCGAGATCAACGAGGCGTTCTCGTCCGTCGCCTGGAACTCGACCAAGCTCCTGGGCGCCGATCAGGAGCAGGTGAACGTGAACGGCGGCGCGGTCGCGCTCGGGCATCCGATCGGCGCGAGCGGCGGGCGGATCGTCGGCACGATGGTGCACGAGCTGCGCCGTAACGGCGGTGGGCTCGGCCTCGCCGCGATCTGCTCGGGCGGCGGCCAGGGCGACGCGATCCTCCTCGAGGTCTGAGCGATGGTTCGGTTCCAGCACGCCCGCCCCGCCGGGTTGAGGCAGACGACCGGGCGGGGCCTGGCCGTCCTCTTGGGCGGCATCGCAAGCGACGCCTCGGTCGCGGTGGGGACGGTGGGTCGCTTTCAGCACGTGCCCGCAGGCCGGTCGAGACTCGCCCCCGGCGACGTCTGACGTGAGGTTCGAGCACGTGCTCGTCGTCGGCGCGGGCCAGATGGGCGGCGGGATTGCCCAGGTCGTGGCCGCCTCCGGCCGGCGCGTCTCGCTCTACGACTCGGCGCCCGGAGCAGTCGAGCGCGGACTTGCGACGATGGAGAAGAGCCTGGCGAAGCTCGCCGACAAAGGCGGCGCCGACCCCGACGAGGTTTTGGCGCGGGTCGAGCCGGTCGAGGATCTCGTCCCGGCCGACCTGATGGTCGAGGCCGTCGTCGAGGATGCCGCCGTCAAGGAGGACGTGTTCCGGCGCGCAGACGCGACGCTGCCGGCCGAGGCGGTGCTCGCGTCGAATACCTCGTCGATTCCGATCAGCACGCTCGCGACCGCCACGCGCCGTTCCGACCGAGTGATCGGGATGCACTTCTTCAACCCGGTACCGGTGCTGAAGCTCGTCGAGGTCGTTCGTGGCCGCGAGACCTCGGACGAGACGGCGGCCGAGATCACCGAGCTAGCGCGCGAGCTCGGGAAGACTCCGGCTGTAGCGAACGACTTCCCCGGCTTCGTCTCGAACCGGATCCTGATGCCGTACATCAACGAGGCGGTCTGGGCGCTCCACGACGGCGTCGCGGAGGCGGAGGCGATCGACACGATCGCAAAACTCGGGTTCGCGCACCCGCTCGGGCCGCTCGCGCTGGCCGATCTGATCGGCCTCGACACCTGCGTCGCGATCATGGAAGTGCTGCGCGAGGGGCTCGGCGACGAGCGCTACGCGCCGTGCCCGCTGCTCGAAGAGCTGGTGAGTGCAGGGAAGTTAGGCCGCAAGTCTGGCACCGGTTTCTTCATCTATTCGTAATAGGAGCCGATAGCTCCCTCAGGAACCCGCCACCTGAAGGAGGAGGTGCCCGCATGCGCCTCTTGTTGGTCGACGACGACGAAGGACTACTAGCGCTTCTGCGCACGACGTTCGAGGCGGTCGACGTGGAGGTCGACGAGGCCGCCGATGCCGTCTCCGCGCAGCAGCGGATCGCGGCTGCGCGCCCCGACGCGATCGTCCTCGACGTCAGCATGCCCGGACTCGACGGCGTCGCGCTCTGCGCGCGGCTCAAGAGCGCCCGCGCGACCCGCGAGATCCCGGTCGTTCTGCTGACGGGCTCCGACGCGACGACCGAGGCGACGGCGCAGGAAGTCGCTGCCGACGCGCTGCTGCTGAAGCCGTTCAGCCCGCTCGAGCTGCTCGCAGTCGTCGAACGCGTGGCGGCCGGTCTGCACGCAACGCCGTTCCGCGCAGACAGGAAGAGACGGCCCGACGAGCAGCTGCTGCTCTATGCGCGCGACCTGCGACATCTGCTCGAGCTCGAGCGTGGGCAACGCCGCCTGCTCGAGGCCGCCTACCACGAGACCGTCACCGCGCTCGCCGGCGCGCTCGAGTCGAAGGACAGCGGGACCGGCCAGCACTCTCAGCGCGTTCATCGCTACGCCGTCGAGCTAGCGCTCGTCGCAGCGCCCAGCGTCGTGGACGACGAAAGCGTGGCGTACGGCTTCATGCTCCACGACGTGGGCAAGATCGGGATCCCGGACAGCATCCTCCAGAAGCCGGGGCCGCTCACCGCTTCGGAACGCAGGCTGATGGAGACGCACACGGTCTCGGGAGAGCAGCTCCTGCGCGGCGTCTCGTTCCTGCAGGGGAAGGGGCTCGAGATCGTCCGCTCACACCACGAGCGCTGGGACGGCCGCGGCTATCCGGACCGGCTCGCGGGCAAAAAGATTCCCGTCGCCGCACGGATCTTCGCCGTCGCCGACGCGCTCGACGCGATGACGAGCGACCGTCCGTACCGGCGCGCGATGGCCTGGGCCGCCGCGGGCCGCGAGCTCGTCTCGCAGGCCGGTCTGCAGTTCGACCCCGCCGTCGTCGAGGCTTTTCGCGCGCGCGAACGATCGCTGCGGCGGATCCGGCGCGAGCTGGCCGGCAACGGCGCGCTCGTCACGGCTGGCGCCTAGGCCGACGCCGTCGTCGCCGGCGGCCTGTTGCTCGGCGTCTGGTGCCAGAGCACGATCTTGCCCTCGACGACGCGGAAAATCGCGGTCGCCCGCTGGCCGGGACCGTCACAGCGGCTGTGGGTCCGGTCGCCGAGCTCGAACGTCGCGGTCGTGGTTTGGCCCTTGCTCTCGATCGACACGATCCGCCCGGAGCACGGAAGGCTCGAGTTCCAGCGCACAGCTTCGCGGTGCGTCCGTAGCCGGAGCACCGCGTCGCCCTGCACCACCTCGGCGCCGCGCGCGAAGAGGTCGGCCGCGCGCTCGTTGTCGTCGCTGTTCAACGCCTGGCTCCAGGCCCGCACCACACTCTCCGCCGAGGGCGGCTCGCCTCCGCAGCCGGCTGCCACGGCGACGCAACCGGCCACAAGCAAAGCGGGGGCTCTCACGCGAGCGCCTCGCGCACGAGTCGCTGAAAGTGGGCCAGCAGCCGTTCGCTCTCGGGCAGCAGGCGACCCTCGTCGAGCAGGCCCGAGCGCATACCCGCCTGCACGGACTCCACGAGAGCGCGATCCTCGAGCCCGACCTGGTCGTCGAAGGCGAGCAGCTCGGCCACCTCGGCCTCGGTCGTCTGCTCGACGAAGAAGTAGTCGAGGAACCCGCGCGTATGGTCGGGGCCGAGCGGCGCGACCGGCCCGACCGCCAGGTTCGGCGGGCCCGGCAGCACGTACACCTTCGTCACCGGCCAGAGCCAGTGGAACTGCCCCTCGACCGGGCCGCTGCCGTTCCGCGTAGGCCCGAACTGGCTCGAGCCCAGCTTGTGCGTCTCCAGCCGGTACGCGCCCGGCGAGACGTCGACGACCGCGGTGAAGCCGGGATGGGCGACGGCGCAGTGGTAACACTCGAGGTAGTTCTCGACGGCGATCTTCCAGTTGCACGCGAGCTCGAACTCGCTGCGGTGGCGGAAGCGGAGCCGTTCGAGCTCGACCCCGCCCGCGGCGACGAGCTCCGGCAGCGGGCCGAGCGTCTCGGCGAGTGGAGGCGCGTCGGCGTCCGGGTGGACGAAGAGGAGCGGCCCCCAGGTTTCGACAGCGAGCGGTCGCAGGGCGATCCCGTCGATGTTGAGCTCCTGCCGAGAGCGCGGCGCTGCTCGCAGACGGCCGTCGAGGCCGTACGTCCACGCGTGGTACGGGCACTGGAGCGTCTCCCGGTTCCCGCGCCCGCAGGCGACGATCGACCCGCGGTGGCGGCAGACGTTGAGCAGCGCGTGCAGCTCGCCGGCGCGGTCGCGCGTGACCACCACCGGCAGGTCGCCGACGCTGCACGTGAAGAAGTCGCCGGCGTCGGCGGCGTGCTCTGCCGGCCCCGCGTACTGCCAGCCGCGCCGGAAGATGCGCTGCTGCTCTAGCCGCAGCAGCTGCGGGTCGGAGTACCAGCTCCACGGCAGCGTGGCCTGCGCAGTCCCGGAAGCCAAACCGGCAACGACTCTACAGGGCGATTGGTGTCCGCCCGGCCGGGGCTCCCGCGTCACGGGTCGCGCAGGTCCGGCAGACGTAGCGCATTCCTGTGACGGGCCGGCGCTGGCAAAGCGTCTGCCTGGACGCGTCGCCCGCCCTCGAACCGGCTTGCCCGGCGGTCGACTGGCTATTGAGCCAGAGCGGGCGCGACTATACTCGCCGCCCGATGCTCTTCGACCTCTCGGCGGACCAGCGGGAGATCCAGTCGCTGGCGCGGGAGTTCGCGCAGGGAGAGATCGAGCCGCACGCATCGGCCTGGGATCGGGAGCACGGCTTTCCGCGCGAGCTGTTCGGCAAGCTCGCGGAGCTCGGCCTGATGGGCGTCTGCATCCCGGAGGAGTACGGGGGCGCCGGCGCGGACTTCCTCTCCTACGTCCTCGTGCTCGAGGAGCTCTCGCGTGCCGACGCGGGAGTGGGGGTGACGGTTGCGGTGCACACGAGCGCCGTGACCCTGCCGATCCTCGGCTTCGGCACAGCCGAGCAGCGCAGCCGCTTCGTGCCGCCGCTCGCGCGTGGCGAGGCGATCGGCGCCTTCGCGCTGACCGAGCCCGAGGCAGGCTCCGACGCGGGTTCGTTACGGACAGCGGCGGTCGCGGACCGAGACGGCTGGTCGATCACCGGCTCGAAGCAGTGGATCACGAACGGCGCTTTCAATGGCACCGTTCTCCTTTTCGCCCGCACCGATCCCGACACACCGGGGCCGAAGGGTGTGTCGGCGTTCGTCCTCGACGGCGACCAGGTGCGCGTCACGCGCGAAGAGGAGAAGCTGGGTCTGAACTCGTCGTCGACGGTCGACCTCGCGATCGACGGCGCGCGGGTCGGCCCCGACCGCCTGCTGCACGAGGAAGGCAAGGGGTTCTCGGTCGCGATGGCGACGCTCGACGGCGGACGCATCGGGATAGCTGCGCAGGCGCTCGGGATCGCGCAGGCCGCGTACGACGTCGCGCGCGGCTACGCCGTCGAACGGCGCCAGTTCGGCAAGGCGATCGCCGACTTCCAGGCGATCCAGTGGAAGCTCGCCGACATGGCGACGCAGATCGACGCGGCGCGGCTGCTGGTCTATCGCGCCGCGTGGCTCAAGCAGGAGGGGCGCCCGCACACCGAGGAAGGCGCGAAGGCGAAGTTGTTCGCGTCGGAGACGGCGCGGCGTCAAACGGCCGAGGCGATCCAGGTGCTCGGCGGCTACGGCTATACGAAGGAGTTCCCGGTCGAGCGCTACTACCGCGACGCGAAGATCACCGAGATCTACGAGGGCACGAGCGAGATCCAGCGCCTGGTGATCGCCCGCTCGATTCTCGGCCTGCGCGAGCGGGAGCTCGCCCAGGGATGACCTTCATGTTCTCGCCCGACACCTGGGTTCCCACCATCCCCACCCACCAACAGCCTAAGCCGGAAAGCGTCACGACGCTGTCGCAAGACTGCGCCGGAACTGCGCCGTCTTGCGGCGGTGGTCGGAGCCCCGCAGCCGTGGAGCTTCGCCGCCGATGAGCCGGCGCGAACGCGACGAGCCGGTCCGCCTGACGAAGATCTACACGCGCGGCGGCGACGAGGGCGAGACCAGCCTCGGCGACGGCTCACGCGTCTCGAAGCTCGACCCGCGCGTCGTCGGGTTCGGGGTCGTGGACGAGCTCAACTCGCAGGTCGGCCTCGTCCGTGCCCTGGCCGAGCTCGACTCCGCCCTGCGCGAGCCGCTCGCGCAGATCCAGAACGACCTCTTCGATCTCGGCGCCGACCTCTCGGTGCCCTACGACTCGGGCGACGGGCGTTTGCGAGTCACACAGGCGCAGGTGGACGAGCTCGAACGGCTGTGCGATCAGCACAACGAGCGTTTGCCGGAGCTGAAGAGCTTCGTGCTGCCCGGCGGGAGCGAGGCCGCGGCTCGCTTGCACGTTGCGCGCGCCGTCTGTCGCCGCGCCGAGCTCGCGACGCTCGCTGCAGCGAGCGAGACGGGAATCGATCCGCTCGCGCCGGTCTACCTGAACCGGCTCTCTGATCTGCTCTTCATCCTGGCCCGCACGGCGAACGCAGGTGGTGAGGAGCCGCTGTGGCGACCCGGCGGAACCAGCGCACCGGCCTGATCCCGGCACTCAGCGTGAGACGCCGCGCCGCGTTTGCGGAGACAAGATCTCGACTTCGGAGTCAAGGCGGCGATAGGCGAAGCGGGCGCGCTGCCGGACGCGGCTCCTTCTCCACGCGGCGCAGCCGACCCTACGGGAGCGGGACGACGACGATCTGCCGGTTCGCGAAGGTTCCGGTGCCGCTGCTGACCTTGTACTTGGCCGTAAACGTCGTGCTTCCCGCTGTCAGCCCCGTCACGTAGTACGTCGCGCTGCCCTGAACCAGGATCGCCTGGTTGCCGCCGCTCTTGACGACGAACGCCTTCGCGTCGACGGCCGCCTGCGTGGTGGCACCGGAGACCGCGAAGCCCATCAGTGCCGACGCGGTGCTCGTGTTGTTCGTGGCCGACGCCGTCACGATCACGAGCGCGTTCCCGGAGGCAGGAATCGTGACCGTGGCCGACGGTCCGACGGTCGCAAGGTCGGCGTAGGTGGTGCTGGTGGTCGTCTCGGACGTCGTGACGGAGCCGCCCGCGGAGCCGGCTGTGCCGGCCGCGCCGGTCGCGCCCTTAGAGCCGGTCGCGCCCTTCGACCCCGTCGCTCCCTTGGCTCCCGTCGCGCCCTTGCTGCCGGTCGCTCCCTTCGCGCCCGTGGCGCCCTTGGAGCCGGTCGCTCCCTTCGAGCCGGTGACGCCCTTGCTGCCGGTGACGCCCTTCGCGCCGGTCGCGCCCTTCGGCCCCGTCGGTCCCTTCGCTCCGGCGGGGCCCGCAACTCCCTGAGCGCCGGTGACGCCCTTCACGCCGACAGCGCCGGTCGAGCCTGTCGGCCCCTTGGCGCCGGCGGGACCCTGTGCGCCGGTCGTGCCCTGTGCGCCGGTCGTGCCCTTCGCGCCGGTCGTGCCCTTGGAACCGGTCGCTCCCATGGCACCGGTCGCTCCCTTGGCACCGGTGGCGCCTCTCGAACCGGTGACGCCCTTGGCGCCGGTCGCGCCCGCACCGGTCGCGCCCCTGGCGCCGGTTGCACCCTTCGCGCCCGTGGCGCCCTTCGATCCGGTGACGCCCTTGGCGCCGGTCGCGCCCTTCGCGCCGGTCGCGCCGTTCGCCCCCGTCGCGCCGTTCGCGCCGGTTGCGCCGGTCGAGCCGGTGGCGCCCGGTGCGCCTGTCGAGCCCCTAGCGCCCGTCGATCCCTTCGATCCGGATGCGCCCCGCGAGCCGGTGACACCGGTCGCGCCAGTCGCGCCACGGGCGCCCGTCGGGCCCTGCGCACCCGCGGGGCCCTGAGCGCCGGTTGCGCCCTTCGAGCCCGCTACGCCCGTCGCGCCGGTCTTGCCGTCGGCACCGGTCGCGCCCTGCGCGCCGGTTGCACCCCTCGGGCCGGTTGCGCCCTTCGAGCCCGTCGCGCCCTTGGCACCGGTCGAACCCTTCAGACCGGTCGATCCATTCGAGCCGGTGGCGCCCTTCGAGCCCGTGGCGCCCGCGCTGCCGGTCGCGCCGCGCGCGCCGGTCGGGCCCCGGTCCCCGGCAGGGCCCGTAGCGCCCGCAGCGCCGGTCGCTCCCTTCGATCCAGTCGTCCCTTTGGCGCCCGTGGCGCCACGCGCACCCGTCGGGCCCTGAGCCGCGGCGGGACCGGCGCTGCCCTGCGCGCCCGTTGCGCCTTTCGCCCCCCTCGAGCCAGTGGCGCCGTTCGCGCCGGTGAATCCGTTCGCACCAGTCGCACCCTTGGAGCCCGTCGTGCCGGTCGACCCGGTCGCGCCCTTGGCGCCGCTGCTTCCGGTCGGTCCCTTTGTGCCAGTCGCGCCCTTTGCGCCGGTCGCGCCCTTGGCCCCGGTAACACCGCTGGCGCCCGTTGCGCCGCGTGCGCCGGTCGGACCCTTCGCGCCCGCCGGCCCCTGAGCGCCGGGCGCGCCCTTGGCGCCGGTCGAGCCGCGGTCGCCCTTCACACCTTGCGGCCCTTCCGGGCCGGTGACGCCGGTAGCGCCGATCGCCGCCGCGGTCCCGGGAAGTCCCTGCAGGCCCTGCGCACCCGTCGCCCCGGTCGCCCCGGCAGGGCCGGTCGTGCCGCTCGCCCCGGTCGGTCCGGCCAGCCCGATCGACCCCGCGGGCCCGGGAGGGCCGGCGACGCCGCGCGGGCCCGTCGGGCCGCGGCGCCCTGCGGAGGCGCTCTGCGTCTTCGTCGAGCCGTTCGACCTGTCGGGCGTGAACAGCGGCACCGTAGACGTGAGCGGTGGCGCGTTCCGAGCATGGTCGACGCTCGTGCCGGACGGCGCGTTCGCTGCGCCGCTGCCGGTCGCGGCGCCCGTGCTGCCCGTCGAAGCGACCTGCGTCTTCTGCCTGAGAACGACAGCGGAGCCCGGCGCAGCGTTGGCCGACCCGGCCGTGCCCGGCCCGACCGCGTCACGAACGAGAAATGCGCCGGTGGCGGCGACCGCCGCGAGCGGCAGCAGCGCAAGCGACGGCATTGCCGGTAGCCGCCGCAGAAAACCGAACGCCCGCAGGGCACGCAAAAAGATGCGCCCACTCGCCACGACCCCTGCATCGGCTTCGGCGGGCCAGGGAACGAGGTGAGTCCGGTGTGAAATCGGTATGAAGCGCCTCGCGGCGCTGCGGGCTGCGCCTGGTCGCGCTTCAGCAGGTCGCGCGCCGGGGTGTGATCGGGCTACAGCCGCCGCAAGCTCTCCTTTCGGTGAGCCGCGTCCCTTGCCGTGCCGTGGCGGTCGTGCGGCGAAGCGCCGGGAACGGGCACAATCCGGGGGTGGCGACGACGGAGGACCGGCGAGAGCTCGGAGGCGACGACTGGCGCAAGGAGCTGTACGACGCCGCGCCCGAGCGTCAGGGCGAGCTCTTCAGCACCATCTCGGGCCTCGAGAACGAGCCCCTGTACACGCCCGAGCGCGTCGCGCTCGACTACGACCGCGACCTCGGCTACCCCGGCGCCTATCCGTTCACGCGCGGCGTCTATCCCTCGATGTATCGCGGGCGACTCTGGACGATGCGGCAGTTCGCCGGCTTCGGCACCGCCGAAGAGACGAACGAGCGCTTCCGCTACCTGCTCGAGCACGGCCAGACGGGCCTCTCGACCGCCTTCGACATGCCGACGCTGATGGGCTACGACTCCGATCACGCGCGCTCGCTCGGCGAGGTCGGGCGCGAAGGCGTGGCGGTCGACTCGCTCGCCGACGCGGAGACGCTCTTCTCGGGGATCCCGCTCGGCGAGGTCTCCACCTCGATGACGATCAACGGCCCCGCGGCGATGCTGCTCGCGTTCTACATCTGCGTCGCCGAGCAGCAGGGCGTGCCACGCGCCGAGCTCCGCGGGACGATCCAGACGGACATCCTCAAGGAGTACATCGCGCAGAAGGAATGGATTTTCCCGCCAGAGCCGTCGATGCGGCTCGTCACCGACATGGTCGAGTTCTGCGCGCGCGAGCTGCCGCTCTGGCATCCGATCTCGATCTCGGGGTACCACATCCGCGAGGCCGGCTCGAACGCGCAGCAGGAGCTCGCGTTCACGCTCGCGAACGGCTTCGCCTACGTCGACGCGGCGATCGCGCGCGGCCTCGACGTAGACGAGTTCGCCCCGAGGCTCTCGTTCTTCTTCAACGCGCACCTCGACTTCTTCGAGGAGGTCGCGAAGTACCGGGCGGCGCGGCGGATCTGGGCGCGCGAGCTGCGCGAGCGATACGGCGCGAAGAACCCGCGCTCATGGTTGATGCGCTTCCACACCCAGACCGCGGGCGTCTCGCTGACGGCGCAGCAGCCCGAGGTGAACATCGTGCGCACCGCACTGGAGGCGCTCGCGGCTGTCCTCGGCGGCACCCAGTCGCTGCACACGAACTCGTTCGACGAGGCTCTCGCGTTGCCGACCGAGAACGCGGTCCGGCTCGCCCTGCGCACGCAGCAGGTGATCGCCCACGAAACGGGCGTCGTCAACACGATCGACCCGCTCGGCGGCTCGTACTACGTCGAAGAGCTGACCAACCGGCTCGAGGCGGAGGCCTACGACTACTTCGACCGGATCGAGAAGCTCGGCGGCGTGATCCCCGCGATCAAGGAGAACTTCCAGCAGCGCGAGATCGCCGAGGCGTCCTTCCGCTACCAGGCGGAAGTGGAGGCGAAGCAGCGGATCGTCGTCGGCGTCAACCGCTACCAGCTCGAGGACGAGGCCGAGCTCGAGCTCCTACGGATCGACCCAGCCCTCGAGCAGAAGCAGGTGGAGCGCGTGCAGGGTCTACGGGAGCGCCGCGACTCGGCCGCCGCCGAAATCGCGCTCGCGCGCCTGCAGGAGGCGGCTGCGCGCGAGGGCGAGAATCTGATGCCGCACCTGATCGACGCCTCTCGCGCGTACGTCACCATGGGCGAGATGTGCGACGCGTTGCGCGAGACGTGGGGCACTTGGCGCGAGACCCCCGTCTTCTAACATTCCGGCTACTGTGAGCGTCTACTCTCTTCGACCCCGATGAACGCAGTCGAGACCGCGCTCAGCTCACCGAAGGTTCACCGCTACCTGCTCTGGGTGGGTGTGGCCGTGCTCGCGGCCGGCGTGATCGCGGCGATCATGACGTTCGCCGGCGGAAGCGACAAGAACCACGCGAACCCGGACAAGGACTTCCACCCGAGTCTCCCGGCGAAGAGCGTCGCTCTGAAGAACGCCGACGGAGTGACGATCAAGACCTTCTCGCAGCTCGATCCGCAGGCCCGCTCCGCGATCACGACGTTCATCAGCACCGTCGTCGCGCGGAAGCACCTCGACGCCAGCTGGTCCGTGCTTGCGCCGAGCCTTCGCGCGGGCTACACGCGCACCCGGTGGTCGAGCGGCGGCGATCTCCCGGTCGTCCCGTACCCCGGAGTGGACGTCAAGCACATCCAGTACTACCTCGACTACGCCTCGACGAAGGAGATCCTCGTCGAGGTCGGCCTCGCCGGTAAGCCGGGCGTCAGCACGCGGCCGGTCACGTTCCAGCTCGGTCTCGTTCCGGTCGGCAAGAAGTGGCTCGTCGACTACTGGATGCCGCGCTGGACGCCGCCGGTCCCGACGAACTAGCGGCTCGGCCCCTCTAGATCTCGATCTCCAGCCCGTCGTGCGCGAGCTCGTGCGGTGCGTCGAGCGGGCGCTCGAACGGCCGGTGCGTGAGCAGCAGCCGTTTGGCGCCCGACGCCTGGAACGCCTCGACCGCCTCGTCTGCGCTCAGGTGGCCCCGGGTGCCGCCCTCGGGGTTTGCACGTAGCAGCGTCGCTTCGCAGACGAAGAGATCGGCGGAGCGGGCGATCTCCGCGAGGTTGTCGCTCGGCCCGGAGTCGCCGGAGTAGCCGACTACGGTCCCGTTGGCCGACGCGCGGAAGCCGAACGCGAGGAGGGTGTAGTGGAGCACGCGGTGGGCGGTGACCTCGAAGCCCGCGGCCGTGAACGGCTCGCCCTCGACGTACTCCTTCAGGCGGAACGCCTCCTCGAACATCTCGGGCTGGCCGAGCCGGCCCCCGATCGCGCACAGCATCTCGCGGCCCTCGGGCGGCACCCACAACTCCGGCGGCTCGACGCCGTCACCCGGGCCGACCGTCGCACCCCAGACCCACGGCACGAGGTCGCCCCAGTGATCGAGGTGCCAGTGGGTGATCGCGATCGCGTCGACTCGCGGCCAGGCCTCACGCTCGCGCAGCTTCGCGAGCACGCCCGGGCCGCAGTCGAGCAGTAGGCGGCCCGGGCCCTCGAGGAGGTAGCCGGACTGCGCTCCGCCGGGGTTCGGCCAGGCCGGCGAGCAGCCGACGACCGTCAGTCTGAGGCTCATCGGCCGCCTTTTGGCCGGTGAGGCCGGGGAGGGGGCTTGGGGGCAACCGGGAGCTTCCACCGCTCGAGCTCCTCGGCGGAGCCGGGGCGAGACCAGGAGAAGACCGGGGCTCGCGCGGGAAACATGGTTGCCCCCGCGGGAGCAGGTCGCAGACGAGCGACGCTCATATACTCATTCTCGTGGCGCGCAAGATCCGTGTCGTCATCGCGAAGCCCGGTCTCGACGGCCACGACCGGGGAGCGAAGATCATCGCACGCGCACTCCGTGACGCGGGGATGGAAGTCATCTACACCGGATTGCACCAGACCCCGGAGCAGATCGTCGAGACCGCCATCCAGGAAGACGCCGACGCCGTCGGCATCTCGATCCTGTCGGGTGCGCACATGACGCTCGTGCCGAAGATCCTCGACGGCCTGCGCGAGAACGGCGCGGAGGACGTGCTCGTCGTCCTCGGCGGAACGATCCCGACCGAGGATGCTGCGGAGCTGCAACGACAGGGGGTCGCCGCGGTCTTCACTCCGGGCGCGCCGACGACCGAGATCGTCGAGTTCCTGCGCGGAAGGGTGCCGGCATAGCCGTCCGCGTCGGCCGCGAGGGCGCGGTCGCGACCGTCACCGTCGATCGGCCGGACGCGCTGAACGCGCTCGACCGCCCGACGCTCGAGGAGCTGCGCGACCGGCTCGCCGAGCTCGCGGACGACGGCGAGACACGCGTCGTCGTGCTCACCGGCTCCGGCGAGAAGGCGTTCGTGGCCGGCGCCGACATCAAGTACATGAGCAGCCTCGAGGTCGAGGAGGCGAAGGCCTGGGGCGCACTGGGCCAGGACTGTGGCCGCTTGCTAGAGACGATGCCCAAGCCGACGATCGCCGCGATCAACGGCTTCGCGCTGGGCGGCGGCTGCGAGCTCGCGCTCGCGTGCGACCTGCGCTACGCCGCCTCGGCCGCGCGCCTCGGGCAGCCCGAGATCAACCTCGGGATCATCCCCGGCTGGGGCGCGACGCAGCGTCTTGCTCGCGTCTGCGGCCTCGGCGTCGCGAAGGAGCTGATCTTGACGGGCCGCCTCGTCGGCGCCGAGGAGGCGCTGCGCATCGGCCTCGTCGACGGCGTCCACGACCCGGTGCAGGAGAAGGCCCGCGAGGTCGCGGAGCTGCTCGCTTCGAAGAGCCCCGTCGCGCTCGCCGCGGCCAAGCGCGCGACGAACCACGCGCTGCAGGGCGACCACGTCCAGAACCTCCAGCGCGAGGCAGACGCGTTCGGCGGGCTCTTCGGCACCGAGGATGCGAAGGAGGGCCTGACCGCCTTCGCCGAGAAGCGCGAGCCGAAGTTCGTCGGGCGCTAGCTCGTACTAGGGCGAGACGAGCGAGACCAGCGAGGCGCTGAGCACGTTGTCGTCGCCGCGCTGCGCGCGCAGCGTCGTCGGCGCGACCGCCGTCCAGACGTCGATCGACTGGCCCGCCTTGGCGGAGCTGAGCGCCGCAGGCGTCCCGCGCGCGCCGACGCGGGCGACCCGCTGGACCGTGGCGTCGACCGGGACGGTAACGAGCAGGCGGCGCCTCAGTTTTGTCTGGCGCTGACGCATCGGCCAGGCGCTGACGGCGGTCGCGCGCAGCTGCACCGCGTCGTCCGAGACGGTGACGATCGACCCTCGCAGCTCGAGCGTGAAGGGTGCTCCTCGCGGTGCGGAGAACAGCAGCCGGGTCGCGCGTCGGAGCCATGGGTACGGATCGACTGCGCCCTTCCGCCCCGGATGGAGCTCGAAATGCAGGTGCGCGCGGACGCCGCTGGCATCGCCCGAGTCGCCGACGTAGCCCACCGGCTGCCCCGCCGTCACCTTGGCGCCGTCCTTCAGCCCCTTCGCGTACGCCGTTCCAGCGACGCACCTGCCGCGGTTGTCGTTCCTGGGCGTCAGGTCGTTGTTGAGGTGGATGTAGTAGTAGTCCGTGCCGCTCTGGCCGTGGAGGTAGAGCATGCAGCCGGCCGCGGCGGAATTGGTCCAGAACTCGACCTTGCCCGCTTCCGCGGCAAGGGCGAGGCTCCGCTTCGGCGCCACAATGTCGACGCCCTGATGCGCGCGGCCCGCACGCGGCGTCCCGAAATCGTCGGTGTAGGCGACGCGGCCCAGCACCGGGAAGACGATCTTCAACGGCGGCGCAGCAGCGTTCGCCGCGCCTGCCAACGTCAGGAGGAGAAGGGCAAGGAAGAGGATCCCTCGGGCTGTCGTCCGGTGGCTGAGCATGGCTCCGGTCGTGCTCGAAGGGCCGGACACTAGCAAAGCACCCGCTCGGTAGAGTCCCGCGCGCATGAAGATCGCCGTCTGCGCCAAGTACGTTCCCGAGGCCGCCGCCACCCGGCGGCTCGACCCCCAGACGAAGCGGCTCGACCGCTCGGGCGAGGGGGCGCTGAACCCCTTCGATGTGAACGCGGTCGAGGAGGCGCTGAAGCTCAAGGAGGCCGATCCCGGGGCGGCTGCCGAGGTCGTGATCGTCTCGCTCGGCCCCGAGCGCGCGCTCGAGGCGATGCGCCGCGCGCTGGCGATGGGTGCCGACCGCGTGGTGCTCGTCTCCGACGAGGGCGCGGCCGGCTCAGACCTGGTGGCGACGAGCCGTGTGCTCGCGGCGGCGCTGGAGCGCGAGGACGCCGACCTCGTCCTCTTCGGCCAGCAGGCGGACGACGCGGATGGCGCGGTGCTCTGGGCCGCCGTCGCGGATCGACTGCAGCGGCCGCTGATCTCGCAGGTCGCGGAGCTCACGCTGGCCGACGGCAAGGCGCGCGGGAAGCGCCAGACGGAGTACGGCTACGACATGATCGAGGCGCCGCTGCCGGCCGTGATCGCGGTCTCCGATGCGATCAACGAGCCTCGCTACCCCTCGTTGAAGGGGATCATGGGAGCGAAGAAGAAGCCGCAGGAGACGGTCTCGCTGAGCGACCTCGGGGTTCCGGCGGAGCAGGCGGGCGAGTCAGGTTCGGCAACGACCGTCGAGGCGCTGAACGACCCGCCGGCGCGCGGGGAGACGCTCAAGATCGAGGACGACGGCTCCGCTGCCGAGAAGATCCTCGACTTCCTCCAGGAGCGCAAGGCGCTGTGAGGCGCCGCTTCCCGTGTCAGGCCACGCGGGCTCTGCCGGTGTGGCCGTCTGAGATCGTCGACCTCGACCCCCGTCGTCGGGAGGTTCCGCGGTGAGGCTCCTGGTCTTCCTCGAGGCGCACGACGGGCGACTGCAGAAGGACTCGCTCGGGCTGCTCTCCAGGGCAGCCTCGCTCGGCGATGAGGTCGAGGGGGTGCTGCTCGGCTCCGGTATAGAGACGCTCGGCGCCGACGCAGGCAAGTTCGGCGCACAGCGGGTGCACGTGATGGACGACATCCTGCTCGACGCGCCGTTGCCGCAGCCGCGCGTGGACGCGCTCGAGACCCTGCTCGGAGAACACGACTTCGGCGCAGTGCTGTTCGCCGCCTCGGTGCTCTCGGCGGATATCGCCGCGGGCCTGGCGGCGAGGCTCGACGCCGGCCTCAACTACGACCTCACCGACCTCTCCGTCGTGGACGGCAAGTTGATCGGGAAGCGGCCGGCGCTCGGCGACTCCGTCTACGTGGACGTTGGCTGGAGCTCGGAGCCACGCCTCGCCCTGATCCGCTCGGGCACGTTCGAGCCGACCGAGAGCGGCGGCACCGCGGAGGTCGTGAAGTTCGAGTCGCGGCTGCAGGACTTCTCGCTCGCGGCGACGATGGTCGAGCAGGCGCACGAGGAGAGCGAAGGGCCGTCGATCGAGGATGCCGAGGTGATCGTCGCCGGCGGGCGCGGCCTCGGGAGCCCCGACGGGTTCGGCGCCGTCGAGGAGCTGGCGAAGGCGCTCGGCGGCGCGGTCGCCGCCACGCGTGCGGTCGTCGACGCGGGCTGGTACCCGTACGCGACGCAGGTCGGCCAGACCGGCAAGACCGTCTCGCCGAAGCTGTACGTCGCCGTCGGTATCTCGGGCGCGATCCAGCACAAGGTCGGCATGCAAAGCTCCGGCTTGATCGTCGCGATCAACAAGGACGCGAACGCGCCGATCTTCGAATACGCGGATCTCGGCATCGTGGGCGACCTGCACGAGATCGTCCCGAAGCTGACCGAGCTCGTGCGGGCGCGCAAGGCCGCGTGAGCGCGCTACGCGTTCCAGCATCAGGCACTCGCGACGCGGCGGAAGCCGCCTGATGGCGCTGCGCCCGTCAGCCTTCGCTCCTCCGTTCGACCCGAGCGAGTTCGTGGTCGCGCCGGGCGAGGCCGAGATCGAGGTCGGCGTGCTGATCGTCGGCGCCGGTCCCGCGGGCCTCGCGTGCGCGATCCGGCTCGGCCAGCTGCTCGAGGGCGAACCGAAACTGGCGGAAAGGCTGGGCGACGTCCCGGTCGCCGTGCTGGAGAAGGGCAAGCAGCCGGGGTCGCACCTGCTCTCCGGCGCGGTCGTCAACCCGCGCTCGCTGCGGAAGCTCTTCGGCGGCGCCGTGAAGACGAGCGAGATGCCGTTCTACGGCCGCGTCGAGGGCGAATCCGTGTACTTCCTGACGCCGAAGCGAGCCGTGCGGATCCCGACGCCGCCGACGATGCGGAACGGCGGCAACTACGTCGCGTCGCTCGCACAGCTCGGGCGCTGGCTGGCGCAGCGCGCGGAGGAAGCAGGCGCCACGATCCTGCCGGAGACGACGGGCCAGGCGCTGCTCGTCGGGGACGGCCGCGTGCGCGGCGTGCGCACCGGCGACAGGGGCCGTGGCAAGGACGGCCAGGAGCTCGGCAACTTCGAGCCCGGGTCGGCGGTGCACGCGCGGGCGACGGTCCTCGCCGAGGGCACGCAAGGCCACCTGACGGGGGTCGCGCTCGACCGCTTCCGGCTGCAGGGCGAGAACCCACAGGTGTGGGCACTCGGTGTGAAGGAGGTCTGGAAGGTCGCAAAGCCGCTCGACCGCGTGATCCACACGATGGGGTGGCCGCTGCGTCCCGGCGCGAAGTACCGCGAGTTCGGCGGCTCGTTCATCTACCCCATGGGGGACGAGCTGGTCTCGCTCGGGCTGGTCGTCGGGCTCGACTACCGCGACGCGGAGCTGTCCGTCCACGATCTCCTGCAGGAGCTGAAGACGCACCCGCTCGTCCGCAAGCTGCTGGAGGGCGGCGAGCGCGTTGCCTGGGGAGCGAAGACGATCCCCGAAGGCGGCTTCCTGTCGCTGCCGAAGCGCCTGCACGCGCCCGGGCTGCTGATCTGCGGCGACGGCGCCGGGCTCGTGAACGTCCCCGCCCTGAAGGGCATTCACTACGCGGTCGAGTCGGGGCGCCTCGCGGCCGAGGCGGCGTTCGCCGTGCTGCAGGGCGGCGAATCCCCGGGTCGCCGTGGCGCGCTCGCGCGCTACGACGAATCGCTGCAGGAGAGCTTCGTCTGGCGTGACCTGAAGCAGGTGCGGAACATGCGCCAGGCCTTCGGCCGTGGGTTCTGGCTCGGCGGTGCGCTCGCGGGCGCGATGACGGTCACGCGCGGCCACTTCCCGCCGGGCGACTCGCGCACCGAGTCGGACGCCGACCAGGAGCTGCTCCGCACGGACCGTGCGGCGAGGTACCCGGCCGCCAACGGCAAGCTCACCTTCGACAAGCTCTCGTCGGTCTTCCTCTCCGGGAACGCCACCCGCGACGACGGTCCGAATCACATCCGTGTGCGCGACCGTGTCGCGCCGGAGCTCGCCGAGCTCTGGACGCGCATGTGCCCCGCCGCCGTCTACGAGGTCGGCGACGAGGCGGGCGACGGCGACGTCCACGTCGAGATCACGCCGTCGAACTGCGTCCAGTGCGGCGCGATCACCGCCAAGGGCGGTCGGCTGACCCCGCCCGAGGGCGGTGCCGGACCCGAGTACAAGCTCACCTAGTGGTCGAGCTCGCCGACGTCGAGGCCGCTCGCGAGCGGATCGCCGGCCGGCTGCACCGCACTCCGACCGTCTCGTCGGCCACGCTGAGCGACCTCACACGCGCGCGCGTACACCTGAAGGCGGAGCTGTTCCAGAAGACGGGTTCCTTCAAGCCGCGCGGCGTCCTCAACAACCTCGCGACGCTGACGCCCGAGGAGCAGGCGCGCGGCGTGATCGGCATCTCGGCCGGCAACCATGCGCAGGCCCTGGCGTGGGGAGCGGCTGCCGAGGGGATCGACGCGCTGCTCGTGATGTGGCAGGGCGCGAGCGAGGCGAAGATCGCAGCAACGCGCGGCTACGGCGCCGAGGTCGACCTCGTCTCGGCAGACCCGACCGAGGCCTTCATGCGGCTCGACGAGCTGATCGAGCAAACCGGCCGCATTCCCGTGCACCCGTTCGATCACCCGCTGACGATCGCCGGCCAGGGAACCGTCGGCCTCGAGCTGATCGAGGACGTGCCAGAGGCCGACGTCGTCGTCGTGCCGATCGGTGGCGGAGGGCTGATCGCGGGGATCGCGACCGCGGTCGCCGGCAGGGCGCGCGTAGTAGGAGTCGAGCCCGAGCTATCGCCGGCGTTGCACGAGGCGCTTGCGGCCGGGGCGCCTGTGCCGGTGGCGCCGGCTTCGATCGCGGACGGCCTCGCCGCTCCGTTCGCCGGAACGAACACGCTCGAGGTGGTGCGGGAGCGGGTCGAGCAGGTCGTGCTCGTGACCGAGGCCGAGATCGAGGAGGCGATGCGCTTCCTCTACGCCCGCGCGAAGCTCGCATGCGAGACTGCGGGCGCGACCGCGACGGCGGCGCTGATGGCCGCCAAGGTGCCGCTGGAGGCGGGTGAGATCGTGGTCGCAGTGGTCTCTGGCGGCAACGTAGCCAGCCAAACCGCGGTTGCTATCCTGGCCGGACGATGAGGGCCGAGATCCATCCCGAGTACGTGCTCGCGACCGTTCGCTGCGCCTGCGGAAACGAGTTCCAGACGCGTTCGACGAAGTCGGAGCTCCACGTCGAGGTCTGCTCGAACTGCCATCCGTTCTACACGGGCAAGCAGAAGCTGATGGACAGCGGCGGCCGGGTCGAGCGCTTCCAGCGCCGGCTCGAAAAGGCCGGCGGCCGCAAGGCCTAGCACGTAATGAGCGCCCCGATCGGCGGGCAGGCCGTCCTCGAGGGCGTGATGATGCGCGGCCCTTCCAACTGGGCCGTTGCGGTGCGCAAGCCCGACGGCCAGATCGCCGAGGTCTGCCGCCCGATCGAGTCGGTGATGAAGCGGCACTGGTTCTTCCGGCTGCCGGTCGTCCGCGGGGTGATCGCGCTCGGCGAGTCGCTCGCGATCGGATTTCGGGCGCTTTCGATCTCGGCTCAGTACGCGGCGCAGGAGGAGGGCTCCGACGCGGAGGCCGAAGAGGTGCAGACCGAGCTCTCACGCGGGGCGCTCTTCTTCGCCTTTGCCGTCGCGATCGCCTTTGCCTTGCTGCTCTTCAAGGTGACGCCCGTGCTGATCACCAACTGGCTCCCAATCGATACGACGGGGTGGTTCGTGGTCGTCGAGGGGCTGATCCGCGTCACGCTGTTCGTGCTCTACCTCTTCCTGATCTCGCTGCTGCCCGACCTGCGGCGCGTGTTCCAGTACCACGCGGCGGAGCACAAGGCGATCAACGCCTACGAGGCAGGGGAGGAGCTGGAGCCGCAGACCGTCCAGCGCTTCAGCCTGATTCATCCGCGCTGCGGCACCGCCTTCCTGCTCTGGGTGATGGTGATCGCGATCTTCGTCTTCGCGTTCTTCGGCCGGCCTGCCTGGTACTGGCTGATCGCCACGAGGATCCTGTTGCTCCCGGTGATCGCCGGGATCGCCTACGAGTTGATCCGCTTCGCCGGGAAGCACACGGACAACCGCGCGCTGATGACGCTGCTCGCCCCCGGGCTCTGGCTCCAGCGCCTGACGACGCGCGAGCCGACGCTCGACCAGCTCGAGGTCTCGATCCGCGCCCTGCGCGAGGTGCTCGCGCTCGAAGGCCGCGAGGTTCGGGCGGAGTCGGAGCGCGTCGAGATCATGGCCTAGCGCGGGCAGGAGGCGTCGCTCGACGGCGCTAACCTTGGCCGCATGGCCGAGTTCGACCAGCTGGTCGACGAGCTCGAGCGCTCCTATCGCGAGACGCAGGAGCGCCTCAGCGATCCGGGCGTCTACAACGACCACCGCGAGGCGGCGGAGGTCGGCCGGCGCGCAAAGGAGCTCGAAGGCCCGGCCAGGCTGGCGCAGGAGTGGCGCGAGACGCGCGACGACCTCGACGCGGCTCGTGCCGACGGTGACCTGCGCGAGATGATCCCGGAGCTCGAAGAGCGCCTCGACGCGCTCGAGGAGGAGCTCAAGCTCGCGCTCGTCGAGACCGACCCGGCCGACCGGAAGGACGTGATCGTCGAGATCCGCCAAGGCGTCGGCGGCGACGAGGCCGCGCTCTGGGCGGCCGACGTCTTCCGGATGCTGGTGCGTTACGCCGAGCGCCGCGGCTTCACCGTCGAGCAGCTCGAGGCGAGCGGGAACGAATCGGGCGGCTTCAAGGAGGTTGTCTTCGCCGTCAAGGGCGACGGGGCGTATTCGATCTACAAGTGGGAGGCGGGGACGCACCGGGTGCAGCGTGTTCCGGAAACCGAGTCGCAGGGCCGCATCCACACCTCGACGGCGACCGTGGCGGTGATGCCCGAGGCAGAGGAGGTCGAGGTCGAGCTCGACCCGAACGACCTGAAGGTCGACGTGTACCGCTCGACGGGCCCGGGGGGCCAGAGCGTGAACACGACCGACTCCGCGGTGCGCATCACCCACGTGCCGACCGGAATCGTTGTCGCGATGCAAGACGAGAAGTCACAGCTTCAGAACAAGACGAAGGCGCTGCGGGTCCTCCGCGCGCGGCTCTACGAGGCGGAGCGCGAACGGCAGCAGGCCGAGGCGGCGGCGGCGCGGCGTTCGCAGATCGGCTCCGGCCGGCGCGCCGAGAAGATCCGCACGTACAACTTCCCCGAGAACCGTCTGACCGACCACCGCGTACACCTCACCGTGCACCGGCTCGACAAGATCCTCGAGGGTGAGCTGGACGAGTTCACCGAGGCGCTGGCCGCGGAGGAGCGGCGGCGCGCCCTCGAGCCAGACCCGGCGTGACGCTCGGGGATGCCCTCGCGCAGGCGACCGCGCGGCTCGCCGAGGCCGGCGTGGAGTCGGCTCGGCTCGAAGCGGAGCTGCTGCTTGCGAGGGCCTGCGACGACTGCGCCCGCGCGCTGCTCTACGCCGAGCTCGACCGCGAGCTGAACGAGGAGCAGATCGCCGGGTTCGACGCGAACGTCTCCCGGCGGGAGCAGCGCGAGCCGCTCGCGTACGTCCTCGGCGAATGGGGCTTCCGCCGACTCACGCTCAAGACCGACCGTCGCGCGCTGATCCCGCGGCCCGAAACCGAGATCGTCGTCGAGCGCGCGCTGACGCACATCCGCGACCTCGACGAGCCGAAGGTCCTCGACGTCGGCACCGGCACGGGTGCGATCGCGCTCGCGATCGCCGACGAGGTGCCGACGGCGCGCGTCACCGCGCTCGATGTCTCGGACGATGCGCTCGCGCTCGCGCGCGAGAACCTTGAGCTGACCGGCGTGAACGGGCGCGTTCGGCTCGTCGAGCACGACCTCACGAGCGGCCTCGGCGAGCACGACTACGACCTGGTGGTCTCGAACCCGCCGTACGTCGAGCCCGACGAGCTGCCGACGCTGCAGCCGGAGGTGCGCGACTGGGAGCCGCACATCGCTCTCGTCGCGGCGGGCGCGACGGAGAAGCTGGCGCACGCCGCGACCGAGGCGCTGCGGCCGGGCGGGTGGCTGGTGCTCGAGACCGCGGCCGGCGCGGGAGAGCGGATCGAGCGCCTCCTCTCGGCCATCGGCTTCGACCAGGTCACGATCACACCGGACCTCGCCGGCCGCGACCGCGTCGCCGAGGGCAGGTGGGCAGGCGGCCCGTGATAGGACGCCCGGTGGCGGCCCCGGCCACCTACTACGCCGGTAGCGGCGATGTCCACCCGCACCACGTAGTTCGCCGGCTCCGAGATCCGCTTCGACGACCGCGGGCGAGTCTCGTTCAGGGGCGTCCGCGAGCGCTGGGAGCTCTACGCGACGAGCAACTAGGATGCCGGCCCGATGCACGGGCCGAGCGAGCGACTGACCACCGCCGACGGGCGGACGTTGGCGTACCGCCGCCTGGGCTCCGGCCCGACGCTCGTCTGCCACCCTGGTGGCCCGGGCTTCTCCTCGCTGTACCTTTCGGACCTCGGTCGGCTCGACGAGGAGCTCGAGCTCGTGCTCGTGGACCCACGCGACACCGGCCGCTCCGACCCGGCGGCCGAGCCGCACGCCTACGAGATCGACGATTACGTCTCCGATCTCGAGGAGCTGCGTGCGCACCTCGGGCTCGAGCGGATGCAGCTGCTCGGTCACTCGCACGGAGGCGTCGCCGCGGCCGCGTACGCCGCTTCGCACGCGGAGCGCGTCGAGCGCCTGATCCTCGCGAGTACCCTTCCGCGCCATGGGCCGGAGCAGGAGGCGACGATGCAAGCGGCGATCCAGGAGCGCTCGGCCGAGCCATGGTACGACGACGCCGTCGCCGCGCTGAAGACGGAGCTCGAGGGCGATTTCGCCGACGGCCGGGAGCTGATGGACCTCAGCCAGCGGATGATGCCGCTCTACTTCGCCCGCTACGGCGACCGCGAGCGGGCGTATGTGCAGGACATGGACGGCGAGAAGCTCTCGGTCGACGCGCTCCGCCTGTGGGAGAAGGAGATCTTCGGGCATTTCGACCTACGGCCGCTGCTGCCCCGGTTGACGATGCCGACGCTCGTGATCACCGGCGAGCGCGACTTCATCACAGGACCGTCGTGCGCCGCCGAGCTGGCCGCGGCGATCCCGGAGGCGGAGACGGTCGTCCTGCCGCGGGTCGGGCACATGGTCTTCGTGGAGGCGCCCGACGCCTTTCGCCAGGCGGTGCTCTCGTTTCTCGGCGTCGGAGCACCGGCCTGATCGAGCAGGCGGTCGAGGCGCTGCGCGACGGCCGGCCCGTGGTGCTGCCGACCGACACGGTCTACGGCCTGTGCGCCGACCCGTATCGGGAGGCGCCCACGCGCGAGGTCTACCGGATGAAGCAGCGGCCGACCGAGCAGCCGATGGCGCTGCTCGCCAAGGACGTCGACTTCCTGTTCGAGCTCGTCCCCGAGCTGCGCGGACGCGCGGGCACGCTCATCCGCGCACTGCTCCCCGGCGCGTACACGCTGATCGTCCCGAACCCCGGCAAGCGGTACGGCTGGCTGACCGGCGACTCGGCCGACACGATCGGCGTGCGCGTGCCCGAGCTCGCCGGCACCGGCGCGGAGGTGCTCGAGCGCGTCGGCGCGGTCGCGGCGACGAGCGCGAATCTGCACGGCGGCCCCGGCGCGGCCCGACTCGAAGACGTCGTCGTCGAAATCCGAGCGGGCGCCGCGGCGGTCGTGGACGGCGGCGAGCTCCCAGGCGTGCCGTCGACGGTTGTCGACCTGACCGGTGCCGAGCCGAAGATCCTCCGAGAGGGCGCCGTCCCGGCCGCCGCGGCGCTCGAGCGGGCGGCCGGCGCCTTCAGCAGGTAGCCGCAGTACCATCCATAGCCGTGGCGATCGCCCAGGAGACGGTCCAGCACCTCCGCACCGCGGGACTCGCGGAGGTCGACCCGTCGATCGCGGAGCTGCTCGGCCGCGAGCTCGAGCGGCAGCGCGGCCAGATCGAGCTGATCGCCTCGGAGAACTTCACGTGGCCCTCGATCCTCGAGGCGGTCGGGTCGGTGCCGACCAACAAATACGCCGAGGGCTATCCCGGGCGGCGCTACTACGGGGGCTGCGACGTCGTCGATGAGATCGAGCAGACGGCGATCGAGCGCGCTAAGGAGCTGTTCGGGGCCGATCACGCGAACGTTCAGCCGCACGCGGGCGCGCAGACGAACATGGCCGCCTACATGGCCGTGCTGCAACCCGGTGACACGATCCTCTCGCTCGAGCTCTCGCACGGCGGCCACCTGACCCACGGCCTGAAGGTCAACTTCTCCGGCCGGCTCTACACGATCGTCCACTACGGCGTCTCGCGCGAGACGAACATGGTCGACTACGACGAGGTGCTCGCGCTCGCCAAGCAGCACCGGCCGAAGCTGATCGTCTGCGGCGGCTCGGCCTACCCGCGCACCGTCGAGACCGATCGCTTCCGCGAGATCGCGGACGAGGTCGGTGCGCTCCTGCTCTGCGACATGGCGCATTTCGCAGGCCTCGTCGCCGCCGGACTGCACCCGAACCCCGTGAAGGACTGCGACTTCGTCACCTCGACGACGCACAAGACGCTCGCGGGTCCTCGCGCCGGCTTCATCCTTTGCCGGGAAGAGCACGCTCAGGCGGTTGACCGCGCGGTCTTCCCGGGAATGCAGGGAGGGCCGCTCGTGCACACGATGGCCGCCAAGGCGACGTGCTTCCGGATCGCGGCCACCGAGGCCTTCCGCGAGTATCAGACGCAGGTGCGCGCGAACGCCGACACGCTGGCCGCGACCCTGCAAGACGGCGGCCTGGACGTTCTCACCGGCGGCACCGATACGCACCTGCTGCAGGTCGACCTCCGCTCGACCGACTGGAGCGGCAAGGACGCGGAGGAGCGGCTGGACGCGGCGAAGCTGACCGTCAACCGCAACACCGTCCCCTTCGACGAGCGGCCGCCGACGGTCGCGTCCGGGATCCGCGTGGGCACGCCCGCGGCGACGATGCGCGGCTTCGACGAGGACGACTTTCGCGAGGTCGGCGCGATCATCTGCGACGCGCTCGGCGACGGCGCCGACCTGGGAGCGCTCGCGACCCGCAGCGAGGCGCTGTGCGAGCGGCGGCCGCTCTACCCGGGCTTCCGCGGCTTCACCACGTACGTGACGTGAACCCCGAGACGACCAGCGGCGTGACCGAGGTCACGCATCCGCTCGTCCAGCACAAGCTCTCGTACCTCCGCGACCGGGAGACGCCCACGGTCCACTTCCGCAAGCTCGCCAACGAGCTCACGCTGCTGCTGACCTACGAGGCGACGAAGGACTTCCCGACGGAGCCGGACGAGGTCGAGACGCCGCTCGAACGCACCGAAGTGCAGCGCATCGCGGGCAAGAAGGTGGCGGTCTGTCCGGTTCTGCGCGCGGGCCTCGGCATGCTCGACGGCGTGCTCTCGCTCGTCTCGAGCGCGCGTGTCGGCTTCATCGGCCTCTACCGCGACGAGGAGACGCTGCAGCCGGTCGAGTACTACGTGAAGCTCCCGGAGCTCGGCGACGGCGAGCGCGACGCGATCGTGCTCGACCCGATGCTCGCCACGGGCCGCTCGAGCGCTGCGGCGGTCGCTGCCGTTAAGCAGGCGGGGGCGCGCTCCGTCACGCTCGTCTGCCTCGTCGCCGCACCCGAGGGCATCCAGCATCTGCAGGGCGAACATCCGGACGTGCGAATCGTGACGGCGTCCGTCGACCGTGGGCTCAACGAGCGCGGCTACATAGTGCCCGGCCTCGGCGACGCCGGCGACCGCCTGTACGGAACGAAGTAAGGCGCCGGCCACGGAGGGCGGGCGGGCGCGCTCCGCCCGTGCGGCCGTCGGGCGGACCGTCCTCGCGCAGGTCGAATTGGCCTACGTGCGAAGTAGCCTCTAGGCATGTGGCACACGCTCACTGAGAACCTCGAGGTCGTCTGGGGCTTCGCGCTCGCTGCGTCGATCGTCGTGCTCCTGACGCCGGCGGTCGGGGGGATGGCGCGGCTGCTCGGGGTGGTCGACCGGCCGGGCGTGCGTCGCGTCAACAAGGCCGCGGTCCCACGGCTCGGCGGGCTCGCGCTCTTCTTCGGGATCTTCGTGCCGGCGCTCGCGTTCCTGCCGCTCGGCCGCGAGACCAAAGGGCTGCTGCTGGGGATGGCGGTGGCGACGACGGTCGGCGCGATCGACGACTTCCGCGGTCTCGTCTGGTGGGAGAAGCTCGGGGGCCAGATCGCGGCGGCGGCGATCCCGGCCGGCTTCGGGATCTGGGTGCACCGCTTCACGTTCCCGATCCTCGGCGTGCATGCGCTTCCGGAGTGGGTCGGCGTGCCGCTGACGGTGCTCTGGATCGTGGCGATCATGAACATGGTCAACTTCCTGGACGGCCTCGACGGCCTCGCCGCCGGCGTCTGCGCCATCTCCGGCTTCACCTTCTGCATGATCGCGCTGTCGCTGGGGCGCCCGGAGCCCGCGATCCTCGCGGCGATCGTGCTCGGCGCCGCCCTGGGCTTCCTGCGCCACAACTTCTACCCGGCGCGGATCTTCATGGGCGACTCCGGCGCGCTGCTGCTCGGCTTCACGCTGGGCGCGCTGGCCGTTCAGGGCCTCTTGAAGACGGCCGCGGTCGCGACGCTGCTCTTTCCGTTGCTCGTCCTCGCGATCCCGATCCTCGACACCTCGTTCGTGATCGCGAAGCGGATCAAGTACGGACAGCCCGTGTACACCGCCGACCGCACGCACCTGCACCACCGCTTCCTGAACATCGGCTTCTCGCAGCGGCGTGCAGCGCTGACGATGTGGGGATGGTGCGCACTGCTCGCGGCCGCGGCCCTCGGGACGCGGTTCATCCACCCGCACGCCCACGGCGAGTGGCGCACCGGCCCGACGATCGCGGTCGCGGCGATCGGCGCCCTGGCGCTCGGCGCCTCGATCTACATGGTCTACCTGCTCGAGATCGTGAAGCTCGCGAACCCGCGCATCCGCCGCCGCGAGGCCGAGGCGCGAGCTGCCGCCGAGCGGCGGACCGCCTAGCCGAGCTCCCGACGGACGCGCGCCGGGACGCCGACCGCGAGCACGCCCGCAGGCAGGTCGCGCGTCACGACCGCGCCCGCGCCGACGACCGTGTCCGCCCCGATCGTCACGCCCGGGCACACGATCACGCCGCTGCCGAGCCAGACGTTGTCCTCGATCGCGATCGGCCGCGCGGCCTCCCACCGCTCGCGGCGTGGGCCCGGCTCGAGCGGGTGCGTGGCCGTCACGAGTTGCACGCGCGTGGCGAGCTGGCAGTCGGCGCCGACCGCGATCGGCGCCACGTCGAGCATCACGCAGTCGTAGTTGACGAACGTCCGGTCGCCGATCGTGATCTGCGCCCCGTAGTCGCAGCGGAACGTCGGTTTGATGACGACGCCGTTGCCCACCTCGCCGAGCAGCTCTCGAAGAAGCTGCGATCGCAGCTCCTGCTCCTCGTGACGCGTCGCGTTGTAGCGCTCGAGCAGGGCCTGCGCGCGGGCGTGGTCGCGCTCGAGGTCGGGGTCGTCGGCGCGGTAGAGCTCGCCGCCGAGCATCCGCCTCTTCATCTCCGACACCGCCCGGACCTACCCCAGGAACCGCAGGAGCAACGCGGTGTAGCCGGGTGCCCGCGGGATGCCGTGTCCGGCTCCGGGAAGCACGGCGCGCTCGGCCGCGAGGCGTTCCTCGAGCACGTCGCAGACGGCGTCGAACGCGGGGTGGTGGCCACCCGAGATCACGAGCTTCGGAAACGGCGCGGCCTCGAGCTCGTCCAGCGGGATCTCGGCCTCCCACGGCGGCCGTTCGGCGATCGTCGCGCGGATCGTCTGCTCGAGCTCCGGCGGCAGCGGATCCGGCAGGCGCGCCTCCGTCCCGACGAGCGCGAGGAAGCCCTCGGCGAACCTCCGCGGGTCGCGCGGACCGTTCGTGAAGTGCTCGTCGAGCCGCTCGACCAGCACGTCGACGGCGGGGTTCCCGCGCGCGAGTCCGAAGGCAGGCGGCTCGCTGACGACGAGCGAGCGGACCGCCTCCGGCCGCCGCGCCGCCATCAGCAGCGCGATCACCCCGCCGTAGGAGTGGCCGACCAGGTGCGCGCCGTCTGCGAGTAGCGGCGCGAGCTCCTCGGCCTGCCGCCCGAAGTCGATCCGCTCGAGCGGCGGATTCGGCGGATAGCCGCCCCGGGCGGGCGTCACGAGCGTGTACCGAGAGGCCAGTCGCTGCACCGCGCTCCAGGCGGAGTGGGCGTTCCCGCCGCTCCCGTGAACGAGGACAACCCGCACGCCGCGATCGTACAAAGTCGCCGGAAAATGCCGCAGGCGAGCCGGATTTCGGTGTCACAAGGTTTGTTATGCTCGCGCCGATGGAGCCCAGCCCCCGTTCGACCTTCGAGCCGGCCGGAGCCGGCGCGCTGCTCGGGGGCGTCACCGCCGCGAGCGTCGGAGCGGGTGCGCTCGTCGGCTGGGCCGCAGGCTCGGTCGGGCTTGGGATTCTCGGCGGCGCCTTCGTCGGCATCCCCGCCGGTGTGTTCGCGGTCTACAAGCGGTACCGGAACGCGTTTTGACGCGCGTCGGAATCCTCGGAGCGCCGCGTCCGATTCCGCAACAGCGCCTGCTCGGGACGGCGGCGGGCGCGCTCGTGATCGCGCTCGCGCTGCCACTCTTCCTCGTAGCCGGCTGGCCGGTGTCCGGCTGGCTTGCGGCGGCCTTGCTCTGGGTCGGCGCGCAGGCGTTCGGAGCGCTCCTCGCGCGCGTGAAGCCTTCACCCGACAACGTGGCGGCATCAGGCGCGCTCGCGTTCGGGATGATGATCCGGCTGCTCGCGATCCTCGGCGTCCTGCTCGCGCTCGTGGCCTCGGACCGGGAAGCGGGGCTCGCCGCCGCGCTCCTCTACGGCGCCGCCTACACAGCCGAGCTCTCGTTCTCGCTGCTCGGCTACTACAGCCAGGAGCCCCGCGCGTGAGGCGCGTGCTTCTCGCGGTCGCGCTGTTCGCCCTGGCGCTGCCGGCGCAGGCGTTCGCGCGCGGCGAGTTCGACCCTACGACCGAGTTCGAGCAGCACGAGTGGGTCTCGATCCACCTCGGCGGCCTCAACCTCTCGATCACGAAGGCGGTCGCGTACCTGATGCTCGGGACCGTGCTGACGATCCTGCTCGGTCTCTTCCTGATGCGGGGGAAGACGCTCAACCGGCGCCAGACGGTCGGCGAGTCGGTCTACGAGATCGCGCAGGTGCAGATCGCCGAGCAGGGGCTGCCTTCCAAGGCGATCGGACTCTGGTTCCCCTACGTCGCGACGTTGCTGCTCTTCATCTTCGTGATCAACCTGATCGGCTTCGTTCCCTTGCCGCTGACGGGCGAGAAGTGGCACGGCGTCCCGACCTGGGGCATCTACGCCGCCACCTCGTCGATCTCGGTGACACTCGCGCTCGCGCTGCTGACGTTCGTCTTCACGCACGTCGAGGGCGTGCGCTGGAACGGCCCTGTCCGCTATTTCAAGAGCTGGATCCCGGAAGCGCCGAAGCCGCTGCTGCTGCTGATCGTGCCGCTCGAGATCCTCGGTCAGTTCATGCGCCTGATCTCGCTGAGCGTCCGTCTCTTCGCCAACATGCTTGCCGGGCACATCCTGATCCTGACCTTCCTCGGCCTGATGTTCATCCTCGAGTCCGTCGTGCTCGCGGTCCTGACGGTGCCGGTCGCGACGGCGTTCTACCTCTTCGAGGTCGTGATCGTGATCTCGATCCAGGCGTTCATCTTCGCCGCCCTGTCCGCCATCTACATAGGCTCGGCGATCGAGCCGGAGCACTAAGGAGGTTCACGTGCTTGGAACCGTTCTCGCCGCGACGAGCGGCGACGTCACCAAGGCCGGCAAGGCGATCGGCCTCGCGCTCGGCGTCGGCCTCGGCGCCCTCGGCGCCGGCGTCGGCATCGGCAACATCTTCGCCGCCATGATCCAGTCCGTCGCGCGTCAGCCGGAGCTGCGCGGCGAGCTGCAGGGGATCCAGTGGCTCGGCTTCGCGCTGACCGAGGCGGTCGTCTTCTACGGGCTACTCGGCTCGATCCTCGCCTTCGTCCTCGTCTAGTCCGATGCTGCTCGCCGCGAACCCCCTCATCGAGGTCACGCCGGGACTGATGATCTGGACGATCGTCTGCTTCCTGATCACGCTGTTCGTGCTGAAGCGGTACGCCTTCGGCCCGATCCAGAAGGGGATCGACGAGCGGCGCGACCGCATCCGGCAGTCGCTCGACGAAGCCGACAACGCGCGCGCGGAGGCGCGACGGCTGCTCGACGAGCACCGCCAGCTGATCAACCGCGCACAGACGGACGCGGAGCGGATCCTGAGCGAGGCTCGCCGCGTCGCCGAGTCGAACGAGCGGCGCATGCGCGAGGAGCTCGAGGAGGACCGCCAGCGGCGGCTCGAGGAGACGCGCAAGCAGATCGACGCCGAGACACGCCGCGCGCTGGAGCAGATCCGCCTCGAGGTGGTCGACCTGAGCTTGCTCGCGGCGACGAAGGTGACGAAGAAGGCGCTCGACGACGCCGACCACCGGCGGCTGATCGACGAGGCCGTCGGCGAGCTCGACTTCTCGGTGCTGGAGCGCGGCGAGTGAGCACGCCACGCCTCCGGTTCGGCTGGAGCTCCGGGGCTGCTCTTCCTCGCCGCGTCCGACGAGCAGCTCGCGAGGTCGCCGAATGAGCGTCGTCGACCGCGTCTACGCGAACGCGCTTTTCGAGGCGGCGCTAGAGGCCGATCGGCTCGATCCCATTCGCGAGCAGCTGGCCCAGGTCGTCGCAGCCGAGGCCGAGGTGCCCGAGCTGCGCGAGCTGCTGCGCAACCCGCAGCTCGACCCGCGCGCCCGCACGGCCGCGCTCGAGGACGTGCTCGCCGGCAGCGACGAGCTGTTGCGCAACTTCCTGCTCGTGCTCGCGGACAAGGGCCGCACGGGCTCGCTCGAGGAGATCGGGCGCGAGTTCGAGCGCCTGATCGCCGCGCACGAGGGCATCGTCCACGCCGAGCTGACGACCGCCGTCGAGCTCTCCGACGACGAGGCGCAGAGCCTGCTCACGCAGATCGAGCGTGCCTCGGGCCGCAAGGTCGAGGCGACGCGCAGCGTCGACCCCGGCCTGATCGGCGGCATCGTCCTGCAAGTTGGTTCCCACCGTCTCGACGCCAGCGTCCGCGGCCGCCTCGAGCGGCTCCGGCGCCAGCTCGTCACCGCCTGAGAGGAGATTCATGAAGCTTCGCCCCGAAGAGATCACCTCGATCCTGAAGCAGCGGATCGAGGAATACGACGTCGAGAGCGACCTCGCGGAGGTCGGCTCCGTCCTTCAGGTCGGCGACGGGATCGCCCGCGTCTACGGCCTCGAGAACTGCGTCTCGATGGAGATGCTCGAGCTCGAGCACGGCGTCACCGGCCTTGCGTTCAACCTCGAGGAGGACAACGTCGGCGCCGCGCTCTTCGGCGCGTGGGAGCACGTGAGCGAGGGCGAGCCGGTCAAGCGCAGCGGCCAGGTGGCGAGCGTGCCCGTCGGCCCGGAGCTCGTCGGCCGGATCGTCAACCCGCTCGGCCAGCCGGTGGACGGCGCCGGGCCGATCCAGGCGAGCGAGCGCCGCCCGCTGGAGTTCAAGGCGCCCGGTGTGATCCAGCGCCAGCCGGTGAAGGAGCCGGTGCAGACGGGCCTCAAGGCGATCGACTCGATGATCCCGATCGGCCGTGGGCAGCGAGAGCTGATCATCGGCGACCGCACCACGGGGAAGACCGCGATCCTCGTCGACACGATCCTGAACCAGCGGGGCCAGGACCTGATCTGCGTCTACGTCGCGATCGGCCAGAAGGCCTCGAC
>Ga0126311_10000128_pt1 | contig 38126 bp, 52 predicted proteins | sample Plot61_FD_92539 | JGI IMG/M metagenome (GOLD analysis project Ga0126311, IMG submission 92539) | Serpentine soil microbial communities from UC McLaughlin Reserve, CA, USA - Plot61 | ecosystem: Environmental > Terrestrial > Soil > Grasslands | place: USA: UC McLaughlin Reserve, Lake County... | reverse complement strand
GCGCACGGGGTGTGGCGCGACATTCGCGAGACTGACGTGCTCGAAGGCTATCAGTCGGCAAGAGAGAATCAGGAAGAGAAGCACGTCTGCCCGCTCCAGCTCGAAGTGATCAGGCGTTGCGTGCGGCTCTACACGAATCCCGGCGAGACAGTGCTTGACCCGTTTATGGGAATCGGCTCGACCGCATTTGTGGCCGTGCGCGAGGGGCGAAGCGCTGTCGGCTTCGAGCTGAAGGAGAGCTATTACCGGCAGGCCGTCAGGAATGTCGAACTGGCGCGCCGGCTGAATGCGTCAGACGATCACTCGCTGTTCAGTCTGATAGAAGAAGGGGTCGCACTGTGAGAAACCAGAGCCTATTTGAAGACCAGCGCCTGACGCTGGAAAAGTCGCTCGCTCTGACGGCGGATTCTCTGCGCGCCTACGGTGAGCGCTATCGCCACTGGGCCATCGCATACAGCGGCGGCAAGGATTCGAGCGCGGCAGTAACGGCCACCATAGATTTAATCGAGGGCGGACAGATAGCAAAGCCTGAGTCTCTCACCGTGCTCTACGCTGACACACGGATGGAGTTGCCGCCGCTCCAAGCCTCTGCGATGGGCATCATCAACGCCATACGCGACCGCGGCTATGAGGCGCATGTTGTCCTGCCAGAGTTAGACGAGCGTTTCTTCGTCTATATGTTCGGGCGAGGCGTACCGCCGCCGAAGAATCGCTTTCGATGGTGCACGGCACAGCTAAAAATCGAGCCGATGGAGAATGCGCTGAAGGATCTGCGCGAGCGCACGGGCGAGAAGTTGCTAATGCTGACAGGCGTGCGCCTCGGCGAATCGGCACAGCGCGACGCCCGGATCGCGCTCTCGTGCAGCCGTGACGGGGCAGAGTGCGGTCAGGGATGGTTTCAGGAAGCCACACCCGAAAGGATCGCCGACACGCTCGCGCCTATTCTTCACTGGCGCGTCTGCCACGTCTGGGACTGGCTGATGTTCTATGCTCCCGACCTCGGCTTCCCCACGACCGAAATTGCCGAAGCCTATGGCGGCGACGAAGCACAGGAGATCAACGCCCGAACTGGCTGCGTCGGTTGTAATCTTGCCAGTAAAGACACGGCGCTCGACACCGTGCTGCGCATACCACGCTGGCAATACCTCTCGCCCTTAAAGCGCCTGCGCCCGCTCTACGCCGAACTGACGAAGTTTCATAACCGCCTGCGCAAATACATGGAGACGAACGCAGACGGCCAGCTCGCAGCAAATCAGGGGCGGCGCGGGCCGCTCACAATGGAAGCTCGTCGCGCGGGACTTGCAGAGGTCTTAGCAATCCAGTTGGAAGTGAACGAAGGTGCGCGCTCTCAGGGCATGCCGGAAGTCTCGCTCATCAATGAAGAGGAAGAGCTACGCATCCTCGAACTGATTGACGCGAACACCTGGCCGAATAAATGGACAGGAGACGAAGACCGCGGCGACGTGATGCGGCCCGAAATTTACCGGGACGGTTCGATGCAACCACTTATCTTCGGAGAATGATATGGGCAGGCGATATGACATCACCATCAAGAAACGGACACGCGGCCCGGCGCAGAAGCCCGACTGCACCGTCGAAATCGAGTCGGCCTATTGCGAGCAGTTTATTGAGCGGCTGAAAGACGCCGTGCATTACTCGAATCGCTGCTACGACCCGGAAACAAAACTCTGGTACGTGCGGCCTGAATACTTCGAGAAGATAGTTGAGGTTGCGCGCGAGTGTGACTTTGACGAGATCATTACGGTCGAAGGGCTTGAGACGAAGTACATCCGGCGGGATACGTCGCAGCCGTCAATTTTCGATATGGAGAGAACCGAGCAATAAGCACGGTAGAGAGGGAAATCAAGATGGAAGAGACATTAGAGCAACTGCTAGCCGAGATCGGATTCGATAAGAATCAATACGGACGAGACGCTTTCCTGCAAAAATTCCCCGCGATGGAAGAAGCTATGCCCCTCTGGGAAGACATATCAGGACGGCTAATTACCGCTGGCTCTGCTGGCGTCTTCAAGGATGGCCGCTTAGTCATGCTCCTGCAATTCGAGCGCGAGTATGTAGTCGCTTTCTGGAATCCCAAGAATCCCGAATCCAAAGAAGAGGCGAACTGGCGTGTTAGCCGTGAGGCTATGTGTGGCCTGTTCGGACTCTACCAACTACTTGGAGATGTAGAAAAGGATGGCGAGGCTTATATGGCAAATCTCACACCGCTGAATGATGAGCAGACTTCGCCCCTCAATGCCACGCCCTAGAGCGTCCAGCGACGACCGACACGCACTACGGGGTGGATAAAGCGTTACGACGGCTTATTCACCCCGCCACGCTCAACAGAGCACGGTCTTAAACCCTATGCCGAGACGCTACAAACGCAAAGAGAAAGTCCAGAAGACCTGCGAATGGGATCATAAGACCTTCTGGACGAACCGCGTGGACGCCCGCTTCTGCAATAACAACCGCGGCCAGTGCCGCCACGCCGCGTGGAAAGCCAAACACCCGGTCGTGCACGTGGATGATCTGAAGGCTCGCCTACTCAGAGTCATAGAATCAATCGGGGATAACAGAGGTGAAAAGGCATGAGCATAATAGAAGAGCACATCCGAACTATCTGCAACGAGGTATTTGACGAACGCAAATCTAAACCATCGCCCTCATCCGAAATCAATTCTCCGTGGCTCACCGAATTACAGCTCGCCGAATACTGGCAACTGCGAGGCCGCGACGGCGAGTGGACTGTCCACTCTATCCGCAGATGGACAGCCCGCCCCGACAATCCACTTCCCTGCGGGAACCTCGGCGAGATCAGGCGTTACCACAAAGAGCACGTAGACCGCTGGGCCATAGAGGAAGCCGAGCGCCAACGCAAAGCCAGCCGACAGCGGGGCAGAAACGGCCTGTGCGCCGTGGGCGAGTAAGCCTTCACCCCTTACATTTACCTGTGATAGAGTTCGCGTCGCTTTGGCGGCTGCGCTCAGAAGGAGAGCAGTCATGGCCGTTTTTAGACAATACAAGGGGAAGCGCATCAAGCGCGATCATCCGCACTGGGAAGACGCAATCTGGCAAGTCGAATTCAAGCTGCGTCGTCACCATGTGAAGCGTGCCGTACCGGAGGCGAGGACTCAGAAGCAGGCCGAACAGGTCGAGACCCAAATCCGCCAGGCCATCTTCGACCGCAAGTACAGCCCGGCGAGCGCCATTACCCGCTTTGGGGATTTTGTTGACGGCGCTTACGAGACATGGGCCAAAGAGAACCTGCGGAGCTGGAAGGACGTTATGCAGAGGGCGGCGAGGCTCAAGAAGTTTTTCGGCAACTGCCCTTTGCGTGACATCACTCCTATTCTTATCGAAAAACTAAAGTCGGAGCTGCGGCGGGAGCAGAATAAATACAAGCGGGCCAACAGTCCCGCCACTGTCAACCGCTGCCTTCAAGTGCTGTCGGGGATTATGTCGCTGGCAGTTAGAAACTGGCTCTTAGACTCCAACCCTGTTTCACGGGTCAAGAAACTACGCGAGCCGGAACCCAGAGACAGATACCTGAGTCAGTATGAAGACGACGAGGAAGAGAGGCTCTTTGAACAGCTCTCGAAATATGGAGAGCATCTGCCCGCGTTGGCCGCTCTTGATTTGGAGACTGGTCTCAGGCTGGGCGAGATGCTTAACGCCAGGTGGCGCGATCAGATGGGAGATGCCTTAAACGTATGGCAGACGAAGACCGAAAGGCCCCGAACCGTACCGCTGACTGTTAAAGCGCAAGGCATTCTCCAGAGGCTGAGACAGGATGCGCCCGACGAGGAATTTATCTTTGACCCGAAGCGCACGGGTAGGCGTCGCAGGCAACTGCTTCACTGCTTCGAGCGCGCCGTAAAGGACGCCGAGCTAGATGATTTCCATTTCCACGATCTCAGGCGGACATTCGCAACGAGGCTTCGCGCGGCAAATGTTCACGCCTACGACATCGCCGATCTTCTGGGCCACTCCGTGCCGGAAGGCGAGACCAAAGAAACACGAGTGACGAAGGGCTACGCCCGCGCCGTGCCGCAGAGGTTAAGGGATGCTGTGTCCAAACTGGAGAAGGGGCGGCTTTTGACCTTTCCGACGGCGCGGAAAGTAGGGGCCGAGGCTGTTGAAATTGTTTGAAGGCCCCATCGGGGCACTATCTATGCCGGAGGCAGGGCTGAAAAGGGGCGCTCGCGCGCTACTTAACTCGTTGAAAGTAATGGCGGAGAGGGTGGGATTCGAACCCACGGTGGGCGTTAACCCACTCCGGTTTTCGAGACCGGCCTACACCCCCGCCTAACCCCGGCCCATCAACCATCTGTTAGGAGTTTACTACCCGCGTGGTCGCCAAAGCACGACTCATCTTAGCAGGTGTGGGCACATACCGACCCCATCAGGGCACTATCCGCTACGGAGCATCAATCTCCATAGAGATGCCTCTGATCGTCGCGCTCGTGCCCGTAGCGTTATTGACGATGCTCCACGAAATTAAATCACTCGCCGCAAAGGATGCCGAATGAGTCAGGTCGCCATACGTGCCGGCGGCTGCACCCGCGGCGATGGTGAAAGTGACCGCGGTATCTACACCATTCTTTCTCAGGGTCACTACCAGCGATCCGCTTGCGGGCTGCGCGCTCCCGGTGGCAAGGCGGAAGTTTCTGATGGTCTGCGCATAGGGGGCAACAGCCTGGCGCAATGCTTCCGTGGTGCTGAAGGAATTAAATGCGATTGTGTTGTAAGTCGTCGTGCTGGCAGCAACCGCAGAGTCAGAGCCATTGGAGAAGGCCGCGCCTTTCGTCGCGCCCGACTCGGTGATTTCAGAAACGTTAGTCCCATTGTGAAAGAGGATCGCCACCTTCCCCTGCGTGACTGCTATTCCGGTCGAGCCAGCCGCCGTGGTTTTTACGGTGAGAGTAAAAGCGCCGGTCGTGTTGTTATAGACGATGAACACTCTTGAGGAATAGCCCGCGGGAGTGCCGCCCGGCGCTCTTAACAGCACAGAGATATTGGCTGTGATTGCCCCGGTAAATTCCATGATCGCGTTGCGCCCCTCAGCATCCGACAGGGTGACGTTTGATGAGCCTGCGACGGATTTAGCCAGCCTGCCCGCGATGGCTGATTCAAAGACTGCATTTAAGGCTTCGTTATAGCGGGTAACCTTGTCGGCGCTTCCTTCGCTTCCGGGAAGTTCCGCGCCAAGAATCTCTGTTGTTTCGGTGCTCATGTTGAAATCTCCTTAGCAGGCCCGCGCCCGACCGTTCCCGACTCCTGATAGACCTTCAGTGTGATTGATGAGGGCAGCGAGCCGAAGTCCTGTATCGCCTCGCCGTCCGAATAGACAAAGGATGCCGTGCGATCTGTGATTCTGGGCGAAATTATCACGTAGAGATTCGAGTCCGCGGGCTTCTCAAAAACTATCTTCTGCGGCTTCTGCGTGTTGTAGGCCACGAGGCTTCTGTAGAAGGGGACGCTATTCTCTCCATGATAATTCAGGAAGTATTCAACGACCGTGCCGCGCACGCGCATGGCTACCCTATCGCCCGGTGCTACTGTTATCGTTTCTATTCCTTCTGCCGAAATTGAGGTCGCACTTAATCCTTCCAGATAGAATGTTGGATTGAATGTCTGCCCTGCCAAGAATCTATTGGTAACGCCAGCCAGCCCGACCTTCAAGAGCCGATTGCCTGAGCCGGCCATCGTGACTTCAAAGAAGAAGTCGCCCCTGACCTGCTGGACAGACTCAAAGACCGCCCTGAAGCCGTTGCCCAGCGGGCCTGAGAAGGCCGTGCCGTCTCTATCAGGCACGAGCCAGCCCTGCGTGCCTTCCATGTAGGCTTTAACCCACAGCACGGGCCAGACTGGATGGCCCTTGAGTCTCTGCGGCCCGCGGCCAAGCGTCGCACCGTTGTAAACTTCAGCCTGATAGATTTCCTCTTCTTCGGAGAGTGGCACGCCGGCGCTTCCCCGCATCCCCTGTCCGAATCTGGCGACGCGATTCCAACTGAAATACCAGACGAAGAAATTGCCGAGACGCACGCGCAGGCCGTCCACCGGCAGTGGCAGCGCAGTGCCGCCATTCCAAGTGAAGTTGTACACGTCCGCATCCGCGACATCTCGGTTTCTAGTGACGCCCTTGTAAGGATAGGAGACATTCAAATGCACGGGATCTAGTGGCACAAACTTTTCAGCGCCGTCGAAGAGGCAAAACGCCTCATCGGCGCCGTGACTCATCCGGTCGTTTGTCCCGAATTCCCCGCGCAGCAAATCAGAGAGCGTGTATGAGCCGCCGCCGTTATCTACGACCGTTTTGAAGCGGATGTATTCATTGCCCACTGCCGCGAGGTTAACGCGCGGGTCGGCGGCCAGCTCGCCGTCAGTCTTGCTCGACAGCTCGCCCCGGTATAGTTGGACGGTGAGAGAGTTTGTACGATCCCAGCCCGGAGACGTGGCGGTCGCCAAAGTGGTCGTGCAGACGCCGACGGTGGCTAGAAGGTCGAAGTCTGCCAGCTCCTGATAGCCTTCCCCATAGTCTGCATAGAGCGATGCGCCGCGCCAATCGCCGTTTATATCGTCATCGTAAGAGGCGAAGGCATAAGCCCCCGGCACTTGTCCGTCGGCATCTTTGACGGGCGGGCCGTTGACCATCCTCAAGATTGTCTGCCGCGTCTGCACATACCGGAGAGTTGAAGCCAGGGGAATGTCCCTTTGCCGGACATCATCCGAAAACATCTCGGTCGAGTAACGGCGCGCACGCCGAATCGTCACCTCGTGCGTTGGCGAGATGGACAGCGCCTCAATTCTCGTGAGCACGTTGATCAACCCTGCCGACACATCGCTCGCGGTCTTCAAATCCCCTTCTTCCAGAAGGAGCGCTTCGCCATTTCCCGTGACGTGAGTATCAAACCAGTCACCCTCGCGATTCTTTGCTAGTGCCGCGTTTGCCAGACGGAATGCCTGATGCCAGTTGTCAACACCTGAAAAATCCACCTCTAGGGGCGTCCACTTATGCACGCGCGCATAGTGGGCCTTATCACTCACTGTGAAAGGTGTCAGAGCGAAGTCATTTGCCGCGTCTCTGAATTTTCCTTTGATTTGATTGACGCTCGACTGCTCGCTCCCCAGGGGGAAGTTATAAGTGCGGCCTTTGATATTCCCCTTCGTCAGACCGGCCTGCGCCAACACCGTCGGCCCCTGCGTATTTGTGGCAAAGGGCATCGCAATGCGGATAGCTTCCTCGCCCGACGAATTAAATGGCGGCACGCCCGGATTACCCTTTGAGGGCAGACTGGTAATTGAGAACGCCCCGCCGTTGTTATTTCCGTAATACAGTAATTTGTCTGAGCCGGGCGATTCGGAGACGTACCAGTTGACTGAGAGCACGCCCACAGGGAGACCGCCCAACGATGAAACGTCTATCTTCTTATTGGCCGCAATCGTGATACTGACGGGCGTGCCCGTGGTTGTCTTACCCATCGCCGTGACATAGGCATAGGCGACGAGGTATGTGCCCGCTGGGAGAAGCGTCCCGGCGGAAGAGGCCAGGACAGGCGGAACAATGGGCGCGGCGCGCGGGCCGGTGTGCGCGAGGATCAAAGCGGAGCTGAGATTCAGCTCTCCGTACTTGGCTTTAATTGTCACGACAGCGCCCGACGAGGTGGCGCTGATAAATCTATTCAGTCTCGTGTCCGCGTTGATGGCGACGGCCAGCATCGCCGCTGCGGAAGTTAAAGTGTCATCACCCGCCAGAGTGTAAAGAACTGCTATCCCATTGAGTGTGGCCGTGACGGTGGCACCGGCGGCGGGCGAGCCTGTGAGAACGACCGTACCAGATGCCTGAACTGTGGAAGAGCCGCCCGAAAGGAAGCCACCGCCGGGGACGGCGACGCCAATACCTGTGCTCGCGGCAGATATCGTGATGGTGTTTCCGGCCAGAGAATAGGTGGCGCTGCTGACCCTTCGATTCTCAGAAGTCGTTAATCCGAACCCGATATGGACGTAGCCTTTTAATAGCGCGCCGGTCTTCCACTGCGTCACGTCGTCAACCAAAATTGCGGTCGCGCCCGGCGAGGTGCTCGCCCTGAGCAGACATCTATCCGCAGCCTTTTCGCTTCGGATTTCAATCTCGCCCTTTGAATTAACCACGTCGTAGAGGCGCGCGGACGGGTACAGAATCTTAAAGAGAAAATTCGTGGCTTTGATTCTCTCCATGATGGGGGCGTTGAAGGTGTATCGCTTACGATAGAATCTCTCTATCGTGAAGACGCCCGGAATATCGTCCAAATCCAGCGGCTCGTAAGGCGCTTGCTCAATCGTCGGATCTGCGACCGGCTCGCCGAGCTGGAAGCGAATGGAGCGAGGATTGATGAAGCCCGTCGGGATGTAGCGCGTAATCGGCCCGCCCGTCTGCGGAATATCAACGGAGGGGATGAAGACGCGCGAGCTGTTCGACTCATCCAGGAGAGGCTCGTCGCACCAGAGCCTCGTCTGGTAATTAACGGCATCCTCAAGAAAATTCTCATCCAGCCCGCTCTCAATAAATACCCAGCGCGCCAAATCCACCGGATTGTCAGACCATTCGAGCGAGGCTTCATCATCAATCGAAGTGTAGATGCCCGACGAATCCGGCACGGGTACACGTCGCCCCTTGACGAGCGCCGTGACTTCCGGTGGCGCGTCTTCCACGTCCGCAGCCGAACCCGTCGAAGCGCCTTCGATGTAGGCGAGGTGAGAGAACTTTCCAGATTCCTGAAACTGATTCGTGTTTCCCAGATTCGTGCCCGTGCCGCCGCGGTCGCCGAGGTGGATGATCGGCCCGACAGGGCCGGGCAGATTGAAGGGGTCAGAAAAGCCAGACGTGCGGGATTTGATGTCACTCATCCCGGCAATCGGCCCGGCTGGCCCGGCCATCAGGTATGCGACGAAAAGCCCCTTGTCCGCCCAGAAGAATGGTTTCAATTTCATCTGAGCACGGCCTAAGACTTCCGGGACGGGATCGCCATACGGGGTGTTGTCTAGAGATGACCACTGGCGAGTAACATCAACGGTGTCACGCTGGCCGATCAGTCTGGCGAACCTATTTTGAGCCGGGATGATTTGGGGCGTCGTCTGGCTGCCAGCCACTGCCACGAGCCTGATGCCTTCGTATTCGTCATCTGTGGGCGAGCGCCCTTCCGGGTCTTGAGCAGTGAAGGAGCGCAGGGGCAGCTCTGCGTTGGGGTCAACCGCTTCCTGCGCGATACTTATCTGGAAGGTTCGGTCATTGATCGTGCCGGGCTTTCGGCATTTCCCCGCAAAAAGAACTATCGAGCCTGCCGTGATGTCCCGCTCGACGTAGCGGATGACCATCCACATGCCTTCGACATCATTGTCTATGGCCCACGTGGGCAGATACCCGCTCACAGCCGAGAATGTGACGGAGACGGTGTTTATCTGCTGGCCGAGCTGCTTGTCTATGCTGCCTCTGGAAACAACCTCACGCCTGTATGCGATGCCATTCCAGGTGATGTCTATAGCAGAGAATTTTTCCAGCGCGTCCGCTGGCTCGAAGCCATTTACGGGGTCAGGGATGTAATCGTGTGCATAGACTTCGTAGAGGTCGCAGGGCTTGCGCTCCGTCGCCGGGTCGAGGACGGACTGCTGGAGTCTGGTCAACAATGTGGCGTGGACATCTTGCATTTAGGGTCGCTTGATTAAGTGAATCTCTATCCGGTGGATCCAGCTTCCGCTGTTCGTGTGCTTGAAGCCTCCTTCGTCTATGTACACGGAGGTCGCGGACTCACCGCGGGGCGTGAACATGAGGGGAAGCAAGGAGCCTTCCTGTGGGTTGTATTTGACAGCCGCCGCCAGAGCGTCGAAGGGCGTGGCGTCGGCGGTAGGCTTGCCCTCGTAGATGATCGTCCATCTACGCAAAGGGGTGTCTGAATAAGACCGCGTGTCAATGCCCCCGTCTGTGTATTCGGTCTTCGTCCCCAGATAGTGCGGGGGCTGCTCCGAATATTCGGTCGGGTAAATTGAAGTCAGGCTCGGATAGGTAGGCGTTGGCATCGCGGCGGGAAGGTAGCAGGCGAGCGGAGGTGTCGTAGAAGTTTTACGGCCTTGCCTGTTTTACTGGGCCTCGCTATTCTCCGAGCAGGAGGGCAGAATAATGAGACGTAGATGGATGATCGCGCTGGCGCTTGTCGCGGTTTTCTTTGTGGGCGGGTGGACACTTCAGGCTGTCAAGACCCAGTGGGAATACAAAGTCGAATACGAGCCATCTGAGAAGAAGATTAACCAGCTTGGTGGAGAAGGGTGGGAACTCGTCGCCGTCGGCAGCAAAACTTCAACGACCGTGAGTGTGCTTACCTACGTCTTTAAGCGCCAGAAATGACTCACACGGCGGCCAGCATTCCATCGTTGCCGATGACCTGTTTTGTCCGCCCGTTGTTCCTGAAATCTTCGACCACGACATCCACGATTGAACCCGGATCGCGGCGCACATTCACATTCACGTTGATCGCTTGCTCTGACTGGCGGCGATTCGCCTCTATCGGCACGGGCTGATTCTGCTGTGAACTGCCCCTTCCGCTTGACGATGATGTCTGAGTAGTAGTGCCTCCACCGGCTCCCCCGCCGCCAGGTATCGCCAGCGCCGCGCCTGACGCCATCAACGCGACCAGACCAAAGGTCTGCGCGGCGAGTAGGTGAGTCGCAGACTCTGCGGGATTGAGCCATAGAGTAGCGAGCCACATTCCGATCTCAAACAGAGCGCGCACGGAGGCTTGCGCTGCAACCGAGGCGATGGCGGCCTTCGTCATCTTCCCGAATGACTGGCCCGCCAGATTGCCGCCGGTCAGAAATGCCTCGACCATGTGGCCGAAGCCCTGCGTTACCACGCCCCATGCCCCTACTGCAAAATCCCTGAAGACCGCAATCGCGTCCATGTGCGGCTGCATGTCGGGCGGCGGCCCTATCTGGGCTTCGATGATCTTGCCTATCTCGTCTTCGGGGACTGTTCCGTCGCCCGTGCGCCCCGTCGCCTTATCCATCTCGGCGGCGAGTTCGCGCGCGCGCACCTCAGCGCGCCGGCGCTCGTTGGCTTCCTCATTTTCTGTGCGCTCGTTATCAGCCATCTGGATGTCGTGCATGATGGACTGATATTTTTCCGAGAACTCGCCATAGGCTTCGATTTCGGTGCGCAGGATTACCAGGCGACGTTCGAGCTGCTCCTGCTTTTGCTTGAAGCGCAATTCGTCAACGTCATTTTCTGTGACAGCACCTGACTTGATTAAAGCCTCAGCGCTCTCAAGCTGCTTCTCTTCGTAGAACCTCTCGACCTCATCTTCGCGCTTGAGTTGCGCGACACGGGCATCTAGCTCGGCCTTCTTCTGCTCGTCATCCAGCCGCTGAAATTCTTTGGCGCGGGTGCGCTTTGCCTCCTGCCTCTCCCTCTCGACCTCGGCGAGTTTATCGTTTAGCTCCTGCTCTTTTTTGATGTAGGTATTGGCCGCTGTCTCCTGTTGCATGAGGATAGACATGCGCAGCCGGTACTCTTTATCAACATCGGCCTTCGATTGATTGTAGAAGTTTTCCCGGTTGACCCGGCCCTGCTCGAATTCCCTGTCGAGATTCTCGCGCGTCTGGCGTGCGGCGTCAGTCAGGCCACGGTTCAGTTCTTTGAGTCTGTTAAGTTCGGCCTGCCCTTCTTCGCTGATTCCGGTCGCGGGCTTTCCTCCGCGACCGCTGCCTGCGCCACTCGGCGACGGAGGGCCGCTCTCGCGCGATTGCATGGCATCCATGACGCCCTGTACAGCGCTGGCAGCGCCGAGGCCCGGATGGAAGGCTTTGACAGCCGCGAAAGCCTTCTCTACCCAGCTCCCGCCCATCTTCTCCTTGACCCAATCAATCGCCATGCCCCAGCCCTTGAAGGCTGTAGTCAGCCATCCGACCATCCCGAGCAGCGATTGCAGAATGGGCAGCAATCCGATGGCAACGGAGCGGCCAAGTGATTCGGTCTCACGGCCCACGGCGGCGAGCTGGTCGTGGAATTCATCTGCGGCTTTCGCGTCTTCGGTCGAGATGATTTGCCCGAGGTCGCTGAATTTCTTAATGGCTTCATCAAGGTTGCCGTTCGTGTCACGGATGATGGCGAGCACCTGAGCGCCGCTCTTACCAAACAACTGGCGCGCGCGAGCGAGCTGCTCTTCCTTGTTGGTCAACGCGGCGATGGCACTGAAGGCGTCGCGCAGGCCGCGCTCGTTATCTCTCGTGCTGATATTGAGGGCTTGGAAGGTGGCGTTGAGTTCTTTATTTCCCTCGCGCGCCTTGACCTGATTGGCCTGGAAGATATTGAGCGCGCCCGAGACGCCCTCGATGCTGCCGCCGGTCGTGTCGGCGATATTCTTCAGGGCGCTGAGGGTCTCGACGTTGAAGCCCGTCTGCTGGTGCAGGTCGTAGAGATTGGCGGCAGTTTCGGTCGCCTGCTTCGCGAATGCGAAAAGCCCGGCCACAGCTCCAACCGCGACCGTCCCCACAAGTGCCACGTTGCGGGCGCTCGAAAGGAATGACTCGCCCATGCTGGCATTGGCCGTCTCTATCTGGGCCATGCCCGCTTTGCTCGTTGTCGTGAGCTGGTTTATGTCGGATGTGACGGCAGAGCGGAGAGCGGCCACCTCGCGCTGTGATTCGGGCGAGCCTTCGACCTTGAGATGCCAAAGTAGTGCGATTGAATTATCGCCGAGTCCCATGCCGCCCTACGCTCCTTTACCAGTAGACCGTCCGGTTGTTGTCGCTTTGAGAATTCGGCGGCGGCATGGGTTCGTATCCGTCGCCGGGCGGGGCCGCGCCGCGCACGAGTGCCGCGAGCAGCGCGGATGTAGGGTCAGGGTCATTCAAGCGGAGATAAAGAGCCGCAGCGCAGTCGAAATCAAGCGCAATCGTTTCATCCAGTAGGCCGTACATTTGGCTGGGCTTCTGGTGGAAGCGGGACGCTGCCAGACAGAGCATCGGAAACGCCTTGCTCTGGACGAAAGGTCTCCACGGCTTCCACCGTGGTATCCCCCTTTGTGGTCTGGACAGGGATGCCACGGGCGGCGAGTGCGGCCCAACTCACGAGATGCCAGAAATCACCCGGCGGAATGTCGGACGGGTCAATCTCATCTTCGCCGGTCGCGCCTACAACGATCTTCGGGCGCACGACAGAAGCCGCAACTATGTCGCGGGCAAAGAGCATGTATTGCTTAAACTCTTCGTCCGAGAGCTGCGCGAAGGACGCCATGACGGTGGCGTGCTCAAGCTGGTCTGGATTCTTGGTTTTCACCAGAAGGCTAACGAGCGCCTGCGGCATCTGCCCGAATTTCAGATAGACTTCGGGGCCGGGCCGTTTCACTTCAACGACCGCGCCGGACGGCAAGGTGAGAAGATTCGATTTGGCGGCAGCGCCCCACGCCGCCGCCGAGATGATCTGTTTTTCAGCCATAGTGCCTTTCAGATGTCAGACCGCTTAGGTCTGCTTGTTGATGTGCCAGAGATTGTCGCCCGCTGTGCGGCCCGGTACTGACAATCCCTCGAAGGTGAACGGGATTTCAGTGCGGCTCTTACCCGACAACGGAATCTCCAGCCCCTTCGTATTGCGTGCCGCATAGAGCATAAACACGATGAACTTGCCAGCGTTCGCCGGGTCTTCCGAAATCGCCGCTATCGGAATTGCCGTGATCGAGAGCAGGCCGCCCGAAGTGATGCGCACGTAGCCCGAGCCGGTCGAGTACACGCCCGTCGGCACGAGTTTGGCGAGGCGCTGGAAGTCGAGCATTTCGAGCATCACGCCTTCAATGCGCGCGCGCTCCTGCGTGACGTGGACGCGATACGGCGCTGGTAGCTCGTCCATCGTCTCTTCGCCTTCGGTGTGCTCAGTCACCATCCGCAGGCCCTCGCGCGTGCCGCCGAGATAGACGGCGTTCGGATTGGCGACAGATTCGGGCGTGCCGTCCGTGTGCAGCGTGAGTGTCGCGCCGCCGGCTGGCAGCGCGACGTTCAAGAACAGCTTCGAAGGGCCGCGCATGACGTTGTTAGTGACGATGGGAGCAGTTGTACCCGGCATGGTTTTTACCTCTCTTTACTTTACGTTTTGGCCCTCAAGTGACCACTCACTTAACTTAGTAACCATTTCCAAAATCGGCGCGCTACTTCTCTTCGAGCGTGCGCGTGCCGCCTACGACTTTGAACTCCTGCTGAGAGTCGCCCGTGCCAACCATCTCCGTGACTTCAGGCGCAGGCGTCGGCTTCTCTTTGCTGCCGTGCCCCGGATCGAGGTCTGGCCGATAGCTGACTCCTATGCCCGACAGGTCGCCGTGTCCCCCTTTGCGTGCTTGCTCTTCGTAGGACACGACCGCCTTCTCTTCTTTGGTTGCCGCCGGTTTGGTCGCCGCCGGTGCGGTTGATTTATTTTCAGTTGGTTGCGTAGCCATTTCTCTCAAGCCTCCACTGCTTTGACTTCTACCCGACATGAAACGCTCCGCTTGTACATCGTCGCCTTCTTGTTGCCCCGGAGCGTCCCGTAATCGTGGTTGATAACATCCCACGCGATGCCGCCCGGCTTCTGTGAGCCTGCGGGCCATTGCGCTGTCCAGTCGCTTGATTTCAAACTGAGCACGACGTGGATGATTGCTTTCAAATAGAGCATGGCTTCCGTCGTTAGCCGGTTACCATCCTTGCCCACTACATCCGCCTGCACATGAAGCTGATGCTCCAGACCGATGAAGTCTTCCGTGAAAGAAGCCGTCTCGATTGGAATCACCATCAAGACCGGCCACGCGGTCGAGACCATGCCGACTTCGGAGTTATGGTCTGACTTGAACTTCGGCAAGACGGGTTGACCGAGCGCCCCGGCGTTTCCGTACTCTGCCCATTCGAGGGCCGCCGAGATTCTTTCAACGATCAATGCGCGCAGGCGCGTGGCGAGTGGCTCTACGAACTGCGCCTTGTAATGCTGAATGGCGAGAAACTCTGCGAATGTCATGTCGGCCATAAGCTAGAATTCCGCCGTCCTTTGAATCAGTCCCGTCTCTCTCAGTTCCGCGACGAGGCGCTTCTGCGATCTCTTCATCAACTGCGTGCGTCGCTGCTCGTTTAAGACGATGATCTCGCGCGCGGGCAATCTTCCTTCGCCCCTATGGTGATAGCCTGCGAGCGGGTTGGTTGAGCCGAACGCGGCTTCCCTTTTTCCGACTTCCCAGACATTGCCGTCCGCCCCGCGCTTCGTGAGCGAGCGCATCATCTTGTCGGAGAGGCGCAAGGTAGATAGATCAATGAGCGCGCCCCAGGATGAGTGCAGCGCTTTCCACCTGGCGTAATCGTCCGTGAGCGGCTGCCACGGCGTGCCACCCGCCGCGCCCGCCGACTGGAATTGATCTTCGTTGAATTCAAGGAGCTGCTCGCCCGCTTCTTCAAAGACCGGAGTGAAATCATCAAACGTCGCTTCGACCTTCAGGAAGGCGCGGTCGAAAGCTGGCTTCCCGTCAACGCTTGCCGTGATGCGGATCATGTCAGTTCCCGTAAACCAGTCCGCGCTCGCGCCACTTCTCTGCCACCATCTTTGCCATCGCGGGCATGTCGGCGGCGACGCTCTGGCCTTCGAGGTCTGCCGCTGCCGTGCGGGCCGGGTCAACGTCGCGGAAGATGAGCACGGCGGTCTGGATGACGGCCTGTCGCACGTCGCCCGGCACTGCCCCGAATCCCCAGCGCGCCGTGACGCTGATCGCAACGCCTGCCGGCCAGCCCATAGAAGAGCGTCGCTGCCAATCGTTTCGCCCCGGCCAGTAGGTCGGGTCTGTCAAAGAGAGACTGAGCGGCGTGATGTACGCGCGCGTCAGAATAAATTGGGTCGAGTCTTCAATGAACTCTATTTCCGGGAGACCGTCGGGCAGTGCCACGTCACTCAGTGTGCCCGGCACGTAGGGCGGCAATGAAAGCGAGTCTGTGCCTTCCCCGTAGAAGATTCGAGTCGCGGGCGTTGAGTCGTCGGCGGCTGCGGCAAAGTACCCTTCCGGCGCTTCAGCCGCCCGGTCGAAGATGCGTGAGGCGGCTTCCGCTAGCTGGTCGAGCAAGTCGTCTTCGGCGTCGTTTAATTCTTCAAACGCCTGCGCCTTGATGTCGTCTGCTGTGCAGTAAGCCGCGCCCATTCATTCACCTCGCGTCCCCGATTACTTCTGCGAGCCGTCGCCTTCCTTCGTCCCCGCGCTCTTGCTCGCGCCCGCGCGTGACGTGCGCCGCATGCCCGCGACTGTGTGCGCCTTCGTCGCCGCGCGCTGATTGGCCGCTGCCTTCGAGGCTGCTTCAGGACTGGGCGCTGCGGGTGCTACGCGCGCAGGCTCGCCGATGGGCCGCACGCCTGCGGCGCTGCCGAGGTTCGGGTCGAGCGAGCCAGTGCCCGCGGATTGGAAGGACGACAGGCGCGCATCTCGCGCTTCTTCTGTCTCGACCGGCAAGCGCCCGCCCGAAAGGCTGCCCGCATCTTCCGGCGTGACGATGCCGTAGCGCACGGCGTCGGCGAGTGTCATGGCGACGCCCTTGACTCCGACCTGACGCTCGACACCCGTATCCGGGTCAGTCCAGATGTAGTCTTTGTCTGGCACGTACATCGGATGTGCACCGCGCCCGAACATGGGCGGGGCTGCGATGGCGACGGCCAGAATCGGCGCGTCTCCTCCGAAGATGGCGGCGAGAATGACGAGCGCGGCGATGGCGATGGCGAAGTAGGCAATGCGCTTGAGATTGAGTTTCATTTCATGCTCCCTTTCTGCCGTGTGGCAATAATGGCGATAGATGAATCAAATAGAGGGCTTCAATATTCGGTCACTGTGAGCCACATCCAGACGCTCGCCGACGCCGAGAGATTCACGACGACCTGATCGCCCGGCTCAAGCACTCCCGGAATCTCCTTGCCGACTGAAGATGTGACGCTGCTCGCGACGGTCGTGCTGAAAAACTGACTGGTCGCGCCCTTCGTGCCGCCCGAGGGGATGATGTACTCGATGGCTGTGACGGTGCTGCCAGACTCATTGAAATATTGAATCATGCCGTCGGTTATCAGCCCGAAGTGGAGATTCGCGTGGTGCACAATCGCGTGCTTACCAGCCGGCACGGTGTAAACCACGTTATCGCCGGTCGTGGGCGCGAAACTCTTGACTGACTTCCACGGCACAGTGTCATCAACGAGAATGGCTTTCGCCCAGAAGTTGAGGCCAGCGCCCGTCGTATTTAAGGCAACGACCTCACCCGCCTCATAGGTGTAGAGCAGTGAGCCGGTCGTGTTGTAGGCATTCGAGGCGGCGGCGATGACGTTGCCGACGCGGGTATAAGTGCTGCTGATTTTCACTTGCAGGCTCGCCGAGAGCGAGCCGCCCGTGGGGTTCGACCAGACGGCATTAAGCAGGATAAGGCGCTTCCCGGCGGGCACGGTGTACAAGTCCACGTTGCCCGACCCGAGATTGCTGGCGTAGAGCGACTTGAGCGAAGAGTTGGCCGGAGTGAAGAGCGGAAGCAGGCCCAGCGTCAAAGGGCCTGACCAGCCTAGCCCGCTCGTCTGCGTCGAGTCGGCCCCGAGTATCTGTCCGTTGACTCCGACTGGTAGACGCGCGGGCGTAGATCCATAAGCAATCAAATCGCCCTTCGTCGTCGCCACCGCATCTGTCAGCTTCGTCCACGTGTTATCGGCAGAGCACCGCCAGTGGCCCGCACTCGCGCCAGAAGGGATAATCACTTCATCCCCACGGTCGCGCTTGCACGTCCCTGGCAGTGACGTTTTCTTCCGCGGAATTACGCCCGGCCCCGTCTGCCCGAATGCGGGCACACTTGACGCCACAAGCAGCGCGAGCGCGACGATTGCAATCTGGACTCTTTTCAGCATGGCAACACCTTTCAGCAAATTGGAGAGGGAGAGTTTCAGCGGGCGCGTGCGCTCAACAGGTGATTCCACACGCGCCCGTCTTTATGGGATTTCGATTAGCCCGGAAGGCCCGTCGCCTTCTCAAAGGCCAGAGGCCGCACGACCGCGAACGCCGCCCGCAGCTCGGCGAGAATCGCAATCGCGTTTTCGAGGAAGAAGTTGCCCGGCTCGCCCGTGCGGACTTCAACGTCCTGGCGATCCCAGAGCACCGCGCCGAGCTGGAAGTTTCCGGCGATGGCTGTGCCGGAATTCCCGCCCGACAGAGCACGCGAGACCACGACGGCTTTACGCCAGACGCGCTGCACAACCGGGTCATAGATGAGCACGTAGTGCTGGTCTGCGCCCTTCTCCAACTCCAATGCCTCAGCCGTGCCCGGTGAGAGCACATAGGAGTCCATCTCGTAGAAGGAGAGCTGGATGTCGGTCTGCATGCGGCGAAGCGTATCCGCGACCGTATCGTCCGCGTCGAAGCGCGCGCCCGACACCTTGTGAACGCGAGAGCCGATGCCGGAAGCATTCAGGATGCCGACGAAGCCGGTCTCATTGGCCGCGATGATGTAGTCTTCCAACTTCACACGCAGCATGTAGGTCAGCTCGTCATCAACCAGCCCGCGCAGGTTCGGAGCGTCCATCAGGATTTGACGCGAGGCCGGAACCCATTCAGCGACGGGCTTCACAGCGGCAGTCTTCAGCGCGAAGGCCAGATCGCCTTTCGGCTTCATGGAGAAGTTTTCCTGATAGTTGCCGTTGTCAGCGGCCTGCGCTTCAGCCGTGCCGCTGGAGACGTGCGTGCGCGCGCCGTCGAGTTCAGGGACGAACGCCGCATTGTTAGTGCGGCTGGACATCTCGACGTACTCGACCGAATCAACGTCCGTTTGGCGCACGCTCACGAGGTCAAGAATCGAGAAGGGGCGCTGGCGCGCCGTGTCAATCACTTCGGGCTGGCGGTCGGCGCGGTAGAGATAGCCGCCGGAAGCCAGTGTGGAGCTGAGGGCTTTGGAGAGCACCGGGCCGGCGTTGCCGACTTTCACCGTCTCCAACTTGCCGGACTTCCACCGCTCCTTCGCCGACTTGAATTCGTCGGACTCAATCAGGCGCTGACCCCAGGACTTGCCGCCCCTGTAGGGTTGTGCCGCCGCACCGTCGCCGCCAGCCGGGTCAAGGTTCGGATCGCCGCCTGCGCCGACCTTCGCGTCGCCGGGCTGCGACATCACATTCAAGGCTTCGAGGTTTTCGAGTTTGACGAGTTCCGCGCGCTTTGCCATACCGTCTTCGACCATCTTGTCGAACTTCTCAGTATTGGCCGAATTGCGCTTCGTGGTGTCGGCTTCCATCTCCGTATAGAGAGAGGTCGCCTGCGTCGATAGCTGGGCGATTTCGCCTTTCAGCCTTTTGATCTGCTCTTTCATTTCAGCTTCCCTCCAGAATTGGCGTCTAGGCCGCACTCTCAAGCGCGGCGATTTGAAGTCCTTCCAGCGCCTTTCTTCGTTCGGAAAGTGGAATGAGAGCACCGCCCTCGCTTCCGGCTTGTCCGCCCTTACCGGCGTCGTCTTCTTCCGTCAACCCGGCGCACGTCGTGCAGCCGAGGTCAACCGTTAAGCTGTGAATCGCGTTGATGATTTTCAGGTCGGAGTCGGCATTGCGGCGTCCCGCCTTGCCGTCTTTGAGAGCCTGCGCGAAAGCTACGAGATTCGCGCCCATCACTTCGAGCGGCACGATCCCTTTGGCATCGGCCATCGTCGCTGGGTTCATGCCCCAGAGGACATCTGACGTATCGAATAGCTGCAACTCGCGCAGCTCCCGGATGCGGACTTCCGCGGCCCCCTCGCCTTCGGTCGTCCAGTCGTATTTGCGCGCGTTGAAGCCAAACGACATCTCGTCAACGTCTGCGGCGAGGATCGCCGCGAAGACCCAATCGGCAAGATTGACACCCTCATAGTAGGAGCGCGAGACTTCGAGGCCGCCCGTGGCTTCCGGCGCCCATTCGAGAATCTTTGCGGGGAGAGCGTCCCGGCCTACTTCCTGAAGTTTTTTGATTGAGGCGATGGGCGGCGCACCGAAGTCGTGATTCCAGAGGTGCTTGGCGCGCGTGCGCCCGTTGGCTTCGCTGATGGTCTTGGCGAATGCTCCCGTCCAGATGCGATCTCCGATGTCATCAACATTACCCATGACGGCGCAGATGCCGACGACCGTGCGGGTCTTGCGGTCTATGTCTTTGGTGTAGACGGGCTGGAATTTGAATTCGCGCATCGCGGGCGAATTAAAGCAGCGGCTTAAAGGTGTCGTATAAGTTTGAGATTGACGGGCCGGATTTGGTGGGGATAGAATGCGCGGCTTATGGAATTAACATGGAAAGAATTTAAGGAGCAACTTGAGGCGCGAGGCGTCAAGGACGATGATAAGATTGAATATATTGATATTGCTCCGCACGAGTTAGCAGAGATTGCAGTCCACATCCGCGACGGCGTAAACGGAAGGCGAGTTGAGGTTTTGTGATGGGGCTGGCCGGGCAGTGTAAAATCATATAGTGCGCCTCCGCGCCACCCAACATATTCAGGAGCGCGCACGAAAGCGGCGGGATCGTGAGGACTCCCGCCGCTTTTGCTTTGCCTGATTTTCGACCTCAGATGAGGCGAAGAAAAGAGCAACCCTGCCTAGCCACGCTCAAGCGTCAGATAGACGAATGCGCCCGGCTCGAAAAAGCCGAAGACCTCTGGATTATCAACATCCATCCACAGCTCGCCGCTCGGCGTGTACTTATGGAAACGGGCGTTTTCTCCGTCCGCCTTCGGGTCGCTATCGCTTGGCATTACCGGTCGCAAGACAGGCTTAACCCGCGTCGTGTGCGGGTTGCCTTCTCCGTCCGGCGCGCCGAATTTCTCCAAAGATGAAACCACGAACTTTGCACGTACCTTTTGAGACATGATGATTTCCTTTCTTTATGAGTTCCCCCTTGCTCTATCCGCCTGACGATTCAGACGAGAAAACCGCTACATGAAAACACCTGCATTTGTCACCGCCCAGACATTCCTCATTCGGCGCGGACGGCAAATCTGAAACATCCACAGCTTCCTGCCCGTCCGCTGCTTCGCACGACTCGCACGTATTGACATCCAGAATCGCGCTGTAGAGGACGGAGCGAATATCATCCGCGCGCGCCTCGATCTCGGCATCGCGGCCCGCATTCATCGCCGCGTTTGCCGCCGCCGCCGCCGACTGCTCGACATAGACAGTGCTTCCATCTTCGAGCGTCTGCTGGATGCGGGAGCGCCTCTCGTCAATCGCCACGTCGAGCACGGCCAGCGTCGCCAGGATGAGCGCGGCCTTGCCCTGCACGTCGTTAACGACCTTTGAAATGGTCGCATCCCCTACCGTGTCAAGGTAGAGGTCGTCTTCTTCATCGTCCGCGGCGGCCTTGCCCTCTGTCATGACACGAGAGCGCTTTGCGCCTTGCTGTGCGGCTTCTTCCGAGATAAGCCTGCGCCCGGTCGTGTAGGCGCGCTCCAGTTGCCTGCGCACGCTCTTATAGACTTTCGGGTCAGGGGTGAGAATCAGCATGTGAGAGTCTGCGGGGTCGCGCTCTGCGAGGTCTTTGACGGCCTCAGTGATCAGCTTCTTTCGGAGCGAGAGCAGGACTTCCTTGATGTCCGCGGCGGCCTGCTTTGGCCCTGTGGCGATGGCTTTGAGGTCAATCGCGGATTCGACGCCGCGCGGCGCCCGCGCGAGCGCGAGGTCGCCCAGCATGAAGACCTTCGACGTAATCACGACGTCGAGCTGCGCCCACTTCTCTTTCAGCTCTTCAAACGATAGGGCCTTCCCCTGAGCGTCGTCTCCGTCGTCGGCGCTCTCTTCATCCGTCGGCTCGTCAGGCGCAGGCTTCGGTTTTGCCTGCGCGCGCGCCATCAGGACTTCACCCGTGGACGGATTCATGCTCGAAGGGATGATGTAGAAATCGCCGTCCGGGTCAGGCTCCTGGCCGATCTTCGCGCGATACTCATTCTGCGTGATGCCGCCTGCCTGAAAGTTCTTTCGCGCGCGGTCGTGGCGCTTGTCTTCGTCCTCTTGTAGCGCGATGACGTTCGACATATCCCAGCCGACGCGGATCTTCTCGGCGCGCACCTGCTCTTCGTCAACGAACTGCGTCAGGAGATTCCAAGTCAGGAATGTGCGCAGCGCCTTGAAAGTAGGCGACATCTTATTCATCCAGAAATCTTGCTGGGCTTCCTTTGCGGAGGCGCGCTGGTTGACGTGCATCAGGCCGACATAAGCGCCGACGAGTAGCGGCGGCACGCCGAAGATCATGCAGATGCGCGCTTCGAGCTGGCCGCGCAGGGAGTCGGACTCCAGTTCGTGCATCGAAGTCCCGATGCGCTGGTATTCGGCATTCTGGTCAAGGACGGCGATGCCTCGCTCGCCGACGCCGCCTCGCCCATAGCGCATCATCCACGCCTGGCGCTTCTGCTCCATCTCCGTGCGCGAGAGCGTGCGATTCTTGAAGGTGAGCACGCCCGACGGCACGCCGCCATTATTGAAGAAGGCGCGCACGTAATCACTCATGGCCGTGTCTGCGTCGACCGCGCCCACCGCGACGGCGAGCGGCGCGAGACCGTGGAAACGCGAGGTGAGGTCACGGTTGCGCCGCACGAGCACCTCTTCAGGCTTGAACTCTACTTTCTGGCTTCCTTCTTTCCACTCGTAGCCGACGATGGGCGAGCCGTTCTTGCCCTTGCCCGGAATGGGGCGCATCTTGGCGGGGTCAAGCGGCCAGAGCTGCGCGGGGCGGCCTGCGCCGTCGCGCACGATCTCGGCATAGAAGACGCCGGCGATGTGTTCAGAAGTGAGACACGCGCCGATGAATGAGGCGGAATCGTCCATCGGATTCGGGCGCATGATGAGGCGGCGCAGCTCGTGACCCTCGACGGGAGACCACTCCTTGCCCTTCTTCTCTTCGACGATGATTTCGGGGTCAATCGCGGCCTGTGCAATCTTCTCCACACAGGCATAGACGAGTTCATTGCGCCGGTGATGGCGGATGAGCGTTAGCACGTCGGTTGAGGGTGTTTGCGGGCGGCCCTGCACGCCGACGGGCACGAGTTCGTAGGCGCGCTTCGTATCGAGCGAGCCGTACTGTCCGAACTGTGCGCGGATGTTATCAATCGGCGAGAGGCCCTCGAAGCCCGCGCGCGAAGTGTAAGGAACAAGTTCCCCGCCGCCGTAGAATTGCATGCTGCTCATAGTTGCCCGTCCTCGCTGGGGTAGAATTTTGGATACCAGAGTTCCATCATCATTATTTCCCTGAATGCCCGAATCGTTTTTATCCACTCAACATGACGGGTGCGCTCCCTGTCTTCTTTGGTGGCGAAGCCGCCGTAACAGTCCCCGGATGGCGGCAGCTTGTCGTAAGGCGGCGGCGGTGGCGGCCTGTAGCCCATCGCTATATCAACGCCCCTTCCGATTGATTCGACATCAGGCCGTAACGCACGCCGTCATAAGGATCGTCGCCGCCGTTTCCGTCTTCGTCCACGTCCACCTTCAAGACATCTTCTGGCCGCCGCGGGTCATGCTGCATGAGTGGTAAACACTCAATCAGCCGCGCGCAACGGTCGGAGATGACGAGTCGCGGCGCGATCCCGGCGTCAACGTCGCCCAGCAACTTCAGGACTCTCGCCGCGCCGTTGATGCGGTCTGCGTTCGCGGGCGTCAGGTAGATGCCCGTCTCGGCGTACTGGTCTGCGATGGTCTTGCCCTGCTGGTCGCCGCGCTGCGCGAAGACATCTGGGCCGGCGACGAACTCTCTCAGGCGCGTTGGATAGACGCCGTGCCGCTCAAGCATGGCCTTGATGCCCTCTGCGTTTTGCGACACGAGCCTGCGCGCGGCGTGATATTCATCCCAGACGAAGGTTTTGCCGTCGAACTCTGTCAGGAGATAAACGACGGTCGGGTGAGTGAAGCCATAATCAAGCGCTCCCCAGACAGGCCAGTGCGCGGGCAGTTGTTTGAGCCGGCGCACGTGTATGTCGTGACGCCACGTTGTGAAGAATTGCCCGGCGGCAATGTCCCAGTCGCCATCGCGCCACGCTCGGCGCTCCCAGCCGATCAGGGCATTCAGGTTGCGCACGTATTCGGGGTTAAGGAATGGATTGTCGCGGAAGGTGGCAAACACGAAGCGCGTATCCGCCTGCGCGCCCCGCCGGTAGGGTTCGATGAAGGTCTGCTTGATGTGTGCGTGCCCTATGCCGCCGGGGTTGAAGGTGTAATACATCCGCGGGCGCCACGTCTCTTTGCTCGTGCGGTTGCAGGTCGCAAGCTGGCGCTCTTTCTTCGCGGAGAGTTGTGTAGCCTCTTCGATGCCGATCACGTCGTATTCGAGACCGAGATAGTTATCAATGTCTTTCTCGTTTTTGAAGTGGCCGACGATGATGCGCGATCCGTTACTGAATTCGACCGTCGGCGTAGGAGAAGAGACATACTTATGCTTGACGCGCGAGAGCACCTTCGGGCGCAGGTCTTCAAAGGATTCACGCGCGGCCTTACCGATCTGACGAATGAAGAGGCACTTTAATTCGGGCTGGCGCTGGCAGTCGTCAAGCGCCATCTGCGCGAGCGTGGCGTTGGATTTGCCGCCGCCGCGTGCGCCGCCGAGCGCGGCCTTTGTAGGCGAATCATCTGCACGGCGGTCGCACTCACGCGCCGCGGCGTGAAAAAGAATCTGCTTCGGAAGGGGGACGTAGCCGCCGGACAGAAAGTTGACCATCCCGTCGCGAGGCAGCCCCGCGTCGCGCGCGAACGTGACGAGTCTTTCGAGCGGTTCAAGATTTATCGCTGCCGTCGCCATAGATTTTGTTAATCACTTCGAGCACAGCCGGGATGAGCGGCGCGCCGCCCGCTCCGGTCAGCTCGTGACGCTCGCGGTACTTTTCTGGGCGACCGCCTTTGAGAAGGAAGATGAGAAGCGTATCGCTATACTCTTTTTCCCATCCGATGATTTCGCCCTTGTAAAAATGGGCGCGGCGCACTCCTTTGAGAGCACGCCGGCGCGCTTCCTGTTCAAGGGTGTCGAGGCCCTCTTCGACCGCTTCATCCCAGCGCGCGGCGAAGGCTTTGTCTGTTTCGCGCCATTCGTAGGCGGTTGCGCGCCCGATTCCTTCTGCCTTGCAGGCCCGGCTCACGTTGGCCGTGCGACGCAGGGTGTTTAGGAACTTCTCGTATTTTTCTGGCGTCCGAAGTGTCCGACCGCGCATAGCAATGCCCCCCTCAGCTCCTGGTCACGTTCACGCCCGAATCCATGCCAACTACCGGGGGCGGGGGAGTCGAGCTATCCGTCTCAGATGATCCGTTGCGAATCCCCAGGACATAGAGCACAAAAAACCAGACGCAGATAGCTTTGATGGTACGGCCTATCACACGCCCCAAGATATAGGTCTGAGTAAAGTGGGATTTGTCCTGAAAGAAATAGAGCGAGAGGACGGTCAAAAAGGCTTCGGCGGCCAGACCAAAAAGCAGTACCTTGTAGCCGAGCGCTACTTTTCGGGCGCGCATGGAGACAGCAGACCGGCGCGTGGCTTCTCGAATTCTCAGGGCAGCCAGTAGCGCTCCGACGCCATCTGCGCCGGTCATAAGCCACCAGATGAAGTATAAGAATCCGAGCCATTCATCATTCATCGCCGATTCCTCTCAGAGTTTTCTTTCATCCCTTCGATAAGCGAGGCAAGGTTTTCCAGTTGCTCAACGACCTTGCCGAATTCCGTGTCGCGCCGCTCAAGCGCATTCATGAACTCGCTGAGAGCCTTTTCGCGCGCCGAGTGGCTGGCGTTCAACTGCGCCTCAAGCAGCGTGTTTGTCTTCTCTACTTGCTGGCGGCTCGCGTTGATTTGCTCAGTCAGGAAAGGCCAAAGCATCTTCCAGATGAAAAGCCCGAGCGCGCAGAGGATGAGGAACGAAACCCCAAATCTCTCGGCGATGCCCTGCCAGTCTGACGGAGACTGCGCTAGCTGTAGAAGAAAGCCCATAAGTTTCAAAGGCGGCGCGCCGGATGCAGGCCCGGCGCGCCGCCTTACCAATCGCACGGAAAATTAAAGTTGAGCGGCTAGGCAGTGACAGGGGGCGGAATCTCGCGTCCCCGGTACTCACAAAGGCCATCAATGACTGAATCAATAACCGCGTCTGCTTCCTTCAACTTGCCTTTGGCCGACAAATCCAGGACGCGCGCTCCCGAAGGTAGAACGATTCGCCCGATCATGTCGTCTGCACCCGTCTTGTCTTCGTCCAGATTGGCGATAGCCGTTCCGAAAGCCTGTAGCTGGGCGACAAGAATCATAAATAGGATCTGCTTCTTCATGCTGTCCTTTCGTGCGCCGAAAAGTGGCGCGTTAGAGGTTTCCCCGATTACGCCAAAAGTATTTCAGTGTATGGAAGGTGTCGTATAACTTGGGCTACTCAGCGGGCGGAATGCCGATGGCTTTGAGCGCGCCGACGGGAGAGCGCACAACGCATTTCTGACCGCGCCAGTTGCGCATCCACTTCACTTCATCAGGCGTGAGGGCCTGGCGTGATGGCGAGGCATCGCCGTCTTTTACTTCCATCACGTAATTGACGCCACAGTAGCCGACGAGCAGGTCTGGGACGCCGCGCCCGAGCCGGTGCAGGTACTCGACACTCGCGCCGACGGCCCGGAGTTCTTCCACTATCTTCGACTGATTTTTATCTACACGCGCTCTAAGTCTCATCCTGCCTCGCTACTCTTTCAATGATGGGTAGAATCCATTTGGCCTGCTCTGGTGTGAGTTTCTGCCAGTGGGCAGTAACGCCGCCAGAGTTCGTGATTTGAATGCCCAGCTCCGTACCCTTTGTGAGCACGAAGTGGATGCGGTCGCCGTTGCCGAGATCGAAAGTCAGGCTGAGGTCAATCATTTAGCGCGCTCCCTTCAAACGGAACATCTACGACGGGCTGGCGCGCGGGCGCTGGCGGCTCATCCTGCGCAGGGCCTTGCGGTAGAACCTCGCTTGCGGCGCGCGCGGCGTCCGACCAGCCGCGCTCCCAGAAGGTGCGAAGGCCCTGACGGCGTGCGGCCTCACTGATGCCTTCGTGTGGTGAGACGAGCAGGCCGCCGTGCGGGTTGGCGTCCACTCGCTTCTGCTCAAAGTACCCTTGCACGCCTGCCTGCCACGCTTCCAGATGCTCGCGTGAATCAATCGCGGGCGGATGGATGCGCTCGAGTACCTGGCGAATCTCGTCATCGTCGGCGCGCCGGATGGCCAGGGGTCGGCAGTGCAGCTCGAAGTGGCGCGCTTCTTGAAACTGCCCCATCTTTTTGCCGCGCTTGAATTTAGGCGACTGGACTTTGACGATCTCGAAGCGCCACTTCTTCCACTCGAATTGCGCGCCGGCCATGAAGGCTTTTCGCTCCGTGCCCGCAGGTGGCTGCTTCCCGTAATCACGGCGGAAGATGAGCACCTTTTCCGTGATCTGAAAGAGGAAGAGAAACCGCCCGTTGAGCAGTATTTCTTCGCCGGGCGCGAAGGGCGGCACAATTCTCTGGGGTTCTGCTGCTTCTGCTGTCTGCATTTAATTTCCTCGCCTGTCTCTTTCCATCATTACAAGATCAACCGCCTCGATCTGGTTGCGCTCGCCGCGCTTTCCCTTCGTCGGGCGATTGCCCAGATATTCGCGATATGAGTCTCGCTCATCGGCAGTGAAGGTCGCGCGCAGCTCTTTGTAATTTGATTTCGTGGCACGTCGGCGACGGCTCTTTCCCTGCCCGATGCGTGCGACCTCTACGTCGCGAACCTCGTCTCGCCCCTGACCGCTGCATGCGGCGCATGCGACTGTCTTATTGCGCCTGCGCGCGTACATGAAACGGATGCGACCGCATTGTGTGCCGTCCTCTTTCAGGCGAACGCAGCGCATCGCCCAGACCCAGCCGAGCTGCGGGACGTAACGCACCGGGTAGAGGGCACGGAGGTCGCCGAAGCGACGGCCCGCCAGGTCGAGACGAAGCCACGGGCGGCCAACCATTCGGGAGTGACGCTTGCGCTTGACCACTGCGAAATCAATCATCCGTTTATCGTCCGCGTTTCAGCTCGTCACCTTTCCGCAGAGGTGATTCGATTGAGAGCGCGAGCGGTTGAAATCGGCTGTAGAAGGTCAGGGTCGTAACAAAGAGTTCGCCGCGAAAAAGCAGTCGCAGACGTTCGCGCCATGTGAAGTGCCAGCGCGTAACGACTGAGCCTGCATCGTCAAGCACGGGCACGGCGGCGAGGTCTCGCATGCCGGATCCGTCGCCGGTGAAGACGATGTGGTCTTCATCTTTGAAGCTGCTATCCACCGGGAAGACAGGCTCTGGCATCAGGCATCACCTTCTTTCGGCGGGACTATGGGGAAGCGATGCGTCTCAGTATCCACTTCATCAACTTTGAAGCCGATGATTAACCCCATGCCATAGGCGGCAGAGTTCTTCGTGAGCCACGCGGCTACGTCATCAAGACCCTCAGAGCGCGCCGCCTCGGCCATTGCGTGCAGGTCGTAGGAGCGGACATTCGCCCTGCGGCGAAGGATAGTCTTGAAGCCTTCGAGCACATGGGCGGGGACGGCCACTTTTGCCTTCCGTGAATTGTTAATCAGCGCGTGGGGGTCAGAGGCATTTTCGTCTTCGTAAGTCATGGGCTACTTCCCTTCTTCGGCTAAGACCACGACGCGCGCACGGCGGCCAGAGCGCGTGGCGCGCGTGCGGTCGGTTTCGATGACGATCTTGGAATCCTTCAGGCGCTTGAGGGCGCTTGATGCGGTCTGATGAGAGAGCAAGAGCGCGACTTCGATTTCGTCGCACGTCCAGCCGATGTTGAAATTCTCGCGCATGAAGCGCACGAGTGAAGCGTCGAGCTGCGGGAGATGGCCGCGGATGGAATTGAAGGCGGCGCGCGATTCGGGGTGCGCACGCTGGCGGCGCACGGGTGGGATATTATCCCGCTGTTTTACCAAAGGAGTTTCGACGTTTTGGAATAGGCTTTCTTGCTTCACTTCTTGCTCTCCGGGTGATTCCACTGCCAGTATCCGTCGTGATAAATCATCGAAGCCGCGCACCATTTACAGTTCAACGTCTCGCCCTCTCTGAGCGGCTCGTCATCGGGGCGCTTGACCATCGCATCATCGAGAGTCAGTAGGCAGCAGCGCATCAAGCCGCCCTGATTCAAGCTGTATGGTGTTTTCATCGGAAGCCCTCTGCCAGCAGGTAGATTGATAAGCACAGCAGCCCCACTACGGCCCAACTGGCCCAGAAGAGAGAGCGCCGAAGTGACGCGTTCTCGGCCCGCTTGTTGTTCAGGTCATACTTGAGTTCGACCACCTGCCAGAAGTAAGGGTCAGTCGACAGTTCCGTTTCGGATTTCTGGCAAAGTGCCGGGCTTTGATTTTCCATTGTCGATTTCAAAATGCAGGCTGGCGCCCCTCCTCATTCATCCTTTACCTCCAGCGATCTTCTTCTGCTCGGCTAAGTGCAAAACACTCGCGCGTAGTTCGCGCGATTCGGGCAGCAGGCGAGCCTCTGCACGCTCGCGCTCTACGAGCTGCTCATAGATCCGCACGAAGTGCGAGCGGTCGGCCACCTGATTGTCCGACTGGCAGAGTTCCGGCCAGCCGAGACACTCGACAGCGCGCGTGATTAGCGGATCAATGAAGCCGGGCCGCCCGTATGAGCCAACAGAGCGAATCTGGCGAATGACTTGCTCCCACGCTTCAAAGCCCGAGACGTGCTGGCCGGTCGGAGATGCCAGATTCATCGCCATCTCGCGCACGCGCGCAATCGTCGGGAAAAACTCACACTCGGCCATCGCTTGACTCGCAACGGCGTCGAGCACTTCGAGCGGAATATCTGCGAGCATCCGCGCATAGACCTTGATGGTCTCGCCCGAAATCTGCGCGTAGGGAAACGCAGCAGCGAGAGCGCCAATGCGCTTCGTGAGTTCGATTTCTAGGTCGGGGCTGAGTTCGTGCTGCATAGTTTCTTCACCTCCAGCTCTGCGATCCGTTCGCGCACGGCGTCCATGCTGCGGTCAACATTCGAGCGGCGCACCGGGACGGCTTTCTGGGCGGTTCCGTCACGCGCCGCGAACTTCACGGCGTTGCGCATCCAGTTTTTCCACGCCAGTTTCCAGTCGGCATCCGTGCGGCGCTTGCGCTTGCGCCGGTTCCAGTCGAGAAAGGCGTCCGTTTCAAGCGCAAGGTTGACGTGTGGCGCGTGCTCGGCTGCCCACGAGAGCAGGTCGGGAGTCAGGGGAAAGCCGTCAGGCGGCCCGGTCTTGCCTTCGCGCTTGGCCTTCCCCGTTGGCGCGCGCGCGTCGTCGCCGTCGGGCTGGTTTATGGTTTGGTCTATGGGCTGGTTAACTGGGCTGGTAACGCCTGTATATGTAGCGTCATTTGTGGGTGACGGTGCGTCACTGCGCAATGACGGTGCGTCATTCCCTAGTGACGGTGCGTCATTGCTGAATGACGGTTGAGGGGTCTCGACGGGCTGCGAATCGTCATTCCTGAGTGACGCACCGTCATTCGTGGGTGACGGTCTGGCCTTTTCCACACCGCCGAGGAACGTGCCGACGAGCAAGAATACGCGCCCTTCTCTCTCTTCAATCCAGCCGGATTTGCGTAGCTCCGTGAGCGCGTTTTTGACTGACCCGAGTTTGAAGCCTGTCCACTCCACAAGACGCGCGTTCGACGCATAGCGGGCCTCGACTATGCCGGTGTAGGGATCAGCGAACGCGCAGAGCGCTTCGTACACGTCCCGAGCCGCATAACTTAATTCCCGCTTGCGCCGAAGCGCGCTATCTGGAATGAACGCCATTTAGTAAACTTCCAGCTCTTCGTCTTCCTCTTCGACCTTCACCTTGACCTTCTCTTTTGCTTCGAGCGTCGCCGTCATGTTCCCGACCTTGTAAGTGGTCAAATTGTTCTTGTGCATCAAATCAATCAGGAACTCGCGCGCATCAACTTCGGAGCGGGTCAATTCCATCCGTTCGTTTCTGAGCGCGACATACTTTTCGGCGGCTTCCGTGACGGCAGGTATCTCTTCCTGCTTCATCTCTTCGAAGGTCTCCTGCTTGGCGCGTCGCCGGCGTGCGCGGCCTGATTCAATGCCAACGACTTCAGCTTCGACCGCCTGGGCCGTCTGCGCTTCACCTTCGGGCGAGGCAATGCCGTCGCCACCAGAGGCGTCGGCGCTCTTAGAGCGCCGACGCCTCTCTCTGTTCTGCGACTCCTTCGCGGCCTGCTCGAAACGGTCAGCGACGGGCGGCGCGTCTCCGCTTCCTGTTTTGTCAAGAAATTGCTCAGTGCTCGTTACGGGGACTTTTTCCGTACTCATAGAAAATCCTTTCTGTGCAGATGGGTTAAGGTGTGGCCGGGCCTGCCAGTGTCCCCACTGACGCGCATGCCGTAGTTGTCATCCCGGTTGGATCTGTCCTGATCTGCCGCCCGCCACTGAACCTTGAGAGAAAACCGTGCCCGCCACTCTTGTATCTGGCGGCTCTCTCGCCGTTCTGCATTTCGCGGTGCGTCTCTTGGTTTGCCCCGCAGGCTCTCTCACCGGCGCTACAGGCCCGAGAAGATAGGTGGACGGGCGGCGTCCATAGGAGTTTGACTGCCAGTGTCGCATTGGCAGCCAACGAGGTGCGCGCGCACCGCCCGTCCCTATCAATCCGCGCGCCCCCGAATGCTTTACTCGACCACGCGCACTCGCGCCGCCTGCGGCCCTTTCTCGCTCTGCTCGATCTCGAACTCAACCTCGTCGCCTTCCTTGAGCGAGCGGTAGCCCTTGCCCGCAATCGCGCTGTAGTGCACGAAGACATCGCCGCCGTTCGGGTGCTGAATGAAGCCGTAGCCCTTAGCCTCGTTGAACCACTTGACCTTGCCGACAAGTTTTGCCATCTGGAGTGCCTCTCTTTTCTTCAGTGGGTATGCGCGGCTATCTCCGCGCGCAGCGCAGCCGCCAGCTCTTGGCCTACGGCCAGCATCTCTTCGAGTTCTCGGAGCGCGGCGTCGTCATCGTCGTTGTGCATGAGCGCGACCACAGCCTCGGCGTGCTCTTTGACGAGCCGCGCAATGGCGTCGCACCGCTCTTCGGAAGAGTTGAAGCCCGAGCCTGCGCGCTCGCGCTCCAGTTGTTCGATTGTGTCGTGAAGGAATTGAACCCAGCGGCGTGCGCCTGCCGGGTCGTAGGGGTGAATGATGCGAATCGCGCGCTCGGCCTGGTCAAGCGGGTTGGCTTTCCCCGTGCCCCACGGATTCGCTTCCGTGGATTTCGGGCGCCGCCACGCTTCGACCGTTTTCGTATCAACGCCGAAGGCTTTGGCGAGTAATTTGACGAGTAGCGCCGTGATGGATGAGGCGCAAACCTCACTTGATGTCATCCCCTGCATTAGCCCTTCTTCCCCTCAAAAGGCCGGTTAAACTAGAATCAAATCAAAGGAGATAAAGCCCCGTGTCAGAACCATTCAAATTCACTATTGACGCCAACAAGACCCTGCCCGAAATCTTGCAGCTCGTGCTTCAGTTGCGCGCCTCTATTGACGCTCTGGCCGTTTTGGTAATCGAGACAACCGCCTCAACCACGCACGCAGACGCTGTAGAGGTCGCGCGGCGCTATGAGCAGATGCAGACTGATTTTCTTTTGCGGCACGCCTTTGGAGTTCAAGAGAGCGCTGGCAGACAGCCGCCGCCACGTGATGAGAATCCTGGCGAACCGTAATGGTGTGTGGTGTTTGGCAGTGCGACATTGGCTACCCTAGTGCTTTTGGGCCAGAAATAGAGCCTTCCCCGACCGACGGAAAAAGTTTAAGAATGGTTGGCGGTTAAGGCGCTTGTGTGGTTAGCTCGGTAATGCCGACTTCATAGAGCGCACAGAGCCGCGCGAGGGTTTCAGCGGATGGGAGTCCAATACCGCATTCGATTTTCGATATGGCGGCTTTCTGGACACCCACCGCCGCGCCCACCTCGGCTTGGGTTAAACCCTTCCTCTCCCGCGCCTCTTTCAGCTTGTTTGCGTCTATTTGGGTCTGCGTCAAATCTGTCATGCCGGACACGGTATCACGATAGGATACTTATGTCAACTACTAGAATACCCCACAATCCTACCATTCCACCGCTGCCGCTAGTATCCTCTTGGTTGACAATGAGGGGGCACGGATCGTCTATGACTTTTTCAGAGTGGCTAAAACAGAAGAGGGAAAGCGTCGGGATGACGCAGGAAGCTGTAGCTGAGAAGGCCGGCTTTGAGAAGGCTTATGTCAGTAAGTGGGAGAATAAAAACGACGATTCGATCCCGCCACTCGCCACGATTGAGGCTTTCGCAAGAGCGCTGGGCACAACTCTGTTGGAGCCGCTTGTGTCGCTTGGGTTTATCCGGCCTGATGAAGCCTCTTTGCCAGAAGGGTTTGCCAAAAGCGAATTTGCTCTGATGTTTAAGGACGTTGAGAAGCTGAGGCCGCAACAAAGACGTGATTTTAAGATCGCATGGGACATGGCTAAAGACGCACTGAAACGCATTAAAAAGGGGAAATAATGAATATACCTCGCTTATTACAGTTGCTCGGCTGGAATCAGCGGGCCTTAACGTTTAGCGATTTTGAAGCAGCGTGTGAGCATCAAGAGATTCAAATCGTTCGACCGAAGATGAAAACTCCGGGAATGTACTTTCATTGCGAAGGTTATCCCGTCATCGCTTTAAGCAGCAGATTGTCCGGCGTGCGGCTCTGGTACGCAGGCTGGCATGAGATGGTGCATCATTTACAACACCCACCGGGGCTGCGCTGCTTTACCAAAGGGACGGTCAGTAAAATTGAATCTGAGGCAAATGTGTTGGCCGTCTGTTCTGTCCTTGACGAGCCTACCCTGTACCGGATTTATCAGGGCGAACTTCACGACTTCCCGAAAGACATACTGGCGTTTCGGAGGAAAGTATTAGAGCGATTTAAGATTTAACAGCCAACCACTTTTCACGTTCAAAGCCCTGCCCAGAAGGTCTCATTTTCGAGCCTTAAATTTTTTTCGCCTAAATGTATTCTACTAGTTGACATTGGTATCCTATTGGTGTACCCTCCCTCTCGTCGGCCCAATCAAGCGCCAACAGGAAGGACACCCAAATGCTGATACTGAAATCCGCCGCTCAGATCAAGAATCAAATCGAGAAAGCCCGTCAACTAAAACCGCTCGTCCGCCCCGTCGAGCCGCGCCGCTACCTCGTGCGGAACTCCGAAGGCGGCATGAACCGCGTTCAATTCCTTTTCGTCAACGGCCAGCGCCTCGCCACCTGCCAGCGTCCAGACGCCACGCCCTGCCCCGCGAATCAGCACGGGTTGGCCTGCGTCCATGTCGCCGCATCGGTCGGCCACCATATCGTCACAATGATGGAACTGCGCGCCCGCGCCGTCGCCGCCTGAAACATCCGGGCGGCCACGTCCCGCCCTTTTCCCCAAAGGACTCATCATGTCAACTGCAACTCAAGCAAAAACGCGCGCTGTGAAGCGTGCGCCATCGAAAACAGAGACCCTACTGGCGCTCAAGACAGTGAGCAAGGATATGCGCGCGTACGGCGGCTTCGTGTGGCCGAAGCGTGGGAGCGTAGAAGCGCCCGACTGGGATCAGCGGCCAGTGTGCGGCGGCGGCCTGCACGCGCTCGGGTGGGGCATCGGAAGCGGCGGCCTTCTCAACTGGGAAGAAGACGCGCGCTGGCTCATTGTCGAAGTAGATCAAAAGAAGGGCGTCGTTGACCTCGAAGGCAAAATCAAGTTCAGGGCCGGTAAAGTCATTCACTGCGGGGATCGCAAATCTGCGACCGATTTCCTCTTCAAGCACAAGGCTGGATTACAGGGGGTCGTCGGCGCTTTCGTGGTCGCGAGCGACCACGAAAGCGCGACCGCTGGCGATTACGGCACTGCGACCGCTGGCGATTACGGCACTGCGACCGCTGGCTATCGCGGCACTGCGACCGCTGGCGATTACGGCACTGCGACCGCTGGCTATCGCGGCACTGCGACCGCTGGCGATTACGGCACTGCGACCGCTGGCGAGGGCGGCACTGCGACCGCTGGCGAGGGCGGCAGCCTCATTATCAGATGGTGGGACGGCTCGCGCTATCGCTTCTCTGTGGCTTACATCAACGAGAACGGCGTTGAGCCGAACGTCAAATATCGCCTCACCGACAAGGGCGTCTTCATTAAAGCCGACTGACCATCCATGCGCATTTTTGACGATGAAACAATGGTTGAGCGCAGGGCGCGTGACGCCGACCGCGCCGAGGCGCGAATAGACGCTCTCGCCTCGCAGGCCGCGCGCCGCTTTGTAGCAATCGAAGAGGCTGTCAGGCGCGTGCGCGCCGTCGCAGAGTTGAACGTGAGCGGCACTCTCCCGCGCCGCCAGGTCAACGAACTCCTTGAAGAGATAGTCCGCGCGCTCGAAGAAGCAAACCGCATTCGAGCAGCCGATACGGAGGAATCAATATGAGCAACATCATGCTCGATTGGCGACGCCAGGACGAAGAGGCTCTCGCGCGTGTGCGCGCCTTCAATAAGCGGTTTTTCGGTGCGCGCGAGGAAGAGCGCACGGCGGTCGCCGAGCACGCCCGCACGTCGGGTCTCGTCTTCGGCAGGCTGACCTCTCGCCCATCGCTCCCTGAAGTGCTGCGCCGTCTTCGCAACCAGAGCATCCCGAAGCCGAAGCGCGGCGAAATTCAACAGAAACTTTATCCGAAACAGTGAAGGAGACCCCATGCAGGACGCACTCGTAAGACAACAGCAATCACTTCAGACGGTCAATAATTCAGACTGGGCCGTCATGCGCGAGCAGGCCGACACGCTCGTCAAGACCGGCTTTCTGCCCGCCGCCATCAAGAACGCCGAGCAGGCCGTCGCCATCATCCTGACGGGGCGCGAACTTGACGGTCGGACTTGGGACGAACTCCCTGAGGCGCGCGCATAAGCAAGGCGGCCAAGTCGGGCCAGCAATGGCTCGGAGACATATAATGGAAGTTTCAATCCACAACGAAATAGCGTCCGTCCAATTCGAGCGCTTCGACCTTACAGCCTATGAGCTATTCCTACGCTGCAAGACGCTCCCTGAAAGCCAGGTCGAGTTTGACGAAGAGCGCTCGACCTATCGCATCACGACGCCGGCGCGGTTCGCCCGCTTGCTCGGCATCACGGACGCGCCAGAGCGCAACTCAAATCTCGCACTCGCCGATCATCTCTTCGACTATCAGCGCTTCATCGTCGAGACCTCGCTGCACGCCAAGCGCTACGCCGTCTTCGCGGACTGCGGACTCGGCAAGACGGCCATCTTTTTAGAGTACGCGCGTCACGTCATGGCGCGCACCGGCGGGCGCGTGCTTATCCTGTCGCCCCTCGCCGTCATTCCTCAGACCTGCGAAGAGGCTGTCCACTTCTACAGCGACACACTGACGGTCGAGAAGATCAAGACCCGTGCAGAGTTGATTGCATGGGTCAGAGGCGAAGGGACAGCGCTTGGCATCGTCAACTATGAAAAGCTGTCGGACGGAATCATCCCTGAGTTTCGCTATCTCGCCGGTCTCGTCGCCGACGAATCCAGCATCCTGAAATCCGGCGGCGGTGTCATCAAGTGGAATCTGATTAAGAGTGCCCGCGGCGTTGAATACAAGCTATCCTGCACGGCCACACCTGCCCCGAATGACATCATGGAATATGCCTCGCAGGCTTCGTTTCTTGAGAAGCTGCGCACCGAAGGCGAAATCCTCTGGACGTTTTTCACGCGCGATAAGCGGGGCAACTGGAAGGTGAAGCCGCACGCGCGCGCTGGCTTCTATCGCTTCATGGCGTCGTGGTCAATATACTTGCGCAACCCGGCGCGCTACGGCTGGGCCGATAATCTCAAAGACATTCCAGCGCCCATCTACTTCGAGCACAAACTTGAACCCGTGAGCGAGCAGCTAGAACTCGCGCACGCCGTCGCGCGCAAAGGCTCTGTTGACCTCTTCGGCGCGAAGCGCATGGGCGTCACCGAGCGGACGAAGTTTTCACAAATCGCCAAAGGCTTTCTCTACGATACGGCCACCGGCAAGCGGGTCGCGCGCGTCGTGCCGTCCGCGAAGCCCGAGTTCGTCGCGCGCCTCATCCGTGATGAAGTCGCCGCCGGGCATCAGGTGCTCATCTGGACGCTCTTCGATGAAGAGACCGCGATCCTCGCGCAGCTCCTGCGCCCATCCGCCGTGCTTTACGACGTGCTCACAGGCAGCACGAAGCCGGAAGAGCGCGAGTTGATTCTTGAAGACTTCCGGCACGGGCGCACGCAGGCCCTCATCTCGAAGGCATCCATGCTCGGCTTCGGCATGAACTTCCAGTTCTGCACTTCGATGATCTTCTCCGGGCTGAATGATTCTTACGAGCAACTCTATCAGGCCATCCGGCGCGCCGTGCGCTACGGGCAGACGAAAAGCGTGCGCGTGCATGTGCCCTTCATCCCACAACTCGAAGGCTTGATTCTGGAAAACGTCTTACGCAAGAAAGAGAATTTTGAACAGGACGCCGAGACGCAGGAGCGATATTACTGCGAGGCGCTGAAAGGCTTAACGAGCGCATGACAGACGCGACTATCCATAACGAAGATTGCGTGACCGGCATGGCCGAACGCTGCGAGCCGGAATCCGTTGACCTGGCCGTCACGTCAATTCCCTTCGGCGCCCTCTTTATGTATTCGGGCAAGACCGAAGACGTCGGCAATAATCAGGACGGCACAGACCTTCGCGCCGGCTACTTCGGCCTGCACATGCGCTTCTGCATAGAGCAGCTCTTTCGCGTAATGAAGCCGGGCTGCAATGTCTGCGTCCACATTCAGCAACTTCTACGCTATCAGAATCAGCACGGCTATATGGGGCGGCGTGATTTTCGCGGCGCGACCGTCGAGCTATTCGAGGCCGGCGGCTTCGAGTGGAAAGGCGAGTTCGTCATTCCGAAGAATCCCCAGATCATCGCCAAGCGGCTCAACCTTCATTGCCTGATGTTCGAGACTGGCCGTCGCAATGGGCGCAACCTCGCGCCGGCGGTCAATGACTACGTGATGATTTTCCAGAAGCCTGGCGAGAGCGTGCCCGTGCCGTGTCTCTACGACCGCGACAAGAATCCGGGCGGATGGGTTACTCAGGAAGAGTGGATCCGGGACGCGCACGGGGTGTGG
>Ga0126311_10000127_pt1 | contig 38375 bp, 31 predicted proteins | sample Plot61_FD_92539 | JGI IMG/M metagenome (GOLD analysis project Ga0126311, IMG submission 92539) | Serpentine soil microbial communities from UC McLaughlin Reserve, CA, USA - Plot61 | ecosystem: Environmental > Terrestrial > Soil > Grasslands | place: USA: UC McLaughlin Reserve, Lake County... | reverse complement strand
TCGAGTTTTGCGGGTTCTTTCAATTTCGTTCCGCGTGATTCGTAAAGGAAAGCATGATAAAGGACAGCGTAAATCTTGCGGTCTATATCAACTTCGATTTCCGCATCCAACTTTAGATCCTGTTCGAGGTCATAGTCTTTGAGTTTCACTCGAAAACGCAGGTCGCCGACTTTAATCGGAGCCAGAGCTTCGCGTTCAGACTCAATTCTTACCCGCATTTGCAGGCTAAGGCCTACCTCCGTTAACGCTCTTGCCGCGAGATTCGCCGCCAAATCGTATCTTTTGTCATAGAAGTTTTCGATCAACACGCCGGGTTGTGGTCCAGCATAGTCTTTCAACCAGCGGGCGATCAGATCGTCTAAGGCCGTGCCGGGATGCGCTTCACTGCCGAGTACTTCCGCGACCTTCATCTCGTTACCCGGACTGCAACTGGCTTGATATTGAACCTGAATTCCGAGAGACCATTGGTGGGAAAAGTCTTTCAGATACAGGGTCGGGAGTTTGACCTCAACTTCCTTGCGGCTGTCGCTGTTGTTGATAACGAGTATGTGTTTGCGAGTGCCGAGCAGGCCGAACAACCGCCGCGAGCCAACCGCCGTCTTTTTGTGTAGCTCGCGGATATCGGTGGCGTGTTTGAAATCAGGGTCGATAACAACAACGCGTTCTTCCGGCTTCGTAATCTCGTATTTGGAGTCGACGACGCGAACGATGTTGTCTAACGGATGATTTTGCGACATGGAGTTCTCCCTTGAGTTTGAGTGCAGTGTTATGCGGCTCGCGAATTTTCGGCAGCATCAGCGTAATCTTTGAATTGACTGATCAAGTTGTCGAGCAAGCTGCGTTGCCAGACCATCTCTTCGCGCGATTCTTCGCCGTACGGCAGATTCTTTATTAAGTAGAGCATTAATTCGCTCACACCTTGCCAGCGCGTGATTATTTGCTGACGTTGATCTTCGCTGGCATTCATCACGACTTTTTGAATGAGGAGTTGGCTGACAGTGAAGGCATTCGGTCCCGTACTCGGCTTTTCGATTCGCTGCCTGTCATCATCGTCACGTGGAGGACCGAATAGGATGAGGATCCAGCGGTAGATCAGGCTCGAGACCAGATCCTGGATGTCGGCGGGTTCTTCTTCGTTTTCTTCTTTAGGAAATGCATCGTTCATCCACGGGTGGAAAAGCCATCGGGCTAATAAAGCAAGATTAGTGTTGGCCGCTTCGATGTCTGGAAAAACGAATATCGGATGGCGGCTGGGCCAAGCGCCGTAGTCGGAAGCCGTCAAATCCTTAGTGGTCTCGAGGCAATATGCCATTAGAAGAACCAGCGCATAGTTTCCTGACTCAGTAGGAGACTTTTGTTGAATCGGCGGTTGATCTTTCTTGTGCTCGTATCTCGGTAGCCAGCCATCCAGACCTGCGAGAACCTGATAGACCTTGGTTCCCATTCCCCGCAGGCACCGATGTAAGTAACCGAATGTCAGTCTCTTGACCTCAAGATCACCGCGTTCGAGCAATTGTTTGAGCCAGTGAAATTGATCAAAGCCCTGCGTAAACCTGAGACCGACGACGATCTTAAAGACCGGCTCATATAGCTTGCGGCGCACGAGCTGCTCTAGGAGCGATTGGGCTGCCGGGTGCAGCTTGTATTGGTCCAGCAGGATTCGGAGCAAATAGGAAACTCGAGTATAAAGGCGAAGACTTGCCTCCGATTTGCCGAGATCATTTAACAGTTGAAACGGAGCGACCGTGCTGAGAGCCGTGGATTCTTCTTGTTCAAACATATGTTCAAATTTCGTGACGGTCTCGAGCAATAGCTCTGTGCCGTAGTACTCCGGATCGGAGGCAGCGGCAGCAGCAGTTACTTTTACAAGGCTTTCGCTGATCCGAGGCGAGGGATCGAAGAGCAGTCCGGCGGTGAACAATCGTTCGAGGTGCGTGCTGGTGAAGAACGCGTGTTCCTGTTCCAGCCGCTGTTTGAGTAATGGTCGCAGGCGATCATCCTTGAAGTCGATGACCCTTGTTATTTCAGTGTCTGGCACGCTGTGTAGATGACACTCTTCTTTGATTTTGTCCGAGCATTGTTGCCAGAGTTCCAACAACGACCTTTCCTCTTTGACGTCCATTGTCTCGACGATCCCTTTGTCGTTAATTCTCGTGGTGTTGACCGCGACAGTCCGCGTGCGGTCACCAAGCAATAGCAACACCACCCGGTGAAACTCGCGCGCGTTCAGGTTCGGGCAGAAGGTGGCTACGAAGAGAACCACCATTCGGACATCCTGATTGATGTCGTCATCTTTGAACAAAGAGTCGATATTGACTTCGTTGGGCGTGTAGGGAGTTTCCAACACGCTGAGGAGTTGTTTTCGCTTTATCAGTTCTTTGATTTCGATCCAGAATCTCTTGTTGTTAGTGCCCCAGCGTCCTCGCTGTTGCTCAATTTTTGTTTGCACGTGTTCGTAGGTTTCAGGAAAGTGCTGGCGTAAAAGCACACCGAGAAATGGCACTTCCCAATGTGGACATGGCAATGTGTCTGTGTCTTCGTATGTTTCTCCCTCAATAGTCATTTGCAGTCGCGCCTGAATGGGTTCAACGTCAACGAGGCAAAGGAGAGAAACTTGTTTCTGTTTAAGGTCGAGACTGAGAACGGGAAACGAAGTTCCCAATAGAGAACTGATAAACTGTTGAGCTTTGGAATCCTGATGTCGGCCGATCGTGTCAACGACAATTACCACCTCGCCATTCTTCTGATTATCTTCACCTTGGGGTTCATTTGCAGAGCGCAGCAAAAAGACGCTCGGCTGGACGTTACCTCGGGCAATTCTTTCAAAGTCGAGGAACCGTCGTTGTAGGGAGGAGTGCACTCGGCCCATTGCGTCGACGATCGCATAAGCGGAAGAAGTTGCGATCTGTTTGTCAGCGCAGCTAATCAGCAGTAAGCGGGAATTTTTTAACGCTTCCCAGTATTCCTGGATGAACGTGGATTCGATGCAGCAGTCATCGGAGCCGGCGGAAGGTAGTTCGCTGGTGAGATCGACCAAGGGCTTCGTTTCTTCTTGTTGGTTCTGTTGCTGTGAGAAGCCTTCGGGAAGACTGGTGAAGATCAGATTATTAAACTTGTTTCCCCTAATGTCATACTCGCCGTAGTAGGAGTTTGCGTCTCTTCCCGGTTGGGCGATCTGACCTTTGGGGTTCTCTACCTTTATTCCAGGCTGCTCGACCTTCGGCCTAGGTTCCTCTACTTTCGGCTCCTCTACTTTAGGCTCCTCGTTTGGATCCATTGTTTAGCCCTCGACTATTTCTTGTTTTGACGATGGAGGTTGCAGTTCCGTAAATCGGACCAAGGTTGATTTGTCCTATGGGGTCTCGAATAACTATTGAAGGTCGCTCAGCAACCACCTCCACCACCGGCTCGGCCGGAGTTGCTTCCGCCACTTCCCACAGCGAGTACAACGAGCCAGCCGGGGCGTTGCTGAACATCACCGGAATCGCCCATTCCATGCTGTCGTTTCCCAGTCTGGCCTTCACCGCGATACGTCCCGATGAGAGACAAGTCTCGAGAGGCTTCAGCGCCAGGAATGACTGGTAAAATGCACTCGCAAACTCCGCGGCTGCCTGGTCCAGAATTGTCTGTTGCATTGCCACTACTGCGGGGATGCCGGCCGCATGCGCCGCGTGAGCAACGCCGACCAACGACTCGTCGGGTGAGGGAATTGCAGTATCACAAGCGTTAAGTAGCAACAGGCGAACGGACGTATTCCTGACGAGATCGCTAATGGTTTCGGCCTCTATCCAATGTGCATAACCGGCGCTGTCTTCGAGAATGAGATAGCCACGGTCATCTCTAAATGCTCCGTGCCCCATGTAATGCACTACGTCGAATGGTGCGTTTAGCGCAGCGTGCAGTTTGCTGGAAGTTGCGTGTTCCAGGATCTCAAGTCGGCCGATTTTGCCGCAGGCGTCGAACGTCTTCAGCAACTCACAGATCTCTTGGATCTCTTTGTCGACGGCATTGAGTAACGGCAGATCACGAGGTCCGGCAGTCACCAGCAGAACATTGGGTGGGCGGGGACTCTGCAGAGGTCTTAGCGAGGGATTCTTGTGTAGATAACGGACCACGGGCGTTCGTCTCGACAAGGCACGATACCCGCGCCCATCGTGCACCATCTCCCACGGAATGTTCATCAGTTCGTTTGAGCGAACGTCCAGGCGCACCCGCAGAATGCCGCTGTCACCAGTAAATCCGCGCGCCTCGTGCCAGATCTCTCTAATTGGTAAGGGAAACAACGAATTAAAGAGTGCTTTACCTAAACTTTTGCCTTCGTGTCGATCGCCTGTTCTGGTCCGAACGCGTTCGATCCAGCCATTGACGTCGTCCGGCAAAATCAGCGGTCGCATCTCGCTGCGTTTGGAGCCGGGAGAGTTGAGGAGCTCAACTGCGTAGTCGCCTCGTTCCCCACTGAGCTTGAGATCAATATCAGAGCAGTGCATGGTCGCTTCTCTTTCATCTGGCGTCTGACTTCTCTATGATAAGGATCGGGAAAACATTACATGGCCTAACCTGGTTGACCCTCGCCTATGACCAAAAAATGGGAAGACAATTTCGATGCTTTGTTAGCCTGGCTCGATCCGGATCGTGAGAAAGCCGGAGCAAAGTACGAAGACATACGCCACTCACTTATCAACATTTTTAGCTGGCATGGATGTGCTGATGCTGAAGATCTGGCCGATGAGACGATTACCAGAGTGACTAACAAAGTGCTGGAACTAGCGCCGACTTATAACGGCGATCCGGCTCTGTACTTTTATGGAGTGGCGAAAAAAATGCAGTGGGAAGTCGGGCGGCGCGAGCAGTCTACTACTGCAGTACCGTCTTTGGACAACGTAAAGGATTCCCGTGAACAACGGGAAACAGTTGATCTCGAACCCGAGTATGAGTGTCTGGATCAATGTTTGGCCCAAATCCTGGCTGTCGATCGTGAACTGATCCTGCTTTATTACCAACAGGAACAGCCCAAGATCGATTCACGTAAAAAACTGGCTGGTAAATTGGGCATGGCTCCTAATAATCTGCGAGTTAAAGTGCATAGAATCAGGATTGGTCTAAACAAGTGCGTTGAGAATTGCATGCGACTCAAAAATAAGCGATGAAACGGAATCAGCAGAAATACATTGTCGAAGGGGAGAGCATTTTTCTCACCAAGTGCGGCATTCATGAAAGAACCTAAGCAGGAAACAGAAATCAGGCGTTATCTGCTCGGCGAATTGAGCGATAGTGAGCGGGAACACGTAGAGGAGCGTTTGATCAGCGACGGGGATTACAAGGAAGAAGTCCTCACGGTTGAAGAGGAGCTGCTCGAAGACTACCTCGCGGGTGTTCTGAGCCCGCCGGAGCGTGAGCTATTCCACAAAAACTATCTTTCGGCACCGCTGCAGAAGCAAAAGTTGAGAATCGCACAGGCACTCGGCAAGTACGCGGCTCAAACAAGTGTGCAAACACTGAAGACGGTTGCTAGCCAAAGCTGGATTGAGCGGTTATTGAATGTGCTGCGCTTTCACAACGGATTAATGCAACTCTCATGGGCCGTGTTGGTCTTGATAGTGGTGCTTGCCGCTGGGTGGTGGATTGTGAAGACGTTCCGCAGCGACGGGAATGAACTACAAGCGGAGTTAACGCGACTCAACGGCCCGCAAAGTACTGTGCTGACGCCGGGCTCATCTGTTGCTTCCGGTGTTCTTCCACCTCTAAGTGTGCGTGAAAGCGGGCGCTCGGTGATAGTAACGACCACCACTGAAACACAAGTAGTTCAATTGCGAATCCCTCAGCCGACGGGACAGCCAGGGAGCTATCAAGCGGTTTTGAAGGATAGTAACGGCCGCGAAGTCGCGCGCATTTCCGATATTGCGATTCGCGCAGTGGATAACATGCCAATGATCGTTTTACAGTTTCCCGCAAAGATCTTCCAACCCGGCGATTACGTCATTACGTTGGCGCAACTTAACTCGGGCAGCGGCGGCGAAGGCAGCGGTGACTACTCGTTCCGCATCGCTCGCTGATCTGTGTCTGTAATGTTCTCTCGTTGTACTCATAGATGGCGTAAAGAGTCCCAACAGAGGGAGCGCGCCAGATGTCCAAACTTCACGCCCTACTAATCGGAATCAACTGTTATCTGCCAAACCTATTGCCCAACGGGCTTTTTTACAAGAGTCTACACGGCTGTGTCGGCGATGCATTGCTTGTGGATGATTTCTTGCGCACACGTCTTGGACTGTCCTCCGAGAACATCATACAGTTGACGTCCACCGACAACGGCAGAGGCAAACCAATCGAGCCCGAGTCGCATTGGCCGACCTACGAAAATATCGTCAACGCCTTCCGCAAACTCACCAAAACTGCACATCCCGGCGATCAGGTCTTTATACATTACTCCGGCCACGGTGGCCGAACGCGAACGACTAAAGCATTTCGAGAACTAAAAGGACGAGACGGACTGGACGAAGTCCTCGTCCCAATGGATCTGGGTCACTCAGAAGGGCGTTACCTCCGCGATACCGAACTCCAGTTCTTGCTCCGCGCCATGGTTGATCGCGGTCTGACTGTCACGTTGATACTGGATAGTTGCCACGCCGGGGGCGGAACTCGCAGCGCTATGCCGCTGGTGAATCCAAACTCAGCCCAATGCGGCGTTCGCGGCCTCAATGAAATCGATCAGACTGAGCGCGAGCACGTGAGTCTGGTAGCCTCCGATGAACAACTTATCCGCGAATGGCAACGCCGCTCGGGAAACACGAGACAAGCCACAGTCGGAAGTGGCTGGTTCCTTGAGCCGGAGGGCTACGTTTTGCTGGCTGCATGCCGATCGAACGAAGAGGCGAATGAATATCCCTTTGACGGCCAGCAGACACATGGCGCGTTGACCTACTGGATGATCGAATCGTTAGCGCAGATTGGCCCCAACCTTAACTACAAGATGCTTCACGACAGAGTGCTCGCACGTGTACATAGCCAATTCAGCAATCAAACTCCGCAACTCGAAGGTGAAGCAAACCGAGTCGTCTTTGGCGCTGGTGACGTGCCGTCGTATTACGGCGTAACGGTAATTCAGGTTAACCCTGATGGAAGTTTGATTCTGAATGCCGGACGCGCCCAGGGCTTGCGGCCGGGCGCGCGGCTCGACGTCTTTGCACTTGACGAAAGACAACCAGGCGCCAGCCAGCGGCGCATCGCGGAAGTGGAAGTTACGACTGCCGGCGATGTCGAGTCTCGCGCAAAGATCTTGGATCAACGACCAGGCGACGCGCTCCAACCCGGTTGTCAGGCAATGCTAGCGGACATGGGTTCCATACGTCTGCGGCGGCGCATTGGTTTGATAACTGGGTCGCCGTCGAGTGTTGCAGCTAAGGCGATGCAGATGGTCGCCAGTGCGGTGGCAAAGCGTGAGGATGGTTTTCTAACAACCTCAGGCAACGGTGATGTGCCGGATTATCTGCTGACGATCAATACCAACGGAGAGTACATTATCTGTGATGCCGCAGGTTTTGAAATTCCCAATATCCGGCCGTCACTGAAGGTTGAATTTGCGTCTGCGGAAGTGGTGGTTCAGCGATTGGTCCACCTGGCCAGGTACGCCAACGTTCGTGAACTTAACAATAACTCTCCCCACTCACAACTGACGCGCAAAGTGACGGTGGAGCTGGCTGGTAAGGCCGCGAAATATGTCGAGGGCGAAAAGCCCGCTCTTCATCCATTAAAGAATAATCCTTCAGTAACCAATGGAGAGTGGATATTTCTCCGCGTCAAAAATAATTATTCGACTGCCATCGACATAACCATTTTGGATCTGCAACCCAATTGGGAAATTTCGCAGGCGTATCCGGCTCGGGGTGCCGCTTTTGAACTGCTTGATCCCGGCAGCGAGTTACTCTTACCCATGGAGATGACGCTGCCGGCAGGGTGCAATAAAGGAAGTGACATACTCAAGATCTTTGTGACTGTTGAACCCACTAGCTTCCGTTGGTTGGAACTACCGGCTCTCGATAAGCCCGAGTTTGTCGAAAATGTGCGAGGTGTGCCGGCGAATGATCTGGAAAAACTGCTGGCGGCATTTTCACCTGTTGGCGCGCAAACGCGAAAGGCGACTATCCCGGTCAGCGCCACCAGCTTGTGGACCGCCCATCAACTCGAGATCGAAGTGCACGTTTAGCGTAGCGGCCCAAGAGTAGTAGAGAAACAACAGCGACCACGATGGCTGAATACATCAACGTGTGACTCGTTCGGTTTAACTTGATCGTGTCGCGGTATTCTCCCTGTAATTCGAAGGCCGCCCAGTAGTATGGTGCGCGCCAGCGCGGTTGGCGCCACATCGCTACTTTTGCTTTTTTCAGCGCGGCGGAAGGCGGCAAACCTTCGTCAAACATGGCGTGATAAAAATGCCGCATCAATTCGGTGGTAGCGCGGTCATCCACCTTCCAAAGGCTCGCAATCACGCTCTTGGAGCCGCCGTACATGAAACCGCGCGTCAGGCCTATCAGTCCTTCACCAGTTATTTCTTTGCCCAGCGCCGTACGGCAGGCACTAAGCACCACCAACTGCGTTTGTGAAAGATCCAGATTGTAAATGTCGTGAAGTTGGAGAAAGCCATCTTCGCTTTTTCCGTTGCGATCGACGAGCGAGAGGACGATTCCGGATAGCTCCGGGTGTTGCGTGTTAACCATTCCGTGAGTGGCGATATGCACGATGCGAAATTGGCCCAACCGACCGTTGGTCGTAATCGCTCTGCTCGCGTTGAAGTCTGTTGCGACAAAGCCTTCGCCGGATGGAGTGACCGCCATAATCTCTTCTGCTTCCTGACGTGTACCGAGCAAACGCTGGAAGTTCGTCTTAACCGCTGCAGCGCTGTCGCGCAGTGCGGGCAATGGAGCCGGTCTGGTCGCAATTTCGGTGGCGTGAACTCTTGCATCGCTCTGTTCAAAGACCGGATCGGCGAGGACGATTACTAACTTGCTGCTGGTTTGATCTTGTTTGGTCGCCCTAATGACTGTTAACAGTGAAGCCGAAGGTAATACGATGATCTCATTGGTTGTTACGAGTGGCGCCCGCTCTGATTCTTCACCCGGAACCGGCAATGCATCGAACGGCAGGTATCGCAATTTACCCTCTGGAATAATCAGCAGGCGTTTGCCTCGAATTAGCTGGGCCACTGGCGCGAGTAACATGTTACTGAGCGTTGCGGCATTGCGCGAGTAGTCGACATCGGCGGCAGCCGCGCGCTCGAAGTAGTCACTGCTTCCGTCTTCCGCGAGTGCCAGACGCGCTATGAGGTTTTTGGCGGCTTCCTCTGCCACTGGCTCGATCTTGTCTCGTGCCGGCAGTTCGAACGCCGCAAACGAGTCAGCGGTGACAGCCCAAACGTAACTCCGTTCATCGCCAAGCGCATATGCGAGCAGCAAAGTATTTGGATCGTTTATTTCCGACTGAATTTCGCTTAGCGTGAGTGGTTCGGGACTGATGAGATTGACATAACGCGGGCTTTGCCGACGGATCTGCGTTTGCACCTCTTGGTAAGCTGTCGTGAGCTCGCGCAACTCGCGCTCGGCGATGTTGCTTTCATCTCGGTCTTCAGCGTTCAGAGAACTCATGTAGTAAGCCGCTCGTGCGGTGAGTTGCTCTTGCAGAATGCGCTCCTGCTCAAGCAAAACTGGATCGATACCCTGCCGGATTTTGGCACTGCTTTCAGTAATGCTTTCCAGCAAGGCACGAGACCGCACACTGTCGTTTATTTCGAAAGCACGTTGGGCCAGGTGCTTTTCGGGATGAAGCCTGTCTAACCTCATCAGAATATCAATGTGCAGAGCGGAATGTTTCTGGACGGATGCGAAATAGGAAGCCCGGAGGTCCGGGTTTACAATCTGGATACGAAGCGATTCAATTACCGTGGTTGATTCTTCGATCTGTTTTAAGGCTTCCTCAAGAGTCCCCTGGTTACGTTCCGCAAGCGCGATCAAATAGAGTGTTGCGGCTTCGGCATTGCGATCGCCCGCAGCTTTGGTGAACGGCAAAGCTTCACGGTAGGACTTGAGCGCAGTTTGCGTATTACCTTTGCCTTCGTAGATGCGACCCATTTCAATTAACGCGTTTGCCTGACCGCGCCTATCTCTCATTGCGCGATAGAGTTTCAAGACTTTTCGAAGACCCTGCAAAGCTTCGTCGCCATTGCCCTCGGCACTGCGTAGGGAACTGATTGCAGTCAGGGTGTAAGCCGTCAATCGCTGATGTCCGATTCTCTGACTTTGTTCAAGGCAATGCTGAAAAAACTTCAGCGCGTTTTGATTCTCACCCAACGTTTTGTGAACTCTTCCGATGTAGTATCGCGTCACTGCCTCAAACTCGCTGTTGCCGAGGTGTTCGTAAATTTCCAATGCTTCGTGGTACTTGTCGAGTGCGACCCGCGGCTCATTTAAGTCTTCATATGCCTTGCCGATGCTGTTAAGAGCCACAGCTACTCCCGCATGATTTCCAATAACGCGAAGGATGTTCATAGCTTCCCGATGTTTATCGAGGGCGCCTTGCTTCTGGCCCCAGAAGGATTGAATCGTGCCGTACGCAGTTAGGGCCATTGCCTCACCGGGCTTGTCGCCGATCGCTTGCGACAGCGTCAGCGCACCGTCAAGACATTCTTGTGCCTTCATGAGATCACCTAAATCAGAATAGCAGTAGGCTAGATTCAGATTAGCCAGCGCCTGACCTCGGCGATCTCCCGACGATTGCCATAACTGCAAGGCACGCATGAAGAGCTTTGTAGCGCGATTGAGCCGCCCCAGGGAGTAGTTTGCTTCACCCGCAGTGTTTCGGATTTCTGCTTCATCATGTTGCTCTCGTGGATTGTCCGGGTTGGAGCGCACGCGCGCGTAATAGTTCAAAGCAGGTTCGATGTAGTCGAGTGCTTTTTTGCCTTGACTCAAGTAGACGTTGACGTAGCCGGCGCGATTGAGTGCGAGATAGCGAAGACTCGCGGAGATCCCCGAGGTTTTGGCTGCTTCAAGATAGGTAGCTTCCGCCTTTTTATATTCGCTGATTAGAAAATGAATATCACCCAACGAAAGCAACGTATCGGCCACCTGGTCGCTACGACCGATTGTTTTCCACGCAGCCACAGCTTCGGAAAGCGTCTGCATTGACTCACGCAGAGCTGATTCATTCCATTTGGCTCTTAATCTGGTTGCGTCAGCCAACAAGTGTCTGGCCGCCACCGTCTTTACGTCCTGACTGCTCGCCCGGCTTTGTGAGATCACTTCAAGGTGATAAGTGCGAGGAACATCGCTCGTCTCGAGCGAACGTAATTCAAGCCGGTACTTGCCGGTTGTCGCCGAGATAAAGCAGACATGAAGTCGTTCATATTGCGTGCTGATGGATTCGGTAGCCATGCTGTTTCGTGGTCCAATAACCGTCGCCGCGAGATGGAGATCGCCCTTGATTACCGCGATTTCAACATACTGGTTCGATTCCAAGTAGATTTCAAAATGGTTAACTACCTGCGGGGAAAGTTGACGCGTAATTGTGGTATGCCGTGGTGGTAACGGCTCGATGCTGTTATCTGTGGCGGCGATCGTTACAGCAAACAACGCCAACACCAGCGAGCGGAAGGTGAAACGTAAGCCATTCATGGAGAGGCGGGGAAAAGTCCTCCTGAGAGTCTTAGAGGCAGCAAGGATGAATCGCTGCACCTATCTAACACGAATTCGGATGGAGTTCAATTCTGAGAAATGACTATTTGGAGTGCGGGGTGAGTTCCCGCACTCCGAGGCAAGCTGAGCAATGAGAATCTCGTTACGCTCGACGTTTTTTGCGTGAGTTGGTCGGTCGTGTTTTACTGCTCTGCTTCTTAGTCGGTCCTTTTGTAATCACGTCACCACCCGCCCGTGTACCTGCCTTCGGGCGAACTTTCGTGCGTTTGCTGGCGCCCTTGGTTATCACATCCCCTCCCGCCATGGCCTGTCCTCCTATCTAAAGTTGAATTGCTCGTTCTGTATGTCGTGCTGCGACAAACGTTACAGTTTCTTCAACAGACCTCAGTAATGTTTTCTGCTTTCGCGCATAAAGGACGAACGGATATGCGCGTCTATTGTCACTCCCACAGAGAAAATTTCTCCGTCGCGATGTCGACGCCGATTGTGTGTGTGCGGGGAATGCACTCACTTGGAGACGCTCCCAATGCGCCCGGTGGATCGGATCAATGGGAGTACTGCTGTGAATGTCAGAGCTTCTGGCTAGCCCGTACCGCTGGGGCAGCAAGCTCGAAGTGTCCAGTGTGTGACCGCGAGCCTGCGGCACGTTACCTATGCGACGCGTGCCGGACTCTGACCATTCATTCCGGCAGTGGTTCCAGTGTGCGGGAGTTTTTCATCTCGGCCCAGGGCACGCCGCAACCTCATTGTCCAGGCTGCTCACGAACACAAATCGGTACCGTTGTTACTCACACATGTAGCGCTTACGGTGCATCCTTTACTTCAGTCCGGACTAATTGTCCTTTTTGCCGCACCCAAATTGCTAAGCCCGCGAAGCAAAATCCATCGCCGGTACCTCATCTTGCCACTGCGCCGGGGTCTCCTCCGTTTCGAACCAGTTCGCAATCTCGCTTTGGTCTCAAACACGCGGTGGCTCTCTCCGTGGCGCTGCTGTTGTTGATTCCGCTAGTGATCCTGTTCGTCATTGTCGCCTGGCAATACGGTGGGTCCAATACAAACACCAGAGCAACCACAAACACCACAAATGTTCCCACGGGGATGGTGTATGTGCCAGGCGGAGTGTTCATTATGGGAGATGATGCTGGTGACGAATATGAGGGTCCAGCTCATAGCTCCAGTGTCAAACCATTCTTCATCGATATTCACGAAGTCAGTCGTGCGAAGTATGCAGACTTCGTTCGGGCCACCCGTCACACCCCGCCGGCGGGCTGGAGCAGCGCAAATTTTCCGGCAGGCACAGGCAATCTGCCGGTAACGGGAGTCAATTGGTACGACGCGCAAGCGTATGCCGAATGGGCCGGCAAGCGTTTGCCGACTGAACACGAGTGGGAGTTTGCCGCACGGGGAACGGACGGTCGCAGATATACGTGGGGTGATGCGTGGCGATCGCGTGCGGCCAATGCGGGTGACAACAGTGCCGGGCATCTGGTTGAGGTTGGTCTCTACCCAGAAGGTAAAAGTCCATTCGGTGTACTGGACATGATTGGTAATGCTTTGGAGTGGACTGGCAGCGATCTTCGACCTTATCCCGGCGCGAAAATAGCGAACTTTCCTTCTGGCTCACGAAAGATCATGCGCGGCGGTTCGTGGGTGAAAGGTGATCCTCCGGATTGGACCACCACGTTTCGCGGGTTTGCTCTTCCGGCGGGTGGCAGCGACTACAGTTTGGTTGGCTTTCGTTGCGCAAAAGATGCGCCGGCAAGTTCAGGCATCGTGGAAAAGGGGAAATAGATGCGCGCCATTAAAAGAAACTTGCCGCTGCTGACATTGGTGCTGCTGATTTTGTTTAGCGGCAGCGACGCGTTCAGCCAAACTCGGTCCCGGCCGGATGATCCTCCACCTCAGCCGCATAAGTCTCCAACTTCAGCGCCGCCGCCACAGCCGCCGCCACCCAAAATCGTCAAACCCTTACCCCGAAAACCCGAACCCCGCGCCAACATCACTGTGGCAGTTCAGCCCACGGACAGCCGAGTCATGCTGGACTCTCAGGAGTCCAGTGCCCCAGACTCGCGCGGCATAGTGATATTCAACAACCTCACCCTCACCACTCATCGTCTGGTTGTTCGGCGCACGGGTTATGGTGATTACTCGCTGGAGTTTACGCCCGTTGCCGGAAACGCCCCGCTGACTGTCAAACTTGAACCTCTGCCCGGCGTCTTACAGGTAATTCCCACGGTTGAGGAAGCTTCGATTGAGATTAAGCGACTCGATGGTGAGCAGGAAACGATCAATCTCATTGGCTCAATACACAAACTTGAAGTACCGCCTGGAGATTATCAGGTAACTACTTCAAAAAGTGGGTACAAAGCAGTCGTTAGGAACGTAACGATAGCGCCGGCCCACACTTTTTCTCTCGAACCAAAACTCGATCCGATCGAACTGCCCAAACGTTCAGTTCCCGCACGCAGAGTTGTAACTATGCCCATGACTTCCTCGGTAGAAGCCGCGGGAAAGTTTCTCATCGTGCGATTACGCGGTGCCTCGGGTGAAACAACAGCGAGCGGCTCAATTGACGTAATGGCTCCGAAGGCGACCTCAAGCTGGCTGGACATCAAGGGTTCATTGTCCGGCTTGCCATGTGAAGTTGAGTTTGTACGCCTGGAGAATGTTGCTGAGGCCTCGCTGTTGGAAACACCTGGTCCTTCGAATCAATGGTCCACCGTGGCAATTCGCGTCCGGCCGAAGGATCTGAAACGTCTCGTTCACTTTGTTATCAACTGGAGATCGCTGGAGAAATCGGCGGCAGTGATAATTCCGAACCTGGAGAGAAGAAATGAAAACATCCGACCTGTTCTCAGTTGTGTTCATGATAGCGATGTTGATTTTAACGACGAGCGCCGCTTACGCCAGCGTTGCTGAGTTTCCCCCACGGGCAAACATACAAATGTCGTTACAGCTCTTATCGCCGATCAATACGGCTACCAGTCGAAAGGGTGACAAATTTAGCTGCAAGGTGCTCGCGCCCGTCGAGTATTCCGGCGCAATCGTCGAGGGTCACATTCGCGATCTCAAACGGTCTGGAAAGGCTGATAAAGAATCGAAAATCGACCTGGCATTTGACACGATCACTGCTGCGGACGGGCAAACCGCGAAGTTCAGTGCGATAGTCAAGGAGGTATTCGAAGTAAAGCACGTGTCCGAGCAGGGCCTGGCTGACAACGAGGGTACCGTAAGAACCAAGTCGTCGACCGTAAAGACAAGTGTCAAACGCGCCGCCGCCGGTGCGGCAATGGGAGCTATTATCGGTGGCATTATAGCCGGCCCTAAAGGAGCCGTGGCAGGTGCTGCGATCGGTGCAGGCTTGGGTGTGACGACTACTCTGGCCCAACGGGGACCAGATCTCGAGTTCAAAACCGGCAGCCAATTCACAGTCGTTACGAGCGGCAAGGCCCGGTAGTTGTATAATGGGGATCGATCTCACTGAACGTTCAGAGAACGACTCAACTAACCTCGGTTCCTGCTGCAGACGGGATGGTTTAAGTTCTGGATCAGCCCCGAAGCCCTTAACGCTTCTGCGCCGTAACGTAGACTAATCACAAACCAGGGAAGAGAGGTAATTCGTCACCTTTCTTTTCATGATGTCCCTTAGTCTTCCAGGATTGGGGATAGTTCAAAAGAATCATCAAACACCACATGATCCGCTTCATCAACCTGTTCCTCGGAAGCTCGGGGTAATGAAGCAACGAAGCTGAAAGGATTGGCCGGATAATTAAAGGATTCTCGTTCTGTCTGTTAGCAATTTTGTTTCTCAATGCCCTGCCGGTTGGGCAAAAACGCTTCGTGGGTGCGTTATCTTGTCTCTGGGGGGCGCTCTTGATGATCTCGCCGATACACTTGAAGGAGGCTGGATGCTCACACATTATGCGGAAGGCTCAATCGAAACAGGTCTCCTCTTCACTGCCTCATGTCTGTTCCGCATTAATTCTGTAACACTGGTCATTATGCTGCCGGCGTATGCACAGTATGGCCACAGCCTCACGGCAATTTCTTACTACCGCCGGTTACTTGCTGATCACTCAATGGAACATTCGATCCATTTGACTCAGTTTACGGGTGATTCTTCAAAATCTGACAACCTCTCACGATTGAACACGAAGTTCGTACTTAAGGGGTCTCCTTCTGGCCCCTGCACCACCTCACTAGCAGACCCCGAATTGACTGTGCAGAAAGTGTGCAAAGACAAAGAAACTAGGACATACTAGAGCGCGCTCAAACAATGTATGATCGCAGAAAACACCAACAAAAACGTAGTGCAAGATATTAAGAGATATTCAGAAAAAGAGGCCCTTTAAGTTCTGCAAAACCTTTATTCATCGGTTCGATTCCGATCGCCGCCTCCAAGAACACTCGCTCCGACAAGTATTTACAGTCGGACAAGTTAAATCCCTGGCGTTGCCGGTCCTATCGTGTAGCGGGAACTGTAGCGACTTTTCAATACTCAAGGCATTCAGACACCTCTATTACAAGGTCGGCAGATACAAAGAAGCACTTGCGCACTTGGACCATGCTCGTCGTGTTTTAATGGGTCTCAAGGATACTGTCACCGTAGCGCAAGTCGACGACACTCGCGCTTGCGTGTTTTCTGGAACCAGCACAGTTGTCCCAGCAGAGCGCTGTTCGGACACTGGAGAACTGCGATCGATCAGCACTCTTGGCGGAAGCGTTAGTAACGCATGGAAGAGCGTTAGGGCGTTTAGGAAATCACGGCATGGCGCTCGGGACGCGAAGAATTTTCAAACCTCCGCTCATCCGCATTCGAAGATGCTCGGACAAAGACAAATCACGAGGGTCTATTTCAACTAACGCGCACTCCGTAAATAATGTGCGCCGATCTCATAGAAGCCCTGTCCCCGGATCGTGTACAGTCCCCAATACGCGGACTCCGGATTCATCCGTTTGGCCAATTCCGCCAACCGACTCATCTGAGTTTCGTCCTCGACGGCAACCATCCTTCTGCTCATCAAGATAGCCTGCATGAGCGCCGGCAAGCCCTCCAGCCGCTCTTCGTCAAGGGCGATGAAGCGGTCCCGCCCTATCGACTCAACTCGCTTTCTGTCTACCACGGCAGCAGAGAGGAGGGCCTTGATATTCGTCGCGTAAGGCAGCTTCGCGGCAATCGATCTCAACTCTGCAATCAACTTCCGGAACTCTGCAGGGAAGTCTTTGATCTCCTCTTGGTAAGCCCATCCTCCACTGGCCTTCACCTTCCCCTCTATCATGAGGCCAACGCTCACCCAGTCGCTGTCGGAAAAGATCGGCTCGCCAGGGTCAGTATCATCTGCGTTCAGGACAGATGGTTTATCGACGATCTGAAAAGCACGCCGGACAAATTTCTCCGGTAGGATGCCAGAGCGAACTATTTTCATGGTGCTATACTCATCGCCTTCAGCAAAAACAAATCTGCCATCACTTTGCAGATCGAAGTAAGAGGCCTGTGGGTATTTGCCGGGAATAAAATCTCTTCTAGAGGGTAGGATGTTAATCCACAAGGCGTCTATGACAGGAGACTCCTTCCTCTGTTTGCGGCTCGATTCAGATAAGGGTTCTTGGCTTATCACAGCGATCGGTATGAACAGATGAGCAAGGCAAATGAGGAGCGGCAGAGATCTTTTCATGTGGAAATGAGTTCCGTGATTTCGAGAAGCCTAATCGAGGCCGTAACAATTCTCATCATAATGCTTCACCTCACTTAGCATAAAGGAATCGATCGAAGTGACCTGATTGGATTGCGGTAACCACCTTCTCTCGTGGCTGTGTGTAGATGATGCAACCGCTCTGCGTGGTAACCGTTTCACTGGTAGCACGAAAGCACTCGAATGAACCCGTCTCCTGCCACTCTGGCCGCTCCTTCCGGGCCTTGTAGATTTCAACAGCACGATTGAACTCCCCATGATCTTTAATGCTCAACCCTAGCAGCCCGTACAACCCGCCTTCATAGCTACCACTCTTAACCAGACTCTTTAATGCTGCCAGAGCCTGCGCTTCCTCAAGCAAATCATACAAGGCCAGTTCCTCTTTAGATGTCTCTCCAGAGTAGCCGACTCCACCGACACGAAAGATGCAGGCCACAGCCAACTTGCTGTAGGCCATTTTCCCTTTAGGACTCAACTGCTCTTGGCTGAACTCCTCAGTTTGAACTGAGGTTGTGTGGAGACCAAAGAGCGCAAAATTGAGAACGACGAATGCTAGAAATCTCTTCATATCCCGTCTCAAAGCGTGTTCGAGGACTTAGCCACCTTTTCCAGAATTGAGCGAAGCATTCTTGAAAATTCCTCCGGGCTCAATTCCTCATCGGGTCCTCAGGTATCGGCTGATTGCCGCCCACTTCGCTCGCTTTCAGCGATAACGTTCATTTGATTAACCACGCTTTTTCTCGGGCTTCACTGTAAAGCCACGTCGCTCTTTAGTCTGCGAAGAGGCTGAACTCTGGTCCTTAAGCATTTTTTGGCGCTCGAGGTTCTTCTTTTCGATCGCTTCCTTCAATCTTTTTCTTGCTCGTTTATTCATAGCGGGATTATACAGAGTAGCTCTGAGGAGTGTACGGGTGGTTTCGCGGTTTCCTTCTAACTGACTGGCTCAAGAATCTGAAAGTTAAAGAATAACCTTAATAGAAAGTTCTTCGATTTCTTTCTCAACGGCCCTCAACCCGTTGAGCAAAACGTCGCGGTGTGCGGGATGTTTGGCGTGCTCGAGTTGTTGGAGCAATCTCGATCTGGAGAGCTTCAGTGAATCGAGTTGCTCCTTGAGCACTCGTTGTTCGGGTGTGGCCGCAGCTTTGGGAGCTTCCTGCTGGCGCGATTCCTCTTCCTCGATCTGATCGGCAACCGCCTTACTTTCCCACCCACGAGCCACAACTCAAATCCATCCTTCGCTTGTTATAGTTACTTAATGGGGAACAAGATTGCCAACAGCAGGCAGCAAAGGATTATCTTCATTTCATAAGCCCCTTGTACGTGGAACTGTACGCTTCAGCGGCTCGCCCGCGCAACTACGAGTTTTGATGCCAGAATTTGTGCCGAAGCGCTCGATCGTACGCACCATCTGGGGTGACCCGGATCTTATCCTATTGATCTTTGCGGGCTCGGCGGCAGAGTTTGCCCTTAACCGTGCGGTCGATTGGTTGTTCTTTACCGGCAAGCTTCCACGTGATCCGATCGGGCGGCTCTTCTCAACCGTGCGTTATGCCCAGGAGATCGTATTTGTCGACCGTGAGACTGCTCACCGCACACTCGATCGTATAAACGCCGCCCATAGCGCAGTCGAGCGCCAGCGCGTGCAGACTATTCCCGAGTGGGCCTTTCGCGACGTTCTATACATGTTGATCGATTACTCGGAACGCGCCTACACTCTCCTCCATAGACCACTTTCAACGGCGCAACAAGATGACCTCTATAGCATTTTCCGAACGATCGGTGAGGGATTATCAATTCCTGAACTGCCGGAGACTTATGCAGACTGGCAATCGGATCGAGGTCGCCACCTCGAGCGAGATCTTTGTTACAGCCGGCATACATCACTCTTATTCAATCAGTATCGTCGCCACTTAGGTATTTGGCGCTACCACCTGCTGCTCCAGGTACAGTCAGTGCTCGCACCCGAGGAGGTGCGCCGTCTGCTTCATCTGCGTCCGAACAAATTGATGTTGAGACTTGTGCAAACGTACGGCACCATTAGCCCACTAAATCTTCAAACGGTGGTCCATACTTTGTTGATACCGCCCCGGTACTGGGCTGAGATCCGACGCTTCGACAGAGTCGCCGCATAATGACTGCCGCGGAATGGCGCAGAAAACTCCTCTAATTCTTATCGAAGTGGCCGGCGCGTGTTCTGGCTTTTATTATGCCGAAACACACCAAAATACCAGCGCCAGTAAGCGCAAAGATCCAGGGACTGGGTGGATCAGCTGCGAGCCAATACGTGATCGTAATGAGTGAGTTCGTCACAACGCTCCAAATGTAACCTTGTGTGGAAGCTTTCATAGCCCTAACTCCCTCCGACAATTGTATGGCGCACTATCAACACACCATTGGTATCGTTGTCTGGCAGCCGCGACTTGTAACGCATGCATTGCTAAAGCACCGGCGGCACACAAAACAAAATTAGAAGGAGAGCTAATCGCAAGACACCCGGCAAAAACTGCTGTGGCAAGTGCCGCGGATTCCAGTAGGCGCGCGTTGTACTCCACGCGACACTCCTCCTGCTTGTGTCTGAGGCATTGGGAATACGGACTATCGTAGGCCTCACGATCAAGATCCAGATAGATGATCAAGCCTTCGCCGTAACTCTCCCCGTACCAAACCTCAGGCGAAATCCCCAACGTCGATGCACTGGACTGCTCCGTTATTTGGTTTTGCGAGGTGATAAGATCAAGTCGATACTGCGCGTATGCTTGCAATTGCTCAAATGAGTGCGTTGATGCGTACTCGTAGAGCTCTGCGGCGAACTGCGCCGTCAATTCTTCCTCGGTTGAGGTCTGCGCTGAGGCTGGTGCTGCGTAACTACCAAGCAGAACAACCAGCAAGAGGACAGTTGCTCTTGTTAGCATAGCTATGTCTTTCTGTGGGTGACTAGGCGGGAGAAGCTACTCTATGCGAGTGCAGCACCCGGGCGAGGCAAGCAGTGGGAGAACCGCATCCTACAACAGGTAAATTGAGTCGTCAATCGATTCTTTTGTGACTAACGAGCATGTAGACATTTGCCGCATAATTCACAACAAAGGAGCTAACGTGACCACCCGATCATTATTACTAATCCTTTCATTAACGATCTTCGTTTACACCGCCGCGGCTCAAACCAAGCCGAGCAAACCACGAGCACGCGATCTCGGTATTCCTTTTGACGGTACGCCGGCGGCATTGAATGCCATCACGGATGTTGCGGGTGTGGAAGTCGGGCAAGTGACTCTTATCTCAGGTGACGGAAAGCTTGCGCCGGGCAAGGGTCCCGTGCGAACAGGAGTTACGGCCGTCTTAACACGCGGCAGAAACTCCACAGATCAAGTCTTCGGCGCGTGGTTCACATTGAATGGAAATGGCGAGATGACCGGCACGACTTGGGTGGAAGAATCAGGTTTTATCGAAGGCCCGATCATGATTACAAACACTCACAGCGTCGGCACTGTGCGCGATGCCGTCATCGCGTGGCAGATGAAGAAACAAGGTAAGACTTTCCAGCCCTGGTCACTGCCAATCGTCGCTGAAACCTGGGACGGTTTTCTTAACGACATCAACGGGTTCCACGTTAAGCCTGAACATGTAAGTCAGGCGCTGGACCAGGCCGCTTCGGGACCGGTTGCAGAAGGTAACGTTGGTGGCGGCACAGGCATGGTGGTCCATCAATTCAAAGGCGGCATCGGTACTTCGTCACGGAAGTTTGAGATTGATGCTGCCAGTTACACAGTCGGCGTGTTGGTCCAGGCGAATTACGGCAGTCGCATTGGTTTGATGATCGCGGGCGTGCCTGTGGGCCGTGAGATCACGGATCTCATGCCGAAGGAAGGTACAGCGGACACTGGATCGATCATCGTGGTGGTGGCGATAGATGCTCCATTGCTACCACATCAGTTGAAACGAGTTGTGAAACGCGCGGCTCTCGGTATTGCGAGAAATGGCGGCATCGGCGGTAACTCGTCAGGCGACATCTTTATCGCATTCTCGACCGCCAATCCCGATGCCGGCAAGGAGACGAAGCTGGCCACTCTGAAGATGATGCCCAATGATCGCATCAATCCGGTCTTCGCTGCGACAGTGCAGGCAACAGAAGAAGCGATCATCAATGCGATGGTTGCTGCCGAAACAATGACGGGCCTAAACGGCAACACCGTCTACGCCATTCCGCACGATCGGTTAAAGGAGGTGTTGCGGAAGTATAATCGGTTGAAGTGAGCTAAAAACGAAAACCGATTCCCGAAGAAAGTTGAAGATTATGGCGCGTCTCTCCCGGTCGTAATAAGAAGAGCGGGGTAAAGCCGTCGAATCGAATCTCGCTGTAACGTATTATCGTATCGCCTACATCAAAGCGGGCCATCCACCGCGGAGAGATATAAAACTCCACCACTCCGCCGACATCGAGTGACGGATAGTGTTTCCTTGAGAACCGAAGATCAGCCAGCAGTTGTGCGCCTTGGGGGAATTCAAAGACGCGACTAAACCCCACAAATCCCGGCCTGGCTTTTCCAAACAAGCCCCATCTCTCGAATCTCTTTCCAACCTTCCCGCCAAACTGTCCTTGAAACATGTGCCCACCTTCAATGCCAAACTGCGTGCGCGTGAAATAGTTTCCTTCTGCTTCGAAGGCGACACTTTCAGTCAGGTTGAAGGTGAATCTGCCGCCCAATCCAGGCTCAGTATGTTTGCGTGACGCTGTTGCAGAGACAGAGCCTGTATTCGAGGGTTCCACAGATAACGAAGTGAACTGCGCTCCGACTTCAAATCGCTTGGTCCGTTCTTGTGCGCCTGAGGTGTTGACGTCTGTCTCCTCATCAGGAAAGTCTCCCAAACGAAACGCGACGCCCGCAGTAAACTGGAAATTGTGATTGAACTTTGCTGGACGTGTGAGTTCTACAATCGGATTTAAGAAGCCATTTATGCCAAACAGCGCGGGATGTCTGATTGCTGTATCACCAGCTTCGAATCTCACTACAGTTCGCCTGGACGGATACAACTCCAGGACACCTCCCGCATCAATCGTGAAGAAAGCTTGCCGTTCTATCTTGACATCCACTGTGCCTACCTGAGAGCCAGGTATAAAAGAACCGACTCTGTCGACACTAAGGAAACCTGGACGTACCTTCCCAAACACCCCGAACTTCTCAAAGCGCTTGCCAACCTTCACTCCAAATTGAGCCTGGATTGCATTGCCGTCGGCTCTAAGGACGAATTGTTTCTGAGGAAAGAAGTTAATCTCAGCCTCTGCGGCGATGGACCGGTTGAAGTTGTAAGTAACTCTTCCGCCAACCCCGGCCTGGGTGTCGTCAAACGGGAAGTCCGGGTGAAAGAGCGTCAGGGATGTTGACTGAACGCCGATTTCGATTTTGTCTTTCTTGCTTTGCGCGACTGCCACAGAAGCAAACGTGATGACAGTGAGCAGGAGGGGGATTAAGGTTCTCATCAGTCTTCCTTTGCGAAAAAGTTGTTGAGGTTAGACACATACTGAAAGACCCGACATTAAAACTTCACATCGCAGCGTTTGAAACGTTTCTACAGATCTTAGTCATTTACATATAGAACGCAGGCGGGTTACATTGAGGGTCATTAGCGCATCACGACAACCGTCTAAGTTGGAATCATACTAGCCGGCTCAGGGCTGAAACCCCGCTAATCTCACTCGCACTGCATTCTGCCACACATTGAGCCGTCCACCAGGAGAAATATCATGCCTCTGAAGAACTACGGAATTTTGAAAGGCAAGGCCATTGAGGTCAGGCTAGGTGCGGGCCAGAGCCCACACTATCAAGTGTATATAGTCGACGACACAACCGACTACCGCATCGCAATCAACGTCCAGTCAGCGCTCTCGCCCTCTGAGCTCGAATACCTGATCGACGACCGCTTCACTCACCCGCTCACCGCGTTGTTGGAGGAAGTGCCGTTAGGCTTCACCAAGGTCGCAAGCAAGCCGGGGACGACCGCAGTCGACTTCATCCGCGCAAACCTTTTCGACCGCACGAAAATGCGGGTGCTGCCGCCCAACCTGCCCGGCCTCGATAACGATCTCAACGAGAAGATCGACAACGTTATGCAGCGCGCTGTTGCCGATGAAGAAGCTGTGGTCTATGCCTTCGGCGAGCGCTGGGGACCCGAGAATAATAAGAAGGACAAGTACTTCGGCTTCCTGCCCGGCAACGGCATCCACGACATTCACATGAATCAGAGCAACGTGGGAACCTTCGTCAAGGACGATGGTGTGTGGCAGGACGGCGCCGTGCTGGTCCACTTCCCAGCACAGGGACAGTGGGTTGCCATATTCCTCAAGTTCCAGTCGCAAGGTTGGCACACGGACGACAAGACGGGTCACAGGATCGGCGCACCAGAGCCCGGTACCCCGCCTGTACCGATCCCATCGCAGCCGCCGCCGCTGCCTACGTCTGATGATCCGCAGGGACTGGTGCGCATCGTCGCCGCGCTCGTCAACTCTGTCCAATCACCCGAAGTCGAGGTGGTAACTTTGGTCAACGCTTCCCCGCGCGAGATAGACCTGCAAAAGTGGACGTTGATGGATGGACAAAAGAACAAGCAGAAACTCTCGGGCAAGCTCAAGTCTGGAGAAGCGCGCGCCATTCGCGTCGATAAGCCAGTCGCATTGTCGAACAAGGGCGGCATCATCACCATACTCGACGAAACCGGATTAAAGGTTGACGGTGTGTCTTACACCAAAGCACAGGCGTCACATCCAGGATGGACCGTAGTGTTCTGACAATTAACTGAGGAAACTCCATCATGGCAGGCACAATTGTTGAAGGTCGCAACGTCAATAACAACCTCACGTTGACGCCTGATTTCTGCATCATCGGCTCAGGCGCCGGCGGTGGCGTGTGTGCGCTGAAACTAGTGGAAGCAGGTTTTAACGTGCTGGTGCTTGAGGAAGGACCAAACATTCCTAAGGAGGATGGACCAGCGCCCGCGCAGAAGCGCAAGATGCTCAACGAGCGCGAGGTCGACATGTACAAGCTGCTCTATCAGGAAGGCGCCACCCGTCTGACAAAGAACGGCGGCGTCAAGGTTTTGCAGGGACGCTGTCTCGGCGGCGGTACCGCTGTGAACTGGTCAGCTTGCTTACCGCCTCGCAAGGAAACGTTGGACGAATGGCAGAAGCGCGGGCTTCCGTTCACGCGACAAAATCTCGATCCATACCTGCGTGAAGTGGCGAACTACCTTCCGATCGTTCGCAATGATAAGTACAACAGCTCAGCACGAAAATTCATGTCTGGCTGCGCGAAGCACGACATTCCACCTGAGAACTTGCCGAACAATACGAAAGACTGTCGCGAGTGTGGAAGCTGCGGAGTGGGTTGTCCTTACGATCGCAAGATGAGCGGCTTCGTGAAGTGGCTGCCAGATGCCGTTCAACTCGGCGCGACGATCTATACCGACACAAAAGTAGACCGGCTCACCAGCAGCGGCGATCAGATCCGTGAAGTGCATGCACACTTTATTGAGGGTAAGACGCGCCCGACCAACCGCAAACTTGTAGTCAAGCCTACGAAGGGAGTGGTGATGGCCGCCGGCGCCATCGGCACTCCTAGTATCCTCATGCGTTCCGATCTCGATCTCGACAAGCGAGTCGGGAAGTTCACGCACATTCATCCGGTAACGATCACTATTGGGAAGTATCCGGAGACTACGTTCCCGGCATACGGTGTCCCCGACAATATGTGGACGTCAAAATTCGGCACTGGTCCAACAGGCTATCTGATCGAAACCGGATCTTTCTACCCGGTGCTTTCCGCTTCGGCAACGCTTCAGCACGGCGACGAGCTGCACCGGATCATGCGCGATTACTATCCGAACGGCGCCATCTCTTACGCCCATCACATCACGGGATTCGATCCCAACGAGAAATACGGAACGGTCGAGCTCGACGACAATGGCGATCCTGAATTGGACTACAACATTCCCAGGGCCAACGTGAAGCCGATGCAGGAAAGCCTGGTGATGATGACGAGGATTCACCTCGCCGCCGGCGCAACGTCTGTTTACGTGTTGCGCAACCCACCGCTCGAGATCAAGAACGATACGCAGTTCAATGAAATCAGAAAGATCGATTTCACCCAGCCTCAACGCTCGACTGTTTTTACAGTCCACGTCATGGGTGGATGTCAGATGAACAAAGACGACAAGCGCCGTTGCGTCAACAACGACTTCACCTTTACGGGAAAGAAAAATTTGTGGGTTGCCGATGGATCGCTCTTTCCGACGGCGCTCGGCGCTAACCCGCAAGTAACGATCTACTCGTTGGCGCTCTGGGCTGCGCGCGAAATCTGCGAGCAGCACCAGGCGACGTTCAAGTTCAATCACCAGCAAGGAGGTGACTTTCCGTGGCCGGGATATTGAGTTCAGCGCTCAATGCTGCAGCGCATCCAAAGGAACGAAGTGAAGTAACTGCCACCACATTCGACTGCCTCAACCGGAAGACGGCGTTGATTCTCTTTGCTGTCGCGGAGGCGGTGCTGGGCGAAGGGTTCCTGCTCAAGGCGCCTCGGTTTATCGAAACGGTAGACGATTTCTTGAACTACCAACGACTAGCGCAGCGAGAGCAGTTTCTGTTGGCACTGCTGCTTGCGGAGACGACTTTCGGTCTCACTATTGGAGCCAGCTTCCGGACCTTCTCACACTTATCTGTCGCAGATCGAAGAAAGATTCTCGAGAAGCTGCGTTCGAGCAGTCAGTCGCTGCGCCGCAACATCTACGCGGCGTTTGTGAACGTTTCTGCATCGACCTACTACGCCAGCGATCTGACGTGGCCGGATTTGAATTACAAAGGCGTCAGTGTGGACCATCCGGAGATTCTCCAGCAGCCGCCACCAATCCCGTGGCGTCCGGATGATCCACGACCCATTGAACAATAAACATACTCAAAGGAGCGCTTCATGAGCGAGAATATCAATCGTGCCGATGTAACGGTCAACCTTAAGGATGTTCATGGACAGGTGATTACAGATGAGGTGGAGATAACTTTTTACAATCAGAGGGTGCAAAGTCTCAATCAAAGATTCCCGGTGAAGTTTAAGGGCACACCGGTTGTGCTGTCGGGCGTTCCGGCATTTCCCACCGGCCTGGCGGAAGTTTTTATTAACCCCAAAAGGTATCGTTACAAAAGCATCTTCATCAACGTCGTCGGAGGCGAAAAGAATCTGATCAATGAGGATTTATTCGTCGACCCTGACAAGGCACGGCCGACGCTCATGGATTTCGACGATCTCAAATCCAAACTCTACGGCGAAGATCTACTGCGAATCTTAAGAGACTCGGGAATCAAAAAGGCTGACTGGAACGGCCTCGACAAGCGCAATCGCGCGACAGTCCTGAACTTAAGTGCGAAGATGTTTCACGACAGGTTGAAGAACGGCGACTCATTAATTAGTAATGTTGAGAGCATCGTGCGGAAGAAGATGGATAAGGATCATCGCGAACGGATTTTCTCACCCGTGAACGGTAACCTGCTTGGCACTTTGCGAAAGTTTCCGGAGCAATATCGAAGCGTCTCGGGCAGTCTTCACAAGTTCTTCGACGATTGGACACCGGTGAGTCAACAAAACAGCTTCAAGTCGCGCAACGACGCCGGTAACATTCAGTTTACGTTCGCGACCAATCCGTCTAATGCATCTCTTGCTGATATCGACCTTGACGATCACACCGGGATTCAGCACGCAGCAGAAGTTCTCAAGCACAAGATCACCGGGGCTAATACAAACCCCTACGACATTCACCAGATACTGATCTACTTCCAGGGCATCGACCCCGGCTACCGCCTACTGTAGGGGCGGCCCTCCGTGGCCGCCCCAGCGCGGAAACACAATGTGGGAACCTGGGGCGGCCACGGAGGGCCTCCTCACGCAGGCTGCTTCAGGAACTTCCCTTCCTTTTGAAGTTCTCGGCGGACGCCCTTTAGCAAGTCGCAGGCGCGGATTTCCTGCGGGCTGCGGACCACAGCTTTCAAACACGAGTAGCGCAGCACGTTGATAATGCTGCCGCCCGAGAGCTCGTAATCCTGGGCCAGTTGCTGGAGACTCACGTCAGGCGCCAGACGGTAAGGTTTGTCTTTGAAGTTCTCCTCCCACAGCCGCAACCGCTGTTCGGCGTTTGGCATCGGGAAATGAATCATCGATTGGAAGCGACGCGCGAATGCTTCATCGAGATGCGAGCGCAAGTTCGTCGCGAGGATCGAAATGCCATGGAAGTCTTCGATGCGTTGGAGCAAGTAAGAAATCTGCTGGTTGGCGGCGCGGTCGTTGGCGTCGCGTGATTCCGTGCGCTTGCCGAAGAGTGAATCCGCCTCGTCGAAGAACAAGATCCAGTTCTGGTGCTGGGCGTGGTCGAACAGGCTCGCGAGATTCTTCTCTGTCTCGCCGATGTACTTCGACACGACTTTCGACAGGTCAATACGGTAAACCGGAAGTCCGGTGATTTTGCCGAGCAGGCTCGCCGTCATGGTTTTGCCCGTTCCCGGCGGCCCATAAAACACACTGCGAAAACCGGGCTTGAGCCGTTTCTTCAATCCCCACTCATGCAAGAGCGTGCTTTCGTGGCGAACCCAAACGGCGATGTCCTCAACCTCCTGCCGGGCCTGCGGGTCGAGCACGAGATCGTCCCAGTCATACGGCGTGGTGATTCGCTGCGCCGGAAATTCTGAGCTGAACGGTGGGTGGTGGGAAGATCCGGTCGTGAGACGTTCGCGGTACTCCGGCGAGAGGAGCAGCAACGAGGCGAGCGGCGGCTCTTCCTGCGACTGTCGCGTCTCAAGCCTGAGAATGTTGTTGGCGAAGAGGTAGTGCTCGTGACGGAAGAGATAGTGAAAGCGGAGGCGAGCCTTGATGTCGTCGCCGGCCAGCAGGAACATGGCAGTCTCAGCGGTGGGTACGATGCCGCCGTGCGTCAGGCCAGCGAGGCCACCGAACTCCGTGAACCGGCGTTGGGTTGAAGGGTTTTGGATGAAGAAAGGATCGAGGAGATCAGGTTTGACGCTGGGGATGTAACTGAGGATGAGCAACAATCGCTCCGCTGGTCCCATTTCGAATTCGCGAACGACACCAGCGTAGGGAGCCTCTACGTCCGGCAGGCGAGGCGGCTCGATCTCGCCAAGCGGATCGCCGTCTGACGCCTCGCCGTGGAGTTTGAAACGGCGTTCCAGTATCTCGCGAAACCACGACATCTCGTCCTGGATCACGGCGGCGTTGCTGAAGAGCAGTTCTGCATCCATTGGCTTTGCACAAAAGTCGCTCAGCCTGCAAAGCAGGCGTAAGCATAAAGCCTGGGGCAAGCCCCAGGATCAGATTACAAAAACAAGCCCGAGCCCGTGAAACGGGTGACAGCGTGAAATTTAGAGGCTTTCGCCCGCTGTCGCGGGCTCCGACCTCTTTTATTGGTACTTGAACCTGGGGCTTGCACCCCAGGCTTTATGCTTACGCCTGCTATCGCAGGCTAAGAAACATCATTTGATTTCGATTTTTTGTGCAAAGCTACCAGTTTACGTAAAGTGGCTGCGGCATCCAGCGGTGATAGACGATCGCGATGCTCCAGGGGATCTGATCGACAAGCACGTCAACCGTCTTGCGTTGAATTTTTAATTTCCAACCGTCTGCTGTCAGCTCCAGCCTTCCCTCACGCTGGAGGAATGTCTGTTGTAACCCGGCGACCGAGGTGTGCTCGATGATTTTCCAGTTGGCGATCATCGACTTCAGTAGACGCCCACAACTCTCACGCTCCCATTCCGTGGGTTCCACAGCGTTTTCGACGGGAGTGCCCGTGGGAACACCGCACAGAATTTTATTCAACACGAGCAGCGGTTCCGGCGCGTCCGTGCGTTCGTCGACAAGATATTGCAGCAAGTGGACAGCGCGCGAGACAGTCTCGACGTCGCGCAAACGAGGACTGGTCCTCTCATCGGGGCTGAACATGTCGAGCGTTTGGAAGAGATGTGGAAGGAAGGGTCCTGTTAACACTAGTCCCGCGTTGTTGATGTAGATCGGCTCCTTCACCCCGGCATCAATCACTTCGCTCTCAAGACTAAACGCTATCTTGCGGCGACTCTGCCCGCTTGGCGGCGAGCGTTCCACGACTTCGCTCAACACGCCTGCACGCGTCACATCAGCGGGCGGGCGGATCGTTTTTGTAACTCCCGGCTGCCAGGGTGCGAGCAGGAGCGCACGGTCGCGTTGAATGACAGCGAGCAGGCTGGTCTGGCCGGCGTTGCTTGCGAAGTGCCAGGCGTGGTCCAACATGACCGCGCCCACGTTCTCGCTGTCGTGCGTGCCCATCGAAGTCGCGACGTAACGCGACGCGAAGAACTCGGAAAAGGCCATCACGAGCCTTCCGACGGAACGATTGCTGCCCGTATTGCGATCGAGAAATTCCAACACGAACCCCCAAAACAACTTACGGCTGGTGAGCGATGGATGACCGTGTGGCACGGCCTCAAGCCATGCCGAAGCGAGTGCTTCGGCGGTGCGAAGGAGGAGTCGGTGCTTCCGCGGCTCCAGCATATAGACGACGCGCACGAGGGCGGATTCAGGTAGCGCCCTGGCCCAATGCTCTCGTCTTAACGGGTCCGCGATGTGCTGGGTAATGAAGGTGGAGAGATCTTCGGGAGATTCTTCCACCATCACATTCAGGGCATGAAGCAGCGCGTCATTCGACAGGTGTTCAGTTCGCTGTCGATCAGTTTGTGAATCTCTTTTAGTGGAGTATCGCAGTATGCGATGCTCGCCGAGCAGGAAGGCGAAGACTGCCTCGCGCGGAATTGGAGGACGTCTCCTCGTCACTTGGATAACAACTTCGTCACCATAGCTTTGGCTCAAAGGTTCGTATCGAGCTTGGAAACTGTCAGTATCCAACAGCATCACAGCGGACGCGAGCGATGACGTGAATGATGCGAGATGCGCTGTTGGGAACTGGTGTGAGTGTGACAACGTTTCAGCCTCTTGCAGAAGAAACCGGCGCACAGCCTCCGGTGGCGGTCCTCCGCACACGCGGCGGAGCAAACCCGCATAGAAATTCTCAGTCAAAGGTTCGCCGTCCTTCAGCAGTAGTAACTCGTCAAGCATTGCCTGCCGCATACCCTCTTCCGACTGCGGACGGTAAGGCGCAGGAATTCGTGCAAACACTCGAGCGAGCGCGATCAGCATTGCAGCTTCGGATGGACACAGTAGTTCAACCACGTCCGTGAACAAGATCGAGGAACCGGGACTTGCAATCGCGGTTAACATCGACGTCGTGTTGGGTAACGAACGAAGGAAGTGCTTAGCGTCTGCGGGGTACTTCATGACGAGCGCGCGAACGAGCGCGGCGTTTAAGTTTGATGCTTTACCGGATCGCAGTTGGGTGAGAAGAATGGACTTGAGTACGTGTGCTTCGCGTCCCGATGAAAGCGTAAAGACGCGCGGCTGTACAGCAACGCGTGACGCAAACTCTTCCAAGTCGAGCAACCGCCCATCGAGAGCAGCCGCGATCAGCCTCGCGTAGAACTCGTGTTTGTCCGTGGCCCTGCGGGAAAACTCTGCGATCGCGGGCCAGATTGGATCATCAGGTCGCCGCGAGTGCCGTAGAAAAGTTTGCAGCAACTTCACGACATCGTCTTCCGGTAACTCACGCACCGCTCGCCTGATGGACTCCAGCCAGTGTCCCGCGCGGGTGCGTGCAAACACAGCGCGAAGCATGGATCGTGGTAAGTTCGGCAGCACCGCAAGCATGCCCGCGGGCGTGAGTGCCGGGTTGCGAACCAGCGCACCCCACGGCAGGAATCCATGATGCAAGTAGTAACGGACGATCGCGATCTTGTCGTAGAGATCGAAGAGTTGAGACGTCTTGCCACGCCCAGCCCGTTTCAATCTCTCGATGAAACGTCGTCCACGATCGGTGTGCGCGTGAGCGGACTCAAGACGCACTTCGTCGCTCGCGTGCCCGTGCGATGTATTGATGTCGAGCTCATGCACCAGCTCACTGATGATCGCGGGCAACGAGGATTTGAACGAGCGCTTTCTCCCAGTCTCTCGCAGACCGAGCTCGAGCGTTCTAATGATCTGGACGTAATCCAACCCTCCGCTCTGCGCCATCCCCTGAATTAAAGATCTGACGAAACTCTTCCGGTTGAACTGGGAGCCGGCATCCTGCACAAGAAAAGAGAACACGAGGAGCCATAAGAGCCGTGCAAACCGCTGATCGCTCACCGCGAGCAATGGCGTTACCCTGTGCACGTCCCGCAGATCGATCATGTAGAGGAGGATGAGCGTGGCGTGCTGTGGCTCGAGCAGACCGAGCAGGCTGCGCAGCGCAAGGTCGCCGAGTTGAAGGACGAGGCGTTCCAAAACGCTCCTGTGCCGGCCGTGCCTGCGGATGATGGCTTCCACACGTTGCGGAGCGCTCTCCATCAGACTCACGATGAGCTCTTCGAACGAGAAGACCGGCTCGCGCGGGGCCCAGAAAGGTAGCGTTCCGTGTAGCAAGTACAATTCAAGCAGCTCAACGTGTGCTGCTTCCTCTGATTGCGAGCGAACGTTTGCGGTGTCGCGTTCGTCTTGTACGATCCCTTCGAGGGCGCTACGCAACAACGTGTCGAGTCGTTCAGCAGCAGCGTCTTCAAACCCTTCCAGAGGCAGTACACCAAGATCGAGATCGAGTAGCGGAATCTTAATCTGACGGCCTGGCGCAGCGATCTCGTCCAAAACTTTTTCGATGACCGGCAGAAAGCGACGCCGGTTGAAATCGCTCAGCCGCGGCTGAAGCGACAACGCCAACGTCTCAGAGTTGACAGTGAGCGCGAGCGTCTGCTTGCGGATGCTGTTCTGTAGTTTCAACGGGCTGACTCCTGGTCGGAGGTCGTCATCGTTCCGCAGGCGCATTGTTGGAGGAAGTCTCGCAGTCGCGTTGATGCAATGATGAGTGGCTGGCGTCGATGCTCGCGCAGCGCACGCCGCCATGCCCAGTAGAGCGACTCAAACTCGCTCATCTGCAAGTGTGTGAGGAAGCAATAAGTCACGACGAGGTGCGCCGGCGTGTTGCTGCGAATTACTTCGCGCACTAACGTCTGATACTCCTGACCGTTGAGCCGATCGCTGTCCGTCGCGATCACGGCCGTGATGGTGAAGTCGTAGATGAAATTCCCGACTGGTCCAGGTTCGTATTGCTCATCCTTCCCCAGTAATGCAAATCGCAAAAGCGTGTGCTCGATGATGTAGAGTTGCCGCCCGCGACGACTCGCGGTGCGCGAGAGTTCTACGAGACCATTGGCAGCGACCAACGCGCTTCCGAGATCTTCATGCCTGCTCACTAGCCGCCACTCAGCAGACGACTTGAAGACCAGTGTGACTGTGCTCTCGCCGGGGAGCGTTCCCACACGATAGTTCTCGTCGCCGCGCGCCGCCTCAGGTTCGAAAGACGCGATGGGTGCGAAGTGTTCTTCAATGTAATCGGCGTAACGATCGATTGAGCTTCCGATTGCAGAACGGGGCTCGACCAGGGCTGCGTCAGACGCGAGTTCGAAGGCAGGCCCTTCGTCGAACACGTCCATATTCAATTCAATGCGACACTTGATCTCCATGCCCGCGATGTTTCGGCGCGACGGCGGTGCGAGGTAGTCGAAGGCGCGTCCGCGGTTATGGGTGCTCGCGACGAGGTGACGGAGCAGCAAGAGCTTTGCCCGGAGCAGTCGCTCGCCGGCAGGCTCAGACGACTGGCCCTCGCACATGTCGTCGGAGGCTGAGACGGAGCCCAACGTCTCGGCGTAGAGTGCGAGGAGGAAGTCGAGAAAACGATTGCGACGCTCGACGAACCGGTCCTGGCTCTCCGCGATGCGTTTTAGTCCGGTGAGGTAGTTCTCCTTAAGGAGCGGCTCGACGTCCGGAACGGATTTGGTCAGTGGTTGGAAGAAGTATGTTTGACGCAGATCACGGTCGATCGAATAGAGGTCTTTGGCGCACGAGAGTTGAGCGAAGAAGTCGGCCAGCAGTTGCTCGAATGCGAGCAGGTAAGCTTTGAATTGTTTCGCCTGCCCACGGCGAGCGGGCGTGGCATTTCCGGGAAGGCCGAACGAGTTGATTCCATAGACGGCCGGGTACTGGTTCTGAATCGAGTAATACTCCCTGAGATCGCGGTACTTGCCCTGCGGAACAGCGAAGAACAGATCGTACTGCGGCATCAATCGATAAGTGCGACGGTAATCAGCCCAGAGTCTGTCCAACTCGCGCCGCACGCGCGCCGGATCAGGCTTGCACTCGATGCCGTTGTGAAACAGGCGAATCGTAAAATCAGAACGCGTGTCGAGTTGAAGGATGTCTTTCTCCGGAACCGGGATCGAGCTGTTGCCCGAGTAAGTTGGTCCATCACCGGGACGGACGGAAACCTTGCTGACGCTATCGACGCCTCCAGTCCGCACCATGACGCGAACAACATCCTGAACGGCGATCATCGTCGCCTTCGACTGAAGCTCGTCATCGTCGATGAAACCATTTCGAAGCAGTGGTCCATTGAAGATTTGGTCGGGCGTCTCGCCACGATCGAGCAGGTTCTTGAGCGGCTGGCGGCGCAGCTCCGGAGCAAGGAAGTTTCCGACGTTAAAGAGAAGAGAGGCGAGAGTTGATTCGGGAGTGCGCGTGTTGTTGATACGTACTTCGGCTGAAACGACTGTCTGTACCTGCTCGAGGAAGCGTATCGCGCGAACGTCCTCGCACAGGTTCCGGTGGCGGCAATAGACGCGTCGCACGCGCCGGCGAATTGTTTTAGGGCTGAGCTCACCGTTGCACGCACAAGGGTCGGCTTCTGGTGCATAGAGCCAGATCTCATAGAGGCCCTTCACGACCGGATCGCGCCCGCGGTACGGCGTCAACCAGACGTTTGCGATCTGCGGAACGCGATCAACGATGAGCTTCCGGTAGTCGTCCTCGGTCAGCGGGTTGCAGGGGAGGATGCGTCGCGGAATGAATAAAGCCTGACGGCGCCCGTTGACCTTGCCGCTTTGCTTCTCCGCCAGCAAGTCCTGAAGAGGAAACTCGGCACGATATGACAACTCCGTCAGCGCGTAGCAGAGTTGTTCGAGCGTGGTGACGCCGGGATCGTGCTCGTTGTAATCCGTCCAGATGTTACCAGCGAGTTGCTCGACAAGAGCAATGCCTTGTTCCCTTAGCGAGGCATAATTTAACCCCTCGTTCGCGAACTCGTCCGGCGAGATGGTTAGGGGCTCAGCCATGAGACATTCACTTTAACGGAGACTCTGAATTCTTCCGACGATTATGACTACACTAACATTGGGACAGGTTCTTCTTCTTCGGCTACTCGAAACTTATCTCTCTCCGCTTCAAGGATCGTGCCGGCTTCTTCAAGCAGTGATTCTCGGAATGTCTTCAGCCCTCCCTCGTTGAAGCTGAGTTCATAGTCTGACCAGGCTGGCAACCGATCAGCCAACTCTTTCGCAGCGTCTGAGTCGCCGATCAATTGAATCAGATTTCTAGCCAGAGTTCGGTAGATTTCGGATCGAATCGGAGCGAAGAAAGCGGCTGCACGGATCTCGGAGGAACTTGCAAACGTGCTGAAGACGGTGATCTCAAGGTCGTCCCGACGCGCGTACGGCGACGCGCCGCCCTCTCCTACGTCCCACAACCTTAGCTTCTGCACATCCTCAATCTTTTGTAATTCTGTCTTGCAGCCCTTAGCGATGAACTTGGGTCCGTACCAAACGTCAGGACAGGCCGGGCGCTCCGTGTACACCCAGTCAATGACGTTTTCTTTCGGGAAGTTCTCTTGGTTACGCATTTCTACCAACTCTCCGCGATGATCTGGTGCTCTGAGTGGCTAAGGTTTATGCGTCTTTCGGCCTGAGTGCTCTGGTTGGCTATCACATAGGTCCCGATTCCGGTGCTTGGTTCCGTAATCGTGAAACCCTCTCCGGCGGGTTCTCCTCCTCCGGCCAGAGGAGGACGTGGCACGAAGTGGAAGGTCCCAATATTCTGGTGAGGGTCAATGTTATCGCTCACTCTCTTTTTCATCGCCTCTTCGGAGGGTCCGAGACCGTAATCCTTCTCCGGCAGCACAACCTCCTGCAGCATCTGAATGGGACCGTGAGTCTCCGCGCTCCCTACGCTCAATTTGTTTACCGCCGACGAACCGGCGGCTCGGGGTACCGGCTTCATCTGAGCCCCTTTGCTCCCATCACGTCGGCCTCGCGCTCTAACGCCTGGTCGTCGTTGATAGATACTCCACGCATCTGCGTCGTCGCACTCACGCGCCCCTGCTTCTGCTGCACGGTGTGCCAGGCTTCGTGTGGGAGGTGCTTCTCCTGACCTGGTCCAACGTGAATCTCCGTGCCCTGTGTGTAGGCGAGTGCGTGCAACTGTGACGGTTCGGCCGAGTTGTAATGCACCTTCACATCGTCGAGCGACACTCCCGACATCCCCTCTAATCCAGCTTTCAGGTTCGCGGGCAATCCGCCGGGACTCTGCGAATCTGGTCCCGCTTTCAACTGAAGCGACTCGTCCTCCTCAGAAGCAGTCTGGCGCTGTATGAGATCCTCTTCGTCTGGCACCTCCTCGCGCTGGACCAGCTCTTCTTCGTCCGCTTCCTGTCGCTGTGCGACGCGATTGTCACCCGCCACCATCTGAGCCAGTTGCAACTGTGCTGCGGCGCGCGGGCCGCCGCCGAGTAGCTGCCCGAGACGGAGTTGCGATTCAGCGTGCGGGCCCACGTGTGCTGCGTTGTGCGTCGCTGTTTGTTTAGTCTGAGTGTGAGCCGCTGCCTTGCTGCGATCGTTGCGCTGTTGTCGTGCAAACGTATTCATGATGTTGTGTCCTCATGATTTCAGAGCTTTGACTGCTGTTGTGGCATGAGCAGCTTTGACTGCTGTTGTGGCATGAGCAGTCGCTTCAGCATGTCTTGAAGGTTCAACCCTCTGTTGAGCTGGAATAAGACCCGCCGCAGGAGCCTGACGTTCTCCTCGTCAGTTCCCTTTCGATTCTGGAGATTGTTATCCAACTCTAAGTAGACGCGTCGCACGTCGTCAGCCACTTCTTGAATCTCCTTGAACGCTGCCTGGATTCGAGCGGCGTTAGGGCCGACGTAATTGTCGCCAACCTCCACCTTCAATTCTTCCGTCAGGTTGACGAGCTCTACGAACCTCGTGAAGGCGTGATCGAGGACTTTCCTGAACGTGTTTAAGGCCTCGATCTCCATGTTGCCGAATCCCCGCTCCAGTCTTTGGGTCGGCAGCTTATAGAGGACACCGAAGTTCTGCGCCATGTCCCTCACTTCGTGCAGTGTGTGGTACGCGTATTTGGAGGTGTGATCGTACTCCAGACGCCAGTTGGCAAAGAGGTTCATCACGAGCGCCGTCTTCTCCGGAACATCAGCGCCGGCCCAGTCCGCGAGGTTGAGCATCCGCACGGTCGTCGTGGACTGACCGGCCCAGACCGGCAGGTTCAATCGCCGGGCCAGCATTGTGCTCTCCGCCGTTTCGTCCCTGGTCGAAGTGGTAAGTCCCATGCCGCGCGCCTTTTTTTTCTCGACCTCTGTGCCCAGCGATGCCGAGACGGACGCCGTGCGCTCCCCCTGCTCGTTAATCTGTGTCGTGACCCTCGTCTGCTCCGGTGTCTCGGGGGGCATTAAGCCCTGCCCTCTCACTTTCGGGTTCCAAGGTTGATGCTTCCCGAAGTATTCCATCAGATCGTGAAGCAGTGTGATCTTCGCCTTGATGGTGTAACCTCCGGGGTTAGCCATCATTTCCAACCTGTTTTCGGGCACCCCACTCCTGTGTTGCTCGCCTTTACGGGCCCCGAGTTCTTCATAGAATTCGCGATAGTGGCCGATCTTCCCGCCTCTCGGTTCGGTTGCGATGGCGGAGATGCCGGTGGTTAATTCTCGGTGAATATCTGCTACCTGCTGGGGATCAACGCCTTGCTCCGTGAGGGCCATGATCTTGATGTAGAGCTTGTTGATGAGGCTGTCCAATAGCACCTCTGTAGGCTTACTTGCGTAGACATCCTCCGCCAACTCGCGCTCGCTGCGGCGAATGGGCTTCGCCTCGCCCCAGCCGAGCAGACCCTGGGCCAACTCTTTCCAGCTCGGGTATGCGCGGTCTTGCTCTTTGCGGCCATAGAGCCTGTGCGGCAGGCTGTGTTCCGTCGTGCTCTCTTCTGGGCCACGGAAGCCCGGTAAATCTTCGATCCACTTTTTCAATTGGTTCCTGATGGCCGGAAGGTTACGTTTGACTGCTTCACTTAATTCGGGCTCGCCCTCGACTGCTGCCAGCAGTTTGCTTTCCGCCTCCTCCAGCACGGCCTGCTTGTTCTCCGCCTCGTTATAGCGCTCCGTATAATCCTCGCCTTCGACGACCAGCTTCCTCTGGACGACACCCTGCGCGACGCGCGGGCTGTTGGCGAGCGACTCAGCGAGACGCGACTGTGCCTGGACCACTGCGCTCCGTTGCAGCGTGTTCGACAAGGCGCTGTAGGTTGCCGCTTTAGGGCTGGCGGCGAAGAGTTGAACAAACGACAGTGAGGCGTCTTTCACAGAGCCGTCCTGGACCATCGCCCGTCTCCGGTCATCGTGCTGCTGCTGCTGCTGTGGTGGTGCGTGTGTGCTCATGCTGTAGTCAAACCTCCTGAATCCAGTGTTGCCTGGCCGAAGTGAGGAAGTACCAGTCGAGACTCTGCGGCTCGGGTTCGTACCGGAACGAGATCGAATCCATCGCCTCCACATAAGGCCGCGTCTGGATGAATTCCGAGATGTCCGACTCGGAGGCGTATCTGGCGCCACGCTCGGCGCGGGCCGTGTCGCAAAACCACGGCGACAAGTACTTCACGAGCTCATCGTTCAGCCGCACGATGTTCGCGCCGGGATCTTCGTCATCGCGAAACTGTACATACGTGCTGACACCGATGCGGACGTAAGTCGGGTTGACCACGTGCAATTGAACCCACGGACTGACACGGTCCTC
>Ga0126311_10000126_pt1 | contig 38502 bp, 45 predicted proteins | sample Plot61_FD_92539 | JGI IMG/M metagenome (GOLD analysis project Ga0126311, IMG submission 92539) | Serpentine soil microbial communities from UC McLaughlin Reserve, CA, USA - Plot61 | ecosystem: Environmental > Terrestrial > Soil > Grasslands | place: USA: UC McLaughlin Reserve, Lake County... | reverse complement strand
TTTGCACAGCCTGACTGTCACTCAAAAGATCAGCAAATATCTCCTGAGCCAATGGGCTCATCCGCTGTGTTTCACCACCTAATGGGCCTAGCAGCGTATCTCGTGAGAAGAAGAAATAAGGTCTAAGATCAATATCTGCGAGTGCTGGCTCTAACTGCAACCACTCATGTGTCCAACTTTGATTAAGCCAAGTCTTGAACTCACTATCGATTTCTTGTTGCTTCCTGGCTGGCCCTTGCTGTTCTTCTTTTGAAGATCCTTTGCCCCGCTTTGATTGCTGTTTTTTGTCGGAGCCTTGAGTTTCAGATAAAGATTCACTTTCTTTTTCCATTTCTGTAACTGATGGTTGTTGAGTGTCTTTTAATGCTTCACGTTCCATCAATGCAAGCTGGTGAGGTTTTCCCTCTTGTTCTGCTTGCAACTCAGCCAGTCTTCGAAATGATTCAGGTTTGAAGTATTCAAGGAGCATCAGCTTTGCAAGAACACGCTGTTGTAAGTCTACCTTTCGGAATTCAGCCATTTCCAATCGCATCAACAATGTATTCAGGAACCGCTTACATTGTCTCGGGTTGCCCTTCATACTCGCGCCAAGCAGTGGAGCAATACGTTGCGCGAGGCTTAGTTGCTGCTTAAGTTGCCCTGGCAAGTTCTCTCCAAATAGCTCCTGTGCGATAGTCAAATTGTAGTTCACACTGGTGAGCGAGTCAGCGTCACAATTCACAGCCCGCTGCCGAGCTTGCTCCTGTTGTTCATCTATAAGGTCAGAAATCTGTGTAAAAAGCAGGCTAATATAGGTTTCCATCTCCACCCGGCCAAGTGGGGGAACCCTCACCGGAAACTGGACTAGCTTTTCAAGATAGTCCCGACCGACTTCAGCACGCTCGCCTGGCAATTCTGGGAATCGCTTGCGAACCGCATACTTCACCAATCGTTCATCAGCTCCCAAAATAAATGCGGTGTTTTTGACAAACAGAAAGAGTTTTATAGCTTCCAGTGTCTCTATAATAGTATCGGGCAAACACCGGTCCAAATCATCAATGATGACGACAAGCTTTTTAATCTCTGAGTCCTTAAGCAATTTGCTAAAATCTTCCCTGAACTCACGGATACTACGACGGAGACTTTCTTGCTCATTATCATCTTCTGGTTTTATAAGCTCTTTGAGTTTATCGGTATCAGCACTTTTTAACTGCTCGGTAGTTTCTTTAGCAACTGAGGCAAGATCGAACCCTCCCGCTATTGCAATGGGGAATCCACCTGTTGCAAGCCCTAAAGCAAGCTTCCCTAATCCACTAGCTACTTTTATAGCATTCACACGTTTAAGTAATTTCTTCGCTTTACTCTTTATTTCTGGCAAGAGCTTTTGGTGATCAATCAACTCCTCAAGAATCGAGCCCATCAAGGCGGTTTTTGCGTCCTCATATCCCTCAAAAAGCCAGCCATTAAACGAGAGGACGATAACTCCATCTTCCTTTTCTAATTCAGCTTGAACCACTTGGATTAAGCTTGATTTCCCACTTCCCCAATCACCATATACACCGATTGTTGCCGGAAGTAAGTGATCTTTGCCAATAATAGAAATTACTGCATTTGAGAGATGCTGAAATCCTAGCAGATCAGTATTTGTTTCGTTATCTGACCACATAGTAATGCTTCGTTCCTAGACTTATAAAAGTTTGTTCGAGACTTATGAGAGCCAACCGATCAACGTTGTCACTATACCTCTAATGGTTTGCAAAAGTAAATTGTGAATAAATGCCAATCTTTAGAAAGAATTTATCTCTACTTGCCTATAAGAATATATGGAGTCAAAATCCGAGCAAGTATGAGGTTTTATAGAAGCCTATAAGAAAGATTTTAGCGAAAAGTTTACCTTTAAAGAAGCGTATGAAATGGCGCACCGTTTCGTTAGCGTCTATCAACTTTTAGAATTAGAAGAGCCAGACCATCAAATCAGATGAAGGGAATAGGGGCCGAGAGTTACAGTAATCAAGTGATAGTGACTCTGACTAAAAGTTCAAGTCCAGCCGTCGGTTGCCAGGCTGCATTCCGTCCCTTTGAACAATAAAGATTTTGCGACACATAACATCCTTATGTTTAGATATTCACGAATAGGAGAGGCAAAGCCGCCTCAAGAAAATCGTTTATAGGACAAATACTGGCTTGGCTATTCATTATATAGCTTATTGAGCCGGTTAGACCCACTCGATTCGATTCTTGCGAATCCAAAAGTGGCTTCCACAAGACGTGGCATCTACCGATGGCGATAGGTTGAGCGTTTTATCAGTATTGATCGTAACGCTCCAGTGAGGTTGATAATTTTTCATTAAATTCAGCGCAATTACTTCTCCGCAACGACACGGACAGGAAAAGCGTAGCCACTTCGGTTTTTTAGGTGACCCTACAAGGACGAGCTGGCGAGCGTGTAAGGCCGAAGTAGGATCCCTATCAGACTCACAGAGAGTTACTCCTTCAAATGAATAGAAGCGCCGTTGACGCTTCCACCATTTCTTGATTGAGGTAAAAATTTGTCTGAGCCGCCGGTTAATATTCATGATTCTATTGAAAGAAGTTCTAACTCCTCGACCTGCTCGGGCCACATAAGTCCAAGGAAGTCTCGGCCATCACCACGACCCCAAAGGTCTTTCTTTGTGCAAAGGCAACCCTCGGCGGGAGAAGTTCGATTCGTTCTAATCGCAGTCTCATGAAAAAACATCAAGACTTCTGACGACCGGCGCTCCTCGCCCATAAACCCTGTTAGCCGGTGCAAAAACTCAGATACGGCCTGTGTAGCAACGGCAGTCGTGAAGGTAATAACAGCCGGATTTTCAGTTTCAAGTTGTGGCGCGTAGTCTTCATCAGCAAGGAGTTGACGCTCTTCTGGAGAGAGAGACTCTAGACGAATCATTTCAGCAGAGATTCGTCGGCGACAAAAAAGGCATGCTTCCCCTGGCATTATCGTGGTCACGCGCCCATCTATCCCACGGATTACTTGGTCGGGCGCATCAATTTTTACTCCCATATCGAAGACAGGAATCAAGTACCGCAAAGCCAGTTGTACGAGAATGCCACGAGGGGCTTGTTTATCCGTGCAGCCGAAGATGATGTCGCACTCGCGAAGACGCTTGGCCGTGCCTTCATCAGTGATATGACGCGGATAGGTGCACACAACCGTTCCCATTCCAATGTGTTTCACGTGAGCCGCAGAAATTTGCGCCTTATTCTTGCCCTCGTCCGAAGTGCTTGAGCCGTAAACCCTGGTGACATTAGAATACTCAAGCGAATCCCCGTCGAAAGTGGATATTTTCCCGACGCCCAGTCGAGCGAGCTCCTCCACAACAGGAGAGCCTGTGCCGCCAAGTCCGACAACACCTATGTGAAGTTTTCGCAGTAAACGTTGTATATCGGGTCCGAATGCTCGCACTTGCCGGTCGAAAAACTCAGGTAGAGGAATCTCTTCGCTTGAGAAGTCTTTAAACCAGAATCGCCGTCCGATGACACGGACTCTACTGAGTTGCACCCAAGTATCTCCTTCCCAGATGCGGCAATTTGCCAGGACGCCAGGTGTAAGGACTAAGGTTCCGTGCGGTACTCCAGGAATTTGCTCGGATAAGAAATCCACTAGCTTCGGTTCTTCACGGTTATCTTGATCTGAGAAATCATCTGGGCCATATGGATGCCCATGAACAAAGATGACAGAAGCACTGATTAAGCGGGCACGCTTGGCAACAGAGGCATATGAGTAGGAATCAATAGAGAGGCGAACCGCCTCTCTTAGGAGATAATGCTCTTCTGCAACTGGAATGACCTCGCGAACAAGAAGCCGTATTTCGCTCTCGGTCACGCTACGACCACATAATATATATGCCGCGCCCTCGCGTCCCCGCCTAGAAAAAACATATTCTTCCAGGCGGGCGCGATCCTCCTCAAGGAGGGTCAACGTATATTGCATGGTGTCTTAGCCTTTCGCCTGCAACTCCTTTTGGATTAGGGACATAAACATCGGAAGGCCATCAACGCCTGCCCGCCAGGGCGTGTTCAGGTGTCGCGAAAATCGCTGCCAGCGTCGATTGCCATAATTTTCAAAAACATCAGCCCTGTCTGGATAAGAGCCTGTGCCTTTGACCTTAATTTCCGGGGCCACATAGAACATATCGAGACCTGCAATGTTGTACTGACCAGGAATGCGAATCATAAGGTCTGTCTCTGCTCGATCAAAAATCTGTGCAGAAACAGAAAACTTACTAATCACAAGGCAGCCACCATTCCCGTCTGGAAGAAGCTGCCATTTGTAACCCTTGCTGTTCAGGTAATTCTCGTCATCTTCCGGAAGGCGCATTGCAGGCTCCTCCGGGATTGATTGTTGTTGGCGCACTATAGAAATGCATCCCAGGTTCCAGGTCAACTGAGTCCTGGTCCTCCACCCTGACATCATCCGCCGGGCCGGGAACGACTCGAAAAAGATCTCGCTCTGGACCAATCGGCGGCTCAGCGAGCACTCGGAGTTCCTTCCCTATCATTGGCGTTTTGAGAGCTTTGTATGGCTTGTGGTCAATCTGAATAGGGGTAAAACGGTCTCGGTCGTTCTCGCGTGACTTTTCCATCTCAGCAATCCTCCAAAAAATTTATTCAAATCCTCGCTTAACGCCGCTGGTAGAAGCCGGACGATCAGCTATCTTCATCATAATGAATCGAAGCCTGTGATGTCAATAATATTGACTCATATACGTTTACAACATTGACAGTCAACGGTGTTGACATGAATAGGCCAACACCGTACACTCTCACCAGCCAAGGCCGGGAGAGATTACTTTGGATTCTACTGATGAAATCTACAAACAAATGGGTAGGCTAATCCGCGCGAGGCGGAAACAGATCAACGTAACACAAGAGGGGCTGGCAGAGCGCGTAAATCTCACCCGGACATCTATTACCAATATCGAGAAAGGCCGACAGAAGATACAGGTCCACACTTTATTTGATATTGCAGCAGCGCTTGACGTATCTGCGAATGTGCTCCTTCCGGTACTTCGCGGTCAGGAACCGGAGACAGTGAAGGAGCGGGTCAAAGGACTTAAGCCGGACGAGCGAGAGTTTGCCCGGTCCGTGCTCTCAACGAAATCGGAATAAACTTTATGGCTCTTACAAAAAGAAAAAGCGAACATATTCAAAAGTCCGTTGCGGAATTGCTCAAAAATATTGAAGTAACAAAGCCGCCAGTACCAGTTGACCGAATTGCGAAGCTCCGCGGCGCAGAAATCCGTTATGTCGCATTTGATGGTGATGTCTCTGGGCTGTTAGCGCGGGAAGAAGGCCAGGTGATTATAGGGGTGAATGTACTACACCCAAATACACGGCAGCGGTTCACAATTGCGCATGAGATTGGCCATTGGGAGCTAAATCATTTGGACCTCTATGGTGAGAATGAAATTCGCGTTGATAGGAATTTCAAAATGATGCTCAGGGACGGGAAGTCATCCCAGGCTACAGACATCGCGGAAATTGAAGCTAATGCGTATGCCGCTGAGCTTCTCATGCCAACCTTCATGTTAATTGGTGAGCGCGAACTTCGGAGCGGCTTGGATTACGAAGATGACGAGCTGATACAAACGTTGGCTACTCGCTATAAGGTGAGTACGCAGGCAATGACTTTTCGGCTTGCCAACCTTGCTGAGGTTCTGACTCTTTACGGTAAAGCCAAAGCAGGAACCAAGTGCTAGGTTGACATGAAAGGTACTAATTGAGGTTCCCTCAACCGGAGAAATGGTAGTCAATGAGGATTTTTCACCAACTTCTCCAGCGTTAGCTCAACTATCCCAGATGCAGATGAACTTCAAACATCCCATTAATGGAATCGATTATTGCAGGCCATGCCTTATCATTGAGATAGTGGCGTCCCATTTGATCAGTTGGGTGATCAGCAAAAGCAGTTTTGTTGAATCTCGACAAAAAATGAGTATTGCCGGAGCTCGCAGTATCTGTAACTCTGTTATAAGCATCTTTCAAACTTGATATTATAAAGCCCGATTTGTACAGTTGACTTTGTATGGCATACAACATTTGGGCTTTCTTTATAATCTTGGATTAGCAAAAGGATAAAAGAAGATCATGTCCAAAGATGATACGGGATCTAAGAAGTATAAATTCTTTGTTAATGATCAGAAGTTTGAAGTTGCCGAACAGCATCTAAACGGTGCTCAGATTCGAGCATTAGCAAGAGTAGATCCTAGTTTCCAACTTTTCCTTGAGGAGCCTGGTCCCGATAAACCAGATCGTAAGATTAGTGATACTGAATCTGTTGACCTTGATTCTCCTGGTATCGAAAAGTTTTATGTAGTTCCTCCTGCACTTTTCGGAGCAAATTAATGAGCCTCGCTAACCTTCATTTAGAACGTTTGCAAAAGAAGTTCCCCAAAGCAGAATTAATTCAGTTGGGGGATGGTTCTACACTGATAAAAATTGCTGATTTCCCACTTCCAGAAGAAAAGTGGGATCGTCAAAGAACTACAGCTTACTTTATAGCCCCGGTTGGTTATCCCATGGCACCACCAGATTGCTTCTGGACTGATCCTGACCTTCGCTTAAGGACCGGTGCAATACCAAAGGGTACTGGAGTTCAATCACCACCCTTTGGACAGGGGCCTAAGTTATGGTTCTCATGGCATACCAATTCATGGAGTGCCAACCGCGATGATCTTTTAACATACGCGCGTATAATACAAGACCGGCTTGATCGTGGGGAATGAATTACTTAGTTTTTCAAAATGGCACTAGCCTAATATTTAAAACGGATTTACTCGCTTCCAAGCTAGAAACCGCAGCCATTCTTTTGGCTCGCCCAGTTCCTGTCTCTCCAAAACACTATCGACTTCTTGTTACTGAAATTATTTTCACTCCCACAGAAGCTTATGATAGACGAACTGGCGATTCAATTATTCTCAAACCTGAGTACCTTGCTACTATAATAAAAAGGGCGCGAAACGAGCGGTATTCGATAATTCTAGTACATACACATCCCGGAAGTGAATACGCAACAGCTTCTGCTATTGATCGTAAGGGTGAAGAAATGCTCTTCCCCACATTGTTTAATCGTGTACCTGGCGTACCACATGGGAGGTTGATTTTTGGTTTATACGGTTATGACTCGATGTTGCGTTTATCTGCGGAGGGAGATGAGCTTCCACTAGAAGTAATTGATGTCGGTCCGCTGGTACAGCGGCTGGCGAAGGTACCAGAAGATCACTTTCCTGAAAGTATATTTGATCGTCAGATAAGAGCCTTTGGTGCTGCTGGCCAACAAAGGTTAGAGTCATTTCGCGTAGCTATTGTAGGATTGGGCGGTCTTGGCTCAGTAGTTGCACAACAACTTGTACATCTTGGCTGCAGGAGTTTTCTTCTCATTGATAATGACTTTTTGGAAGAAACAAACTTGAATCGGGTAGTAGGGGCAAGGCCAACTGATATAGGAAGAGCCAAAGTAGATATTGCGAGGGATTTAATCTATGCAGTTCGACCGTCTGCCACAATAGAAGTTTTACATGATACGGTTCTTCGCAACAAGGTTGCGAAGAATCTACTTGAAGCTGATATTTTCTTTTGCTGTACAGATTCTCATGGGAGCCGTGCAGTTGTAGCACAGTTAGCCTACCAATATCTCCTCCCTGGCTTTGATTTAGGAGTACAGATCGAAGCTAAAGACGGCAAAATCTCTCATATCACGGGAAGAGTTCAAATGTTAGCACCGGGCCTAGCCTGTCTTGTTTGCTCAGACCTCCTTAATCCTAGAATGATTCGTATAGACTTGATGACTGAGACACAACGAAGGCTTGATCCTTATATTGTTGGTGCGCAAGAGCGGCAGCCAGCTGTGATTTCATTGAACTCTACCGTTGCATCGCTTGCTGTGACTATGTATTTAGGCGCCGTAGCGGGTATTCCGGTCAAAGCGCGGCATCAGATATATCGTGCTGAAGTTGGCGTGGTACGCTCTATTAGCAGTGAGCAGAATCCACAGTGTGTTATATGCTCTTCAAAAGGAGCATTGGGGCGCGGAGATGAGTGGTTGTTGCCGGGGCGTCTGGAATGAAGCAAGAAGATAGAAAAGAAATTCTATGGTTTGGAGGAAATCCTCCAGAATCGCTGATTTTAGAGCTAAAACAAAGGGGAGACCTAATGGTCAATGCCATTAGCGAGGCGAAACTGGAGGAATTAGCTCCATTTAGTCGTGGTGTCATCATTGAGTTCAATGATGATCAAGATCTGTTTTTAGCTAAAGTACGGCACGCTTGCGATGCAGTTCTAAATCATGGATTAATTATAATATTGGTCCATCGTGAAGAATGGCAACTAACAAGTTTAGCAGAGTTACTTAATGGAAGCCTCGATCTAACTACAGATTATGTTATTCCGGTATATGGGATTGAAAACTGGGCCGTCGTAGCTGAAAAAGTAGCCCGTCACAATCCTGGCCCCGGAGCTAATTTTAGCTTAAGGATCGATGGTATAGGGGATTTGGATCGGCAAATGAGTCTTTTGTTATCAAGGGCATTCTCTGATTTTGACAAGATTTACCTGGAAAGACTTGGAGGAGGATTTAGCCACGCACAAGTGTTTACAGTTCTTCCCTCTCGCACCAGAGGGAAGGCTTTCCCCCGACCTATGCCTTACTTGGCAAAAATAGACACTCTGGATCGTATCAAGCAAGAGGAGGCTAACTACACCCAGTATGTGGCTGATTATGTTCCATTCAACCACCGTCCCAATCTTGACTTTAGTCGTTCCGCTTATGGAAAAGAGTTAGCAGTTTTTGTAGAGGATTTTATTGAGCGGGCAATTCCACTTAGAGATGCATTACCAGTAGGAAATGCAAGCACATTAATAGCTTCACTTTTTGATAGTGCGCTTCGTGGATGGCGGCTATGTGTAGAGCTAGATAATGTGCCAGTTGTAACCCGGTTCAAAGATCTTAAGGTTTTAAGACGCTCTGACGCTTTGGAGCAATCAGCTAGACTAGCTAAACAACAATATGGCACCTCTATAGATGTAGATACATTGATGAACTTACTTGACTCAGTAGGCCTGATCAAGTGTCTACAATGTACAATACATGGAGACCTGCACTCAGCGAACATATTTATAGTAGGAGGTTCAACGCAGGCAGTATTGATCGATTTCTACAAAACCCAACTAGGTCCCGCCGTAGCTGATCCAGCCTGTCTCGAAGTTGATCTTGCTTTCAATGTTAATCCGTCTTTTGATCAAGATTTTTTGCTTGATGTGTATAAATACCCTCTCACTGCTCCAGATTTCGGGGTTCGTCAGAGCGGACACGACACATTGTGGGAGGCATTACGCACGATTAGGCTATTCGGATGTTCGGGCGAAGTGGGGTGCTATGCTTATGTTATTGCAGTAGTTAGTTACCTTATAAGATTTGCATCATACGAAGACAATGAAAGTAGTCATCGTGCTTTAACCTACTTTATAGCTCAGGACCTTGCACAAAAGGTTTATAATGACATAGCAGGCAGTTAAGGGTGTGACGGAATCTTTATGTAAAAGGTCATTTCCAGAAACATCCACATTTGATTTTGTTTTACACAGGAAGGCTATAAATATCAGGAAACCTGTCGCACAACACGCATTGTGCGCTGCATCTTGAGCATTACAGTCTTCTAAACGTAAAGATGAATCAATTTATATTTGAATTCTGCTGAGTGTCTGCCTATTAATAAAGCAACAGGAGCGGCCAATCCTCTATTTACTCAGCTTGCATTATTTTTAGGGGGGCTTTCGTCATATTTAGCAAGTGAGAATTATTGTGGTTTTAGGCGGGCATCGGCGCATATTATTATAGTACCTGCCAAATGAGGTTGGTGGTATGAGCCTTCTGGAAGTCCAAAGAATTGAAGAAGTAATCACAAAAGAAAATGGCACTCCACCCAAAAGTGTACCTCAACCTGCGGAGATAATTAAACCTCCCACTGAAGACCCTCCAATACACGCGCGCTATCTCGATACATTCCTGGACTTCCTTATAAAACGACCGAAGGGCTTCTATCAGGAAAAGAAAATCAAACCTGAAAGATACCTTCCACCAGAACAGTTCATCATAATCACAATAGGATTATTTGGATCGCTAGCTGCGCTATCGGCTTCGTTGTCACAGGAGGTGAAGCTTATCTATCCGATGTTTGTCTTTTGGCAAGCAGGAATTTTTGCTCTGACTCTTCTACTCACACTATTGGAATGGGCTGCCTTTCGAACGCGATTCGTTCGAAGCCAAGCGACGTTTAGAGAGTATCTGAACGGAAAGTTTTACTGGTCAACCGTATGGATTCTTACCTCTGCTATCTACCTTCTGGTACCACTTTTCTTCGCAACTGTGTCGGAGAAGCCGCAGGATGAAATGAATGAATTCGTTAGAATTTTTAGTATACCCCTCAAAGCTTCAGTGGCACTTCTAGGCGCCTGGTACTACATTGCCACTCTGATGGCAGTGAGCGATGTTTCGAAGTCGAAGCATATTACTGGGTTCGTGCTCTGTGAAGGATTGTCTGTAGTGCTTTTGAGTATGCTCATTATGTCGCCCCGGCAGGAGAATACGGTTGTAATTAGTCAAGTATACGGCGGCGGTGGGAATCGAAATGCAGGGTATGAGCACGATTTCGTTGAACTCTTCAACCCAACTGATAAGACCGTTACTGTGAATGGCTGGTCCATACAATACGCCCCTAAAGATAATGACCTCTGGTGGGTGTTTCCTCTGAAAGGTTCAATAGCGCCGGGAGGATACTATCTTGTACAGCAGCCGGTGAAAGATGGCGCGGTTGCTAACCAGCCAGCGCCGGATGCGCTGCTGGAAAGAGATTTGAATGCAATCGCGGGTAAAGTTGTGCTGGCCAATAACACCGTCCCTCTGAAGGGAGCTTGTCCAAAAAGTTCTAGCATAGTTGATCAGATTGGATATGGCGGAGCAGACTGTTCTGAAGGGACATCAGCTCCAGCTTTAAGCAACACCGCTGCTGCACACAGGCTCTTTAACGGCTGCAAAGACTCTAATGATAACGCAGCAGATTTTATCGCTGATTCGCCCAATCCGCGCAACAGTAACTCTCCAACACAGGTGTGTACAGACCGTCATTAATTTCTGGCTATCGAAAGTCTGAAGCACAGGAGGTAACCGCCTGTTAAGCGAGCCTATTCGCATTCTTTATTTTTGGCTGGACGATAGTTCTTATCCTGCGCCTCTTTCTGAGTCATATAGACCCCTTCTTCCGTTTTGCCATACCACTTCGTTCCGGGGCAGTGGTAGACGCGAGAGCGCGTGTTCACCCAGACTCTCACATTGGGATTACCCCGTTGAGTGAGCAGTGAAACGTTTCCTGGCAGTGAGAAGGAAGTTATAGGGGCACTTACCAGCATTAGTGTAAACAAAACAGTTATCAGTAATTTTCGCATATTGCCTCCATCAATGTTGAACAGCTTGCAGGTAAGGCTTTCGCAATTGGGCAGGAGATGAGTTTCAGCGGTTGAGTGTGTTAAGTGGGCATAACGACTTCTTCCTGCTTAACATTACCTTCATCTCTAGTAGACGGAAGACGCATACATATTTTGGCGACATGCAGGACGTAAAATGTCGTGCGAACTTCGACTACTTATGAACAATCATATGGGGAATCACTATTTGTATAAAACGAAGCGCGAGACGAAAGAAAAATTCGCCTGATTAATGGTGGAGCTTTGAAGCTTTTCTGATTTTAATAATCAGTCTGCTCCTCCGAAACGCAAAGCAGCACTTGGTCAATTCAAAAAGGATTAAAGCTTTTTCATGTAAATGCTCAAGCTCCAGCCAATGTACTTATATTAGGAAAGCGTTAAGGCTTCTCGTATGGGTGTGCGAAGTGAAAGTTGGCAGAAAGAGGTCATAGGGAATAGATTTCACAAGACAACCATATCTTGAAAGGAATCTACCCCTTATGACCTTACTTCAATCCATTATAGAAACTGTCCAGCTTTGGAACCAGCAAATTGCGCTCTATCAAAGCCAACATCCCGATCAGAGCCGCCTCCTGGCCAATCAAGAAGAGGCTGCTCAACAACTCGGGCACAAACTTGCCCAACTCGCTCTCCAAGCTCTCGTCGCCCAATCCGGCAAGGGCTATGAAGGTTCTTATCTCCCTTGCTCCTGTCTCAAAGGCCGTCTCCGCTATCAGCGTGACTCTACTCGCACACTTCGTACTCTGGCCGGGAAGATCAGCTACAGCCGCGCCTATTACTATTGTCGCGCCTGCGGAGCAGGTCGTTGCCCGAAAGATGAGCTGTTGGGACAATCCCACCGAGATATATCTGCGGGTGTTGAGCGATTGGTCGCGCTGTTGAGCGCCCACCTGTCATTTGCTACATCGGCCAAAGTCTTGGCTGAAGTCGGGCGCGTTACTCTAAGTGGGCGGCAAGTCGAGACAGTAGCTGAGGCTATAGGCGCACAAGCCGAGATAGCCGAGCGCACCAGCGCTGAGCAGTTGCGATTGCAGCAGTTGCCAGAAATAACAGGGCCAAAGCCAGCCACTTACAAGCAGCGAGTCTGGGTAGTGGAGATGGACGGCGTGATGGTCGGATTACAAAGTGGAGAAGCGCAAGAGGTGAAGGTCGGCATCATCTACGGGCTTGAGCAACGGGCCGAGGTCAGCGCAGGCCGTTGGGAGTTAATTGAAGAGTGTGCATAAATCATGTGCTATTTTTCCAGCAATTTAGCATTTTCGAGGCTGGGCTTTAGGATTTGCCTTTAACGTTGGTTCGCCAGCCTCAAAAAGCCCTGAAAAACTAGGCTCGGAATTATGCACAGGCTTCAGTTAATTGAGCGGCAGCGATGCGAAGTCAGAGGGCGAGTCGATGAGTTTCGCAAGAGATTATGGGCGATGATGCTGAGAGTGGGAGTGCGCCAAGACGATAGGATAGTAGTAGTAGCAGACGGGGCGGAGTGGATAGATCAAACCGTAGAGCTGCTGTTTTACAGTGCTACGCGGATAATGGATTTCTACCATACGGCGCAGCGAGTGTGGGCAGTAGCGGGAGTGAGATTTGGAGAAGCAAGCACGAAGGCGAGGGGTTGGGCGCAGGAGAAGCTGAAGGCATTGAAAGCAGGAGAGATTCAACAGGTCTTGGCAGCAATGAAGCGAATGAAGCTGGAGAAGCAAGAAGCACAAGAGGTAAGGCGAGAGGCGGTAAGATACTTGCAGAATCATCGAGCGGGGATGGCATATGATGAATATAAAGGCGAAGGGTTGCCGATAGGGAGTGGGGCGATAGAAGGGAGTTGCAAGCATCTGGTGACGGCGCGGTGCAAACAAGCAGGGATGAGATGGACAGAAAAAGGAGTGGATGCAATTTTAGCGTTGAGGTGTTGGGTGCTCAATGAGCGGCTTGATGAGTTGCGGCCAAAGCCAAAGATGGCTATTGAATGGAAGCAAGCCGCTTGAGCTTACCAACTTTCATTTCGCGCACCCTTCTCGTATACTGCCCTTGCTTTTTCTTATGGAAAGAGCAGAATGAGAGAATACGAAATAAGTGAAAGCAAATTGCTAGAAAACTTTCCCTCAATGAAATACCTTCGTAAACTGAACATCGAACTCGTGAAGGGCGAATACAAAAACCCAGTAAAAGGGCAGGTGCGCGACCCCGAACAAGTGTATGAGGTCTTTAAAGCGATAAAGGATAAAGCGCAGGAGATACTTATAGGCGTGTATCTTTCTGCTGATTTGAAGGTGAATACCTACGATACCCTAAGCATAGGAACGCAGAGCACAACCCTCATAGACGCGCCGGAGATTTTCGGTAGAGCATTTGTTCTCAAGTCAAAATATTTTATCCTTATCCACAATCACCCTTCAGGTACTGCCAAACCTTCTCCTGATGATGAAGAGGCAATGAGAAGCCTTATCGCCCAGGCAAGAATAATGAAGCTGAGCTTTCTAGATTTTATAATCGTAGGAGAGAAGTCATATTGGAGTATGTTTGAGCAGGTAGATGGAGGAGAGTACAGTTTGGGGGCAATTCACTAAGCGAATTTCCTGCTACAATCGGCTCACTCTCTTGACGGTTTCTGCCTATCTGCTAATCTGATGGTATGAGTACCAAGAATTCTACAATTAGCAAAATAGGTCAGCGTCGGCAGGTAGTAATTCCCAAAGATGTATTTGATGAACTGGGTCTTCAAGAGGGAGACTTTGTTGAAGTGACACGCGCAAAAGGTGCGGTAGTTATCAAGCCCAAAAAGCTCGTTGACTCGGATGATATATTGACCCCTGAAGAGGAAAAGCTGTTACTGAAGGCAGAAGAACAAATTCGTCGAGGCGAGTACACCACTCTTGAAAAACTCGAAAATGAATTGGAGCGTTCGGCTGGCAAAAGAAGCCGAAAGACAGCTTAAAAGACTTCCGCCAGACCGCCAGGAAGTCATACTCAAGCATCTGCGAGAGATGAGGGATGACCCTTTCCGAGAGAACGTAAAACCACTCAAAGGGAAAAAGTGGAAGGGGCGATACCGCAAGCGTGTTGGACAGTATCGCATTATCTTTACCCCGCTTCATAAAGAGCGCATTGTAGATATTTTGCTAATTCTTCTAAGGTCTGAAAAGACGTATAGGTAGTTCTTACAGTTCTAGAGTTCTATGAATATTAAGCCACACAACTCAGAAGATGAACAGCGCAAGAAAAAGCTTAAACCTCTCAAGCACGAGATTGCCCAAGGCATCGAAGAACTTGATAGAGGTGAAGGGATTCCTGCCGCAAAAGTGTTTGCACAGATGAAGGAAAAAGCGAAGGCAATGACGAAGAAAAAATGAACCGGTGCCTGTTTAGCCTTCGCTAACGCAATAAACGGTTAGCAACCAAGGTATCTACATTAGACTAGCTAATGATGAATAATAGCCCTGCGTGAGCAGGGCTTGTATAGGTTAGAGTTCTCTTATCAACCCAACTTCTTTCAAGTAATCGTCCAGGTTGTATTTGACAATACAGCTATCGCAGTATCCACTTCGAGGATGCTCACAGCAGTTGTGGCATACTGCCTTGTTACAGGAGTCGCAGACGATATAGTTGCGACGGCTGGTTTCCCTCAGCAAGATGAGAGTGGCTTCTTCATCAAGCGTTTCAGAGAGCACAGAAGCTGTGAATACTCCAAGCTCGCCTTCAAGCTCAGTTTCGTTGCAGACTTCGCATTTCATCACGTGATCTCCCGCACTTGGCTTTTCGGCTTAGGGATAAAGTGAATGTCTCGCTCGATCTTCAGACCAAACGGCCCTTTGACAGATGTAAGCTCATTCATTGAGACATATCCCCACTCTCTTTCTTGACCAATGACATAACCGAACATTAGGTAATCGCCGTCGCGTTCTTCGCCTTCAGTGATATACCAAGTCCAGTTAGTCCACGATGTAAAGAGCTTCATATACACCATTGGGTCTTTGTTGCCTTCTTGAGAATAGAGACGTGGGATTTGAGCCTTGAGGTCATCGGGGAAAAACTCATATTCGTTCATACAGCCTCCGCGTAGTAGAGCCTGTAGAACTGGCGATCCATTTCAAAAGCAGGGTTATCTTTGACGCCTTTTAAGGTAAAAGCCCAGCGACGAGTTATTGCGCTCAGTTTTCCTCCTATTCTTCCCCAGGCCCGAAAGTGGCCTTCCCGAATGTGGTGTGCAACGTGGCAGGACTTATGTGTGGGAACCGTTGTTGTACCTCCCGCGCTTTTGGGCTTCACGTGATGCAGGTTCAGATCAGCCGCACGTATGCGGCGCTTGCAGAAATAGCAAGTCATAAGCGGTCCTTTCTTTTGTGTGGGATTTGGTTTTGAAGTAACCGCTTTCAGACTAGAGAACTGGCAGGAGTTCAAAAGACGGAGTAATTTGCCGCAGGAGAGTAATTCTTATGCCTTTATCAAAAAGTGTAGCTCAACAAGAATCAGGGAATGCCTCAAAGACCGAAGGATAGCCTTACCTATCTTGCTCGCACCAATTTTCACGGCGATGCGCGAGTCTTTGGTATACACCAGGAAGACAGGCGGGCGCATATGTATATTGTGGGAAAAACTGGCACTGGCAAATCAACTCTTTTGGAAACTCTTATCCGGCAAGACATTCACGTAGGGCGTGGCGTAGCGCTACTGGACCCGCACGGAGATTTGGTAGAGGGACTTGTCGGCAAGATTCCTGACATACGAAAGAATGATCTTATTTACTTCAACGTGCCTGACCAGGAGCAAGCTTTAGGCTTTAATCCGCTCTCTGGTGTATTTGCCCTGCAACGATCTGTTGCAGCTTCGGGACTCCTTGATGCGTTCAAAAAGATTTGGGGTGAGTTCTGGGGGCCGCGATTGGAGCATATACTACGCAATGCCCTGCTTGCTCTTTTAGAGCAGCCGGAGGCAACGCTTGCTGATGTACTGCGTTTATTGAATGACGGCGTATATCGCAAGCGCGCGGCTGATCGAGTTGCTAATGTGCAGGTGCGCTCCTTCTGGCTCAAAGAGTATGAAGATTATCCGCGCACGCTTCGCGCTGAGGCTATAGCACCTCTTCAAAACAAGGTAGGGGCATTTCTGGCAAACCCGATCCTGCATCGGATTCTCACCGCTCCCAAAAGCAGTTTTGATCTGCGGCATGTTATGGATTCGGGAAAGATTCTTTTGGTGAACTTGGCAAAAGGCAAGATGGGGGATGATGCGTCTGCACTATTGGGTGCACTACTTTTGACTGGTATTGAGGTTGCAGCGCTGAGTAGGGCTGATGTGCCGCAAGGGGAGCGGCGAGATTTTTTCGTGTATGTGGATGAGTTTCAAAGCTTCACCACGTTAAGCCTTGCCTCAATGCTCTCAGAGCTTCGCAAGTACCACGTTGGGCTTGTGCTTGTGCATCAATATCTATCTCAGCTTGATGAGCAGGTGCGGGATGCGATTCTTGGAAATGTGGGCAGTATGATCTCATTTCGAGTTGGTGCAATGGACGCACAGGTTCTTGAAAGAGAGTTTTCTCCTGAAATAACTGCACAGGATTTGATGAGCCTTCCTAACTATCATATTTATCTTAAGCTTATGGTTAAGGAAGAAGTTACGAGACCGTTTAGTGCGCAAACTGTTCAAGCTCTAGATTAAACAGTTCTTTATATTCACAGCGGGCAGAATTTTGCAGAATCTGAGGATAGTTTTTCGTCCCTCTTAAGCAGAGGGGGAAAAAAGGGGCTAAAGTAAGGGCCTTGTTTTTGTACATACCCCTGCTCATTTTTAATGCGAATTCGGGAAATAGGTAAATTTCATCAGATGCAGCCCTGTTATAGAAGAACTGTTAAGATATCGATAGTAGCAGAAGACATCTGTTTTCATCTGTGGTGGTTAATTACGGATTCACCACTACTAACGTCAATATTTCATCGGAGTAGTTGCCGCCCTCGGCTAAGTAAGCGATATTACGATTTTTATTTGAATCAAGTAAAATATAGAAAGGAGTTACGCTATGAAACTGATGCTAGTTATTTCTGTCCTGATTATTATATTTGGCAGTCACTATGTTAATGCATATAGCCAAGAGCCGGGCCCACTCAATGCAGGAATTGATAAGGATACTGTCTTTGCCGCTCTCCAGAGCAAAATACTTTCACTTAACAGAAATACAGGAGCAGCAACAAGCGGTACTCCCACCGCACGAGCGCAGACTAATGAAGAGCGTAGATCAACACCTCTGCCAAAACAGCCAAACAAGCAGCAGACAGCAACTACAGGACAAGATGGACAAAGAGTTTCCAAGTTAGTTGAGGAGAGCAATAGACTTGTTACCTATCTTAAAGACTTAAGCAAGACTAGAACTGTTCCCACAATATATTTGGAGAATTTACAACTTAATGCTGCATTATTGGATACGATTCAGGATCCAGATAACCTCCAAGAAAGCGATATCGTTTTAATTGAAACCGTCGCTTCTGACCTGCGAGTCAAAGGGCAGTTTGCTGATTCGCGTGCCAAATTAGGAGGAGACCCGTTCGGACTGATAAATATCAAAGTATATACTAAAAAAGATGGGAATGAAGTGAGCGGATGCGACGTTTGGTATGTACCTGCCGGTTGGGCGGATGACCCAAGTAAACCCAAGTCCTTTGATAGACAAAGTAGTCCTACCGATAAGTCACTTCCGCCAAGCAACTACCTAGTGTGGGCGAGAAAGGATCGTAAAACTGGAGAAAAGAAGCCCGTTACAGTTGGGGATGATGGTAAAACTGAACGCGAGATAGATATTCTTGCCCCTTAGCTAATGCAGAGGTATTTGATTGGCTAACAATCCGTCTCAAGAAAATACTTTGGAGAAACTCTTTGGTCTTTTGCGAAAGTATTGGAATATACTAGCTGGAGTCGCAGCTTGGATTCTTTCCCTTGTCGGAACTTTTCTACAGCCACCCTTTGTTACGAGCGGGCCAGATGAGCAAAATCCTTGGGCTAATCTTGCCCGATTTGTGGTTACCGGGCTTATTGGGCTTATGGTGATTCCCCTGCTCCGCTATCGTTCAAAAGGCGATACTGACTTGTGGCGCAGAAATGCTTTTATTGCACTTTTTGGTGGTATTGTGGCGATAGGCTTGTACTTTTATTCCTATGACTCTTGGACGTGTAAATGTTTCGGACAGGCGATTGTCATTGGCAGCGATTATACATCCCACGGTCAGGAGTATGCGGCAAAGCATCCTAATAAATCCTGTAGCGATTTGCTTGAGGATCATCAATGTAAAGCCGAAGACGTATGGACTAAGGATTCTATTCGCCGCTACTATCAAATACTTGGCTGGACCTATATAACTACCATTTGGCTGCTCACCATCTTTGTGATTGCCTGTCTCCAGGCAGTGTATTGCGCATATCGAAAATAGAAAGATATTCAATATCTGGAGTAAGCGGAGAGAAATTCTGAATAGGTTGAGCGCGTTCCGTTGATAAAAATGGAGGCGCGTAAAGCGCCTCCAAAGTTTTTACCCGTATAGCGGGGATTACAGCTTTTTTGATTGAGCTAAGCGGTCAACAGATTCTTTGGTAATCAGTGTCCGCCGTATTACCTCACTCACATACGCTCGCTCAAGGAGCTTACGTTTGAGAAGGTTGTACACCGTCCCTCTGCTTATCCCAAGTCTCTGTTGTACCTGTTCCACCGTCAGTACTTCAGGTTGACATAGCTCATTATGCTCTTTGTTCACATCTGCCTCCCCGCGGGAAGACGCGGGGATTTGGATGCGTTTAGAGCCCCATAAGCAATGAAAAGTTTATAGCCAGTTATTTCTCCCGGTCAATCCTACTTGTTTAGTGAATTGCTTCTTTCACATCAGCCTGCAAGCTATGAAATCCATCAAGGATAGCAGCAACGCGCCTTGCAGTTTCAACATTGCTGTTCACGTAACGGTAGGTGGTTCGCTCCTGGGTATGTCCCAACTGTCGCCCTATCTCTGGAAGCTGCACCTGTAAGCTCACAAGTCGGGTAGCATAAGTATGGCGCAGGTCGTGAAACCGCAGATCAGAAAGCCCAGCTATTCGCTTCACTTTATTGAAGGCAGTCTTGACGCTTGTTGCAATGCCAAAAACCAGTGCCTGAGAATCTTGGGTAGAGTGCTCATACAACGCCACAAGCTCTGCTGCCAGCCGCTCTGTCATTGCAACTTGTCGCTTCCGCTCAGTCTTTGTGTTAAAAGCGTGGATGGTGATGATCCTGCCTATAAAATCTATGTCAGCCCACTTGAGCTTGAATATCTCGCCCCGGCGCATACCAGTGTCTAGAGCGCAGATGATGACGGGTCGCAGATGAGTGCGCCAGCCGGTGCAGGCGGCAAGCAGATTTTCTTCCTCCTGGCGCGTGAGGATGCGCTCGCGCGGTTTCTCATCGCCTAGTTTTATCAGGGAGTCGCCCAACTCAAAGGGGTTCTCGCTAATCCACTTGTTGCGCTTGGCTACATTCAGAACCCGTCGCAGCAAAGACAAGTCGCGGTTAACGGTTGCGATTGACCTCTGGCGGGCAACGGGTTTTCCGTGCTTTTGTGTGCCGCGCGTATTTCTGCCAACCACAACAGGAGTCTTAAGCCGGGCAATGCGATACTTCTCAAGATCGCTATAGCTGATCTCCCGCAATCGTTTTGTTTTGAAAAACTCCCTGAGAGCTTTCAGCCGCAGCTTGAAGTCATAATGGTTCCTGAGCCCTGCGACTTTGCGACCGTCCACATACTGAGGCGGTATGAGATATGTTTCTTCATAGAATCTGGCCAGATCAGCAAAGGTCATCCTGGCACTATCCAAAGCCTGAGGATTATCGCCAAACTCTTTTGCGATCTCCTCAAGTTTCTTGCGGGCAGCAAACTTGGTATTGTTGTCGGCTTTTCTGGTTATGTATCTTCGCCGCTGCGATCCTGCTGCCTCATCATAGATGTAGTAGTCAATGCGTGCGTGCCACCAGCCGCGAATCTTTACTATCTCTCCTGTCTTGAGTCTTGGCATCGTATCCTCCCTTACCAGAGTGTCCGCTTACTACTTTGAACCATTTTTCTAAGAGGCCATAGCAGCAGGCAGAAAAAAGAAAACTTCAAGTTCGAATATCATCTTTTTCTACGAAAGTTATGCATTGAGTTATGCAATCAAGCTGAACTTCGGTGAATGTGCTTGAACAAGGGTGAACAGGAAAGGAAAGAAAACCTTAGAAAAAGCTAGGTTTTTATACGTGCTTGGATTTTGGTGAATGTCGCTAGACGATAGATCACCGGATTCGTAAACCGGAGGTCAAGGGTTCGAGTCCCTTCGCTGGCTCCATATATTCTACCACTTACAGCCAGTTTTTAGTTAGATTTTTTTCTCATCTACACATCTATCTACACTTAAATAAAAGACAGTGAGAATATGCTTGTTCATCGTTCTTAGTAAGTTTCTTGGGTAGAGGGGTATCTTCTGGTGATTTCTAGACAGAACCTGACGGGTTGTATTGGCAACCTCGAATCCGAGCTTTATTAGCAAGCTTGTCGGCAATCTTCTTGGCCTGGGAAATACCACAGACGGTTAAGTCGATAACAGCATGTGAATCATCATCATCAAGCGGGTCGTCATATGCGTTTAAGTCAAGTTCGAGGCATTCGTCTACCGTTACACTCCAAATACCGCATGATTGAAATCCCCTTGCTGTATATCGCTGATACGCACTTGCTGGCTCGGCCTTTTCGTTTTGTTGAGTCGAAAGTTGCCCTTGATCGCTAAGCTTTAAAAGAAAGAGTTGACTGGAAACTCTGCCATCAATAACGAATGTTGGGTGAGCATTTCGGTGAAGAATTTCATTTGGACTGCTAATAAGAAAATCCGGGTGTATTGGCATTGGGGGCTCTTTTATAATTTAAGGTTTAATGCGTAAACTTCTCCATAAATCTAAGAAATATATCGACTGCATCAGGTGTATTAAGCTGTGTTTCCACCTCTTGGCTATCATCGCTTGCAAGATGTGTAGCATGAATGTAAAGCGCTCCGCTCGTGAGTGATGCTGTAGCACTTACCTCCCAAGACGGGAAGGACCATTCTGCCTGAGCGTTACCATCTGGTGTAGGGTATATAAACGGAGGGGTGATGGCTCCATCAGCAATAACTTGGTGTATAAAGGCGCTAAAATTAGCCAAGCCGCCAGGGTCAAGGCTAGGAGAGCCCAGCCCAAACCAACCCTCACCCAGCCTAGCAAGCTCGGCAAATCGTGCCTCAAGTGGGGTTGGAGTCATTATTTCTTCCTCTGCGAATACCATCTCCTCTATTTCAATTATACGCTGAAGTCTATCGTTTTGGTCAAACGTTCCCCATCCTATGACTCTGACTTGCGACTCAACAGCATCAAGTGCCTGTCGTACAAGGGTTTCGGGTGCTTTTGCGTCCACCAGTCTTTCATCATCTAGACGTAAGGCAATTTGTTCTCGATCAATCACGCCTCCACGTATTTCAGCAAGTAAATCAACTGAAGCGTCATATTCCCTCTCCCGCTGTAGTATCAGAAACTTCCGCGCTTGGCGATCATAACGCGGGCCAGTTGGCCGCCCTGGCCCGCGAAGTTCAATATACTCGTTATCATGTAGACGTTTACCAAACTGGTTAAATCGGGGAATGAACTGGCCGGGAAAACTGCTAGGCAACGCACGGCCCAAAGAAGCCGCTGTAACTACCTCTTCAATTTGGTCTCTAGCTTGAGTAAAAAAGTCGATAGTTGATCCCATTAGGATAATGGGGCGCGCATCTGGTACAAGTCGCTCAAGAACTGGGATCGCACTACCATCTTCAATTGTCCTTAGGACGAGATGGAATGATTCAACAAACCCTTTTGGAACCCGCTGTCGGTTAGTCTCGTTCTGAAGAAATAAGTATTTCGCCAGTTCTATAATAAGATCACGGTAGGTGGCAAGCTCAGGTAACACGTCCACAGGTAGCGCGTGGCTCTCAAACCGACCGCCCTTGAACGTTGGCTCCGCAAATCTTTCGAATAAGTCTGGCATGATCTGTCGTAGCAGGAGAGTATCATAGACGTTGAATAGATAGAAGCGCTTAATAGCCAATAAAACTACATAGCAATGTTTAAGCCGATAGCAACTCTAATAGCTTCTGTATGTGATCTGTCAATCCCGCTTCCATAGCCCATGTTAGCTTTGGTTAGCATCGCGCCTACTCCTTCTAGAAATCTAGGTTACTGCTCGCCCTTCATCTTCCGAGGCCGTCCTCGCTTCGCCTTAGGTTTCTCTGTTTCAGGCTTAGATTTTGGCTTAGGTCCGGGCTTGCTCTTCTCAAAATCCACCAGATCAAGTTCGGGTATAAGCCAATAAGACACGCCATACTGGGGTTCCATCAACTCCGCATTAGGAAAGCGGCCCTTTGTGAGCCAGTAACGAACGCTTGATGCCGCAGCGCCTATATATTCCGCCGCTTCTCTTACGCTTAACATCTTCTTGCTTTCTTTCTTAGCCATAGATCGAGAACTTAACATATCTGATAAAAACCAGGCAACAGGATTATAGCATCAGCTCTGTGATAAATTGGAAAAAATATTATCATATATGTGAAGAATTATCTTGATATTCTCAACAGGTATGATAATATCTCTCTTGTCAGATGGTTCTTTGAAAGAAAAGCGGAAAAGCTCAGAGGGTCTGGACAAGATTGCCGTGCTGATGAGCGAGTAAGCGAGGGTAAGGGCGAGGCGCTCTCATCCTGATAACAGAAGCCAATAGGAAATGATAATGACCCTAACAGGAGAAACGCCAATGTGGATAGATACTGAGAAACTTCGATTCGACGATTACCACCCGGATATGTTCACTGAAGACGACATGATGAGCCCTGAAGAACAAGCTGAATTTGAGGCCTCATTCACCAAGTAAAAGCGAAGGGCTTAGATGGTTCCAGCCACCTAAGCCCTGAGAACCAGCCCGCGCAAACGGGCTAGATATGGAGTCAAGCCAATGTTAGGCAACTTTGATTTGAATGTCCAGTGTGAAGAGTTTTACTCCCAGGTCGAGCCCGAAGACGCGGCAGAGATTCTAGCGGCCGACTTCGCAGGCTACAGAACGTGGAGCGACGATCTACAAGCTGGGTTCGAGGCTGAGAACGAAGCCGCTCAGACGGTACAGACTGAGAACGGCCCGGTCCTTATCCCTCGCGAGTGTGTTCATTCCGAGTGCAAGTCGAGCCGCTGTAGCAAGGGGCTCCTCATAGGAGGCTTCGACTTATGAAATGCCTCCTATGCTCTCTGCCTATACTCACAGGCGAAGAGGTTCACCAGCACCACCACCTTGAACTCAAGAGCAGGGGCGGAATTGAAACCGCCCCTGTTCATGGCCGCTGCCATCGAGCGCATCACTCCAACAGCGGAGAATTTCAAGAATGGGGCAGGGAAGGCGGGAAGGTGACGGCCACAACCCGGCGCTGGTCGCTGAATCTTCGCAACGTGAAAGACAACCCGGCCTTTGACTTCGACCGCCAATATTACAGCTCGCTTTATGCGCCGGGAGGCATGCCCAATGCTTGACCCTCTCCCCAATTATGACAACTGGAAAACAGAGCCCGACGATGAACCGGACTTTGACCCCTGGCTTGACGCGGAAGACGAGTAACAACCGGGAGTAGGGGCGGCGCTCCAGTCGCCCGCTTCCACTGGAGGGAGTTATGAGAGAACACAGAGACAGGATAGAGAAGGGAGCCGAGATAGCAAGGCTCAATCACGTACACGCGCACGCTTCAGGCTTCAGAGTCGAATCTGATTCTAGCCCGCTGAAGCATTATGAGGTACCAGCAGAGCGAGCGAGCTGCACATGCCCCGACTTCGCGAAGAATATTGGGCTGTGCAAACACTTATGGAGTACAGCCGCCCCGCTCGCATTGACCATCCTTGAGATGCGCGAAGCGGAAACCGTTGACGATCTCGATAGGCTTTTTGATGAGGGCAGAGAGAGAGCCAGCGACCTGCACCGAGGCTTTGAGCTTTCCATGCGCCACGAATATGCAAGGAACTTTAGCCGCGTAGAAGATGAAGTTGACCTAGCGAAAGCAGCCGCGAGGATCAACACGCGGGAGAAGATAACCACAAGTCAAGCGGACCTCGCTGCGCGCATGTAAGCCTAACAATTCGATTCATCCACAAGCCTGAATAACGAAGGGGCAGGCCAGGACCCAAAAATCTCCAGCCTGCCTCTCTCATCCACCACGAATGGAGGACGATCAATGAATACATCCGATGATGGAAAGCAAATCAACCTTAATCATAGGGAAGCGGCAGAGCTGGCATTCCAGGCCACGCAGGATGACGCTGACAGCCTGATCCTGCTGCTGATGGGCATCAAAGAGCATACAAGCCCCGTTGAGGTTCATCTACTGATCGATTCGGCAATCACAGAGCTGGTCAGAGCTAGCAGTGTTTATACTGAGTTGAGGGATGAGTACATCCGGATTCTAATCAGGAAGTTCAGGCAGAAGTAATAAGGGCATCACCATTAGCAATGGGCAGCTCTCCAGTCAATGAGCTGCCCATTGCTTTTTATGTCCTCTCACCTACAACGACAGAGATGGCAGCAATGGCAAAAATCACGACACCCACGATGACCTGGGGCTGCGAGAGCAACAACAGTGCAAGAGCAAAGAGGGCGAAGAAGATCAGGTTAGTCGTAAGACACAAAAGTTTCACGACCCGATCCTTGCCGCCGACCCTGATCACCACCACGTTCAAAAAACCGGCAAGAATAATCGCTATGCCGCTGCCTAAAAACCACATCGCATTGAGCGAAAAGCTATTGTAATTGAAGGCAGTAAAAACACAGTGGAGCGTCCCTAACGCAATGATTAGCCCCGCGATGATCCTATGAGCGAGCTTCCACATGTGAGTATCTATTCAATGCATCAGGCTTTCAAGTTTCGCGATGATCGCTTCTTTGCCGGGAGCGGTAGAGGGCTTCCCATTCACATTGTAGAGCCTGCAACTGAAGCTAAAGCCCTGATCCCTGCCTTCTATGTCTTTACCGTTAATCCTGACAGACGGCGAGCCTTGAAAGCCCACTTTCTGAGCTTTTTCTTCCGACTGGACATTGATCAGTATCAATTCCGCCTGTAGCTTTTTCTCCTTCAATGCTGCTTTAATATTTGTCAAAGCTTGTTTATACGAGGGGCAGCTATCGAAGTACAGAAGCTCAATTTTCATCTTTGCTTTGCCTTTGGCTGATTGATTCGTCTTCTGCGCGGCATCGCTGCCGAACGTCAGGAAGACACAAACGAGTAAACTACAAATTAGTATTTTCACTGCTTCACCTTCTTTAAATCTTTAGAGCCTGGCTTATTGAGCAAGCCTTTTAATTCTTCCGTGAACTTTTCTACATCTAAATGCGGGGCAATAGTAACCCCGCCTAGTTGGTGCATCCAAAAATCCGGTTGCGGCGGTTCCTTGTCCCATTGTGCTTCAGCACCATAGAGTAAATATACATCCCAGGCGATTTCTCTTTCCGTTTTCAGAACGCGCTCCCAGAGATTACCCGCTAAAGAATCAGGGTCTTTGAAATAACTTATTCTCTTATCCGGAAAGCTGCTTGAAAGCTTCTTAGTCTCATTGTCAAACTTCCCCCCGAAGATCGGGTCCCAAATTATATAAACCGTAACGCGATCATCAGAGACTTCTTTCAACACTTTTTGCATTTTGGAGAACCCCCAACGGCACATTGGTCAGGTGGGGGAAAGGATCGTTACCAGCCTAACTTTCCCGGTGTCACGTTGAAATGCCTCTTTCAACTGGTCAATTTTGCGAAGTTCTATAACTTGACCAGCTTTTATGACGGGCGGCTTTGTTTGCTTATCCTTTTTTTGTTCAGCAAAGGAACTTACTGAATAAGAAGGGAGAACCAAAAAGGCCAATACAACCAGTGGTATTAGATTTTTTCTCGTCCATCTTAACTTCATTTTCTTTTCCTTTTTCGTGTGTGGCTTATCTTCACGATCACCGGGCATGAGGCATCAAGACCGTGTTGCTGCAATTCATTTTCACACGCCGCAAGGTGATGTGAGAGGGTGCGCTTGAACTCGCGCAGCTTCTTCATCTGGTTATCCAGGCCGGTAATCTTTTCTCTCAGCAGGTCGCGCACGCGTTGACACTGTGAAGCGCCGCCGTCGCTTGTGAGCAATTCTCGAATCTCATCAAGCGAGAGACCCATATCCTGAGCTTGTTTAATAAACTGTATGCGCTCGACCGCCTCAGGGGTGAACAGACGAAAGTTACCTGCGGAGCGAGGCGCACGAGTTAAGAGTCGCCGCTTTTCGTAGTAACGAATTGAGTCAACACTGACACCGGCAAGCGCAGCCACTTCTCCGATTTGGAGCTGAATTTCAGGCACAGAAGGTAGTGTACACCCTGGAGCTAAGTCCAGAGTCAAGGAAGAAACTCGGCCTACCTATGCTCTGACCCAAAGCCACCCGGTCTTTGTCTTTGCCCCTCTGTTCCAGTATATTACCACGCACTTGTTTGGGGTGATCTGGGTGAATGAGTAATAGCAATTCCTAACACCCCCTTGACGGGGCAAGCTAAAACCCATATAGTACCCCGCGTCAGAAAAGCGATTTCCCCAGGCCTGCTTTCCTGATTCATTCGGCTACAACATAAGCCAATAATTTAGCTGGATATTTCAATGAAACGGATATTTGTCTTCACGCCATTACTGCTTCTAACTCTATTCACTTTCCCTGATGACTTCAACGCACACGGAGCTGCTACACCGGCCTTTACGAAGTGCTACGGGAGAAATCCCTGTCGCGCGTGTTCGACCTGTGAGTATTGCAAACACTGTGCAGTGAACGGCGGGACGTGCGGCGTATGTAAGCCAAAGAAAAAGGACTGACTTTAAAAATATCCTTCAGGAGAATTATGAAAATCATTCTAACTGTTACCCTGCTTGTTATGTTCTGTGCTGTCGGACTTGCTCAGGAAGGCGCGGGCGAAACCTTCATCCGGCCCGGTTCTAAGGTCTACATTCACCCGATGGATGGGTTTGAAACCTACATAGCCGCCGCGATGGACAAGAAGAAAGTCCCTCTCTTGATCGTAGCTGACAGAGAAAAGGCTGACTTTGAAATCAAGGGCACGGCTGAGATGCAAAAAGCAGGGTGGTCAAAGACTATCTTCGGCTCGGGGCGTCCGGCAGTCAACGCGAGCATTCAAGTCATTAACATCCGGTCGAGCGTTGTAGCTTACTCGGTAGCCTCACACAAAGATAATGCATGGTCCGGTATGAAGAGCGCGGCAGAGCATATTGCTAAGAACCTCGCGAAGAAGATCAGGGAAGATGTGAAGAAATAGCCTATACCGAAAGAGGGGCAGGCTTTCGACCCGCCCTTCTTACCCCATCCCCTGCCACCCTGTTGACTGTCTGACAATCCTTATACGGTCAGAGTCACGATAAGCCCCAGCGTGGCTGTGAGGGCATCCACGCGCGATTGGCTTTTCGGCCTCTGAATAGGTGTGTCTGCTCATCTCTCTACTGTACCTCTAGCCGCTTTCTTCCGTCGTCATCCTGCCTCCTCCAGGCAATTCTTGCCCGAGGCAGCGGTTGTCAGAATGCGCATTTAGACACTCTTTAATAGATAGAATGGTAAATATCTTAACTCGGGGGTCACAGCCGAGAGTCGGGAAGCTGTAGCCGAGATATTCATCGTATTAAGCCGAGGGATGACGAAAGAGGGCGCTGGCCCGCAGGTAGTGAAAGCCGAGCTAAACCGCTTCATCGAATTGCTGTTTCGGGATTCGGAAGCCTACCGGCTGGCCTTGAAGCTATACAAGGGCAGGTATGAAGTGATCGCCGGAAGAGACGCCGCCGATATATTGCGACAGGCCATTGCAGAGCATATGACCGAAAAGTAATAGGTGGGTACGACCAGTGAATGGGTAGTGAGGGAATGTGCTCAGAGGAGTAACGCACCTTGCTCACAGCCTTCAAAAAAGGCAATCGAACTTCGTCTCGCGGATTCCGCTGCATGCGCTTCGTGTTGGCCTGCGATTTATTTATATTGGTTATGCTGCGGCTTGTTGATACAAATACTTCTGAAAGCCTGCAAAGGCACTCCTGATTTCTTCCGGCTTGCCCAAATCGGCTACTGCATCAGCAATGGAGTTGTGGTATTTAAGGTGAAGTAGCGGAGTCAGCTTTTCCTGGTCGAGTTCCTCCACACCGACGCTCACGTAATGTGAGAGCACGAAGTCGAGGAAAAGCTGCTGCTTGCTGTTGAATCGCGTGCTGATTTCAGCCTTCGCCTTCGCTGCACGCTCCTCACGGCTAAGTGGGGGCAACGCATAAGCCACATGAGCCAGCACGTCGAAGATGTCACTCTTCTCAGCGTCGATGATCCTTTGCATCTCGGCCATTTGATCCTTTCCGAAGCCCTTCTCAGCTAGCCCCTGCAAGAGCTTGGCGCGTGTGTCGGGGGCGCTCCAGAGGGCGCGCAGTTCCGCTTCGTCTTTGAAGAACTCCGGCAGCTTACCAAAGAGCATCTCAATGAACTGCTGGGCCGACATCGGAGTCCCGTCCGGGTGCCAGAAGCTCGTGACCATAATGTGCTGAATGGTGCGGGCTTTCCCGTCGGCGAGTTTAACTTTGATTTTCTGCCGTGGCCCCGACGTTGGTCCGGGCTCGGGTGGAAGAACAGGCGGAAGCGGAGGCGGTAAAGGCTTCGGCTCGGGTTCGATTGGCTCACCGTCCCACTCAAGATCCCTGAAATGCTGATGTGCCTTCACGAAGTCGTAGATCGTGAAGTAGTCCTTGCCATCGTAGAGCCTCGTGCCACGACCGATGATCTGCTTGAACTCTATCATCGAATTAACGGGCCGCATCAGTACGATGTTGCGGATGTTGCGCGCATCAACTCCGGTTGAGAGTTTTTGCGAGGTCGTGAGAATCGTCGGGATACGTTTCTCATTGTCCTGAAAGTCGCGAAGGTACTGCTCGCCGAGCGCAGCATCAGCCGCCGTGACACGCACGCAATAATTAGGGTCGCGGCTGGTCTTTACCTGGTTGATGAGGTCGCGCACGGCCAGCGCGTGAGCCTGCGTGGCGCAGAAGACCAGCGTCTTCTCGTTTTGGTTGATCTGCCCCATAAAGAGCTTCACCCGGTGCGCTTCGCGTTCCTTGATCTCAATGATCTTATTGAAGTCGCTCTCGATGAAGTGCCTGCCACTTTCAACCTCGCCCTCCATCAGTTCGTCATCAGGCGTATAGACATACTCGTCGAGCGACGTAGAAATCTGCTTCACCTTGAACGGCGTGAGGAAGCCATCGTTGATGCCCTCCTTGAGCGAATAGATGTACACTGGCTCACCGAAGTATGCGTAGGTGTCCACATTATCTTTACGCTTGGGCGTGGCGGTGAGGCCAAGCTGCACGGCGGGGGCGAAGTAGTCGAGGATGCCGCGCCAGTTGCTCTCGTCATTCGCGCCGCCGCGATGGCATTCGTCGATGACGATGAAGTCGAAGAAGTCCGGCGGGTACTCGCCGAAATAGGGCGATGGCTGGCCGTCCTTCGGCGGGCCGCTCATGAAGGTCTGGAAGATGGTGAAGAACAGACTGCCGTTTGTCGGCACTCGTTCCCTGCGTCGAATCTCGTCTGGATCGATCCGCACCATTGCACCGTCCTCGAAGGCGGAGAAGGCATTGTAGGCTTGGTTGGCGAGGATGTTGCGGTCGGCGAGAAAAAGGATGCGCGGTCGGCGTGTGGGCTCGCGACTCAGGTTCCAGCGGCTGTGGAAGAGCTTCCACGCGATCTGAAAGGCGATGAAGGTCTTACCCGTGCCGGTGGCGAGCGTGAGCAGGATGCGCTCGCCACCGTCGGCGACAGCCTCCAGCACGCGCTCTATGGCGATGTCCTGATAGTAGCGTGACTGAAAAAAGCCGCCCCGGTCTTCGAAGGGCACGGCGGCGAATCGGTCGCGCCAGTCGTTCATTTCGGCAAAGGTCTGGTCCCAGAGTTCGTCAGGCGTGGGATAGCGCACTGCTTCACCTTCCTTGCCGGTCAGCATATCTATGCCATAGACGCCCTGTCCATTAGTGGCATAAGCGAAACGGACTTTCAGCTTCAGCGCATAATTCTTCGCCTGTCCGACGCCTTCGGTGAGCAGCTTGTCCCACGCCTTGGCCTCGATCACACCCAGCATGTGGTTGCGATAGACCAACACATAGTCGGCGGTCAGCGCCTTGCCGCGCCGCCCGTGTCCCTCGATGCGGCCCAACGTGATGGGGTATTCGCGGCGTATGCGGCTGCCTTCGATCACGCCCCAGCCCGCCGCTTTAAGGGCGGGGTCAATATGGTCAGCTCTGGTTTCGGCTTCGTTCATGGCGTTGTCCTACAGTTCGCCGGCGAAGGCTTTGTTAAGCAGAGACTTTTTCAACTCGTCTAGCGCGGTGAGCTTCTGCTGATAGATGGATTCAAGACGTTCGGTTTCTTCGCGGATGGAATCTAGTGTCGAAACTATCCTTTGTTGTTCGGTCAGACCTGGCAACGCAATCTCCAACTCTTTGATCATTCCGAGCTTTAAGAATTTTGTCCCTGCGCCAACCGATTGTTCTTTGAATTTCTTCAGACTCTTCAGCATCTGAAAATAGAGAAAACGATATAGTACTCTTTTCTTTTCGTTCACCGTAATCACATAGGTTCGCTGATAAGCATTAAATTTACCTTTGTAATGCTTAACATTGAAATCACCGACAGCGTTATTACCGGCCAAGAGTATTGCTTCGCAATCAAAGGCGTACTTGTCTATTGCGTAAATCTCTCTGGAGCAAGTAAAGAAAGGATATTGCCCTACTTCAACTGCTGCGTTCGCATCTAACTTCCCTGTTGTAATATTCACCAAGTCCCCCAACGAAGCCTTTTCAGCATCCACGCTATATAGGTAGCTCTCAAACAGCGCGCGGGCGTTTCGGAGGTTCTTTTCTGCGTTGGCTTTGGCGGTTGCGATGCCCTCAAAGGCTTTGTCGAGGATGGCGACAATATACTGCTGTTCGGGGAGCGGAGGAATATTGACGACTTTTGCATAGACCTCATTTCGATTGATGCCCGGCTTTACTCCTTTTGCAAGGCTCGGCAGGTCGAGCGTAGTCAAGAGATAGAACAGAAATCGTAAATCATGCTGACGGTCATCGTATGTCACGAAGTAGGTGACATCAAGCGGCCAAAATTTTGGCTCAGTTAGATTGATTTCACCGGCTGACCCCTTGCGACCTACAATAATGCTGGGCTTGTCGAAATAGAACTTATCACTTCGATCTTTTTCGCCGTTTGCACCATAAACTGGATAAAGACCATCGGGCTTACGGTTCACTTCATCGAGTGGCTTACCATACTCCCATCGGAGGACTTCGCCAACAGATTTTTTCTTCCACCCTTTCTTCACAGCAGCCCTCTGATGGTTTGCAGCACCTCCGTGCTCTCGGCGTCAAGTGCGGCGATCTCGTCCATGATCTCCTCCGGACTGCGGTGCGCTACTGCCTCGCCGCCGTTAGGGTTTTTCACGGAGAGGTCGAAGGTCTTTGGATCGATGCTCGCGGCATCCACACTCCACGACTTCGGCGAGTCGGCGAAGGTCTTTTGCAGGGCGATGAACTCGGCGAGGTCAGCATCATTGAGCGGGTTGGTCTTGCCGAGGCTGCGACCGGGGTTGAGCTTGTAGAACCAGACCTTGCGCGTGGGCGCGCCTTTCTCAAAAAAGAGCACCACAGTCTTGACTCCTGCGCCCTGAAACGTCCCGCCGGGGCAGTCGAGCACGGTGTGCAGGTTGCAGCTTTCCAGCAGCAGTTTTCTCAGGCTCACGGAGGCATTATCAGTGTTCGAGAGGAAGGTATTCTTGATGACCACACCGCCGCGACCACCCGCCTTCAGTATCTTTATGAAATGCTGGAGGAAGAGGAAGGCCGTCTCGCCGGTGCGAATGGGGAAATTCTGCTGCACCTCTTTCCGTTCCTTGCCACCGAAGGGCGGGTTAGCCAGCACCACATCGAAGCGGTCTTTGTCCTGAATGTCGGCGAGGTTTTCTGTGAGCGTGTTGGTATGGACGATGTTCGGCGTCTCGATGCCGTGCAGGATCATGTTCATGATCGCGATGATGTAAGCGAGACTCTTCTTTTCCTTGCCGTAGAAGGTGCGCGTCTGAAGCGTGTCGAAGTCCTTGGTGGTGAGTCCGGGCTTGGTCTTCATGTAGTCGAACGACTCACAAAGGAAGCCCGCCGAGCCGACCGCACCATCGTAGATGCGCTCGCCGATCTTGGGCCGCACTACCCGCACAATGGCCCTGATGAGCGGGCGCGGGGTGTAGTACTCGCCGCCGTTGCGGCCCGCGTTGCCCATGTTCCTGATCTTGGCTTCGTAGAGGTGCGACAACTCGTGCTTCTCTGTCTGTGAGCGGAAGCGGAGTTCGTTGATGTGGTCTATGATCTCGCGCAGGTTGTAGCCGCTTGATATTTTGTTTTTGATCTTCCCAAAGATTTCCCCGATCTTGTATTCGAGTGTGTTCGGCCCCGTCGCCTTCTGCTTGAAGCCATGCAGATATGGAAAGAGCTTAGAATTGACGAGGTCTCGCAGGTCGTCGCCGGTCATCGCTTTGTTGTGGTCAAGCTTGCCGTCCTTGCCCCTCGGCGCAGCCCAGCTTTCCCAGCGATAGGGCTTGTCGAGGATGAAGGTGTATTTCTTTCCCTCCAACTCCGCCTCCGTCGCCTTGTCCTGCTCCAACCCATCGAGGTATTTCAGGAAGAGCAGCCACGAGGTCTGCTCGGTGTAGTCGAGTTCGGTAGTGCAACCGGCCTCTTTCCAGAGGACATCATCTATGTTTTTGAAAGCTTGTTCGAACATGGACACCAACCCTGTATGATCTATTATCTCCCTAACTTGCTGCTGTGTTTCTGAGGGTTTGACTATTAATTATGCCGCCTAAATTCCTGAGTATAATACGAAAATTAGAATAGATAATCCAGAGGTCATCTTCATCACTGCGTCACCTTACTTTACTTAGCTTTCCGCCTAGTCAGGCTCGCGATTCACATCGGTTACCGACTGCTCCCATCAGTACTGCCATACTCATCCCGCTTCTTCCTAAGGTTCACCTGCCATCAGTCATTTAAAGCAATGTATCAACTTTGTTTTAGATATATAAGCGAGCTAAAACCGCCCTTCCTTATCCGCTGTCTTCTGATCTCGTATGTATTGCCGGACAACGTCTATCTCAAAGCCCACAGTGGATACCGCATAGCCCCGCGCCCAAAAGTGCTCGCCGCCGAAATTGCGCTGCTTGCCTCTGAACCTGCGCGCTATTTCAATCGCGCTCTTGCCTTTGAGATAGCCGACGATGGAAGAGACGGCAAACTTGGGCGGAATCTCGATGCACATATGCACATGATCTCGCATGATATGGCCCTCAATGATCCGGCAGCCTTTCTGGTTTGCCAACTCGTGAAAGATTCCCCCTAGCTCTCTCCTGATTTGCCCATACAGAGTTTCGCGCCGGTATTTAGGAACGAACACGACATGGTAGACGCAGTTCCATTTCGAGTGAGACAGGCTGTAATAGGTTTCAGGCATCCACTTCCGCTGTCGGTCCTGTGCGGGTATCCCCCCAAAGCGTGATTACTACCGGAACGCTCAAAGCTCTTCGAGTCGCACTGGTCAAACCAGTGGCTTACCCTCAGAGAGTCATTTCACCCCTCCCCCAACTCCGCGCACCGATGCCGTATCAAGCTACCCTTCTTGTTTCCTTCCTCAATGGCCCGCCTTGCCAAAAGGCTGGCCGTCTGGCAATCCACGCACGCCTTCCCGCTGGTGAGCGACCATATCAGGGCTAACGTGGCTCTCAGGGCAAATGCGGGCGATTGCGGGGGATTCTCGTCCGTTGCGAGGGCTTTGTTTGTGAGTAGGTCGGAGGGGGTCATCTCTGCTCCTTTGCCGATCCAATCGCGGCGCGCTCGCTCACGCCCCTGTAGTCATCCTGTTTCCTTAAGGTGGTTCTAGCGCGAGGCTTCGGTGTTCAAATGCGCATTTGAACACCCTTATATAAATAGAATGGCAAATGTCTAAGCTCTTCTTTTGCGCCCACGTAATGCTCCATAGGTTTGAATCAGGCGAATATTCCTTACAGCGCAATCGTACTCAGCAAACGCCTCTGCATCTTCAAAGGGCTTGAACCTGAAAAGGTAGGCTACTGTCTTCTTGATTTCTTCAGGCTTGATCTTCTCGATCCAAACGACACAAGCGCCGCCCTCATGCCCAGGCACATCAGAAGGCGCATATTCGTTTAGTTGTGGTTCTATTAGATCGCGCCAAGCCTCCGCAATCTCTCTTTGAGGGATGCATTGAGTGTAGATGAGAATTATGTGGATGTGTGGGTGAAAGTCTTGCGAGTCAGCATTGAAGTCGGTTTCTATCCTGGCAATTGCCCCGACCACCCGGCCCTTGAATAGAGATCGAGCCATCAATCTTTTCAGGTTCATTCCCAGCCATTTATAGAGTTGCGGATTAATCGAAAGTGTATTAGGAATTGTGAGCGTGAGAAAGCTCAAGCGATAGCCATCTCTCAGAAGCTTGCCAATCTTCCGCATATACCTGCCGGTAAATTTTCGCGAGTAGCGCCCACAACAAAAGAGACAGTTGCGGTTCTGGCATCTCCAAGTCCGGTAGCCTGTGGCTTCTATCCTTTCGTCTTCTTGTACGCAACGAACCAGACCTCGTGCGCGATGATTCTTTCCGCGAGCAATCAAAGCAGTCGCATTCTGTAGTTGCATCTTGCGTCGCTCACACTTGCTCACTAATGCTGCCCTGGCTTAACCGCATACTAAGCATTTGAAGAAAATAAAGGCTCTCATGCCTATTTTTCATGCAATTTCAGGAAGTCTTGTAAATGCTCTGACGAAAACAAAACCCGCCGCCCAACCTTAAAACATTTAAGCCTTCCCTTATTGATAGCTTTCCATAAAGTTGTTCTGCCTATGCCTGTAATTCTTTCGGCCTCCTTGATGCTGTAACCGAGCTTAGGCATGGAGACATTGCTGGATTTGCGCTCCGCTCCGGTATCTATTGCTAGGTTATGTTCATTCACAAAGGCTGATACTTGGCCACTCATCGTTTTCTCCTTCACAAACAAAAATGCCGTCAATGCCTGGTGAACGCTCACGGCGATTGACGGCGATAGAGTAAATAAAATTTGGATGAAGATGAACGGATACGAATGTTTGTCCTTATATCCAGTAAGAGACAGGGCAGCAGGCAGATATTATTTTGCTTTGTATATATCTGGGAAGGGAATCATGTTCACACAATACTAATTCGCGGATTTATCATTGTGCGAACTTTTGGCAAGGTTTTCGCTCCGCGCTTTTGAAAGAATTTTTTCCATATAGCTTGATGAGCGTTTATATTCCATAGCGACCTGTTGCCGTGCGATTTCTGCCACTATTGGTCTATTGGGAAGTGAGAGAGAATTAAGTATGTCTTTTGGTAAATCCGGGTATATCATTTCGGCAGTGGTGGCCCAGATTTCGCGCCATTCTTCCCGAGAGTGTCTATTCCGAGACGCACAATACGCATCGTACGAGCTATCGTGGTAATCCAGCGCCTTTTTAATCGCAGAACAAAGAGATTCGTAGCGGGACAAAGCTTTTCCTCTTTGTATTTTGGTTAGACCTCGCCCAGTTTCAAAAACCTCTTTTACCTTTCGGGCTTGATTATCATGAACAAGGAGCTGTCTGAACTCATCGGGAAGCATATATCTTTCCCCATTCTCCTCATGCTCCATCTTCTGTACCAATAGTTCTGCCTCAAACGCAAGTTTAACAACCAAGTTCTCTATTGCTTCTGGCATTCGCGCTGATACCTGGGCTCGCATTTTAAGGATTAGGTCATCTAGCTTGTTTTCATCTATACCCTGTCTGATTTCATCTATAAATTGTCTGAGAGGTTCGTTATCCTTCTCTCCCTCTACGGAACCAATAACATGCCAAAGATGATCATCCGTATATTCCTGAAGCTCCTCATCTTCTCGAAGAAATTCAAATATCTTTTGTTGGATAACACCCGTTCGTATTTTGGTTCGCAGGTAGTCAGTAATGACCTCGGTTATTAGCTCTTGGGCTTGGATCAAGTTTTGACACAGTTCGTGATTAGGCATTAGCCTTTGCCCATTAATGATTTCAAAACAAGCCGGACAATTACAATTTGTCTCGGAAACAACTTCCTGCTTTTCCTTCATCTTGTCCTCCCGCAATCCACTGATTGCTCGGGCTCGCCAACCACACTCGTAATTGCGCGACTGCCCTAGAAAGCTAATACCATCATCTTATAGATATTAAGAAAGCTGGCCGGTTTTCACCAGCCAGGCCGGTATTACTTCTCGCCTTCCTTCAAGCCTCTCTTTTCTTCAATATTCTTTCCAGCTTATCTGTTGCGCTTTGTTGCATCGAAGGCAAGACGTGTGAGTATGTGTCGAGCGTCAAGACTATGCTTGCATGCCCCAATCGCTCACTCACTATCTTTGGGTTCTCTCCTTCAGAAAGTAAAAGGGTAGCGCACGAATGGCGAAGATCGTAGAGACGAATGTCAGGTAATTCAGCAGCTACCAGAATTGGCTTGAAGTGCCTCCGCTCAAGATTCCGTAACGATATGGGAGTGCCAGCATCCGAAGCGAATACTAGATTGTAGTTTTTATACATCTCTCCCAACTTGAGCCGAGATTCCCCCTGCTTTCTTTTATGCTCAAGGAGTTTTTGCATCAAGTAAGGCGGTAGGGGTATCGCCCTTCTGCTCTTAGGTGTCTTAGGCTCTGCAAACTGCCAATCCTTAGTCCACCGCTCCCACACAATCACCCTTTGCACTGTCGCAGTGTATCTTTTGAAATCAAGGTCGGGCCACTGAAGGGCAAGGTATTCTTCCGGCCTCATTCCTGAGATTAGAGCAACCTCAAAAACCAATCCCTGTTTGTCTTCTTCACACTTGGCAAGAAAATCTTGAGCCTGCTCAGGATCAAGCGACTTCATCTCTTTGCGCGTTCGTTTCGGCAGGTTGATGATGTCAGTAGCAGCCGGATTGATTGTAAGTAATCGCCACTTCACGGCCTGTTTAAAGGCGCGGCATAAAATCTCATGCATGTGACGAACAGTACGAGAGGCAAGCCGCTTCTCTTGCATCCGGTCTACGAGCTCTTGGACGTGTAGCGACTTTATGGCGGAGAGTCTTTTGCTTCCGAGCGTCGGGCGAACATGCAGCCGCAACACACCTACGTAGTCTTGATAGGTTCTTGGTCCTACTGTCTGTTTAGAACTCTTGAGCCATCTATCAAGGTACTCGTCTACAGTTGCTTTATGCTCAAAAGGCTCTGCCCCGCCCTCAAGCTCACGCTCGATCTGTTTTGATATTTCTTTCGCGTCTGATTTGGATTCTGCTTTGCGCCAGATTTGATGGCGCTTGCCTGCGGCATCAGTATAGGAAACTCGCGCGTAAATCTTGCCGTCTTTCTCAACGTACCTTTTCTCTTTCTGTACTTTCTTACCCTGTTTCTCCATGAAGGAGCCTCCTTGGTGCAATATACACCAGGCAGGACTCGCGATTTTTCATCTACACACCCATCTACACAGTGAACGAAACGTTAGTGAACAATCTTGAACTTCCACGATACGCTTTCTTGCGAATGTCTAGCATTTTCGACCGTCTCTGTTCGCTTCTGTCAGCCAATGTTCACCTGCCTATGCTTCGTAAACCGGAGGTCAAGGGTTCGAGTCCCTTCGCTGGCTCCATACGATTCAGAAGGTTAAGGACACCATTGCGGTGTCCTTAACCTTCTTTAGGCACTTTCAAGGGGCATTCAATGATTAACTGATGTTACGCGGTGAAGAGATCAAGAGTAAACTTGACATATGGACAAGTCGCTACTGGACCTCTACACCGATTACTTGATCAGCTCATTTGGCCAAACAACCGCCA
>Ga0126311_10000125_pt1 | contig 38575 bp, 43 predicted proteins | sample Plot61_FD_92539 | JGI IMG/M metagenome (GOLD analysis project Ga0126311, IMG submission 92539) | Serpentine soil microbial communities from UC McLaughlin Reserve, CA, USA - Plot61 | ecosystem: Environmental > Terrestrial > Soil > Grasslands | place: USA: UC McLaughlin Reserve, Lake County... | reverse complement strand
TGGCGAAGTGGGCGGAGCTCTCCAGCGGCGCGATGACGAACCGGATCGACCGGCTCGAAGCGGCAGGATTCGTCCGACGCGTCCCGGATCCGGACGACCGCCGAGGCGTCCTCGTCGAGCTGACGGACGCGGGCGGGCAGGCGTGGGAGGAGTCGGTCGCCGCGCAGGCGGTGAAGGAATCCGTGGTCGCCGCCGCTCTGAGCGCGACCGAGAAGCGCCAGCTGAACGCCCTCCTGCGGCGGCTGATGCTCGAGTTCGAGCGGCGCGAGCAGGCCCGCTCGTAGAATCACCGGGCTCGTGAGCCTCGTCGACTCCGCGATCGTGCGCTTCCTGCCGGCGGTGCCGAGGCCTCTCGTACGTCGCATCTCCGGGCGCTACATCGCGGGCGAGGAGCTCGACGACGCACTGCGCGTCGTCCATGCCCTGAACGCCGCGGGCAAGATGGCGACGATCGACGTCCTCGGCGAGGAGATCACGAGCCCGGACGAGGCGCGCGCGATCGCCGCTGCCTACCGTGAGAGCTTCGAGGGCATCGCCCGAGGCGGCCTCGACTCCAACGTCAGCGTCAAGCCGACGGCGCTCGGCCTCAAGCTCGGCTACGACCTCTGCTACGAGAACATGGAGAGCGTCGTCGCCCACGCCGCGACGCGCGACAACTTCGTCCGCATCGACATGGAGGACTCGTCGACGACGGACGAAACGCTGAAGATGTACCGCGAGCTGCGCGAGGCCGGCCACGACAACGTCGGCATCGTCCTGCAGGCGCGGTTGAAGCGTACGCTCGCCGACATCCGCGAGCTCGCCGGGCTGCGCCCCAACGTCCGCATCTGCAAGGGGATCTACCTCGAGGCCCTCGAGATCGCCTTTCGTGACTTCGACGCGGTGCGAGCGAGCTTCGTGCAAGCGCTCGAGGATTTGCTCGAGGCGGGGTGCTACGTCGGCATCGCGACGCACGACGAGTGGCTCGTCGAGCACGGGCGCCGCGCGACCGAGGAGCGCGGCCTCGGTCTCGAGGAGTACGAGTTCCAGATGCTGCTGGGCGTGCGGCCGGCGCTCGGAGAGGAGCTCGTGCGCGAGGGGCAGCGGCTGCGGATCTACACGCCGTTCGGCAAGCACTGGTACGCCTATTCGCTGCGCAGGCTGCAGGAGAACCCGAAGATCGCCGGCTACATCGCGGCCGACACCGTCGGCCGCCTTCTGCCGGGGCGGAACGGCTCTTAGGGTTTTCGGGCGATCACGATCAGGTCGCCCGGCACCCGCAGTTCGCGCCGTCCCCAGCGGTTCGGGTCGGGCAGCTCCTCGAGCCGCTCGAGGGCGAGGCCGGCGCCGCCGAGCGAGTGGATCAGGCGCCCGATCGGCCAGGTCTGGAAGTAGCTCTCGCGCCAGTGCAGCATCTGATCGAGGCACGCGGCGACCGGATGCTCGTCGTAGAGGAAGAGGATCCCGCCCTTCTTCAGCGCCGCTGCGATCCCGTCCGCCCACGGCGCCAGGTCGTCGATCTCGGCGAGGGCGCCCCACGACTGGTAGACGACGTCGAAGCGCTTGCGGCGCAGCTCGACCGGCAGCGCCTCCGGTGAGGCGGTCACGAGCGCCGCGTCGGGCAGCCGCTTGCGCGCGGCGACCACCGTCTTTTCGGAGGAGTCGACGCCGGTGACGAGCGCGCCCAGGCTCATCAGCGCCGCGGTCTCGCGGCCGGCCCCGCAGGCGAGGTGCAGCACGTGCCGTCCGCCGATGTCGGGCAGCCGCTCGCGGACGGGCTTCGGCAGCGTCCGGGTGCCGCGCGCGGACGAGCCGCGAATCCGCTTGTGCGCCTCCTCCCAGGCGCGCAGGTTCCCTTTGGTGGGCTCCATCAGGCGGGCAACGAGAAGCCGCCGTCGACGATCAGCGTCTGCCCCCGCACCATCTCCGCCTCGGGCGAGCAGAGGAAGCAGACGGCGTTCGCGACGTCGGCGGGCTCGACGAGCCGGCCCGCCGGCGTCCGCCTGAGGCCGGACTCGATCATCTGCTCGCGGTTCGGGAAATGGTCGAGGGCTGCCGTCTCGACGACTCCTGCCGAGACGGCGTTAGCGCGGATCTCGCGCGCGGCAAGCTCGACCGCGAGGTAACGGACGACCGCCTCGAGCGCCGCCTTCGAGACCCCGACGAGGACGTAGTTGTCGAGCACGCGGATCGAGCCGAGGCTGGAGACGCCGACGATCGACGACCCTTCCGGCATCGCAGGCGCGCAGGCGCGCGTGAGGGTCAGCAGCGCCCGCGCATTCGCGTTCAGCGTCCAGTCCCAGTGCCTGTCCTCGGTCTCGAGCGCAGGCTTGATCACGCCGGTGGCGGCGTTGTGGACGAGCGCGTCGAAGGGGCCGAGCTCGGCCGCCTTCTGCGCGACGCGCTCGGACGAGACGTTGCCGCGGAGGAGGAGCGGCTCGGCGCCGGCGGCGCGGAGCTCCCCCGCCGTCTCCTCCGCCGCGCGGTCGTTGCGCAGGTAGCCGATCGCGACCCGCGCCGCGCCGCGCTCGGCGAACTGCAGCGCGATCGCCTTGCCGATCCCGCGCGAACCGCCCGTGACGAGCACGGACGCTCCCTCGAAGCTCATCGCCGCCGCGGCAGCGGCTCGTCGGCTGGCGCGGAGCTCGGCAGCTCGCGCCAGCCGGGCACGTCGCGGCGGACGCGCGGGCCGTCATGCGCCTTCGTCGAGGAGTGGCCGAGCCGGTCGAGCAGCTCCATCTTCTCCTCGGCGTAGCGGCGCACCTCGTGGTCTTCCGGCAGTTCGAGCACGAGCTCACGGACACGCGCGCGCAGCTGGTAGGCGAAGTGCGGCGTCGCCGGCGCGACGAGAGCGTCGATCTGCTCCGTAGTCGGCTCGCGCTGCGGCATGAGCAGAAGCCTAATGGGTACGTTCGCGCGGATGCGGCGACCCGAGGCTGCCGACCTGATGTTGCTGGCGACGGTGACGCTGTGGGCCCTCAACTTCACGATCACGAAGTACATGATTTCGCACGGGCTGCAGCCGGTCGCCTACGGCTGTCTGCGTTTCGGAGCGGCCGCCGTCATCTTCGGAGGGCTGACGTGGGTCAAGGAGCGCTCGTTCGCGATCGAGCGGCGCGACCTGTGGGTGCTGCTGTCCGCGGCGTTGATCGGGATCTTCCTGAACCAACTCGCGTTCGTCTACGCGATCAAGCTGACCACCGCGACGACCGTCGCGCTCCTGTTCGGCACGCTGCCCGTCATGACCGGCATCTTCGCGTCGATGGCGGGCATCGAGCGGCTGGGGTCGCGGTTCTGGCTCGCGGCGGTGCTCGCCTTCGGCGGGGCGGCGCTCGTGGCGCTCGGTTCCGGCGGCGGCGTCTCGGGCCAGCTCTGGGGCGACCTGCTTGGCTTCGCGGCCTCGGCGACGTGGGCGTGGTACACCGTCGCCGTAGCTCCCCTGCTGCAGCGCTACTCGACGCTGCGCGTGAGCGCGGTCGCGTTCACGATCGGCGCGGTGCCGTTGTTCGCGGTGGGAGCGCACCAGTTGACGACTCAGGACTACGGGCTCGACGCGACCGTCTGGCTGCTCTATGGGTTCGGGATCGTCGGGCCGCTCGTGCTCGCGAACCTGCTCTGGTTCGGCGGGATCAATCTCGTCGGCCCGTCGCGCGCCTCCGTCTACGCGAACCTGCAGCCGTTCCTCGCGGCTATCTTCTCGCTGCTGATCCTGTCCGAGCCGCTGTCGCGGCTCCAGGTCGTGGGCGGTCTCGCCATCGCCTGCGGAATCCTGCTCTCGCGCACGCCACGGCGGGTGCCGGCGGGCGCGCCGGCGGCCGGGGCGGTGCGCAGGTGACGCTCCGCGAGCGGCTCGCACGCACGCCGCCCGGCTACCGCTTCTCGATCGGCCGGATCCTCGCGATCTATTCCGGGCTGATGGTCGCGCTGCTGCTCGCTGCGCTCGACCAGACGATCGTCGCGACGGCGCTCCCGCGCGTGGTCTCGGAGCTCGGTGGGATCAGCCAGTACTCGTGGGTCTTCACGGCGTACATGCTCGGCTCGACGGTCACGGTGCCGCTGTACGGGAAGCTCGGCGACGCGCACGGACGCAAGCCGCTCTTCATCGTCGCGATCACGATCTTCCTCGCCGGCTCGGCGCTCTGCGGCCTGGCGCAGAACATGGTGCAGCTCGTCGTCTTTCGCGCTATCCAGGGCGTCGGCGCCGGCGGCCTCTTTCCGCTCACGCTCGCGATGGTCGGAATGATCGTGCCGCCGCGCGACCGCGGCCGCTACCAGGGGCTGATTGGCTCCGTCTTCGCCGCGGCCTCGATCATCGGGCCCCTGATCGGCGGCTTCATCGTGGACAACACGAGCTGGCGCTGGATCTTCTTCGTCAACCTTCCCGTCGGCGTCGTCGCGCTCGCGGTGATCCTCGTGACGATGCCGAAGCGGGCGACGAAGCAGGAGCACTCGATCGACTGGCTCGGCGCCGGCATTCTCGCAGCCGGCACGACTGCGCTTCTGCTCGGTCTGGTCTGGGGCGGCCGTGCGTACCCGTGGGGTTCGTCCCAGGTGCTGGGCGCGCTTGCGGCGGCGGTGGTGCTGCTCGCGGTCTTCGGCCTCGTCGAGCGGCGCGTGCCCGAACCGATCCTGCCGTTCGCCCTGCTGCGCAACCAGACGGTCGCCTCGAGCGTCGCCTGCCTGGCGTTCGTGGGCATGGCCATGTTCGGGACGATCAGCTTCGTCCCGCTCTTCGTCCAGGGCGTGATCGGCACCTCGGCGACGTCGTCCGGAATCGTGCTGACCCCGCTGATGCTCGGCGCCGTCACGACGAGCTTCCTTTCCGGGCAGATCGTCTCGCGCACCGGCCGCTATCGGCCGAACACGCTGATCGGGCCGGTCGTGCTGGGCAGCGGCGAGGTGTTGCTCTGGCGGCTCGGCGTCGACGCGACGAACGCGGACGCCGCCCGCGCGATGGTGATCGCCGGGATCGGCCTCGGGATGATGATGCAGATCTTCGTGCTCTCGATCCAGAACTCCGTCGGTCGGCGGGAGATGGGGGCGGCGACGGCGCTCAGCCAGTTCTCGCGCTCGATCGGCGCGACTCTCGGCGTCACCGTGATGGGTGTGATCGTCAACCAGCGGCTCCCATCCGGGACGCGGCTCGAGGGCGCGACGATCCACCGGCTGCCGCCGGCAGGCCGCGAGGCCCTCGCCCAGGCGCTGCAGCCTGCGTTCCTGCTCGCGGCGGGGCTGTGTGTGCTCGTCTTCGCGATCTCGCTGCTCTGGGTGCGCGAAGCGCCGCTGCGGCAGGACCTCGAGGATGCGCCGCCGCCGGTCGGCGACGAGACCTCGCCTCAGCCGGCAGTAAGATCCGAGGCGTGACCGCGACCGACTTCATGCCGCTCGAGGGCTGGGACCACGTCGAGCTCTGGGTCGGCAACGCCAAGCAGGCGGCCTACTTCTACGAGCACGCCTTCGGGTTCACGCGCACGGCCTACGCCGGCCCGGAGACGGGCGTCCGCGACCGCGCGTCGTACCTGCTCGAGCAGGGCGACATCCGCCTCGTCGTCTCGAGCGGCCTGCGCGCCGACAGCGAGGTGACGCAGTTCGCCTGCCGCCACGGCGACGGTGCCAAGACGATCGCGCTCCAGGTGCCGAGCGCCGCCGAGGCCTATCGCCAGGCCGTGCAGCGCGGGGCTCGCGGGATCTCGGAGCCGCAGTGGGTCGAGGACGACTTCGGACGCGTCGAGCTCGCGGCGATCGGCACCTACGGCGACGTGATCCACACGTTCGTCAACCGGCACGAGTACGCCGGTCCGTTTCTGCCCGGCTACGTCAGCGCGGCCGAGAACGGACACGCCGCGGCCGGGGTCGGGCTGAAGGCGCTCGACCACGTGGTCGGCAACGTCGAGCTCGGCCGGATGGATCACTGGGTCGGCTTCTACGAGCGCGTCTTCGGGATGACGAACATCGTCCACTTCGGCGACGATCAGATCCAGACCGAGTACTCGGCGCTGATGTCGAAGGTGATGGCGGACGGCAGCGGGAAGATCAAGTTCCCGATCAACGAGCCCGCTGAGGGCAAGCGCAAGAGCCAGATCGAGGAATACCTCGAGTTCAACCACGGCCCCGGCGTCCAGCACATCGCGCTGCAGAGCGAGGACATCGTCCGCACCGTCGAGGTGATGAAGGAGCGCGGCGTGCTCTTCCTCGACACGCCCGACGCCTACTACGACGAGGTCCAGGCGCGCGTCGGCGAGATCGGCGAGGATTATTCCGACCTGCAGCGCCTGAAGATCCTGGCCGACCGCGACGAGGACGGCTACCTGCTGCAGATCTTCACGAAGACGGCGCAGGATCGGCCGACGGTCTTCTTCGAGGTGATCGAGCGCCACGGCGCGACGACCTTCGGCGAGGGCAACTTCAGGGCGCTCTTCGAATCGATCGAGCGCGAGCAGGCGCTCCGCGGGAACCTCTAAGGCGCTCGCCCGGGCCCGACGAGAGAGGCCGCACCGGCTTTGCCGGCTCGGCGGTCGCTAGCTCTCTCTCTGCTCCTTGCGGCGGAGGCCGCGGTCCGGGTCCCAGGCGAGGGTGTAGCGGTCTCTGCCGAAGACGACGAAGCCGGCCGAGTCGGCTTCGATCGCGAACAGGTGGTAGTTCGGCTCAGTCGGCTCCCAGCCGATGCGTGCCTTGATCGTCGCGCGGTAGCGCGCCCGCACGTCCGGGTCGTCCACCTGGCGAGCGCGGCCGTAGAGCTTGAAGTCGCCCTCGTCGCCCTCGCGACGGGAGATGACGCTGTGAACGACGCAGCGCGGGTCGCGCAGCAGGTCGAGCGCCTTCGGCGACCGCCACATCATCCCGAGCATCAGCTCGCCCTCGACGAAGTCCGGCTCCACCGGCGTGATCCGCGGCCACCCGTTGCGTCGTAGCGTGCCGACGAGGCAAAGCCCGCTCCGGCGCAGCCTTTCCTCGCCGAGGCTGCCGAGCTCGGGAGCGGCGGCGGCGAACTCGTCCCAGCGCACGGGCGGCACGGTAACGCTTAACGCCGCTTGCGCGAGGGTACGCCGGGCGCCATGAACCTCGAGCTCCTGCGTGCGCCGGCACGTCAATCGGGATCGCTTTCGCAGACCGCACATCGGCCGTGGCCGCTTCCCCGCGGCTCGTGGATCATGGGCCAGAGCTGGCAGGACCTCCTCTTCGCACACTGGCGCGTGGAGGCCGCCGCTCTGCGGAAGCTCGTGCCGACCGGGCTGAGCGTCGACGAGCACGACGGCAGCGCCTGGCTCGGGATCACGCCGTTCGTGCTAACGGGCTTCCGGCTGCGCGGAACGCTGCCGCTCCCCGTCGTCTCGAGCTTCCCGGAGCTCAACGTCCGCACCTACGTCACCGCCGAGGACAAGCCCGGGATCTGGTTCTTCAGCCTCGACACCTCCAGCCGCGGCGCCGTCGAGGCCGCGCGGCGCGCGTACAGGTTGCCGTACTTCCACGCACGCATGTCGGTCGACCGCACGGGCGACCGCGTGGACTACTCGAGCGCCAGGCGCGAGGCGGCACGGCCGTTCGTCTTCACCGCGGGGTACGAGCCGGCCGGCGACCGGTATGAGCCGAAGCCGGGGACGCTCGACCACTTCCTGACCGAGCGCTACTGCCTCTACGCGGCCGACGAGGCCGGCCTGCACCGGGCGCAGATCCATCACCCGCCGTGGCAGATTCGCGCCGCCGAGGCAGCGATCGAGCTGAACACGATGCCGCCGGACGGGGTCGAGCTCCAGGGCGAGCCGCTCCTCCATCTCGCCGATCGCCAGGATGTCGTGATCTGGGGTCTCGAGAGCGTCCAAGCGGAGCACAAGTCGCCTGTCGGCGCGGGATCCACTGGGTAGAACGACCAAACTCAGGAGGCAAACTCGAGATGAGGATGCGTTGGTTTCTGCCGGCTCTGCTGGTGGCCGCACTCGTCCTTGCGGCGACCGGTCTCGCGGACCCGGGTCACGGGAAGGGGGCGGGCCACCACGGCAAGTTCGGCCCCTACAACGTCGTCACCGACGACCACGGCACGTGCGGCAACACGTGGGCCGTCGACACGGAGAAGCGCAGCTTCAAGGTCCGGCGCAACCGTGACGGTTCGTACACGCTGACCCGCTACGACCGCGGCACCTTCGTCACGACCGCCGGCCAGAGCCCGGGCGCGTGCGCGACGAAGGGCAAGCACGGGCACACCGTCCTCGGCGGCGTGCGCGGCAAGTTCAGTGGCTACCTCCGTGGCCGCATCAAGGGTGGCACGTTCGACCCGAGCGCGACCTGCACCGCGTCCGACTGTGGCTTCACCGACGTGTGGATCGCTGCCTTCTTCGGGCCGACCGCGACGTATTCGTGCTTCGAGAACTCGAAGGCCTGCCAGTTCGCTTTCCAGTACCACGCCCGGCACCAGGGGCTGAAGTTCCGCAACTGGTACGACATCGGCAAGGGCGCCGGGACGATGCTGCACGAGAGGTTCCGCGGCGACATCGCCAACGCGTAACCCGAAGCCGCTCGCTTCGCCCCGAAGGGCCCGCCACGGCGGGCCCTTCGCTTTGCTGCGATTCTTCGCCGCGTGAGTCCGCAGCGCCGCACCGCGCTCGTCTCGATCGTCGCGGCGTGCGCGCTGATCGGGGTCAAGCTCGTCGCCGGCATCGCCACGGACAGCCTCGGCCTGCTCTCGGAGGCCGCGCACTCCGGCACCGACCTGATCGCGGCGCTGCTGACCTTCGTGGCGGTGGGGGTCGCCGTGCGCCCGGCCGATCCCGGCCACGCCTACGGGCACGGCAAGGCCGAGCACCTGGCGGCCCTCGGCGAGGCCGTGATCCTCGTCGGCGCCAGCCTCGTGATCGCCTGGCGTGCGCTGTGGCGGCTGTTCGGGCTCGCGAGCGGCCAGGTCGACCCCCGCTGGTGGGCGCTCGCGGTGATGGCCCTCGTGATCGTCGTCGACGCAGGACGCGCGACCGTCTCGTATCGGGTCGGGCGCCGTTACCGGAGCGCGGCGCTCCAGGCGAACGCGCTTCATTTCGCGAGCGACCTCGCCGGCTCGGGCGCGGTCCTGCTCGGTCTGATCGCGGCGCGTGCCGGGTACCACTGGGCCGACTCGGCCGCGGCGCTCTTCGTCGCAGCGCTCGTGCTCGTCGCGGCGGGCCGTCTGATGCTCCTGAACGTCGACGTGCTGATGGACCGGGTGCCGCCCGACGCGGAGGAGGCGGCGCTGACCGCGATCGGCTCGCTACCGGGCGTCGAGCTGCGCCGGCTGCGTATGCGCCAGGCCGCCGGGCGGCAGTTCGCCGACGTCGTGATCGGGGTGCCGCCGGGAGCTGCCGTCGGGCAGGGGCACGCCGCGGCGGACGCGGTCGAGGCCGCGGTGCACGGCGCACTGCCGGACAGCGACGTGGTCGTCCACGTCGAGCCGCGGCAGGACGAGGCGGCGCTGCGGGAGCGGGCGCTCGCTGCGGCTCAGCGGGTCCCGCGCGTGCGCGAGATCCACAACCTGACCGTGCTGCGCGTCGGCAGGGCGACCGAGATCTCGCTCCATCTCAAGCTCCCCGGCGAGCTGCCGCTCGAGGAGGCGCACGAGATCGCCACCGAAATCGAGCGGGCGATCATCGAGTCGGTGCCCGGGGTCGACGCCGTGCAGACGCACCTCGAGCCGCTCGCCGAGGCGGGGGAGGGGCGGAGCGTCGACCCGGCGGTCGCCGACCACCAGCTCGTCGAGCGCATCGTCCGCGAGGAGACGGGTGCGCTGCCGCGCGAGCTGCGCTTCCTCCGCAGCGACGAAGGCCTGCTCGCGTACCTGACGCTGTCCCTCGACCCCGGTACGCCGCTTGCCGCCGCGCACGCACGGGCGAGCCAGATCGAGGAGCGCATCCGCGCGGAGCGGCCGGGGATCGCCGACGTGATCGTGCACACCGAGCCGTAGGGCGCCGAGCAGGCGGCGCCGGCCATCGTAGGGCGCCGAGCAGGCGGCGCCGGCCATGGAGGCTGCGCCGATCGCTGGCGCAGCTGGGGGACGACGCTCGGGTCGACCGAACCGACGTTCTCGGGAGATAGCCTCGCGCCGTGAGGCTTTGCATGTTCAGACCCCTCGACGACGACGTTCGAGGGTGGCCTGGGCGGATCGAGGGCGACCGCGTGGTCCAGCTCGCGGCGCAGACGCTGGAGGCGTTCTTCACCGGCGGCGGCAACGCGCGCGAGCATGCGGAGTACCCGTTGGACGAGGTGCGGCTGCTCGCCCCGGTGCGGCGGCCGCCTTCGGTACGCGATTTCTACGCCTTCGAGGCTCACGTCGCGAACGCGCGCCGCGTCACCGGCCGCGGCGAAGTGCCGGCCGAGTGGTACGAGCTCCCCGCCTTCTACTTCTCGAACCCCGCGGCGATCTACGGCCCCGAGGACGAAATCCCTTATCCGAACGGCACGGAGGCGCTCGACTACGAGCTCGAGGTCGCCGCCGTCGTCGGCGCAGGCGGAGCGATCGGCGGCTTTACGGTCATGAACGACTGGTCTGCGCGCGACCTGCAGCGCAAGGAGATGCGAATCGGCCTCGGGCCTGCGAAAGGCAAGGACTTCGCCACCTCGCTCGGTCCGATCATCGTCACACCCGACGAGCTCGGCGACCTGGGGCTGAAGATGGTCGCGCGCGTGAACGGCGAGGAGCGCTCGCGCGGGAACCTCGGCGACATGTATTACTCGTGGGAGGCGATCCTCGCCCACGCTGCGCAGAACACGGAGCTGCGGGCGGGCGACGTGCTCGGCTCGGGCACCGTCGGCACCGGCTGCATCCTCGAGCATGGCGACGAGCGTTGGCTCCAGCGCGGCGACGAGGTCGAGCTGGAGGTCGAAGGGATCGGCGTCCTGCGGAACCGGGTCCGATAAGCATTACGGCGTGAACGTCGCGGTCATCGGCGGTGGGGTGATGGGCCTCGCGACGGGATGGGCGCTGAAGCGGCGCGGCCACGAGGCCATCGTCTACGAGCAGTTCGAGGTCGGGAACCCGCGCGGTTCGAGCCATGGGCGCTCGCGCATCTTCCGGCTCGCCTACGCCGAGGAGCACTATGTGCGGCTCGCGCAGGAGGCGCTCGCGCTCTGGCGCGAGCTCGAGGCCGAGAGCGGCGAGACGGTGCTCGAGCTGAACGGCCTCGTCGAGGTCGTCCGAACGCTGGAGGAGAGCACGGCTCAGACCCTCGAGCATTGCGGCGTCGCCTGGGAGCGGCTCGATCGTGAGGAGGCCGAGCGCCGCTACCCCATCCGTGTCCCCCGGGAGTCCTTCGTCGTCGTGCAGCCCGAGGCCGGCATCGCCCGTGCCGACCGCGCGCTCGCCGCCTTCGCCCGTGAGCTCGACGTCCGGGAGCACTCGCGCGTCCACCCCGACGAGGTCGACGCCGACGCGGTCGTCGTCACAGCGGGCTCGTGGGTGAACGAGCTGCTCGACGAGCCGCTGCCGGTGAAGGTGACGCGCGAGACGGTCTGCTACTTCCGCGTCGCCGGCGACCGGCCGATCCCGTCGGTGGTCTCGTTCAAGCCCGACCGCCACACCCACGACATGTACTCGCTGCACGACCCGAAGTACGGCCTGAAGGTCGGCGCGCACCACGCAGGGCCGGACGCCGACCCGAACGTGCCGGGCGAGCCGGAGCCGGAACTGGTCGAGCGCATCACCGCCTGGGCGAACGAGACCTACCGGCTCGACGGCTCCGAGCCCCTCGGCGCCGAGACGTGCATGTACACCACCACGGTCGACCAGACGTTCATTCTCGAGCGCCGCGGCCGGGTCGTCGTCGGCTCACCCTGCTCGGGCCACGGCTTCAAGTTCTCGCCCGCGATCGGCGAGCGGCTCGCCGCGCTCGCGGTCGAAGCGGCCGCCTGACTATTCTTCGGGTCGTGCCGACGTACCAGCTCCGAGGCGAGGTTCCGCGCAAGCGTCACATCCAGTTCCGCGACAACGGGACGCTCCTCACCGAGGAGGTGATGGGCCTCGAGGGCTTCTCCGGTAACGAGTCGATCCTCTACCACCTGACCTCGCCGTGCCGCGTCACGAAGGTCGACGAGTTCGAGCCGATCGAGCGCGACGAATGGGTCCCCGACGGTCACCAGCACCGGCACTTCGGGACGATGGGCATCGACGCCGAGGGCGACGCGATCAGCGGCCGGCAGCTGCTGATGTGGAACCAGGACGTCGAGATCTCGCTCTGCCGCCCCGACGAGGAGATGGACTATTTCTTCCGCAACGGCGAGGGAGACGAGGTGATCTTCGTCCACGAGGGGACGGGGACGCTGGAGACGATCTTCGGCGACCTGCCCTATGGCGAGGGCGACTACGTCGTCGTCCCGCGCGGGACGACTTACCGGTTTCGGTCCGATGGCGAGCAGCGCTACCTCGTCTTCGAGTCACCCGGCCTGATCGAGATCCCGCGCCGCTACCGCAACGAGTACGGGCAGCTGCTCGAGCACGCGCCCTACTACCACCGGGACCTTCACCCGCCGACGGAGCTGCACACGCACCGCGACCGCGGTGAGTTCCAGGTGAAGGTGCGGATCCGCGACGGGTACCAGACGTACGTGCTCGACTACCACCCGTTCGACGTCGTCGGGTGGGACGGCTACGTCTATCCGTGGACGTTCAACATCAACGACTTCGAGCCGATCACCGGCCGCATCCACATGCCGCCTCCCTCGCACCAGACGTTCGAGGGCCGCAACTTCGTCATCTGCTCGTTCTGCCCGCGCAAGCTCGACTTCGACCCGCTGGCGATCCCGATCCCGTACCACCATTCGAATCTGAACTCCGAGGAGATGATCTATTACGTCTCCGGGAACTTCGGCTCGCGGCGCGGGATCGAGGTCGGTTCGGTGACGCTGCATCCCTCGGGCATCCCGCACGGGCCGCACCCCGGCCTCGCCGAGAAGTCGATCGGTCAGACCGAGACGCACGAGCTCGCGGTCATGTGCGACACGTTCCACCCGCTGCGTCTGACGAAGCTCGCGAAGTCGCTCGACGACGGGGAGTACGCGTACTCATGGCTCGAGGAACGTGTGCCGGCCGCCGGCGACTCCGATCAGGATCCGGCCGGCGTCACCTCGCATTTTTAGCCGCGAGCGCCGCGAGCCCGACCAGCGCCGACGCGTCGCCTTGCCGCGCCGGCTCGACGGTGGTGGCCGCGGCGACGTCCGGTACCACGCGCTCGCTCAAGCCGGTGCGAACGGCGTCGACCAGCGCGTCGCTCCACGCCGCGGCTAGCCCGCCGCCGACCCGCAGCGTGCCCGGGTCGTATGCGGCCACGAGCGCGGCCGCGGCGAAGCCGACTGCGTCGAAGGCATCGGCGACGACGCTGTCGGGAAGAGCCGTCGCCGCCGGCGGCTCGGCACCCTCGTTCGCATACCGGCGGGTGATCCCGCTCCAGCCGCCGTAGGCCTCCGCGCAGCCGCGATGGCCGCAACTGCATAGGAGGCCGTCGTCCCGGAAGCGCAGGTGGCCGACCTCGCCCGAGTGTCCCGACGCCGACGGTACGACGTGGCCGTCGACGACGAACCGGCCGCCGATCCCGCTGCCGACCTGCAGCAGCGCGAGCGTCCCGCCCTCTGCCTCGCCGACCGCGGCCGCGTCGAGGTCGTTCGCGAAGACGCCGGGTGCGGAGGCTTCGATCCCGAGCAGCTCGGCGAGAGGCGCGTCCTCGAGCCCGAGGTTCGCCGAGTAGCGCAGGACGCCACGCTCCGCATCGACGAGGCCCGCGACGCACACGCCCCAGCCGGGGGCACCAGCCTCGCGGACGAGGCGTGCGACTTGTGCGACGAGGCCGTCGAGCTCGCGGACTACGGGTTCGCGCGAGACGTCGTGCGGAGTGCCGTCGACCACGAGCGCCGACTTGATCCAGCTCGCTCCGACGTCGACGGCGAAGAAGGCGTCACTGCGCAAGCGTGACCTTGCTCAGGCCAGCCGGGTGGTCGGGGTCGAGCCCTTTCGCCTGCGCCAGCGCGAGCGCGAACAGCTGGCCCGGGACGACCGAGAGCAGCGGGGAGAGCAGCGGCGTCGGCGGCTTCGGCACCGGCAGCACGTACGCGGCGTCCGCGAGTGAGCTCGCCGCGTCGCCGCTCGCCACGAGGGTGGCGCCCGCGGCGCGCACGCGCTCCGCCGCCTCGACCACCGCCGGCAGGGTCTCGTCGCTCGAGGCGATCGTCCAGACCGGGAAGAGCGGGTCGAGCGCCGCGACGGGCCCGTGGGCGAGCGCCGTGGCGGTGAAGGGCTCGGCGGCGACGCGGCACGTCTCCAGCAGCTTCAGCGCGATCTCGCGGGCGGTGGCGAACTCGGTCCCGCGACCGATCACGAACATCCGCCCGATCGAGGCGAAAGGGAGGGCCATCGTCTTCACCTGCCGCTCGAGGGACGGGATCGCCTCTTCCAGCAGCCCGGCCGTGTCGGCAAGGGCTTTGGCGTAGCGCGCTCCCTCACCTGCTGCGTACGCGGCGAGGAGGGCGAGCGCGGCGACCTGGTTCAGATACGTCTTCGTCGCGGCGACCGCGCGCTCGGGGCCCGCGGCGAGCGGCAGCACGTCCTCGGCCTCGTGCGCGAGCTCCGAATCGAGGTCGTTCGTCAGCGCGACGGTGTACGCCCCGGCCTTCCGGGCACGCGTCACGTACTGGATCACGTCGGGCGTCTGGCCGGACTGGGAGAGAGCGAGCACCGTGGAGCCCGCCATCTCCAGGTGCGTGTCGTAGTGGACCGTGAGCGCGATCGAGTCGCGCAGTGCCGTCCAGCGTGGGAGCAGGCCGAAGGCGTAGACGCCGTACGACGAGGCGTTGTCGGACGAGCCGTGTCCCACCATGCGGACCGTCGTCGCGCTGCGCTCGCGGGCCCGTGCTGCGACGCGCGCGAACGCGTCGTCATGCTCCAGGAGCGCGCGCAGCGCACCGGGCTGGGAGCGGATCTCTGCCAGGAACGTCGCCCCGCCGGACTGGAGGAGCGGCGCGGCCTCAGGCAACGACACGCGCCTCGCCTCCGACCCAGACGCGGTCGATCTCGAGGTTGTCGTCCAGAACGACGATGTTCGCGGGCAGGTCGGGCCCCAGGCGGCCGAGCGTCGATACGCCGAGCACGCGCGCCGGCACGACCGTGGCGGCCGTGACCGCCTGCGGCAGCGGAACGCCGAGCTCGTGCAGGTTCCGCACCGCCTCGACCATCGTCAGCGCGCTGCCCGCGAGGACGTCGTCGAGCCCGCGAGCGACGCCGTCGCGAACCTCGATCTCCGAGCCGGCCAGGAGGTACGCGCCGTCGCCCATCCCGGCGCCGGCGACGGCGTCCGTCACGAGCGCGACACGGCCGGCGGCCGACCGCCAGACGAGCTGCGCGGTCTCGGCGGCAAGATGAACGCCGTCGAGGATGATCTGCACGATCACGTCGTCGCGCGCGAGCGCGGCGCCGACGAGGCCGGGGTCCCGGTGGCGGAACGGCCGCATCGCGTTGAAGAGGTGCGTGACGGTCCGTACGCCGCGGTCGAAAGCGGCTCTCGCCTCCGCCGCTGTCGCATTGGAGTGCCCGCAAGAGACGGCGACGCCGCGTAGCAACAGCAGATCGATCAGCTCGCAGGCGCCCGGCAGCTCGGGGGCGAGCGTCATCAGCCGCACCGGCCCGGCACCGAGCAGGCGCTCGAGCAGGGCCGGGTCCGGATCGCGCCGCGCGCTCGGCGGGTGAATGCCGATCCGCTTCTCGGAGAGGAACGGCCCCTCCAGGTGGACGCCGAGCAGTTGAGGACCGGGGACGTGGAGCGGCACGTTGCCGAGCGCTGCCAGCAGGTCCTCCTCCGGCGCGGAGATGAAGGTCGGCAGGTAGGCGGTGACGCCCGTCTCGAGCAGCGCCTCGCCGGCGCGCGCGTAGCCGTCGGCGTCGGCGCCCATCAGGTCGACTCCGGCAAAGCCGTTCACCTGCAGGTCGACGAACCCGGGCACGGCCGTTCCGCGGCCGTTCGTCGAAGCGAGCCCGTAGGCGGCGACGAGGCCGTCGGCAATCTCGACGTCGCCGGGGACGAGCACCCCGTCGACGATTGCGGCTTCGACGCCGAGCCTCATCGCTCGAGGGCCGATCGGATGTTGCCGCCCGCGGTCTCGAGCCGGGCGCGAGCGGCGTCGGCATCGAGGTCGGCGAGCAGCGCGACGACGGCGACCTTGGCGCTGCCGTCGGCGGCCTCGAGCGCCCTCTCCGCCTCGTCATCCGAGGCGCCGGTCGCAAGCCGCACGACGCGCAGCGCGCGGGCGGCGAGCTTCTCGTTCGAGGCGCGGACGTCGACCATCAGGTCGCCGTAGGTCTTGCCGAGCCGGATCATCGACACCGTCGAGATCGTGTTCAGGACGAGCTTCTGCGCAGTCCCCGCCTTCAGCCGCGTCGAGCCGGAGACGAACTCGGGGCCGACGACGACGGCGATCTCGTGATCGGCGAGGCGCCCGAGCTCGGAGCCTGCGGCCGCGGCGAGCGCGACCGTCAGCGCTCCCGCCTCGGCTGCGGACTCGAGCGCGGCAAGGGTGTAAGGCGTCCGACCGCTGGCGCTGACGCCGACGACCGCGTCGGCCGCTGTGACCGCCAGATCCGCGATGGCCCGCGAACCGGCCTCGCGATCGTCCTCGGCCGCCTCGCGCTCGCGCGAGCCGAGCCCGCGTCCCGCGGCCACCGCCACGACTTGCCCGGGAGCGGTCGAGAAGGTGCCCTCGCATTCGTCGGCGTCGAGCGCCGCGATCATCCCGGAGGAGCCCGCGCCGACGTAGACCAGACGCCCGCCGGCGGAGAGGCGCTGCACGATCGCGTCGATCGCCGCGGCGATCGCGTCTCCGACAGCGGCCACCGCCGCCGGCACGGCCGCATCCTCGGCGTTCATCAGGGCGACGAGCTCGGCGGTCGAGCTGCGCTCGTAGGCGGCGCGCTCGGCGCGAGCTTCGGTGGCCAACTCGTCGAGACGATCGCTCGTCGCCATCGCCGCAGTCTAAGCGTCGGGAAGAGCGGTGGTCAATACCAGTTACGGCATCGACGCAATGTGGTCTTGCTTTTCGGGCCCGGCGGTCCTATCCTTGTCTCGGCCGTGGCCGCGATCCAACTCGAGCACATCACCAAGGTCTACGCCGGCGGTGTCACCGCCGTCGATGACGTCAGCCTGGAGATCGGCGACGGCGAGTTCATGGTGCTCGTCGGCCCCTCGGGCTGTGGGAAGTCGACGCTGTTGCGCATGATCGCGGGGCTGGAGGAGGTGACGGAGGGTGGCATCTCGATCGGTGGCACCGACGTCACCGATCTCGCCCCGCGCAAGCGCGACGTCGCGATGGTCTTCCAGAGCTACGCCCTCTATCCACACATGAGCGTGCGTCAGAACATCGCCTACGGCCTGAAGGTGCGCCGGACGGCGAAGGACGTGACCGCTCGCCGGGTCGAGGAGGTCGCGCAGCTGCTAGGTCTCGAGAACCTGCTCGACCGCCGCCCGGCGCAGCTTTCGGGTGGCCAGCGGCAACGCGTGGCGATGGGGCGGGCGATCGTTCGCGAGCCGCGTGCGTTCCTGATGGACGAGCCGCTCTCGAACCTGGACGCCAAGCTCCGGGTCGGCATGCGCGCGTCGCTTGCGCAGCTGCACGAGCGGCTCGGCGTGACGACGGTCTACGTCACGCACGACCAGACGGAGGCGATGACCCTCGGCCAGCGGGTGGCCGTGATCAACGACGGCCGCGTGCTCCAGTGCGACACGCCGCAGCGACTGTACGACCGCCCCGACAACGTCTTCGTGGCGGCGTTCATCGGCACGCCTGCGATGAACCTCGTCGAGGCGTCGCTCGACGGCGACGAGGCCGTCTTCGGCGAGCACCGGCTGCGGCTCGATCCGAGGCGGCGGCCGCAAGGGTCGCAGAGGAGGGTGATCGTCGGCATCCGCCCGGAAGCCTTCGAAGAGCGTGCGGCCACGGCTGGTGCAGCGCAGCTCGAGGTCGTGCCCGCGGTCGTCGAGGAGCTCGGCTCCGATGCGCACGTCTTCTTCCCGGTCTCTGCACCACCGGTGACCGCCGAGATTCTGGGGAAACCCGACGAAGCGACGCTCCTCCCGGACGCAAAGAGCCTGTTCGCGGCGCGCGTCGATCCGGCTACACCCGCCCGCGTCGGCCGGCCGCTCGAGCTCTTCGTCGACCCGGCGCGGCTGCACTTCTTCGACGCCGCGACCGGCTTGAGCCTGCTCTCCGAGCCCGAGCCGCGGGCGCCGGCGGAGGCCGAGCTGGCAGCGACGCCGTGACGAAGCAGAGCCAGACGAAAGGCAGGGTGCTCGACCTGATCGAACGGCTCGACGTCGGGAAGGCGATCCCCTCGGAGCGCCAGCTGAGCGCCGATCTCGGCGTTTCGCGGCTGACGGTTCGGGCGGCGCTCGACGACCTTGTCCGCGAAGGTTTCCTCGTCCGCAGGCGCGGCTCGGGCACGTTCGTCAGCGAGCCGAAGATCGCGCAGGAGCTGACGATGACGTCTTTCACCGAGGACATGCGCCGCCGCGGCATGAGCCCGGGCAGCCGGACGCTCTCGCTCGAGATCGTCCCTGCGGGCGCGCGCCTCGGCCGCCTCCTCCACGTCTCGCCCTCGGAGCGGATCATGGTCGCTAAGCGCGTCCGCCTTGCCGACCGCGAGACGATGGCGATCGAGACGTTGCACGTGCCCGAGTCGATCGTCCCCGACCTCACCGGCTCGGACCTCGAAGGGGGCTCGTTCTACGAGTTGCTGCGCGAGCGCTACGGCGTCTCGATCGCGGGCGGCGTCCAAACGATCGAGCCGACGGTGACGAACGAGGAGGAATCGTCGGCGCTCGGAGTGCCCCTCCACTCGCCCGCCTTCATGTTCGAGCGCTTCAGTCGCGACGAGAACGGCGTCACCGTCGAGTTTGTGCGCTCGATCTACCGCGGCGATCGCTACCGCCTCGTGTCGGACCTCAGCTCGCGTGGCGAGGCCGGTCCTGCGGGAATGTCGTGGGTCCCGCGCACCGACGCCGTGCGGATCGCGTAGGCGCGTCGCGTTGGTCAAGACCATCCTCTGCGGCCGGAAGCCCTATTACAAGCGGAAATCGGCAAGTGGTCTTGACAGCATCGGCAGAAGTGTGCGAGTCTCCGCGACGTGGCCAAGTGGTACAAACCAATCGTGCGGCCGTTCGCCGCGACCCGGGCCACCTCAGGGGATCGCAGCCACCGCAGGCCCACTCGAGTATCTGGGGGTTCGTCGATGAAAGTACGTTTCCTCGCCGCCGCCGCCCTCGCGGCAATGCTCGCGGTCGCGGCCTCCACAGCGTCCGCGCGCCCGTCGGCGCCCGCGCGCGCTGCGGCGAACAAGATCACCGTCTGGCTGCAGGTCGACGCGCAGTCGGGCTGGCCGAACCTGGTGGCCGCGGCCAACCAGCAGTTCGAGGCCAAGCACCCCGGCACGAAGGTCGATGTCCAGTACCAGACCTGGGGCGATCACCTGAGCAAGTTCGACGCCACGCTCGCCGGCGGCAACACGCCGGACGTGATCGAGATGGGTAATACCGAGATGACGAAGTACATGGCGGCAGGCGCCTTTGCCAACCTCAGCTCGCAGAAGGGCTCGTTCGCCAACTCGAAGAACTGGCTCAAGGGCCTCGCCGCGTCGGGCGTCTACAACGGGAAGACCTACGGCGTGCCGTACTACGCGGGCTCCCGGGTCGTGACCTATCGCACCGACCTGTTCCGCAAGGCACGTGCCAAGACGCCGACGAGCCTCGCGCAGTTCACCGTGACGGCCAAGCGGCTCAAGAAGCAGAACAGCAAGCGCGGGTTCTCGCCGGTCTACATCGCGGGCACCGACTGGTACTTCGCGATGAGCTTCGTCTACGACTACGGCGGCTCGATCGCGTCGCTGAAGGGCCGCAAGTGGGTCGGTCGGCTCGAGTCCAAGAAGGCGCGAGCGGGGCTCGCGGCGTACAAGCGCTTCTTCACCGCCGCCTCCCGCGCGAGCAAGACGGGCACCGAGAACCGCCCGCAGCCGTACGACGTCTACTCGCGGGGCCAGGCGGCCTCGATCGTCGGCCCGGCCTGGTTCAGCTGCTGCGTCGGCAAGAAGTACACGAAGTCGACCAAGCAGTTCGTGATGCCGAGCCACGTCAAGGGCCAGGGGATGCCCGGCTTCCTCGGCGGCTCCGACCTCGCGGTTCCGGCCGGCTCGAACGACAAGTCCCTCGCCGCCGACTGGATCCGGATCTTCACCAGCACGGCCGGCGAGAAGGGCCTGCAGGCGAAAGGGAACATCCCGAACGCCACCAACCTGCTCGGGAACAGCGTCAACGAGCGGGCTGCGAAGCGGAGCTGGTTCGTCCCGACCGCGAAGAACTGGGTCAACGTCGAGAACGGCAACGTCCTGCGCACGATGCTGGCCCGGATCCTCACCGGGAAGGCGACGATTGCCCAGGCGACCGCGTTCGCAGACAGCAACATCGAGCTAACCCTCAACCAGTAACGACCAGATGACCCGGGGACCCGCTTGACGAGCAGCGAGATCTCCGGCGGAAAGGCGCTAGCCGCCGAGGCAGCCCTCCGGCCTCGGCGGCGGCGCCCGTTCACGTTCGCCCGTTTCGTTCGCGGGATCGCGCCGTATCTGCTGATCCTGCCGGTCGTCGTCACGATCGCGGCGATCCTCGGCTATCCGCTCTACCACCTCGCGCGGCTCTCGTTCCAGAAATACGGCCTGTTCGAGCTGATCGCGCGTCACGGGACGGACGTCGGGTGGGCCAACTACAGCTCCGTCCTGCACGATCACCTCTTCTGGCAAGTCCTGGTGCGCACGATCGTCTTCACGGTCGCCAACGTCGCCCTCGCGATCGGGATCGGCACCCTGCTCGCGCTGCTCCTGACGAAGGTGAGCTCGATCGTGCGCGTGCTGCTCACGGCCGGGCTCGTGCTGGCGTGGGCGATGCCGCCCGTAGTGGCCGTGCAGGTCTGGATCTGGATCACGAACCCCGAGAACGGCGTGCTCAACTACGTGCTCACGCAGCTCCACGTGGGCGACTACTTCCAGCACGACTGGTTGGCGACGCCGTTCTCCCAGCTTTCGCTGACCACGTCCCTGATCGTCTGGGGTGCGATCCCGTTCATTGTCGTGACGGTCTACGCAGGGCTCGCGCAGGTCTCGCACGAGCTCGTCGAGGCGGCGGAGATCGACGGCGCCAGGCCGTGGCGCGTCTTCAAGGACGTCACCTTCCCGATCCTGAAGCCGATCTTCCTGATCCTGACGAGCCTCTCGATCATCTGGGACTTCGGCGTCTTCACCCAGCCCTACCTGCTGATCGAACAGCCGCGAATCAACGCGTCGAACGAGCTGATGGGCATCTACCTGTTCGAGGAGGGCTACCTCAAGACCGACTTCGGCCGCGGCGCCGCGATCTCGATCCTGATGCTGCTGATCGTCGCGGTGCTGTCGATCGTGTACGTCCGCAAGATGGTGCGGGCGGGGGACGAGGCCGCATGAGGGCGCGCCGGGGACGCACCCGCTTCGTCTGGGACGCGATCGGCCTGCTGCTCTTCGTCGTGATCGCTTTCCCGGTCTACTGGATGGTCGCGAGCGCGTTCAAGCCGGATGACGAGCTAAACGGGCTCACGCCGACCTGGTTCTCGCTGCACCCGACGCTCTCGCACTTCCGCGACGCGATGAACCGGCCCTTCTTCTGGGACGGCGTCAAGAACAGCGTGATCGTCGTCAGCGTGACGGTCGCGCTCTCCATGGTGCTGGCGTTCCTCGCCGCAGTCGCCTTGGCGAAGTTCCGCTTCACCGGCCGCAAGGCGTTCATCGTCCTGATCATCGGGATCCAGATGCTCCCGCAGGCCGGGTTGATCATCCCGTTGTACGTCGTGCTCGCGCGGTACCACCAGGTGAACGCCCTCTCGGGCGTGATCGTGACCTACATGACCTTCGTGCTGCCGTTCTCGGTCTGGGTCCTGCGCGGCTTCCTGCTCGGGATCCCGAAGGAGCTGGAGGAGGCGGCGATGGTCGACGGGTCGACCCGAATCGGCTCGTTCACCCGCATCCTGCTTCCGCTCGTCGCGCCGGGCCTGGTGGCGACGTCGATCTTCGCCTTCATCACGACCTGGAACGAGTACATCTTCGCCCGCATCCTGCTGAACGACCAGTCGAAGCAGACGGCGACCGTCTGGCTCTCCTACTTCACGGGCACGAGCCGGAACACGGACTGGGGCGGCCTGATGGCGGGCTCGACGCTGATCGCCGTGCCAGTGATCGTCTTCTTCCTGATCGTGCAGCGGAAGATCGCCTTCGGCCTCACGGCCGGCGCGGTTCGCGGATGAGCGAAGGCGGGCTCGAGCCCGCCGCGGCGGCCTGCCTCTTTCCCGGCTTCGAAGGACGATCGGCGCCCGACTGGTTGCGGCGGCTGCTCGCCCGCGGCCTCGGCGGCGTCGTCCTGTTCTCGCGGAATGTCCGGGATGCCGAGCAGCTCGCGGCGCTGACGGCGTCGCTGCGGGCCGAGCAGCCGGAGGTGCTGATCGCGATCGACGAGGAGGGCGGCGACGTGACGCGGCTCGAGGCGACGACCGGCAGCTCGTTCCCCGGCAACCTCGCCCTCGGCGCGATCGACGACGCCGCGCTCACACGACGGGTCGCGGCGGCGATCGGCGGCGAGCTGGCGGCAGTCGGGCTGAACATGAACCTCGCGCCGGTGGCGGATGTGCTCGTCGACCCGGCGACCGCGATCGTCGGCGTGCGTTCGTTCGGCTCCGACCCGCAGCTCGTCGCGCGCCACGTCGCCGCCTTTGTCGGCGGCCTGCAGAGCGTCGGCGTCGCAGCGTGTGCGAAGCATTTCCCCGGCCACGGCGAGACGACGGGCGACTCGCATCTCGAGTGCCCCGTCGCGGACACCGACCTCGAGACGCTGCGCGCCCGGGCGCTGCCGCCGTTCGAGGCGGCCGTTGCTGCGCATACGCGCCTGATCATGACCGCCCACGTCCGGTTTGCGGCTGTCGAGGACGTCCCGGCGACCCTCTCGCCGGCGCTGATCGGGCTTCTGCGCGCCGAGCTCGGGTTCGACGGCGTCGTGCTGACCGACGCGCTCGAGATGCAGGGTGCGGGCATCCCCGGCGGGATCGCGGCATCGGCCGTGACCGCGCTCGCTGCCGGCGCGGACGCGCTCTGTCTCGGGGCCGATGTCCCTCCGGCCCAGGTCGAGGCCGCACTCGACGCCGTGGTCGCCGGGGCCCGCGCCGGGCAGCTCGGCGAGGAGCGGCTGCGCGACGCGGCCGTTCGCGTAGCCGCGCTCGGCGCGTGGGCAGCGGCGCCGCAGCCGCGCACCGATCGAGCAGCGGGCGCCGAGGCGGCCCGGCGCGCGCTCCGGGTGGAGGGCGATCCAGTCGTCGGCGAGGCCGCCGTCGTCGTCGACCTGCGCCCGGAGCCGACGATCCCGGCAGGGCCCGCACCGTACGGCCTCGGTGGCGTGATGGGCGTGCAGAGCGTGCGCGTCGGCGAAGGCGAGTCGCTGCCTGCGCTCGACGCGACCCGCCTGCCGGTCTTCGTCGTCCGCGACGCGCATCTGTACGCCTGGCAACGCGCGCTCGTCCCGCGACAAGCCGTGGTGGTCGAGACGGGCGTGCCGGAGTGGCGGCCGGACGGCGTCCGCGGTTACATCGCGGCCTACGGCTCGGGCCGGGCGAGCCTCGAGGCCGTCGCGGAGGTCCTGCGGGGCCGCTGAGACGGGCCGCTACCGTTGCCGTGTGCGGCTGGTGCTCGACTGGGACGGCACGGTGACGGAGCGGGACACGCTCGACCTCGTGCTGTCGGAGTTCGGCGACGCCGAGATCTACGAGCGCGTCGAGCGAGAGCTCGAGGCCAACCGGATGACGTTGAACGACGTCATCGCCGCCGAGTTCGCCACCGTCACGGCTCCGCTCGACGAGGTCGTCGCGTACGTCGTCGAGCAGGCGCGCGTGCGGCCGGGCTTCGCCGAGCTCGCGCGGGCGCGGCGACCACTCGTCGTCTCGTCCGGCTTCCACGAGCTGATCGAGCCGGTGCTCGACCGCGAAGGCGTCCGCGACGCGGTTGAGCTGCGCGCGAACCGGGTCGAGGCGCGGTCCCACGGTTGGGTCGTCGACTTTCGCGTCGCCGACCGCTGCGCGGAGTGCGGCGAGGCCTGCAAACGCGGCGACCTGCCCGACGGAAAGGTCGTTTACGCCGGCGACAGTCACTCCGACTACTGCGCCTCGCTGGCCGCGGGGCGGGTGTTCGCAACGAACGGCCTCGCCCGCTTCCTCAGCGAGCGCGGCGTCGAGCACGAGCCGCTGACCGACTTCTACGCGCTCACGTCAGAGCTCTAGCTCGACACGCGGCCGCGCGCCGCCGTGCGTGAGCAGGAGCCGCTCGGGCCCGAGCTCGAGCGCGCGGCGCACCGACGCTTCCAGCTCCTCCGGCGACTCGTCCTCTTGCAGCCAGCTCGTCGGGCAGAGCTCGACCCTTCCCGGGTAGCCGAGCACCGAGTCGCCGAGCACGAGCGCCCGGTACGTCGGCAGCCAGAACGCCGCCTCCCGCATGTGGTGCATGGCGACCGCCTCGGCGCCGCCGGGGAGCGAATCCCCGTCGCCGAAGGTGTCGCTTACCGGGACGCGTTCGGCGACCGCGTCCCTCGACGGCTCGTGCGCCCGCACCGACGCGCCCTCGTAGCGGGCGGCGATCTCCCGCGACGAGCGCGCGTGCCAGAAGACCGTCAGCAGGATCGCCGGCGGTCCGTGCTGCTCGACGTCCCGATCGAGCGCGCTCCAGAACCGCTCCTCGTCGCCGCGCGGGACGAGTGGGTCGAACAGCACGAGCTCGCCGCTCTCGACGAGCGCGTAGCAGGAGACCTGCCGTTCCCAGCCCTGTCCATCCTGGAAGTCGCTCTCGCCCCACTCCGGGTGCGGCGCGCTCCACCACCAGAGGTGCGCCGCGATCTGCTCGACCTCCACGGGCGCGACGGTACCCGACGTACCGTTGCGCGGCGTGCCGCTGCTCCGCCTGCCCGAGCCGTTCGACTTCGACCTGACGACCGAGCGCTTCCGCGCGTTCGGGCACGACTTCGCGAACCTGTGGGCCGACGGCGCGCTGCACCGCGTCGTGGGGGCGCGGGAGGTGCGAATCGAGCCCGCTCGCGGAGGCGTGAGCGTGGAGCCGCTCGACGGCGAGACGCGGCCGATCGCGCGCAAGCTGCTCGGGGCCGAGTTCGATCTCGACGCCTTCTACGCGTGGGCGCGCCGCGAGCCGGTGCTGCGGCGGCTGACGAAGGCGCTCGCCGGCTTCCGACCGCCGCTCTCGCCGGACCCGTTCGAAACCCTCGTCACCTCGATCACGGCGCAGCAGGTCTCGCTCTTCGCGGCCTTTGCGATCCGGAACCGCCTGATCGAGCGCTTCGGCCGGCGCGTCGGCCGCGCGTACTCGTTCCCGACGGCCGAGAGGCTGCGGGGCGCGGGCCACGACGAGCTGCTCGCACTTGGCTTCTCCGGCCGCAAGACGGAGTACGTGCTCGGTCTTGCGCAGGAGCCGCTCGATCTGCACGAGCTCGCCTCGCTCCCGGACGACGAGGTCAAGACCCGGCTCGTCTCGCTCCGCGGGATCGGCGAGTGGACGGCAGAGTGGTTCCTCGCGCGCCACCTCGCGCGCCCGCGCGCGTGGCCCGTCGGCGACGTCGCCCTCGAGAAAGCCGTGCGCGCGTACTACTCCGAGGCCGGCGACCTCCGCTCGTTCGGCGCGCGTTTCGAGCCGTTCCAGAACCTGACCGCTCACTACCTCCTGACCGGAGCTAGGGTTGCCCCGCCGTGAACGTTCGCGAAGCAACAGCCGCCGACGAGCAGACGCTGCTCGAGCTCAGCGAGGCGCTCTTCGACGAGAACTGGACCCGGCCCTGGCCGCGGCCGCACGTCACTCGCGCGCTCTGGCAGGACAAGCTGGTGCTGATCGCCGAGCAGGAGGGAGAGCCGGTCGGATACGCGTTCGGCGAGCTCCGGCCGGGGGAGAACGTCCACGTGAACGTCGTCTACGTCGTCCCGGAGCGGCGGCGGCGGGGAGCGGCCAGCGCGCTGCTCGGTGAATTCGCTTCACGCGCGCGCGAGCAAGGGATCGAGCACATGTCGCTCGACGTCGCGACCGGGAACCACGACGGACGCGAAGCCTGGCGCCGGCTCGGCTTCACCGAATGGGCCCTGCGGCTGACGGTTCCGCTCGAGCGGCTCGAGCAGCCGCGCGAGAACGGTGACTCCTACGGCTCGCTGCACGTGCAGACGGACGATCCGGACGCCGTCGCGGCGGCGGTGGCGAAGTACCTGCCGCGGCTCGGCGGCTCCGGCGGGCGGGTGGAGCCGCCGCGGAACGGCTGGGTCGCCGTCTATGCGCAGCTGATCGACCGCGATCGCCGCGGCCGCGACCGCCTCGCGTCGGAGCTCTCCAATGCGACGGCCGCCGTCGTCTGCTCGCTCGCGGTCGAGGACGGCGCCGTCGTGCGCTACGTCCTGTTCGAGCGCGGCAGCGTCGTCGACGAGTACCAGTCGGTGCCCGAGCACTTCGGCGAGCTGCCCCCCGGCGACGTGGTTGCGCTCGGGGCGAACCCGACGGTCGTCTCGCGGCTGACCGGGGCCGACCCCGCCAGGCTGCGTGCGGTCGCGCGGACCGCCGCCTCCGCGAACGAGCTGCCGCCGGCGGACGAGCTCCTCCGGCAGGTCGCCGAGGTGATGGGCCTCGAGGGCGCGGGACGCGGGTAGGCTCGGGCCGTGCCCACGCTCTACACCGCCGAGCGCTGTCCCTACGCCGCGCGCGCCAGGATCACGCTCGCGGAGAAGGGCATCGCCTACGAGGCGGTCGAGATCGACCTGCAGGACCGCCCGATTTGGCTCTACGAGAAGAACCCGCTCGGCCGCGTCCCCGTCTACGAGGAGGACGAGGGGCTCGTGCTGCCGGAGTCCGAGGTGATCATGGAGTACCTCGAGGAGCGCTACCCGGAGCCTGCGCTCTGGCCGGCGGACCCGGCGGAGCGCGCGCTCGGGAGGCTCTGGGTGCAGCGCTTCGACGACCGCCTCGGCAACGCCTACTACGCGGCCCGGCGCGGCGACGGGCACGACGAGCTCGAGGCGCGACTCGGCGAGCTCGACCGCGCCCTCGAGGCGCAGCCGTGGCTGAGTGGCCGCGACTACGGCCTCGCGGACATCGCGTACCTGCCGTGGATCCTGCGCGCGACGAGGCGGCTCGGCGTCGAGCTCGAGCCGTTCCCGGCGCTCGAGGCCTGGCTGGCACGGGCCGTCGCGCGTCCGGCGCTCGAGCCGGAGCTAGAGGCGGCCGCCGCCCGGTGAAGGTCGTGCTGCTGCACGCCTATCCGCTCGACGAGCGGATGTGGGAGCCGCAGCTCGCGGCGCTCCGCGACTACGACCCCGCGACGCCGCGGCTGTACGGGCGCGGCGCGACGGTCGCTGCGATGGCGGCGGCGGTGCTCGAGGAGGTCGTCGGCGACGAGCTTGCGCTGGTGGGCGCCTCACTGGGCGGCTACGTCGCGCTGGAGATGGCCGCGCAGGATCCCTCGCGGGCGCGTGCCCTAGCGCTCGTCGGCGCCCGCGCGGACGCCGACACGCCGGAGCGGCGCGCGGGCCGCGCAGAGACCAAGAAGCTGATCGAGTCCGGCGGCGCCGAGGCGCTGTGGGAGAGCCAGCGCCCGAAGCTTCTGCTCGACAGCGCCTCGAAGGGCGCGGTCGAGCGCGCGCGCGTGTGCGCCCTCGACCGCTCGGCCGGCGAGCTCGTCGAGATGCTCGCCGCGATTCGGGATCGCGAGGACCGCTCCGACACGCTTGCCTCGTTCGACGGCCAGGTGCTGCTGGCGGTCGGCGAGGGCGACACGTTCCTGCCGCCGGACGAGGCGCAGCGGCAGGCCCAGACTGCGCGGCACGGCCGCTTCCGGGTCTTCGCCGGCGCGCGGCACCTGCCCAGCCTGGAGCAGGCCGACGAGTTCAACGCGGCGCTCGCCGGGTTTATCGCCGATGCCTGACCTGCCGCCGCTCGTCGACGCCGCCTGGCTGCGCGAGCACGTGGGCGAAGACGATCTCGTGCTCGGCGACGTGCGCGGCCCGAACGCGCACCAGCGAGGTCACCTGCCGCGGTCGATCCCGCTCGTGCTGGGCTCTCCGCCCCCGCTCGCGACGCGCGAGACGGTGCGCGAGTTCGCCGTCGAGGTGCAGCGGCGGCTCGGCCGCCACGGGATCACCGGCGAGGAGCGGCTCGTGCTGTACGACCGCGGCGACTGCGTCGGCGCGTCCGCGTCAGCGCAGGCGGCCCTCGCGGCCGGCCACCCCCGGGTCTCGGTGCTGGGGGGCGGCGTTGCCGCGTGGCCGGGCGAGCTCGAGCAAGGTGCGGTGGAGCTGCAGAAGACGAAGACGTCGCTCGAGCCGCGGCTCGAGGCGGTGCCGACCTGGGAGGAGCTGCGGGATCGGCTCGGCGAGGATCGGCTCACCCTGGTCGACGTCCGCAGCGAGGAGGAGTTCCGCGGCCGCGGCGGCTATCCGTGCGACCCGCGCCAGGGTCACATTCCCGGCGCACGGCACCTCGAGGTGGAGCGACTCTTCGCAGCACCCGGCCGGCCGCACGAGTCGGGGGCGATCCGCGAGCTGACCGGGCTGCCGGAGGGCGCGCAGATCGTGGCGTACTGTCACTCGGGCTCGCGCTCGGCGCTGGGCGCGCTCGCGCTGCGGGCCGCCGGGTACGACGCTCGCAACTACCCGGGCTCGTGGCACGAGTGGTCGCGCCACGACGACTTGCCGCTCGAGCGCTGAGCGGGGCCTCCCGCAGAAGGCCCCGCCCCTCCGCCGGTCTTACCTATGCCGGCGCTTCGGCTTCGTCGCCTTGACCTGGCTGCTCGTGACCGCGGCGATGTCCTCGCCGTGGCACGGTACGGGCAGGCCCGAAGGCGATCCACCTATGCACTCGGTGCCGTAGTTCTCGAAGCGCATCTCGAAGAACGTCGCGAATTTCACCGACGGCCGCGCGAGCGAGTACTTGCCGGTGCGCGGCAGCTTGCCGCTGCGGGCGGTCCGCTTGCCGGTGCCCAACGAGACCGCGTCGGGCGCGGGCTTCGACTTCTTGCCCGAGTAGAGGTTCAGCCGGACGCCGTCCGGTCTGAGCCCCGCGACCTTGAGCTGACCGACGAGCTTGAAGCCCCTCTTCGCGGCCACCTTCTTGAGCGTCAGGCTGGAGGGCAGCCCGACGTACGTCCGCCATTCCACCGTCCCGACGGAGTTCGGCGTGGCGGTGCCCGGCGTGTACGGCGTATAGACGCCCGACCACTCGTAGCCGTTCGCCGTCCCGGCGTTCGTGAAGACGCCCTTGACGGTGAAGTCGGCCAGGATGAGCTGCGCGCCGAACTTCGCGCCACCCGAGGCCTCGGGGATGTCAGGCGAGGGCAAGCAGACCTGCTGCGTGACGAGCGGCCCCTTCCGGTCGACGAACACCGGAATCGCGACGGTCTGTCCCTGCAGGCTCGTGTTGAGGACCCAGGTCGTCACGTGCGTCGCCGTGCCGGTGCATTTCGTCGCAGCGGCCTGGATCGTCGGGTCGGCCGGGTTCGCGACGAGGACGTCGCCGGCGAGCGGGAGCCGAGCATCGCCGAGCGCCTTCGCCTTCACGATCGCGACGACGGAGCCGATCTTCGTGCCGGGTGCTGCGGTCAGGTTCGCGCTGTAGCCGTTCGGCGAGAAGATCGTCAGCTTCGCCGTCGGATCGGCGTCGGCGCTGATCGCGATGAAGACGTCGACGCTCGTCCGCGCGCCGAGCCTGTAGCTCGTCTGCTCGATCGTCAACGACGGGTCGTATTTGGCAAGTGCCGGCGCCGCGAAGGCGAGACCGGCGAAGCCGGCACACACCAGCAGTGCCAGGCGGAATGACTTCTTCATGTAGCCCCTTCTTTCTCAGGTCCCCTGCGGGTGACCGATCCTGTGCTGAGACGACGGTGTCACCGCAATAGTTAACACCCAAATCCGCGCCGGAACTAGCGCGCGTCGACGAGGGGGCCGAACAGCACCCAGAGGTTCTTTCGGTAGCGCACCAGCTTCGCCTTGGTGATCGGGAAGTAGTTCGACGGGCTCGTCTCGACCGCGACACCGGGCAGCAGGAACGGGTTGTTCCGCTCGTTCATGTGCGACATCGCGCGCCGCAGGCTCGCGCGCGTCGGGTTGCGGCCCGCGTGTCGGAGCGCGTCGACCATCGAGAACGCGACGGTCATGCCGTACCAGTTGTAGACGTCGCCCGTCTTTCCGCCCGGGAAGTAGCGCTTCATGATCTTCCGGTAGAGCGCGACAGCCTTGTTCTTGCGCCAGGCCGGCGACGTCGGGTCCTTGACGAAGGCGACGCTGAGGGCGTTGTTCGTGGCGCGGCCGTTGGTGGCGGCGCGCGCGATGCCCATCACGTGCGGCTCGATCGAGACGGCGCTGACGAAGATCTGCGGCCGCCAGTTCAGCTTGTCGGCATAGACGAAGGACTGGATCGCCTGCAGCGGGAGGGCGAAGAGCATGAACGTGTCCGCCTTCGAGCGCCGCAGCTTCGCGATCTGCGAGTTCACGTCGTTGTCGGTCACCTCGTACGTCGCCTTCGCGACGATCTGCGGCGCCCGCTTCCCGAGCCCTCGCTCGAGTCCGTGCAGGAGGTCGCGACCGTAGTCGCTGTTCTCGTAGAGGACGGCGATGTGCGCCTTCGGGCGGTGCCTGACGACGTAGCGGCCGTAGATCGCTCCCTCGCCGACGAAGCTCGGCAGGTAGCCGATCGACCACGGGTACTTCTTGGCGGCCCGACCGATCGTGCTGGCGCCGGTGCCGCCGAAGACCTGCGGCACCTTGATCGCGTTCAGGTAGCCGCGGATGGCGACGTTGTGCTCGGTGCCGACGGTGTTGAAGATCGCGAAGACCTTGTCCTGCTGGACGAGCTCGCGTGTCTGCTCGATCGTGCGCGAGGGGTCGTAGCCGTCGTCGCGGTAGAGGTACCTGATCTTGCGGCCGAAGACGCCGCCGTGCGCGTTCACGTACTTGAAGTAGGCGTTCGCGCCGGGGCCGACGGTGCCGAAAGCCGAGGCCGGGCCGCTCAGCGGGACGGTGCCGCCGAGCAGGATCTCCTTCGAGGTCACGCCGGGCGGGCCGCCGGAGACACCGCCGGCCGGAAGCGCCAGCGCGACCGCCCCTACGCCAACCAGCGCGAGCCGCCTCACCGCGAGACCGGCTTCCGCAGAATCGGCAGCGTCAGGCGCGCCGCGCCGAGCGCGATGCGCGATGAGCGAGGCATCGGCAGGTTCAGGTAGAGAAGGTTGGCGGGGTTCTGCGCGACCGAGCTCGAGGCGAGCGTCAGCCGTAGCTGCGCACCCTGCGGGATCAGGGTGGCGGTGTCGATCAGGCGGATCGTCAGGCGCCGCTTCCCCGACAGCCCCGTGGTGTTGACGCCGCCCTCGCTGACGACCACCTCGGAGCCCTTGCGCGGCTGCGCCGTCAGCACGGCGACGACGCGCGACCAGCCGCCGGAGAGGCGCGCGCGCAGCTGCACCGAGCCGGAGCCGAACGTCTCGGCGCGACCCGTGAAGCGGCCGCTCGTCCGCACGGCCCGGCCCGCGCCGGCGAGGTGATCGCTGCCGGGGAACGGGATCGTCAGGCGCCGGATCGCCGGCAGCTGCGCGTAGGTCCGCGGTTTGCCGCGCCACGGGCTCGGCGCGAGCGAGATCTGCGCGATGGCCGGTGAGGCGCCGACCAGATAGCGCGCGAACCACTTCAGCCCGAGCGACGTCAGCTGCTCGATGTCGGGGCCGGGAAACGTCGAGGGCGAATGCCCGAAGTCTCCGACGTAGAGCCGCTTCGGCCCCTTCAGCAACGAATAGCCCGTCTTCGCCTGGGCGATGTCGAAGGCGAAGTCGCGCCGCCCCTGGAAGAGAAAGGTCGGCGTCCGCACCGTCGCGAGCAGCTTGCGGCTGGAGCGCGCGTCCGCCCACGTGCGCAGGACACCGAGATTGCGGCTCGCCAGCGCGTCGTCGCGGATCGCGAGCACCGACGGGTCGAGCCGTGCGAGCGGCACCGAGCTGAGGAACTGGAAGATCGCGCCCGACTTGGCGAGGTTCTGGGGCGCGAGCGCGCTGTAGAGGTCGGTCCAACTCTGAACCGTCTCGACGGCCGCCCACGGGACGCCGTCGACGAGCGAGCGCAGCACCGCTCCGCCGCCGAGGGAGATGCCCCAGGCCCCGATCTTGACGTCGTCGATCTCGGGCCGCGCCGCGAGCTGCTGAAAGATCGTGCGGGTGTCGGCGATCTCGCGCGGCCCGTCGATCGAGACGAGACCGCCGGAGGCTCCGTGGCCGCGCGCGTCGAACGCGAGCACCGCGAAGGAGCCCGAGAAGCGCTGCGCGACCGCCGCGAGGTCCTGCCGCTTCCCGCCGATCGCGTGGAAGAGGACGATCGCGGGATAGCCGCTCGGCGGCGGCGCGGTGCTCGGCTCGTAGAGCGTCGCGGAGAGGCCGACGCCGTCGTCCATGTGCAGCGTCAGCTCCTGCGTAGCGGCCGAGGCGCGGCCGGACGCGGAGACCGCTACGAGCAGCACCAGCGCGAGAAGGAAGACCCGCCGATTCAAGGACGACAGGGTAGAGGCCGCCGTAGCTTTCTACAATCGCCCGGTGGATCCCCGGCCGGTGGGCGTTTTCGACTCGGGCGTGGGCGGGCTGACCGTCCTGCACGAGTGCCTCGTGACGATGCCGCACGAGGACTTCCTCTACCTCGGCGACCACGCGCGGCTCCCGTACGGGCCGCGGCCGCTGGACGAGATCCGGCGCTTCGCGCGCGAGATCGGCGGCTACCTCGCCGCCCAGGATGTGAAGCTCGTGCTCGTCGCGTGCAACGCGGCGACCTCGGCGGCGCTGCCGCAGCTCCAGGAGGAGCTCGAGGTCCCGGTCGTCGGCGTGATCACGCCCGAGGCACACGCGGCCGTGCAGGCGACCCGCAACCGCCGGATCGGGCTGCTCGCGACGCAGGCGACGGTCGAGGCCGGCCGCTACGCCGAGCTCGTCCGTGCCCTGGACGCGGGTGCCGAGCTCGTGCCGGTCGCCTGCCCGCGGCTCGTGCCGCTGATCGAGAGCGACGATCCGTTCTCGGCGGAAACCACCGAGGCGGTCCGCGAGTACGCAGCTCCGCTGAAAGACCTCGGCACCGACACCGTCATCCTCGGCTGCACGCACTACCCGCTGATCCGCCCGATCTTCCAGCGCGTCTTCGGACGTGGCGTCACGCTCGTCTTCTCCGCGGAGGAGACCGCGCGCGAGGTCGCGGAGACGCTCGCCCGCAAGAGGATCGAGAACGAGGAGTCGCGAGAGGGCTCCTATCGCTTCCTCACGACCGGCGACCCCGGCGCCTTCCGCGCCCTCGGCGAGCGGTTCCTCCAGCTGCCGCTCGGGGCGGTCGAGCACGTCGCCGTCGCCGACCTGGTGGTTGCATGACGCGCGCGGAGAACCGGCGGCACGACCAGCTGCGGCCGGTCGAGATCCTGGTCGACTACCTCGAGCAGCCGCTCGGCTCGGCGCTCTACTCGCAGGGGAAGACCCGTGTGCTCTGCACCGCCTCGCTCGACGACGGCGTGCCGCGTTGGCTGCGCGATTCCGGCCGCGGCTGGCTGACGGCGGAGTACTCGCTGCTGCCCGCCTCGACGGGCGAGCGGACGCAGCGCGAGGCGAGCGCCGGCAGGCAGAAGGGGCGAACGGTCGAGATCCAGCGGCTGATCGGGCGCGCCCTGCGCGCGGTTCTCGACTTCGAGGCGCTCGGCGAGCGGACGTTGTGGATCGACTGCGACGTCCTCCAGGCCGACGGGGGGACGCGCTGCGCCGCGATCTCCGGCGCGTACGTCGCGGCCGCCCGCGCGCTCGGCAAGGCCGGCCTGTCGCGGGCGCTGCCCGAGTCGGTCGCGGCGGTGTCGCTCGGGATCGTCGACGGCGAGCTGCTGCTCGACCTCGACTACGTCGAGGACTCGGGCGCTGAGGTCGACCTGAACGTCGTCATCACCGGGGCAGAGCGACTGGTCGAGGTGCAGGCGACAGCCGAGCGGGCGCCGTTCGACCGCGAGGCGCTCGACGAGCTGCTCGACCTCGGCGCGGCCGGGATCGCGAAGATCTGCTCCGCGCAGGAGACCGCGCTCGATGCTGTTGTTTGAGATCCCGTCGCTCAGCTCCGGCGAAGCGTTCCTGCGCGTTGCGGTCGCGGCTGCGCTCGGCGGCGCGGTCGGCCTCGAGCGCGAGCTGCGCGACCGCGAGGCGGGCTTCCGCACGCACATGCTCGTCTCGATCGGCTCCGCGCTCTTCACGCTCGTGTCGGCGTACGGGTTCCGCGATTTCCTGACGAACGGAGGCAGCGTCGTCCGCGCCGACCCGACGCGGATCGCGGCGCAGATCGTGACCGGGATCGGCTTCCTCGGCGCAGGGGCGATCATCCGGCAGGGGCTGTCGGTGCGCGGGCTGACGACCGCGGCGACGCTCTGGGTCGTGGCGGCGATCGGCCTCGCCTCCGGCGCGGGCTACTACTCCGCCGCGGTCATCACGACGCTCGTCGTGCTCGTCTCGCTCTGGCCGCTGCGCATCGCGGCGCACCTCGCCACGTCGCGCCTGCGGTCGCGGACGAACCGCTTGCTCGCGCAGCTCCCGGTCGGAGCGAGCCCGGGCGAGCTCGTTAGCGAGGTCGAGCGGGCGGGTGGTCGACTGGACGCGCTCGAGATCAGCCACGAGGCGGATCGGCGCACCATCCTCATGGACGTGACGCTGCCGCCGCGCGCGGACGCTCCGTCGATGATCGCGCGGCTCGCCGAGGTCGAGGGCGTGCTGGAGATCCGCTGGACCGACTGAACGTCCGCCTCTGCTCGCAGAACGCGAACAAGCTTCGCGAGCTCTCGGCGCTGCTCCCCGACTGGGAGCTCGAGCTGCTCGACGCTCAGGATTATCCGCAGGAGGGCAGCGACAGCTATTACGAGAACGCCCGCGCCAAGGCCGCGTACGGTCGGTCGGTGGGTCCGCGCGAGGCGTGGATGCTCGGCGAGGACTCTGGGCTCGAGGTCGCGGCGCTCGGCGGCGCCCCCGGTGTGCGCTCGGCGCGCTACGGCGCCGAGGGCGGCGAGGCGATCGAGCGGTTGCTGGCCGAGTTGCGCGGTACCCAGGACCGGCGGGCGCGCTACGTCTGCGAGCTCGTCCTGCTCGCTCCCGCCGGGGAGGAGGCTCACGGGAGCGGCGTCCTCAAGGGCCGCATCGCCGAGCGGGCGCGCGGCACCGAGGGCTTCGGCTACGACCCCGTCTTCCTGCCTGCCGGGGAGGACGAGACCGTGGCCGAGCTCGGCGACGCGTGGAAGGCGGAGAACTCGCACCGAGCCCGGGCCGCGGCCGATCTCCGGGAGCAGGTGCGCTAGGCAAGCCCACCCGCTTCCCGCTCCTCGGCGCTCCTGCGACCCGCCGCGTGGCGCCAGTTCACCTCTGCGCCGAAGACGATCACGTTCGCCATCACGTAGAGCCACACGAGCAGCAGCGCCGGGCCGCCGAACGCCTTCAGCGCGACGACGTTGTTCGAGAAGCGCACGTAGACCGGCAGCACCTGGAAGCTCGCCTCGAGCACGAGCGCCGCGACGATCGCTCCCGGCAGCACGTCAGCGAACGAGTGCTCGACGTTCGTCAGCAGGTAGTAGACCGCGACGAGGAAGACGAACACCGAGACGAGAGAGACTGCGACCGAGAGCCCGTAGGCGACGTACGAGTTGCTCGCGACGCCGCCGGCGTAGCGCTTCAGCAGGTCGAAGCCGAACGATCCGATCAGCAGGCCGAAGAAGAGCGTCACGAGCGAGAGCAGCATCAGCGCGACGGCGAGCAGCTTCCCGCGCAGGAACGACCGGTTCGGCTGCCCGTAGACGATGTTGAACGCGGACTCGAGGACGCTGAAGAGCGAGAGCGACGTCCACAGGAGCGCGGCGGCGCCGACGATCCCGAGCGCGGTCGCATGCTTCTGGATTTCGCGCACCGTGTGCACGATGCTCGAGATCGGGCTGCCGGGGAACGCGCGCTTCAGCTCGGTGACGAGGTAGCTGGACTCGTCTGGGCGGCCCGCGAGCGCCAGCAGCGAGATCGTCAGGAAGAGGAGCGGCACGAACGAGAGCAGCGCGAAGTACGCGATCATCGCCGCCAGGTGCGGACCGCGGTCGGCGAAGAACTTTCCGAGCGGCTGCGGCAGGGCCGGCATCAGGCCGGAGTATGGGCGTGTTAGCTTCCAGCCATGGCGCAGACCGCCGAGGCGCTGGCCCACCTGACGGAGATCTCGACGCAGATCGAGGCCGCGGTCGTACTCGACCGAGAGGGCACGGTGCTCGGCTCGACGGTTGACGACGATCGGGCCGGTCGGCTCGCCGAGGCGGCGCTCGCGCTCTACCGCGCGGCGGACGAGCAGGCGGAGCAGGAGCTCGTCCAGCTCGACGTCGTGCTGGGGGACGGAACGGTGTTCGTCGTTCGCGACGACGAGCGGTTGATCGCCGCGGCGACTGACTCGGAGCCGACGGTCGGCCTGGTCTTCTACGACCTCAAGACCTGTCTGCGCGCCTTGCGGGAGCGGCCGGCGAAGCGGACGCCGGCGAAGAAGAGCACGCCGCGGAAGAAGAAGGATGCGGGCACGTAGGGCGCTCGCGGTCGCGGCGGGCGCCGCCGCCGCCGCCGCGGGAGCGGTCTTGCTGCGGCGCCGGGCCGGCCGCCGCCGCGACCGCGCCGAGCTCTACTTCGACGACGGGTCGCTCGTGACGGTGGTCCAGGGCGAGCCGGGCTCGCAGCGCCTGCTGCTTCACGCGCGCGAGCTGCTCGCGGCGGCCCGCGGCTAGTGGAGCGCGCAGCGCTCGGCCGGGCGGTGCGCGAGCGTGCCTACCTCGAGGGCGACTTCGTCCTCCGCTCCGGGCGGCGCTCCCGCTACTACCTCGACAAGTACCTCTTCGAGACGACGCCCGAGGTGCTCGGCCCGCTCGGCGAGCTGATCGCCGCAACGGTTCGCGAGCACGAGCCGGAGGCCGTGCGTCTGGCCGGGCCGGAGCTCGGCGCCGTCGCCCTCGCCGCGGCGGCGTCGCTTGCGTCCGGGCTGCCCTTCCTGATCGTCCGCAAGGAGCCGAAGGATTACGGCACCGCGAACCGGCTCGAAGGCGCCTTCGAGCCCGGCGAGCGCGTGTGCCTCGTCGAGGACGTGGTGACCTCCGCCGGCGCCGCGATCGAGGCGGTCGAGGCGCTGCGAAAGGCCGGCCTCGAGCTCGGAACTGCGGTCGCGGTCGTCGATCGCGAGGAGGGCGGGGCGGACGCGCTCGCGCGGATCGGGGTGCGCCTGCGCCCCCTGTTCCGGGCGTCCGAGTTGCTCGCGCCGCCGAAAAGTGCAGCAAACCGCATGGTTGAGCCGAAACGCTAACCCTGCTAGGGTCTTGCGCCGTGAAAGCACTAAGGCAACCGGGACGAGAGGAGCGACTGTGACGAAGCAAGAGTTCGTCGACAAGGTGGCCCAGAAGGGCAACCTGTCGAGGCGCGACGCAGGTGACGCAGTGGACGCGGTGCTCGAGTCGATCACCGAGGTCCTGCGCGGCGGCGGCGAGGTCAACTTCACCGGCTTCGGCAAGTTCTCGACGCAGCACCGCAAAGAGCGGCAGGGCGTCAACCCGCGCAACCCCAGCGAGAAGGTCACGATCCCGGCGGCAACGGTGCCGAAGTTCTCCGCTGGCAGCTCGCTGAAGACCGCAGTCAAGACGGGCGGCAGTAGCGGCAACAGCGGCATGGGTGGTGGCGGCGGCTTCTAGCCCCCGTGCGCCGAAGGTTTTGAGTGAGGGCCGCGACAGCGGCCCTCACTCGTTCCCCGGCCGAGAGGAGCGCTAGCCTCCGTAGCGAGTGGGCGCCGAGCCTGCAATCGCGACTGCGCTCTTCCCCGACCGTCTCGCCGAGGCGGTCGAGCGTAAGCGCTCGCAGTTGCTGGTCGGACTCGATCCTCGCCCGGACCTGCTGCCGGTCGAGGTCGCCGGCGACGCACACCTCTCGCGCGAGGCCGCGGCGGAGGCCTGCGGGCGCTTCTGCTGCGGGATCGTCGACGCCGTCGCCCCGCACGTCGTCGGCGTGAAGGCCCAGCTCGCTTTCTTCGAGGCGCTCGGGCCCGACGGCTTGCGGACGCTCGAGGACGTCTGCGCCTACGCCCGCTCGGCGGGGCTGCTGGTGCTCGCCGATGCGAAGCGCGGCGACATCGGCTCGACCTCGCGGGCCTACGCCGCGGCTTATCTCGAGCCGCGCGTCGGGAGGCAGCCGCTCGCGGACGCAATGACGGTCAACCCGTATCTCGGCCGCGACTCCCTCGAGCCATTCCTCGGCGCGTGTAGGCGCCACGGCGGCGGCATCTTCTGCGTCGTCAAGACGTCCAACGACGGTGGGGCCGACGTGCAGGACCTCGTGCTCTCCGACGGCCGACGCGTCTGGCACCACGTCGCGCGCCTCGTGCACGAGCTCGGCGAGGAGCTCGTCGGCGAGCGGGGTCTCTCGAGCGTCGGCGCCGTCATCGGCGCGACCCACCCCCGGGCCGTCGGCGAGGCGCGGCGCCTGCTGCC
>Ga0126311_10000124_pt1 | contig 38590 bp, 42 predicted proteins | sample Plot61_FD_92539 | JGI IMG/M metagenome (GOLD analysis project Ga0126311, IMG submission 92539) | Serpentine soil microbial communities from UC McLaughlin Reserve, CA, USA - Plot61 | ecosystem: Environmental > Terrestrial > Soil > Grasslands | place: USA: UC McLaughlin Reserve, Lake County... | reverse complement strand
TGACCAGCGCGGCGGCGGCCACGCTGCTGGGGGCGATCACGGTGCTCGCCTCCCGCTCGCACGACGACCCGCTGCTGGTCCCGTTCGCCGCCGGCTGGTGGATCTTGGCGGCGATCGGCGGAACGATCATCGGCCGACGCGCAGAGACCTCGCCGCCGATCGCACGGCTGCTGGCCGGCGCCAGATCGACGAAAGCGCTGCCCGAGGTCCATCCGCGCCGCATCCTGCTGAACCGGCTGTGGCCGCTGCTGCTGTGCACGGTGCTCGCCGGAGGCCTCGCGCTCGTGTTCCCGCAGGTCGCCGCGATCGCGACCGGCTTCGCGATCATCTGGGCGCTGTCCTGGCGTCGCCAGGACGCGGCCGTGACTGCGATCGAGGAGCGCGACGGCGTGCGCTACTACGTCGAGCGCACCTCTCCGCTGAAGCCGATCCAGCTGCTGCGCACGCCCGGCTTCAAGGCGAGCACGTGGCAGTTCGAAGAGGCGGAGGCGGCTTCGGCGCCGGCGCCGCGCGGACGCGTGTGAGCCGTCACCTCCACGCAGCATGGGAGCGCCACCGCCGGTGAGCGGCCCGGTCGACGTGCTCGTCGTCGCGCTGCCGACGACGGCCGGCTGGCGCGGAGCGGTGCCCGCGCTCACAGGCGCAATCGAGCGAGCGGGCGCGAGCGTTGCGGTCGCGGCGGCGGCGCGGGTGCGCGAGGTGCGCACGTTCATGGCGACGGATCTGGTGCAGGCGCACGCGGCGCGCACCGCCGCGCGAGCCGGGATCGCCGAGCACCGCCCGCGTGCGCTGATCTACGCCTCCGCGACGGCCGCGCTGCTCGGTCCTCGTCCCGGCGCCATCTGGTTCGACTCGCCGGCGGCGCAGAACCGGCCCGGACGGCACGGCCTGTGGCAGCGGCCGGCCGAGCGCCGCCGCGTCGCGCAGGCGCCGCTGCTGCTGCCGATGAGCGAGGGCGGGCTGGCCGCACTTGACCCCCGGCCTGTCACGCCGGCGGTCGTGCTGCCGGTGCCGGTCGAGCCCTCGACGCCGACCGCCGACCGCGACGTCGCCGCCCTCGCCTACGCCGCTGACGCGAAGAAGAAGGGACTCGCGCGCATCCTCGCCGCGTGGGCACAAGCGCGCCGGCCCGACGAGACGCTGCTCGTCGCCGGGCAGCCGGCCGGCCCGCTCGGCGAGGGCGCCGAAGGAACCGGACTGCTCGCGCCGCAGGACTATCGCGCGCTGCTGCGCCGAGCACGCATCTTCGTCGCCGCCCCGCTCCACGAGGACTACGGGATCGCACAGCTGGAGGCGCTCGCCGACGGCTGCCGGCTCGTCAGCGCGCCTGGGTCGGGGCCGTACCCCGCGCTCGCGCTCGCACGCGCACTCGACGCACGCTGCGTGAGCGAGGACCTCGCCGGCGCGATTCGCGTGGCGCTCGACGCCCCGCTCGACGACTACGCAGAGCGCGCCGCGCAGCTGCTCGCGCCCTACCGCTGCGCCGCGTTCGACGCGACGGTCGCCGAACACGTGCTGCCGGCACTGCTCTGAATGCCGAGGGTGCCGGCGCCGTCACAGCGGCGCCGGCTCGACAGCGCACCCCGGCCGGGCACGCCACATCCCCTCAGGTCAGGCGGTCGCAGTTCCGCCCGGCGTCATTGGCGAGCCAGTCGTCGCCCCGCCTTCGACCGCGCCGCGCTTGAGCGCGGAGGCCGCGGCGATCGCGCCGAAGCCATAGAACAGGAAGTCGATCCCCACGAGCAGGCCGATCGCCCAGTCGGAGGACTCCGGCAGCTCTGCGCCGATCAGGATCCCGAGCAGCAGCGTGATGACGCCGTTGGCGCCCATCCAGCCGGCGCCTGGCGTGCCGCGCTCGGCGATCGCCACAGCGATCCGCATCACGCCGGTAACCGCGAACCACAGCACGAGCAGCACCGTCAGCGTGTACGTGCCTCTCAGCGGAGCGAGCAGCAGCGACAGACCGGCCGCGCCGGCGACGAACGCGAGCAGCAGGCGCATCAGCATGCGCCAGATGTCACGCACCGCGAACGCGTCGATCAACAGGAACACCGCGGCGAGCAACAGCATCCAGCCGATGAAGATCGCGACCGTCACGGATGCCACCGCCGGAACGATGATCGCGATCGTCCCTGCGATTACGGCAAGCCAGCCCGAGATCAGGAGCCACTTGCGGCCCTGTCGCAGACTCTCATTGAGCGCCTCTTGCATCAGACACCTCTCCGGTCGATGCGACGCGCCGATGCGCCGCAAGGTTGATGCACAGCTATCTACCTTGTGCCCTTTTGCGCAAGCGCGAGAACTCCTGCCACGGACGCGTGTTTGCCACGTGTTCGGGAGTCAGCCAAGCACGCCGTGCGGTGGCGATTCCGTACGGTCGCGTGGTCTCCAGCGTGGCGACGCGATGGGAGTCCGTCGTGACGATGATCCACACGCCGGCGTCCGCCGCAGCGCGCGCGTGCACGTCGTTGAGATCACGCCGATTTGCACTGCCGTTGATCTCCAGCATCGTGCCGGTACGCGCACACGCCTCGATCACGCGGTCGACGTCGACCGCATACGGCGGGCGCGCTTCGATCTTGCGCCCGGTCAGGTGGCCGATCGCATCGATCGACGGATGTTCGACCGCGGCGACGATGCGGTCTGTCATTGCGCGCTCGTCCATCCCAAACGAGGTGTGGACGCTCGCGATCGCCCAGTCGAGCTTCGCGAGCAGCTCGTCGGAGTAGTCGAGCGACCCGTTCGGGAGGATGTTGACCTCGCTGCCAGCAAGCAGCTGAATCCCGTCGATCGCCAGGTTGGCGGCGTGGATCCGCTCGATCTGCTCCTCCAGGCGCTCAGGCGAGACGTCGTCGCCGAAGCCGTGAGACGCCGAGTGATCGGTGATCGCGAGGTACTCGTAGCCGAGCTCGAGCGCGGCGTACGCCATGTCCTCGATCTCGTTCTTGCCGTCGGACGCGGTCGTGTGGCAGTGCAGCTCGCCCTTCAGATCCTCCACCGTGATGAGTCTCCGAAGGCCAGCGCCGCCGTCGAGCGCGGCGGCCGCCAGCTCGCCGCGCCCCTCGCGCAGCTCCGGCTCGACATACGCGTAGCCGAGCGCCGCGTACACCTCCTCCTCGGTCGCGCAGCGCAGCGTCTGACCGGTCGCGTCGTCGAGGATCCCGTACTCGGACACGTGCAGCCCTCTGCGCACCGCCGCCTCGCGCAGGGCGACGTTGTGCTGCTTGTTGCCGGTGAAGTGCTGCAGCAGGTTGCCGAACTGGTCGGGCGCGACGACCTTCAGGTCAAGGCTCATGCCGCTGTGCGTGCGGGCGCGCGCGCCGGCCTCGCCGCTGTTGGTGACGACCTCGATCAGCTCGAGCGCCTTGAACGCGTCGATCAGCGGCTCGGGGTCCTCCGCCGCCGCGACGATGTCGAGGTCCTTGACGGAGTCGGCCCAGCGCCGCGCCGAGCCGGCCAGCTCGACGCGCACCGCGGCCGGGTGCGCGCGCAGCGCCTCGACGACCTGGTCGCCGATCTCGCGCGCACGGTCGAGCACGACGCGCTGACCGGTTCCCGCTGGGATCCCGCCGTCCTCCGAGACGGCGCGCTCGACGGCCTCCAAGATCTTTTCCTCCGCTCTGGCGCCGAAGCCCTTGAGGTCGCGGATGCGCTGCTGGCGAGCGGCCGTCGCGAGCGCTTCGAGCGAGTCGATCCCCATCTCCTCATAGAGGCGCCGTGCGCGCTTCGGACCCAGGCCGGGCAAGCGCGTCATCTCGACCAGGCCCGCGGGGAACTTCTCGCGCAGCGCAACCGCCTGCGGGATGTCGCCCTGCTCCAGCAGCGCGACGAGCTTCGTCTCCAGCGTCGCCCCGATCCCCGACAGTTCCGTCACGCGACCGGCACGCGTGAGCGCAGCGACCGAGGTCGACGCGTCGCGCACCGCCTTCGCCGCGTTGCGGTAGGCGACGATGCGGTGCACGATCGCGCCGTCGAGTTCGTACAGGTCGCCGAGCTCGTCGAATCTCGCCGCGATCTCGCTGTTCGTCAGGTCGGCCATCTCCGACTGCAAGCGTAGGACGGGGAGCGGCGCGGCGACGTCCACCCGCGTCCAGCATGCGCCTGTCGCCGCGCACCCGGTCTGTCATGGTGAACGCGATGCAGGTCAACGATCTCGCGCTGGTCCGCGGCTTCAGCCCGACCCGCACCACGCTCACGCGCTGGAACGGCACCCCCGGACCGGTGCTGCGCGCCTGGACGCTCGGCAGCCTCGCGATCTCCGCGCTGCTGCTGCTCGCGGTCTATCTCGTCGCACTCGCCGCGCCGGCCGACGCGACCCCGATCGCAGTGGTCGGCGTCACCGCGCCGCCGAGCCTGGAGGACGTCGGCCGCGTCCTCCAGCGCAACTCGCTCGTGCTCGCGCTGCACGCGTTCGCCTGCGTCGCCGGCTACATCGCCGGCAGCTCACTGCCGCGCGAGGCGGAGCGCCGCAGCGGCGTGTGGCGGCTGATCCACGACGCTGCCGGACCGCTCGCGATCGCGTTCGTGACCGCGGCGACGCTGTTCTCGCTGGCGACGCAGGCGTTCGTGATCGGCAGCACCGCCGCGACGGTGTCGGGCGAACTCGGAATCCCTCCCGGGCGGCTGCTCCTCGCGCTGCTGCCGCACGCACTGCTGGAGCTGTGGGCGCTGTTCCTGCCACTCGCGGCGTGGCTGATCGCCAGCCGCCGCAGACAGTGGGACGAGTTGCTCGCCGCGACCGTCGTCACCGTCGCGATCGCCGTCCCTGCGCTCGTGCTCGCGGGGCTGATCGAGGTCTACGTCTCGCCGCACCTGCTGGCAGCGCTGCTGCGTTGAGGGTCGCTCGCGCACCACATAGCTGCTGTTGCGCACAGAGATCGCGCCGGTATCCTCCTTGGAGATCAGTGCGAGTCCTATGACTCACCTCCTGAGAGCCCGGCGCCGCTACGTCGGGCTCTCCTCGTTAAGGACCGGCGTCGCCGCCACGACACCGGCCCCTGCCGCTACCGGTTCTCCCTGAGGATGATCAGCAACAGCAGTACGACCAGGGCTGTCTCTATGAGACTCACCTCCTTTCTCAGGGCTTGCGCCCCGGCCGGAGTTGGAGCTCCGACAGTTCTGGAGATGGGCGGACCTGGTCATTCCGACCAGATAAGCGACGATGAGCCGTCCGGTCTACAGCAGGAAGTGGTGGATCTGCGCAGGTCCTGCGGAGGATGCGCACGCCGCGCGTGTACCCGCGCAACCGGTCGCTATACTTTGTGAAGTAAAGACGACGAATCCGTCCAAGGAGCCCTCATGGCAGGCACCATCAGCGAGGTCAGCGACACCAACTTCCAGGCCGAGGTCATCGAGTCCGAGACGCCCGTGCTCGTCGACTTCTGGGCGCCGTGGTGCGGGCCGTGTCGGATGGTCGCCCCCGTGCTCGAGGAGATCGCCGGCGAGAAGGGCGACGCGCTGAAGATCGTCAAGCTCAACGTCGACGAGAACCAGCAGACCGCGATGACCTACGAGGTCCTCTCGATCCCGACGCTGATCCTCTTCAAGAACGGCGCGATCGCCAAGAAGGTCGTCGGCGCCTACCCGAAGCGCAAGCTCGAGGCCGAGCTCGAGCCGGCCCTCACGGCCTAAGCACGGCAAGTTCCATGGTGCCGACGCGCGTAGGCGTCATCGGCAGCGGAGCAGTCGGCCGCGCGCTCGCGGCCGGCTTCGCCGTGCACGGGCACGAGGTCACGATCGGCACCCGCGCACCGGAGGAGAACGATGACCTGCAGGCGTGGGCTGCGCGGCACGACGGCGTCGCGATCGGCCACTTCACAGCCGCTGCGGAGGTCGGCGAGATCGTCGTGCTGGCGACGAGAGGCACCGTCGTCGAGCAGGCGATCGCCACCGCCGGCCCGCAGCACTTCGCCGGCAAGGTCGTGATCGACACGACCAACCCGCTCGACCCGTCCGGTGACCGCGCCGCGCTCGCCGTCAGCGGACCCGCCGACTCCGGCGGCGAGACGGTGCAGCGCGCGCTCCCCGGCGCGCGCGTCGTGAAGTGCTTCAACACCGTCAACAACGCAATCATGGTCAACCCCGGCTTTGCCGAGCGGCAGCCGATGTTCATCGCCGGCGACGACGCCGACGCGAAGGCGACCGTCGCGACCATCCTCGAAGACTTCGGCTGGAATGCGCTCGACGTCGGCGGCATCGAGCAGTCTCGCCAGCTCGAGTCGCTCTGCCTGTTGTGGGTCGCCGTCGGCAAGGCTCGCGGCGCCTGGGATCACGCCTTCACGTTCGTCGCGCCGTAGTGCGCGGGCCGCTAGGCGCGGACGACGGCGATCTTCAGCGAAAGGCCCTCGATCTCCACCGAGTGCGCATCGCCGTTGACCGTCGCGTCGTAGTCGATCGCCGTCGTTAGCGTCTCGCTCGTCACGTACGGCTCGTGCTCGCGTGCGGCGGTGAGCAGTTCCTCGGCGCCGCCGAGCGTCAGCGCGATGCGGTCGCTGACATCCAGGCCTGCCGCCTTGCGCGCCGCCTGCACCGCGTGAACGACCTCGCGCGCGAGCCCCTCGCGGCGCAGCCCGTCGTCCAGCGCCAGCTCCAAAGCCACTGCGTGCGAGCCCTCCCGCTCCAACTGGTAGCCCTCGAGCGGCTGCATCGCGACCTGCAGGTCGTCGGCGCCCAGCTCGTGGTCGTGACCCTCAATCATCACGCCGACGGTGCGGCCCTCGCGCAGCGCGGCGGCAACGTGCGTGGGATCCAGCCCGGCGACGGCATCCGCCACCAGCGGCATCTGCTTGCCGAAGCGCGGGCCGAGCGCGCGGTAGTTCGGCTTGATCTCCAGCTCGCCGAGATCGTCGGCGGCCGAGACGAAGCGCAGCTCCTTCACGTTCAGCTCCGACCGCACAACGTCGGAGAGGCGCTCGATCGCCTCGCGCTCGCGCCCCGTTGCGACGATGGCGGCCGCGTGCAGCGGCTGGCGCAGCTTGATCTTCGACTGCCCGCGCGCGGCGAGCCCGAGCCGCACCGCCTCGCGCGCGACCTCCATCGCCTCCTCGAGCGCGGCGTCCCGCTCACCTGCCGTGGGGTAGTCGCACAGGTGCACGCTGACCTCGCCGTCCGGATCGAGGTTGCGGTAGATCTCGTCGGCGATGAACGGCGTGAACGGCGCAAGCAGCTGCACGACGCTCACGAGGCAGTGGTGGAGCGTCGCGAACGCGGCCGGATCGCCGTCCCAGAAGCGCCGCCGCGAGCGGCGCACGTACCAGTTCGAGAGATCGTCGACGAACGCCTGGATCGCGCGGCCGGCGGCGGTCGCGTCGTAGTCGTCCATCCGCTCCCGCGCGATCTCGACCGTGGCGGAGAGCCGCGACAGCGCCCAGCGGTCCAGCTCGTTGTTCGACTCCGCCGGATCGGGCAGCGCGCCGGGCGAGACCCCGTTCGCATTCGCGTAGAGGACGTAGAACCCGTACGTGTTCCACAGCTGCAGCAGAAATTGCCGCACCGCCTCGCCGATCGTCTCCAGCGAGAAGCGGTAGCCATCCCACGGCTGCTTGGAAGTGAAGAAGTACCAGCGCAGCGCGTCGGCGCCGTAGCGGTCGAGCACGTCCCAGGGCACGACGACGTTGCCCTTCGACTTCGACATCTTCTGACCCTCGGGGTCGAGGATCAGCCCGAGGCAGACGACGTTCTTGTAGGACGACTGGTCGAACAGCAGCGTCGAGACGGCCAGCAGCGAGTAGAACCAGCCGCGCGTCTGGTCGAGCGCCTCGCAGACGTAGTCGGCCGGGAAGCGCTCTCTGAAGTGCTCGGCGTTCTCGTGCGGCGCGTGCCACTGCGCGAACGGCATCGCACCCGAGTCGAACCACACGTCGATCACCTCGGGCACGCGCTGCATCCGTCCGCCGCACTCGATGCACGGGAAGCCCACTTCGTCGACGTACGGCCGGTGCGCGTCCTCCAGGCGCACGCCGCTCAGCTCCTCCAGCTCGTCGAATGAGCCGATGCAGTGGACGTGGCCCTGCTCGCAGCGCCACACCGGCAGCGGCGTGCCCCAGTAGCGCTCGCGCGAGAGGGCCCAGTCGACGTTGCCCTCCAGCCAGTTGCCGAAGCGCCCGTGCTTGACGTGCGGCGGGTGCCAGTTGACCGTCTCGTTGGACGCCAGCAGTCTGTCGCGGATCGCCGAGGTGCGGATGTACCAGGAAGGCTTCGCGTAGTAGAGCAGCGCGGTACCGCAGCGCCAGCAGTGCGGGTAGGCGTGCTCGTAGTCGACGACGCGGAAGAGCCGTCCTCGCGCGCGCAGGTCTTCCACGAGGTCGCCGTTCGCCTCGCGCACCGCGCGACCGGCATAGCCCTCGATCCGCTCGTCGTAGGTGCCGTCGGGCTTGACAGGATTGACGACCGTCATGCCCTGCTGTTCGCCGAGGCGGTAGTCGTCCTCGCCGAATGCGAGCGCGGTGTGCACGAGCCCGGTGCCGTCCTCGGCCGTGACGAAGTCCCCGGGCAGCACGGTGTGCCCCTTCTCGCCATATGCCGAGCCGGGGATGAACGGGAAGGGCGGCTCATACGCCGAGCCGACCATCTCGCCGCCTGCAAAGCGGGCGAGGATGTCCACCCCGTCCCCCAGCACGCGCTCGATCAGCGCCTCCGCCAGCACCAGCACCGCGCCGTCGTCGGTGCGCACGCGCACGTACGTCAGGTCCGGATCGACGGCAACCGCCGCGTTCGACGGCAGCGTCCACGGCGTCGTCGTCCAGATCAGCAGCTCGTCGCCCTCGGCAAGCGGCCCCACCGGCTTCGTCACGGGCAGACGCACGTAGGCCGAGGGGTCGACGACGTCCTGATACGCACCCGGCTGCCCCAACTCGTGCGAGGACAGCGCCGTGCCGCAGCGCGGGCAGTAGGGGACGACCTTGTGGCCCTCGTACAGCAGGTCCTTGTCCCAGATCGTGCGCAGCGCCCACCAGACCGACTCGATGTAGGAGTCGTCGAGTGTGCGGTAGGCCTCGTCGAGGTCGACCCAGTACGCGATCCGCTCGGTCAGTCTGGCCCACTCCTCCACGTACGTGAAGACCGACGCGCGGCACTTCGCGTTGAACTCCGCGATGCCGTAGCGCTCGATCTCGTCCTTGGAGGTGAAGCCGAGCTCCTCCTCGACCGCCAGCTCGACCGGCAGGCCGTGGCAATCCCAGCCGCCCTTGCGCTCGACGTAGAAGCCGCACATCGTGCGGTAGCGGGGAAAGATGTCCTTGAAGATGCGCGCCAGCACGTGGTGCGTGCCCGGCCGGCCGTTCGCCGTCGGCGGTCCCTCGTAGAAGATCCACGGCGGTCTGCCCTTGCGGCGGCGCACCGTCTCGTGGAAGACGTCGTCCGCTCTCCAGCGCGCGAGCGTCGCCTCCTCCATCGCGGGGAAGGACTGCTGCGGGTCGACGGGCTGGTGCGGCGCGGGCATGGGCGCCTGATTCTAGGTCGCCGCGCGCAACGGCGGCCCGGCGGTGCGCGCGCTCAGAACGGCAGCGCGGCGGTGTGGCGGCGCGCGACGACGATCTCGCCGTCGCCGGCCGGCACCGCGGGGACGTCGCGCGGCACGGGCGCGGTCTGCGCGGCAAGACGCTCCAGCAGCGCGTCGCGCGCGGCGAGCGGCTCGTCGCCGAGGCGCAGCACGGTGCTCGCACCGGTGTCCGGGAGCGCGCCGCCGAAGGCCAGCACGTCGATTCCCTCGCGCGCAGAGCGCACGGCGTAGACGAGGCGGCCGATCGCGTCGAGCGAAGCGCGCGTGCCGCCGAGCACGAGCGCGTCGGGCTGCAGCGCCCGCAACGCCCGGCCGAGCCGTGCGGGCTCGGTGGCAGCGGTCAACGTCAGGGTGCGGAGCCCAGCGCGACGCAGCAGCAGCTCGAGCGCCTGCACCTGCAGCGCGGCGATGTCGCCGGGCGCGGTGGCGTCGGAGATCAAGATGCCCTCGGCGCGCGTCGCAGGGGCCGCGACGCGGCGCAGCGCGGACAGCCAGTCGGTCGCGAAGCGCCAGGCGAAGCTGTGCTCGGGGCTGCCCGGATCCTCCGTGTGCAACTCGGCGATGGCCGGAAGCAGGACCTCCTGCACGGTGCGTTCGAGCGAGCGGATCGCGAGGCTCTCCTCCAGCAGCCGCGCGGCCTTCTCCTCCTCGAAGCGGGAGAGCGCGAGTCCGAGGCGGTTCGAGGACGGCGGACCTGCGCCGCGCTGGCGCGCGATCGCGATCGCGGAGGAGACGTTCTGCGTCTCCTCAAACGCCTGCTTGAGCGCCTCGACGTCGGCGAGCTCGTACTGGCGGTGGCCGCCGGACGTGCGGCCCGGGGACGGGTAGCCGAAGCGCCGCTCCCAGCTTCGGAGCGTGTTCGGGCTGACGCCGAGCATCACGGCAGCTGCGTTGGTTCGAATCCCGCTCATGGCAGGAAGCACTCTTCCCGCTGTGCCTATCAAGCGCAACGGGTGCAGGGAAAGCTGCAGCACGCAAGGCAGCGTGCAAGGGAGATCGCGCGGAAGGAGACCGGGAGACGGTCGCGACGGAGGCGGGGCAGGCAGCCCCGCGGAGCTCAGTCCTCGAGCACGATCAACGCAGCACGCGGCGGCCCGCAGGCCCCCACACGCAGCGGCATGCGCACACCGAAGACATTGGCGGGGCGCACCATCAGGCGGCGCACCTCGTCCTCGCCGCCGGCGGCGTGCATGATCGCGCCGGCGAGCGACTCGGGGCCGTTGGCCTCGGCATCGGCCGGCGTGAGGATCTCGGTGATCGGACGGTTGATGACGTCCGTCTCGGCGACCGCGAGCAACCCTTCGCTGGCGGACGACATCGCGCAGACATGCAGCGAGCCGTCGACGATCACGAACGGGTCGTCCGGCTTGGGCGCGACGTCGGCGCGCGCCTCGAGCAGCAGACCCAAGCCGCACTCGCCGCACACGCGCGCCGGCGGGGCCGGCGTCTCGTTGTTCGGCGGCGGCGAACCGCAGTGGCCGCAGAACCACTGTGACGGACAGGCCTCTTCGGCGGTCGACGGAACAAGCCGCAACACAGATGCCGAACGATCGATTGCCATGTCCCCTGAAGCCTCCGTGCAGTCTTTCCGTGACCTACGCGCCGTCGGCTGCGAGCCGGGCGGGCGACGTCCCTGTCGTAAAGCTCGTGACCGGATGGCTCACGAGGTCGATCATCTGGCGGGCTGCCTCTCCTGGCGTGCCCGGAAGCATCGTAGCGCCTGTCGTGCGGACGCGCGTCCGTTGCGGTCCGCGCCGGTACACAGCGACCGGCAGCGGGCCCGTCGCGAGGCGCACGGCGTAGGCCCAGCGCGCGACCGTGTCGTCCGACAGCGCACCGCCGGCGATGATCACGCCGTCGGGCCGATGCGTGGCGAGCGCCTCCGACATGTTCGCGACGCCGCGCACGGACAGGCCGAGCACGCGGGCGCCGGCGCGCATCGCGAGCAGCTCGAGTGCACGCACGTAGGCGGCGTCCGGGTCGAGCTCGTCGCGCGTGGCGTCGCCGAGCACAATCGTCGTCGAGAACTGCATCCCGGGCGTGACGAGCCGCTGTGCGCGACGCAGCCAGCTGTTGCCCCAGCGCGCGGCGAAGGCCCACTGCACGGACTCGGTTCCGTGCCGGCGGGCGACCTCGTCGAGCGAGTTGAGCAGCACCTCCTGCACCGTGCGATCGAGCGAGCGCAGCGCGAGAGCTCCCTCGATCGCGTTGTCGGCGCGTGGCTGGTCGAACGCGTTCAGCGCGCCGACCAGGGCGTTCGTGTCAGCGCCGAGCCCTTCTCGCGCCCGCGACACCGCGGAGGAGATGGACAGCCCGTCGAGCAGCGCATCGCGGAGGGCAGCGATCTCCCCGTGCGTGTACAGGCGGTGACGACCAGGCGAGCGTTGCGGCCGCGGGAAGCCAAAACGCCGTTCCCAAGCCCGCAACGTGTTGGGGCTGACGTTGAGCAGAGCCGCGGCTTCGCTGGTCTTCAGGTAGCGCATCACGTGGAAAGGTCGGCGTTTGCACCCCTGTTCAGGGGCGGGCTGTGCGTATTTGCACAGCTTTGAGGGCGAAAAGGGTGCAAAACCTCCATCGAGCGGCTACAGTTCTGCGCGAAGGGCAGCGGGTCCGCGCCGCCCTATCCAGGCGCCGCGGGCTGAATGTGCAGCGCGACCGATCGGAGGCAATGGATGTTCTTCAAGGGCAAGTAGTTCTCCCTTACTCGTAATGGTCCGTTAGGACCGTTACCTTGCGGACATGCGTGTTGCACGCGCGTGGCCGCGAAGAGACAGCCTCGCGAGGGGGATCACCCTTGTCGGCATATTCAGTTGTGTCGTCTGGGCGATGGTTGCCGCCGATCCTGGTCGGCTGTCCTGGCTTTTTGGTGTGCTTGCCCTCGGTGTCATCGGTGCCGACTTGTTCGGTACGGGCACCGGGGCGCAAGCCGTGCACGTTTCCGGCTCCGCACTGGCCGCGATCGTCGTGTTCGCCCTGTTCGGGCCCGCGGCGGCGTTCGCCGTCGTCGTCGTCTCCGAGCTGATCACATGGCTCGTCGAGCGCTACCGCACGGAGCGCATGGCGATGAACCTGTTCGGCAGCGGCGCTCCCGTGCTGATCGCCGGCACGCTGTTCGAGTCGCTCCACACCGTGGAGGGATCGGCCGGCTTCTACGTCGCGCTCGCGCTCGCCGCGGCGCTGATGTTCGCGCTGAACCTGCTGATCGTGGTCGGCATCACGTCGATGCTCGACGACGTCCCCTTCTGGAGCACGATCTGGGGCGCGCTCGGGACGCTGCTCATCTCGATCGGCATCAACGTGGCGCTCGCGCTGGCGGCGACCGGGCTGTGCTTGGAGCTGGGGCTCGGCGGCACCGCGTTCGCCGCCTTCACGCTGATCGCCTTCAGCTACATGGCGCGGCTCGTCTCAACCGCACGGCACCGCAGCAAGCAGTACGCCTCGCTGTCATGGGGCGTGCTCTCCGGCCTGCTGCGCACGCTGAGCATCCGTGACCCGCGCGCCGCCCGTCATGCCGCGGCGGTCGCCGCATTCGCACGCGACATCGCACGCGAAGCCGGCATGAGCGCAGACGACCAAGAGCTGGCCCACACCGCCGGCCTGCTGCACGACATCGGCAACTTCGCACTGTCGGACCGCGTCTTCGAGCGCGGGCGCGTGCTGACGGACGAAGACTGGGACGCGATCCGCCAACACCCGGTGCTTGGGGCCGACATGCTGCGCGACCTCGGCCTCTACGGCCCGGTCGCGGAGATCGTGCGCGCGCACCACGAGCGCGTCGACGGGCGCGGCTACCCGGATCGCCTGAAGGCCGACGCGATTCCCGAGCTGGCCAAGATCATCGCCGTCGCAGAGGTCTACGACACGCTGACGGCGGCGGACACGTATCGCACGCCGGTCAGCTCGTTCCAGGCGCTGACGGAGCTGCGGCGCGTCGCCGGCTCGCAGCTCGACGCCGACTACGTCGAGGCGCTCTCGAGAGTGCTCGCCGGCAGCGACGCCACGTACCGCCACGCGGACGCAGCAGACTTCGGCAGCGAGCTCGACCTCGAACGGCGCATCAACGAGGCTGCGGTCAGCTGAGCGCCGGTCGTGCCGCTCGGTGCGGCGGAGGCGTCAGGAGCGTCGAGCAGTTGCCTGCCCAGGCCAGCAAGTGTCCTGACCTGACCTCGTCCTGGCGGGCCAGGTCAGGACGCTTTGCTGTCGGGTGGGCGAGACGGACGGCGATTGCGCAAGCCCTCGTGGGCTCTGCGACGGAACCGCGGAAGACCGGCGACGTCTGCGCCGCAGCCGTTCCTTCCCCCTCGCTGCCCACGGCGCGCGCACCGCGCAACCGGCTGCGCCCGGAGCGGAGCGCCGAGCGGCCGGGCCAAGCAGCGCACACGCCAACGACGAAGCGCGCCGGCTGCCGGCGCGCTGGTGTCTGCTGCAGTTGTCGGGGGATTCAGCCCGTGGCGCGCTGCAGGAACGAGTCCTCGCGGTTTTGCTGCACCGCGAAGCTGTTCTGCTGGAGGGAGCGCACGAACTGTTCGATGTGCTCGACGCTGAAGCGGCGCTGCCCACCCGGGGTCCGGTACGACTGGAGGTAACCCATGTCGGACCAGCGGCGGACGGTGCCGAGCGAAACGCCAAGCTCTCGCGCGGCCTGCGAGGTGGAGAGCCCCAACGGCCGAGCGTTCATCCCGTGCATCTGCAAAGGCATGAGGCCATTAGGGAGGGTTGGTGCCCTTCTGTGAAGGTCAGAGGGAGGTTTTGCACAACCTTGGGCACGGAACGTGACGGGAGTGGAGCCGGCTGCGAGGATGCGCGGCGTGGGACGGACCGGCGTCGTGTGGGTGCTCGCGCTGCTCGCCTTCGGCGGCTGCGGCGGCCGCACGGCCCCTGCGCAGGCGTGCATAGAAGCACAACCGGCAGATGTCCTGCAAGCGCTGACCCACGCGCCGCGCGACGTCGCGCTCGTGGACGGCACGTCGCTGTCGCAGTGCGTGCGCCGCACGATCGACGACAGTCGCCTGCAGGCGCTCGGCGCCACACTCACGACTGCCGCTGACACGCTGGGGCACGACATGCGCTCCAGCGACGCCGCCGCCTTCCAACTCGGCTTCCTGATCGGCGCGGTCGATCGGGGGGCGGCGCAGGCAGCCGGGTTGCAGGAAGAGCTGGCGAACCGCATCGCCGGAACCGCCGCCGGGCTCGACGACGGACCAGGACGAGCGGCCTTGCTGCGCGGACGCGCAGCCGGTCAGCGGGGTGGGTGAGAATCCCGCTCGCAATGCGACTGCGGCTCTACCACCACAGCGACGGCGCGCGGGTCGCCTACCGCGAGGCCGGGACCGGGCCCGGCCTCGCGCTGTTCCACTCGCTCGGCTTCTCGCATCGCGAGTGGGAGCCGGTCGTCGAGCCGCTGTCGCAGCGCTTCCGGGTCGTGCTGCCCGACCTGCCGCTGCACGGCGACAGCGAGGATCGTCCGCGGCATCCCTACACGCCCGACTGGCTCGCCGAGGTCGTCGCCGGCTTCTGTATCGAGGTGCTCGGGCCCAGACCGCTCGTGGGCGGCCACGACATCGGCGCCGAGCTGCTGCTGCGAGCGGTGCTCGACGGGCGCATGACGCCGCGCCGTCTCGTCTTGACGCCGAACCGCTTGCACCGTCGAGCCGAGCACCGCGCGGGCCGTTCGCTGTGGCGCGGCGCCGCGATGGCAGCGGCCGTCCCCGGCCTCGATCGCCTGCTCGCGCGGGCGGCGCCGCTGGTGTTCCGCCCGTCGATCGGCGAAAAGCTGTCGGTCCAGCGCAACCCGGCCGCGCGCGATCTCGTACGCCATGCGCTCGCCGACGTGCCCGGAAATCCGGGCCGCGCCCGCTCGTGGGCCAAGTTCGCGCGCAGCTGGCCGAGCGAGCCGCAGCGGGAGCTGTTCGACTCCTATCGGCACGTGACGGTGCCGACGCTGTTGCTGTGGGCCGATGAGGATCCGATGCATCCGCTCGCAGTCGCGCGACAGGCGCTCGACCTGCTGCCCGACGCACAGCTGCGCGTGCTCGACCGCGCCGGCTTCCTGCTTGCCTACGACGATCCCGTCGGCTTGGCGCGAGAGCTGATTTCCTTCTGTGGCTGAGCTTTTTGACTTCGTGATGATTTGAGAGACCCGGAGGACGCCATGGGCGTGCAGGAGACGGAGCAGCAGCTGTGGGGAGGCGAGACGACGAAGGCCGTCGCGAACTTCCCCGTGTCGGGTGAGACCGTGCCGGTGCCGGTCGTGCGCTGGCTCGGGCGCATCAAGGGCGCGGCCGCGCGCGTGAACGGCGAACTCGGCCTGCTCGACGGCGCAATCGCCGAGCGGATCGCCGCCGCCGGCGACGAGATCGCGGCCGGCAAGCACGACGAGCAGTTCCCGGTCGACGTCTTCCAGACGGGCTCCGGCACGTCGTCGAACATGAACGCCAACGAGGTGATCGCGGCGCTGGCCGGCGACGGCGCGCACGCGAACGACCACGTGAACATGGGCCAGTCGTCGAACGACGTCTTCCCGAGCGCCGTGCACCTCGCCGCGCTCGACGAGGCGACGAACGACCTGCTGCCGGCGCTCGAGCAGCTCGAGGCGTCGTTCGGGGCCAAGGCCGCGGCGTTCCAGGACATCGTCAAGTCCGGCCGTACGCACCTGATGGACGCGGTGCCCGTGACGCTCGGACAGGAGTTCGCCGGCTACGCCGCGCAGGTGCGGCTCGGCGCCAAGCGCGTGCGCAACGCGCTGCCGCAGGTCGCGCAGATCCCGCTCGGCGGCACGGCCACCGGGACGGGCTTGAACACCCACCCGGAGTTCGCGGCGCGCGTGCGCGGCAAGCTCGCCGAGGCAAGCGGACTGGAGATCCTGCCGCCGGAGGACCCGTTCGAGGCGCAGGCGAACCGCGACGCGCTGGTGGAGCTGTCGGGCGCGCTGAAGGTGATCGCGGTGTCCCTGACCAAGATCGCGAACGACCTCGCGCTGATGGGCTCGGGCCCGCGCGCCGGCATCGGCGAGCTGTTCCTGCCCGAGCTGCAGAAGGGCTCCTCGATCATGCCCGGCAAGGTGAACCCGGTCATCCCCGAGGTGGTTCTCCAGGTGAGCGCGCAGGTGATCGGCAACGACACCGCGATCACGGTCGGCGGTCTGCAGGGCCAGTTCGAGCTGAACGTGCGGATCCCGCTGATCGCGCGCAACCTGCTGCAGTCGATCCGCCTGCTGGCGTCAACCTCGCGGCTGTTCGCAACGAAGTGCGTCGACGGGATCGAGGCGAACCTCGCGGGCTGCGAGCGCTCGGCCGAGTCGACGCTCGCCGTGGCGACCGCGCTGAACCCGTACATCGGCTACGACAAGGCGACGGAGATCGTCAAGGAGGCGACGGCCTCGGGCCGCACGTTGCGTGAGGTGGCTCTGGAGGCCGGCGTCGAGGAGTCGACGCTCGCCGAGGCGCTCGACCTGCGCAGAATCGCGCGGGGCTCGTCCGCCTAAGCGGAAAGCGTCGGCCAGAGCGCGTAGGCGGGATACGGCGGGTCGTGCGGGATGCGGCCCGCCGCCGTGTCCTGGACGGGACCGCGCAGGCCGGACTGGAAGCGCACGTCGCGGTCGTTGACCTGGTACTGGGTCCAGAGGCGGACGGGCAGGGCTGCCATCGCCTTCCAGTTGGCTTCGATCGCGGCGACCTGCTCGGCGAATGCGTCGGGGTGCGACGGGTCGTTGGTGCGCGTGGGATCGACGGTCCAGCGCTCGACGTCGGGTGCGATCCAGCCGTCGCGGCGCACACCGAACTGGTAGCCGCCCTCCGTCAGCCACACGGACGGGTCTGGCCAAGCGTGCGCCCGCTGGAGCTCGAGCAGGCGCTCGGCGCGCCAGCGGCCGTCGGCCTCCGGGCCGAGCTTCACGTCGGCGTAGTTGTGCTGTGCCCAGCCGACCGGCAACCCGGGCTCCCAGCCGCGCAATTGTGCGAGCAGCTCGTCGCTGAAGACGTCCCAGGGCGTGCCGTGCGAACTGGCGACACTGACGACGTCGGCGGTAGCGGGCAGCAGCAGGCCGGGGCCTCCCGGCGTGGCTTCCGCGACGGCCGCGGCGCTGCGGGCGAGCTCGGCGACTGCGCCGGCGATCGTCCCGCCTGGATACGAGGGCGACTGCTGCGGCCACCACGTCAGGTTCGGCTCGTTCATCGGCTGCAGCCAGTCGACCTGCGCGCCGGCGGGATTCCCGGCACCGCCGCGCGCGTAGCGGGCGCACAGGTAGGCGACGAGCCATGCCCAGGGCCCGTCCGGCGAGCGGTCTGCGGGGACGAGCGCGCGGTTGGGTGGAGGAGCCGGGCCGACGGCGGGCGAGCTCGTCCAGTCTGGGAACGCCTGGTAGAGCGTGAGCGCGACCTCGCGGCCGTCGGCGTTCGCGCGGGCGATCTGCGCGTCGAGGGCGGCGAAGGGAGTCGCCGCGGGACCAGCCGGGTTGCCGAGATCGGCGAACGCCTGCGCGCGCGTGAACGGGTCGGGAGCGAGCGGCTGCACGGTCGGCCAGCCGAGCCACAGCGCGACGAACGTGGTGGGGTGCGGTCCTCCGAGCAGATACGGACGGACGCCAAGCGTGTCGTCGTACGGGTTGACGTCCCCGATCAGCGAGACGCCCTTGCGCATACGCGCAGGCGGTGGCGGGGCCGACCTTGTGGCGCTCGGCCGGCTCGCGTCGAACGGACGCGCGGCGCCGCCGCAGCCTGCGAGCACGAGTGCTGCCGCTGCGGCACTGCCGGCGCTCGCGAGCAGCTCGCGGCGCGTGAGCGATTCCGGCATCGGAATCACGCTAGCAACGCCGCCGCGAAACGCTGCGGGGGCGGTCAGCGGGGTGTCCGCGTCTCGGCTGGCGAGCCGGGCGCCGCAGAGCGTCAGTCAGCGAAGGCCGGCGGGTGGAGGACGGCGGCGATGCGGGCGGCGGCCTCGTCTCGGTCCCATGGCTCCGACGTGCGGCGCACCATCGCCAGGGCCGCCGCCGGCAGCAGCGCGGCGACAAGCTCGGCGTCGGCCGGATCGGCATGCCAGGCGGGATGGCGAGCGAGCAGCTCGGCGAGGCGGTCGACGATGTCTCCGGCATCGACCTCTTCTGCGCGGGCGATCCGGCCCTGGTCGCGGGCGACGAGGAGGTGCGGGAGCTGGACACCCGCCGCGGCCGCTACAAGCGGCTGATCGTGCGCGTGCAGGCGCTGCTCGACGAGGTCGAGGCAGGGACGCTCGCCGAGCTGCGCGAGCAGGCAGCAGGCGGCGCCGCGGCCGCCTGAGCCGCGGTTGGTGGCGCCCGCGCTCAGCCGCCCGTGTAGAGGCGCACGAGCGTCTCGGCGACGCAGACCGGCTTCTCGCCGCCCTCGACCTCGAACGTCAGCGCTGTCGCCATCTGGATCCCGCCGGGGACATCGTCGACGGACGCGATCGAGGCGCGCATGCGGACCTTGCTGCCGACTGGCAGCGGTGCCGGGAAGCGCACCTTGTTGAGCCCGTAGTTGATGCCGAACGCGAAGCCCTCGATCGAGAACAGCTCGTAGGTGAACTTCGGCGCGAGCGAGAGCGTGTAGTAGCCGTGCGCGATGGTGCCGCCGAAGGGCGTGTCCTTCGCTCTCTCGACATCGACGTGGATCCACTGGTGATCCCCCGTCACGTCGGCAAAGTCGTTGATCGCCTGCTGTGTCACCTCGTGCCAGTCGCTCACGCCGAGCTCCTGGCCGATGCGGGCCTTGATGTCGTCGATGCCGTTGAGCGTGAGCACGAGGCACGGTCTCCTTCGCCAGGCGGGACAGGTCGGGGCAAGGCTAGATCGGGCGGGTCAGCCGGCGCGCCGCTTCGAAGCATTCTGCCGCGTGCATGCTGGGCGAGCGCAGGGCAGGACGCTAGGGTGCCGGAGATGCCGGCTCCCCTGCTCGTCGTCGACGCGCCCTCGCTGCTCTACCGCGCCTGGTTCGCGCTGCCGGACTCGATCAGAGGCGCGGAGGGGATGCCCGTCAACGCGCTGCTGGGTGCGACGAACGCGATCTTGCGCATCGTCGCGGACCGGAGCCCGCGTGCCGTCGTGATCTGCTCGGGCGCAGAGGCGGCGAGATACCGCGTCGCGCGCTTCGCCGGCTACCACGCCGACCGACCGCCGGTGCCCGAAGGGCTCGCCTGGCAGATCGCGCGCTCGCCGCAGCTGTTCGAGGCGCTCGGTTGGACGCTCGCCGCGACGCCGGACCTGGAGGCGGACGACCTGCTGCACTCGTTCGCGCTGAGCGAGGTCGAGGCCGGCGGCTCGGCGCTGCTGATGACGGGCGACCGCGACATGTTCCAGTGCGCCACGCCGGACGTGACGGTGCTCTATCTGAAGACCGGCGTCAGAGGATTCGAGGCGATGGGGCCGGCGGAGGTGCAGGAGCGCTACGGCGTTCCGCCCACGTTGGTGCCCGACTTCATCGCCCTGCGCGGCGACCCGTCCGACGGCCTGCCCGGCGCAAGAGGGATCGGCGAGAAGGGTGCCGCCGACCTGCTGCTGCGCCACGGCTCGCTGGAGGCCGCTTTGGCGGCTCCGGACGGCGAGAAGCCGCGTGTGGCGACCGCGCTGCGCGAGCAGGCCGACGAGCTGCGCGACTTCCTCGCGATCGCGACGCTCCAGCGCGTGGACGTCGCCCGCCCCGCCGACCGCGCGACCGACCTGGCCGGGGGCGCCGAGGCGGCCGAGGCGGCCGGGATGCGCAGACTCGCCGAGCGGCTGCGCGCGGCCGGCGATCCGTCGCGGCTCTGACGCAGATTCGTCGCGATTGCGTCTGGAGTCGACGCAGGTGGCAGTCATACGGTCCGCCGGTGGCCGTCGAAGAGGCATACGAACTGGCGTATCGCGAGGCGGTGCGGGCGCTGGAGCATCAGCGGACTGAGGCGGCTGCTCTGCACAGCCGCGCCGGCATGCTGCTCGCCGCGGCCTCGCTCGCCGCCTCCTTCGGTCACGAGTCGTTGGGTGCGGCGCGGCTGTTGGCGTGGCTCGCCGTCCTGTGCTTCGTGCTCCTGAGCCTTTCCGTGCTGGCGATGATCTGGCCGCATACGGACCGAACGTTCGGCATCGATCCACAGGCGCTGCTCGCGGCCCACCTTGCGAGCGACGAGCCCGACGCGACGGCTCTCAGCGCGGACCTCATCGCGCGGATCACGGCCTATAACCGGGTCAACGCACGGCGACTCGAGCAGATGTCGAGCAGCTTTCGCATTGGTGCCTGTCTTCTTGCCACTCAGATGCTGTTGACGCTGATCGCCGCAACAGTCACCGTCTAGCTTGGAGGATCGCGATGGACGAACAAGAGCGAAGAGAACGCATCTGGCGGCTGTACAACCCGCAGACTCCCGACCCCTTCGTCTCATGGGACTACGGGGTGCTGATGCGCGACATTCCGCCTCGGCGGACGCTGCGGGAGAAGGTCGCGGCTGTGGGGTGGTATCGGCGCTATCTGCGCGCGCAGCGGCGGGCGGAACGCGAGGCGGCAGCGGACGCGCGCGACTGACGCGTGAGGCGGCGACGCCGCCTGCGATCATCGCGGGCGTGCGCGTCGACTTCGACCCGGGGCAGACGGACTCGCTTGCGTTCTACCGGCTGCTGAACTCAGTCGTGATCCCGCGGCCGATCGCGTGGGTCTCCTCGCGCTCGGCGGCCGGCGTGGACAACCTCGCGCCGCACTCGTTCTTCACGGTCGCCTGTACTGACCCGCCGATCGTGCAGTTCACGTCGGTCGGGCGCAAGGATTCGCTGAACAACGTCGAGGCGACCGGCGAGTTCGTCGTCAACTTCACGCCCGAGCCGTTGTTCGAGGCGGTCAACGCGACGAGCGTGAACGCGCCGCCCGACGTGAGCGAGTTCGAGTGGGCGGATGTGGCGCGTGAGCCGAGCCTGCACGTCGCTCCGCCGCGCGTGGCGGAGGCCCCAGTGGCGATCGAGTGTGTCCTGCACGACACGCTGCCGCTCGGCGACTGCACCGTGGTGCTCGGGCGCGTGCTGCACATGGCGATCGCAGAGGAGGCGATGCGCGACGGGCGCCCCGCCGCCGACCTGCTGCGCCCCCTCGCGCGGCTCGGTGGCAGACAGTGGTCGACGCTCGGCGAGCTGCTGGAGATCGGCCGGCCGCGCTGGGACGAGAGCGCGCTTAGTGAGCGCGACTCGACCGCTTGACGCAGCCGCCGCACGCACGCGGAGTCGGCGACCCCAGCATGGCGTCGGGGCACAGCGGCGCGGCGGGCTACGGCGTGAACTTGACCGTCAGCACGTCGCCGTCCTGCATCGCGTAGTCGCGGCCCTCGACTCTCAGCGTGCCGCGCTCGCGGGCGACGCCGTAACCGCCGGCGTCCATCAAAGCGTCCCACCCGATCACCTCGGCGCGCACGAAGCCTCTCTGGATGTCCGAGTGGATCTGGCCAGCGGCGTGCCAGGCCGTGAGGCCGCGTCTGAGGTGCCATGACTGCGCCGGCTTCGCTTCGCCAACGGTGAAGAAGGCGATCAGGTCGAGCAGCGAGAAGGCACCGCGCACGATCCGCTGGAGGCCGGATTCGGCGATCCCCAGCTCCTCGCGCATCACGGCGGCCTCCTCGTCGTCCAGCTCGGACAGCTCGGCCTCGATCCGCGACGAGACGGCAACGGCCTGCGCGCCGTGTGCGGCGGCGTGCTCGGCCACCTCGGCCGGGACGGTGTCGTCGCCCTCGTCGACGTTGGCGACGAACAGCACCGGCTTGGCGGTCAGCGGCGAGAGGTCGCGCAGCGCATGGGGGGCGTCGGCCGGCGGCGGCACGGTGCGCGCCGGGCGGCCCTCCTGCAGCGCGGCGATCAGCTCCCGCAGCCACTCGCCTTCGGCGACTGCCACTTTGTCGCCGCCGCGCGCGGCCTTCACGACGCGCTCCAGGCGGCGCTCGGCCTGCTCGAGGTCGGCGTAGATCAGCTCCGTCTCGATCGTGTCGATGTCGGCGCGCGGGTCGACGCGGCCCTCGGGGTGGATCACGTTGTCGTCGCCGTGTGCGCGCACGACGTGCACGAGCGCGTCCGTCTCGCGGATGTTCGCGAGGAACTTGTTGCCGAGCCCCTCGCCCTCCGACGCGCCTCTCACGAGCCCGGCGATGTCGTGGAAGGCGATCGTGTCGTGCACGACGTTGGACGCCTTCAGCAGCGCCGCGACCTGCTCCAGGCGGTCGTCGGCGACGGGCACGATCGCGACGTTTGGCTCGATCGTCGTGAAGGGATAATTGGCCGCCTCCGCCCCTGCACGCGTGAGCGCGTTGAAGAGCGAGGACTTGCCGGCGTTCGGCATGCCGACGATCCCGACCTTCATCGCCGGGCCCCCATCCGTCCGATCGTCGCCCCGAGCAGCACGCCGGCGACGATATCGGAGGGGTAGTGGACGCCGAGGTAGAGGCGCGAGAGCGTCATCCCGAACGCCGCTCCGCGCAGCGGGAACCACGGCAGCAGATGCCAGAACGCGTGGACCGCCGCGGCCGACGTGGCCGCGTGCGCGCTCGGGAAGCTCAGCTGGGTCGGCGTGCCGATCAGCGGCGGCAGCTCGGCGAGCTGCGGACGCGGGCGGCGCACGGCGAGCTTGATCGCCTGGTTGACGGCGTAGGCGACGCCGATCGAGAGCGTCGCGCGGCGCCAGCGCGGACGGCGCGCGGGATCGAGCGCCGCACCCGCTGCGCCGAGCCCGAGCCACAGAGCGCCGTGCTGCCCGAGCGTCGAGTAGGCGCGCACAGCCCGCTCCGCGTTGGGCGTGTGCCCGAGCGTGCGCGCGATGCGCAGGCCGGTGAGGTCGAGCGCGGACAGGCGCGTCGCGAGCCCAGCCGAGCCGGCTGCGTCCGGGGAGGCAGCAGGCGAGCCCGCGGGGCCCGGCTCGTCCGGCCGGACGCGCGTGCTCGTCATCCGCCGCTGCGCTCAGGCGCCGAAGCCGACGCGCTGGTCGCCGGCGTCGACCTGGATGAAGACGACCTTCGCGAGGTCGAGCGAGATCATCCCGTCCTCGGCCTCGAGCTCGTGCCAGCCGCCGCCGCCCTTTTCGAGCGCCTTGCGCAGCGCGGCGAGCTGGTCGGCCGTCACGCGCGCGGTGAGCGCCTGGCCATGGAAGCCGATGCTGATCCGCTGCTTGACGTCGGCCATGTCTAGTGGTCTCCCGCGGGTTGGACGATCTCGGTGAGGACCCCGCCGGTGGAGGCCGGGTGGACGAACGCGACGCGCGAGTTGCGGATGCCGATCCGAGGCGTCTCGTCGATCAGGCGCGTGCCGGCCGCCTTCAGCGCGGCGAGCGTGGCCTCGATGTCGGACACCTGGTAGGCGACGTGGTGCAGGCCGGGGCCCTTCTTCGCGAGGAACTTGCCGACCGGCGTGTCAGGTCCGAGCGGCGCGAGCAGCTCAACGTGGTTCTCGCCGACGTCGAGCAGGATCGCCTCGACACCCTGCTCAGTCACGGTCTCACGGTGCACGACGGGCATGCCGAGCGTCTCGGCGTACAGCGCGAGCGCCGCGTCGAGGTCCTCGACGGCGACGCCGATGTGATCGATCCGTCCAAGCATGCGGGCGGAGGATAGCGGCGGGCGTCGTTGGACCGTCCTGGTCTGGTGTCGTCGTGCGACACCGCGGCAGGACGGCGGCCGCTCAGTCGCGGGCGGCGGCGACGCCGGGCGCGGCGTCGGTGACCGCGGCCGCGGCCGTGCGCGGCAGCTCCGCCAGCACGCGGTCGATGTCCGCGCGCTCCAGCACCTCCTGCTCCAGCAGCCCCTCCGCCAGTGCGTCAAGCCAGCGGCGGTGATCCCTCAGCAGCGACAGCGCGGTGCGGTACGCGCCGTCGGCGAGGTCGGCCTGCTCCTCGTCGCGCAGCCGCAGCGTCGCCTCGGCGGCGGGAGCGCCGCCGGTGGCGGCGCGGCGCAGCTTCACGCGCGTGCCCATCGCGTACTCGTCGACCATCGCGGCGGCAAGCGTGGTGACGGCCTCGTAGTCGCCGGCAGCGCCGGTCGTGACCGAGCCGAACACGAGCTGCTCCGCGGCGCGGCCGCCGAGCAGCATCGTCATGCGGTCGATCAGCTCCTCGCGCGTCTTGAGGTAGCGGTCCTCCTCCGGCAGATTCAGCGTGTAGCCAAGCGCGCCGCCGCGCGGGACGATCGAGATGCGGTGAACGCGGTCGACCGCCGGCAGCAGCTCCGCGCACAACGCGTGACCGGCCTCGTGGTAGGCGACGATCCGCTTCTCGTGGTCGTTGAGGCCGCGCTTGGCCTGCATGCCGGCGACGACGCGCTCGAGCGCGGCGTCGAAGTCGGCTGCGCTCAGCTGCTCGGCGTGACGTCGCGCCGCGTTGATCGCCGACTCGTTGCAGATGTTTGCGAGGTCGGCGCCGGTCAGCCCGCTCGTCTGGCGCGCGACGAGGTCGAGGTCGACGCTCGGCGCGAGCGGCATGCCGCGTGTGTGGACCTGCAGGATCCGCCCGCGGCCGAGCCGGTCGGGCGGGGCGACGAACACCTGGCGGTCGAAGCGGCCCGGGCGCAACAGCGCCGGGTCGAGCTTCTCCAGCAAGTTCGAGGCGGCGATCACGACGACGTCGCCGCGCGCAGTGAAGCCGTCCAGCTCGACCAGCAGCTGGTTGAGCGTCTGGTCCTTCTCGCCGGAGACGTCGCCGACGCCGCGGCGGCGACCGATCGCGTCGAGCTCGTCGATGAAGACGATCGCGGGCGCCTTCTTGCGCGCCTCCTTGAAGAGGCGGCGGATGCGCGCCGCGCCGACGCCGACGAACGTCTCGACGAACGACGCCGCCGACTGGGCGAAGAAGTTCGCTCTCGACTCGTGCGCGACCGCCTTGGCGAGCAGCGTCTTGCCGGTCCCGGGCGGCCCGTGCAGCAGGATGCCGCGCGGGACGCTCGCTCCCAGCGCCTTGAAGCGCTTGGGATCGCGCATGAACTCGACGACCTCGCGCAGCTCGTCCTTCGCCTCGTCGACGCCCGCGATCTCGTCCCACGCGATCTTCGGCGAGGCCTCCGGCTTGATCTGCTGCGGTCTCGTCGGACGCATCTGCCGCGTCATCACGACGATCAGGACGATCAGAACGACGAACAGCAGCGGACCGATCCACAGCTCGGCCCAGCTCTTGAAGTCGTAATAGCCCAGGAACGAAGCGAGGACGCTCACACGCCTCTCATCGGCAGCTCGGCCGCTTCGCTCAACCGAGCAGCGTGCGCGTCACGTCGGCGTAGAACTGCGCCGCGTAGCCGAGGTCGCGAACGTCGATGCGCTCGTCGGCGCCGTGCACGAGCGGGGCCGCCTCCAGCAGCGACTGGTGCCGGTGCGGGAAGAAGCCGTAGGCGACGCAGTCGGGGAAGGTCTTGCGGAACCAGCGCGAGTCGGTGAAGCCCGGGAGGATCACCGGTACGGTGGCGGCCCCCGGGTCGTTGTCGGCGATCCAGCGGTCGATCGCCTCGCGCAGCGGTGAGTCGAGCGCGGAGCCGTTGCCGACGACCTGCTCGGTGAACTCGACCGCGAAGCCGCCGTCCTCGGGAGCGCCGAGCACCTCGACGATCGCGCGATGGACCTCGTCCTCGCCAAGGCCGGGCGGGACGCGGCAGTCGACGTGGATCTCCGCGCGGCTGGGGATCACGTTGACCTTCTGCGAGGCCGCGGCGCGCGTCGGCGTGAACGTGACGCCGAGCATCGGCTCGAACATCGTCGCGAGACGGAGATCGGCGGCGGCGAGGCGCTGCACCGCGCCGGCCGGGTCGGCCGGGTCTTCGCCGAGCCCCCGCAGGAAGGCGGCCGGCACGTCGGTGATCGCGTAGGACGGCTGGCGCGCGCCGAGGCGCTCCAACAGCGGGCCGAGCTTCAGCAGGGCGTTGTCGCCCATCTTCGGCAGCGACGCATGGCCGGCGACGCCGTCGGTGATGAGCTTGAAGCGGAAGACGCCCTTCTCCGCGCAGCAGACGCCGTAGCGGCGCGTGCCTGCGTATTCGAAGAAGGGGCCCCCGCCCTCATTGAGCAGGTAGTCGCAGCGGACCTTGTCCGGGTGGGTCTCGGTGATCCACTGGGCGCCGAGCGCTCCGCCGGTCTCCTCGTCGACGACCGAGCAGATCAGCAGCTCCCCGCGCGCCGGGCGCCAGCCGGAGCGCGCGAGCACGATCGCGGCCGCGATCTCGGCGGCGACCTGCGACTTCATGTCGAGCGCGCCGCGCCCCCACAGGTAGCCGTCGGCGACATCGCCCGACCACGGGTCGTGCGTCCACTCCTCGGCGTTCGCGAGGACGGTGTCGACGTGGCCGAGCAGACAGAGCGTCGGCCCCTCGGAGGCACCGCGCAACCGCGCGATCAGGTTCGGCCGCGTCGGCTCAGCGCCGAGCAGTTCGCACTCGAAGCCGGCGCCGGTCAGCTCGCCGAGCAGGAACTCCTGCAGCAGGCGCTCGTTGCCGGGCGGATTGACCGTGTCGAAGCGGATCAGCTGCTGCAGCAGTGCCGTCGTCGCGGTCTGGAGGTCGGCGCTCATGACGGGAGGATCCTACGGACGCCAGGTCGCACTCGCACCGTGTGGGCGCTCAGCGCACGATCGCCTCGACGATCATCGAGGTCGCCGCGACCAGCAGCACGACGCCGATCGCGCGGATCAGCTGCTGCTCGGACAGCCGGCCGGTGAGGCGCGAGCCGAGCAGCGCGCCGGGGATCGAGGCGGCGCCGCCGACGAGGATCGGCGTGAGATCGGGGGCGGCGTTCGGCAGGTGACCGAGCACGCCCGCGACGCCGACGAAGAAGCCGATCGAGACGTTCGTTCCGACCGCTCTGAGCGGTACCTCGCCGACGAGCCGCAACAGCGCGGGCATCCGCAGCGAGCCGAGGATCAGCCCGACCATCCCGCCGAGCAGGCCGATCGCGGCGCCGCTCGCGACGGCGGCCGGGACGTCGAGCGCGTGGTGCTCGCCCGGCGCGAGCTCGCGCCGTCTCGGCGCGCCACTGCGCAGCATCCCGACGCCGCTGGAGAGCAGGACGACGGCGATCAGGATCAGCAGGGCGCGCTCGGGCACCACGCCGGACAGGTAGCCGCCGGCGACGGCGCCGGCGACCGACGGCGGGAGCATCCACGCAAACAGTCGCCAGTTGATGCGCCCGGCGCGAATGTGCGCGATGGCCGCCGTCCCGGCCGCGACGGCGCTGATCGCGATGTTGGCGCCCGCGCCCGCGGCTGGCGAAGAGGCGACGAGCAGGACGACGGGCAGGCGCAGGTTGCCGAGCACGAGTCCGACGAGCCCGCCGCCCAGGGCGACGAGGAAGCACCAGATGGCGAGCAGTGCGAGCTCCACGGGCGGGGAGGGTAGTCGGGCGGGGTGGCGGCCCTCTGTTCATTGATTCGTTCTTGATTCGTTCGTTCGCTTGTGGTGCCGTGGTTCACGGGGTGTTCCGTTCGTGGTGTGGCGGGTGTTGTGTTGCGTTCGCTGTTTGGCTTGGGAGGGGCGGGAGCGGTGGTGCTCTCAGCGCGGTCGGCTGGGTTGGCGGTGTTGGTGCCCGGGACTGCGCAGAGGTTGTGACGATTTCGCGTCAGCGCTCGCGTGCTTGGAGGTGCTTCAGGCAGGAGCGTCACATTTAGGTCGCTCAGCGGACCAAAAGTGACGCTCCTCCCCGCAGCTGCCGGCAACTGCGGAAAAACGCCCGTGCTCTGCGCACGAACCGTGCAAGACCGGCACGGCTGAAACCGCAACTGCTCCCGCCCCCTCCCCAGCCAAACAGCGAACGCGACACAACACCCGCCACACCACGAACGGAACGCACGAGAACCAAGGCAAGCCAAACGGAGCGCCACCACGCCAGGGCACCGCCCGCCGCGTGCGGCAGACTGACAAGCCGTGGACTCGCTGTTCGAACCCGACGAGACGCAGCCCGACGCGCAGGCGTCCCCCGACGCCCCCCTCGCCGCCCGTATGCGCCCGCGCGACCTGTCCGAGCTCGTCGGCCAGACACACCTGCTCGCGCCGGGAACCGCATTGCGCACCGCCATCGAGCAGGGCCGACCGCACTCGATGATCCTGCACGGCCCGCCGGGTTCGGGGAAGACGACGCTCGCCCGGATCGTCGCCGCGAGCGCCGACGCCGCGTTCGAGGAGCTGAGCGCGGTGCAGGCCGGCAGACCGGAGGTGCGGGAGGTCTTGAGACGCGCCGAGCAGCGCCGCAAGGGCGGCCGCGGCACGATCTTCTTCCTCGACGAGATCCACCGCTTCAACAAGGCCCAGCAGGACGCGCTGCTGCCCGCCGTCGAGGAAGGACTCGTGACGCTGATCGGCGCGACGACGGAGAACCCGTCGTTCGAGGTCAACGGCGCGCTGCTCTCCCGCGCCCGCGTCTACGAGCTGGAGGAGCTGACCGACGCCGATGTGCTCGTGCTGCTGCGGCGCGCACTCGACCGCGGCGAGTGCGGCGACGTGCGTGTGGACGACGACGCGGTCGAACTGCTTGCCGCGCGCGCCGGCGGCGACGCGCGCACCGCGCTGGCAGCGCTCGAGCTGGCGTGCAGAACGGCGTCGCAGGAGGGCGTCACGCTCGCGCATGCCGAGGACGCACTGCAGCGGCGGATCCTCCACTACGACCGCGCCGACGATCGTCACTACGACACGATCTCCGCCTGGATCAAGGCGACGCGCGCGTCCGACCCAGACGCCTCGCTCTATTACCTCGCGGTGATGCTCGAAGGCGGCGAGGACCCCCGCTTCATCGCGCGCCGGATGGTGATCCTCGCCAGCGAGGACGTCGGGAACGCCGACCCCCAGGCACTCACGGTCGCGACCGCCGCCGCGGCAGCGGTCGATCGCGTCGGCCTGCCGGAGGCTCAGTTCCCGCTCGCGCAAGCCGCGATCTACCTCTCGCTTGCACCGAAGTCCGACGCGGCCAAGCGCGCGATCGGAGCCGCGCGCGGGTTCATCCGCGACCACGGCGCGCAGCCACCGCCCGTGCAACTGCGCTCCGGCGGGCGCGGCGAGGGCTACGACAGCCCGCACCGCCATCCCGGGCACGTGAACGAGCAGGAGGTCGCCCCGCCGGGAGCGGTCGGCGAGCGCTTCTACGCGCCGGACGAGCAGGAGGCGACGCTGGCGAGACGGCTCGCCGAGATCCGCCGGGCGCGTGGGCGCGCCGACGCCTGACGACAGAGCTTCCACGCGTCCCCGGAGTGACGCCGAAACGGTATGCTCGAACCAACTAAGTGGTTGGTTGGGCATGGGTTCGCCCACGCCTGACAGGACAAGGGGGATGTCCTTTGCAACTCGTCTTCTTGCTCGACAGCTGGACCGTGAACGCGTGGTACCGGGTGGTCGCGCCGATGAGGGCGCTCGAAGCGATGGGTCACGAAGTTCGGGAGGCGACGCTGGAGGAGCCCCGCCTCTGGGACGAGCTGCTGCGGTGGTGCGATCTGCTTCTCATCCATCGCTCGTCCCGGCAGGAGACGGTGAGGCTGGCTCGCCGCGCGAAGCAGCTGGGCGTGCCCATCGTCTGGGACGACGACGACGACCTGACGAAGGTCCCGAAGGGAAGCGCCGCATACAGAAACGCCGGCGGGCTCCGAGGTCAGCAGCTCCTGCGGGAACGCGCGAAGCTGTTCGAGCTCGTGGACCTGGTCACGACCCCGAGCGACCAGCTCGGGAGGAGCTACCTCAGAGCCGGAGCGCGCGACGTGTGCGTGATCGAGAACTACGTGATAGACGAATTCCTCGGCACCCGGCGTAGGCGCAAGGGCACGTGGATCGGATGGGTCGCCAGCGAAGAGCATCGCTTCGATCTCCAGCACATTCCAATCGCGGACGCCCTTGCGCGCCTGCTCGACGCCCACAAGGACGCCCATGTCATGACGATCGGGATCCAGCTTCCCATCTCGCACCCCCGCTACGTCCACGAGCCGGGGATCCCGCCAAGAGAACTGCTGCACGAGATCTCGACGTTCGACGTGGGCATCGCTCCGCTGTCGACCAAGATCGCGATCAATCACAGCCGCTCGAACGTGAAGCTCAAGGAGTACGCGGCCGTCGGGGTGCCCTGGCTCGCATCTCCGATAGGGCCGTATGTCGGGTTCGGCGAGGACGAGGGCGGGCGACTCGTGGACGACGATCGGTGGTTCGAGGAGCTCGACGCGCTGGTGTCGAACCGGCGGCAGCGGGAGAAGCTCGCCAAGCAGGCTGCCGAGTGGGGCGAAGTGCAGCTCATCACCGAGAACATCGAGGACTGGGAGGAAGAGTTCTCGGCCCTGGTCGAGAACTCCCGACAGCGGCGGCGCGCGAGCTAAACGACGCCTGGCGGTCTACGCGGCGGCGGCGCGCGGCGCGGACAGGTGCCGTCGCGCGTTGTAGCGCAGGCGCCCTGGAAGCAGCGGGACGAGCACGCGGCGCGCGTACTCGGTGTGGCCGAGCAGGAACAGCCCGCGCGCCGGATCCCACGAGAAGCCGTATTCGCGACGGATGCGCGGCGGCAGCAGCCCGACCGTCACGAAGTTCGCCAGCTCCACCAGCGGACGTGCGGCCAGCGGCACCGGCGGGCGCAGGACGATCTCCCTTGCAGTGGTGCGCGCCTCGTCGGTCACGTACAGGTCGTCGCCGGCGAGCATGCGGCGCATGTAGCGGCGGAAGTCGGCGTAGGAGGCCGGCATCGCCTCGTCGGGCAGGCCGAACAGGCGACCGAAGATGCGGTAGTCCTGCCACAGCGACTCACGCTCGCCGGGCGTCAGCTGACGCACGTAGCGCTGGTAGACGGTTATGCCGGAGTCGACGAGCGTGGCGAGGATCCACAGCAGCAGCTCGGGGTCGTCGGCGGCGTAGGGCGTCCCGGCGGGGAAGCGGCCGGCGTCCTCGAACAGCTCGCCGCGCACCTTCTTGTGCATCGCGCGAACGCGCCGGGTCGCGCGCTGGGCCTCTCTGCGCGGCCCGTAGGTCACGAGCTCGACGATCTGCGCGGTGCGGTGCAGCCGCTCGTAGGGCTTGTCCTTCGAGGTGGTCTGCGCGTAGAAACCGGCCCACGCGACCGGATGCGAAGCCTGCATCAGCAGCGCCCGGGGCCCCGCCAGGATCATCACGTGCTCGCGGTAGAGGCGGCGGATGACCGCGTCGTCGTCGTAGATCCCCTCGGCGCTCGCCATGCACCCAGGGTAGCTGGCCGCCCAGCCAGCCCGTTCCGGGCCGACCTCAGGGGCGCGCGCGGCCCGGCAGCCGCTCGCTGAGGCGGCCGAGGCGTTCGGCCGGACCCTGCAACGGCTCGGCGACGAGCGCGAGCGTGTTGACGGTCCCGTCGAGGCGGTCGAGCAGCACGAGCAGCCGCTCGAGCGACTCGCCCAGGATGACGATCGCGGGCGTGAGTGCCGGCAACGAGCGCTCCAGCTCCACCAGCACCGGGAGCGAGCGCTCGATGTCCTGCACGTGCCGGTCCAGCTCGGGCATTACGTCGGTTGCGCGCGAGACGCCGCGCAGCTGCTCCAGCACCGCCGGCAGCACCTCGGTCGCCTCCGCCATCCGGCGGACGTCGCGCTGGAGGTCGGACAGGCTGTCCGTCGCGTTCGCAATCCGCGCGAGGTTCGCGGGCAGCGACGGCAGCGCGAGGAGCGGCCCGGAGATCTCGCGCAGGAACCGCGTGGAGGGCAACCGCATGAACGCCAGCGTACGCGTGGACGGTCGGCATCGCCACCCGAAGCGCCGCGATACCCTCAGCGGCGATGCCCGCCCAGGCCTACAGCGGCAAGGAGTGCGTCTGCCAGCTCCGCAAGGGGATCTGCGATCAGTCGTGCGTGCGCGACATGCTGGAGACGCCGTTCTACATCGCCTGCCTGAAGCTGAAGGGGCGGCGCTGCCTCGTCGTCGGCGGCGGCGACATCGGGCTGGAGAAGGTCGAGGGCCTGCTCGCCTGCGACGGCGACGTGACGGTCGTGGCGCCCGAGCTGCAGCCGGAGCTGACGCGGCTCGCGACCGAGCGCTCGATCGACTGGATCGCCCGGCCGTACGAGCCGGCCGACCTCGAAGGCAGCTTCATGGCGATCGCCGCGACGAACGACTCCGAGGTCAACATCGGCGTCTACGAGGACGCGGAGAAGCGCGCGATGCTCGTGAACGTCGTCGACGTGCCGCCGCTGTGCAACTTCATCCTGCCGGCGATCGTGCGCACCGGTCCGCTCGCGATCGCGATCTCCACCGCCGGCGCCTCGCCCGCGCTGGCGAAGCGCATGAAGCGCGAGATCGGCGAGCTGTTCGGCGAGGACTACGCGCGGCTCGCGGTGATGCTCAACGACGCGCGCGGCTGGGCGAAGGGCACGCTGCCCACCTACCAGGACCGCAAGCAGTTCTTCGAGTCGATCGTCAACGGCTCACCGGACCCGATCGAGCTGTTGCGCGCCGGCGACGAGCGCGCCGTGCTCGATCTCATCGCTGCGGCTCAGCGCACGCACGCGCCGGCCTGAGCCACGGCAGCGCGGGACCCGCGGCGCGGGCGGCGCTCGCGCGGAGGCTGATGCGGCGGGACCCGAGAGTGGGCGGCGGCGACCTCGGCCTGTCGCGCGACGACGAGCTGGACGTGGAGCGTCTGGTGCATGAAGGTGGAGACGGTACGAAAGAGGCGAAGCGGACGCTGTCCGGTTCGCGGCCGCGCGGCCGTCTCCACCCATATGGATCTCGACACGCTCATCACCACACACCGCCGGCCGATCGAGCGGCACCTGCGCCGTCGCGTCGGCGATCCCTCGCTCGCCGAGGACCTCGCGCAGGAGGTCTTCCTGCGCGCCTGGCTGCATGCGCCTGCCGACCTGCCGGAGTTGCGCCTACGCGCGTGGCTCTACCGCGTCGCGACGAACATCGCGATCGACGCGCTGCGAGCGCGCGCCGGCCGGGTGGGCGGGATCGCGTCGGACGGCGCGCTGCTCGACCAGCTCGACCAGGCCGCCGTCACCGGCGGCGAGGATCACGACGAGCGGCTCGCGATCGAGGCGGCGCTCGCGCAGTTGCCGGCGCGCGAGCGCGCGCTCGTGACGCTGCAGTTCGCCGGCTACGGCCCGACCGACGCCGCGCGCCTGCTGCAGACGACGCCGGAGGCCGCGCGCAAGCGCCTCACGCGCGCTCGCGAGCGCTTCCGGCGCGCCTACGCGACGGCGGCTCCAACGGACAGGCCACTCGTGCTGCTGCTCGTGCGCGACGAGGATCCGGGGCTCTACGAGCGCTGGCTCGCCGGCGCCGAGGTGCGCGTGCGGCGCGTCTCGGACGCGGACGAGGCGGCGCGCCAGCTCGCGACCGCGCACGCGCTCGTGCTGACCGGCGCCGACAACGACTTGCATCCATCGCTGTACGGGCAGGAGGTCCGTGGGGCGCGCAACACGCGGCTCGACGCGGACCGCGCGGACGCCGTGATCCTGCGCGACACGCTCGTGAGCGGCATGCCCGTGCTGGGGATCTGCCGCGGGCACCAGCTGCTGAACGTCGTACGCGGCGGGACGCTGCACCAGGATCTCGGCGAGGAGCGCGCCACGAGCCGGCCGGACATGCACGCGGACCGGCGCATGCACGCGGTTGCGACCGGCGACGACTCGCTCACGCGACGGATGGTCGGCGCGCGCGTCGCGGTGCCGAGCCTCCACCACCAGGCGATCGACGGCCTCGGCCGTGGGCTGCGCGTGACGTCGCGCTCGGCTGACGGGATCGTCGAGGGGATCGAGGCCACGCACCATCCATTCGCGGTCGGCGTGCAGTGGCATGCCGAGCTGCCGGAGGCGGGGATCGCCGGCCGGCGCGTGCGCGACGCGCTCGCGGACGCGGCGCTGCGGCACGCGGCGGCGGCGCAGCAGCCCCTCGCGGCCTGACGCGTCCGAAGTATCCTGACCTGACCTCCCGGGAGCGGGCCAGGACAGGACGCTTCCTCTGAGCAGGCGCGCGGAGGCGTGCGAGACTTCGCGGCGATGGGCGAGCTGACACACCTCGACGACGCCGGGCGCGCGCGGATGGTCGACGTCGGCAGCAAGGACGTCACCCAGCGCCGCGCGCTCGCACGCGCGGTCGTGCGCATGTCCCCGGCCACGGCGGCCGCCGTGCGCGACGGCGACGCGCCGAAGGGCGACGTGCTCGGCCCGGCGCGCATCGCAGGAATCCAGGCGGCGAAGCGCACATGGGAGCTGATCCCGCTGTGCCACCAGCTGCCGCTGTCGTTCGCCGACGTGAGCGCCGAGGTCGACGCGGATGCCGGCACCGTCACGCTCACCGCCGAGGCCCGCACGACGGCGCAGACCGGCGTCGAGATGGAGGCGCTCACGGCCGCCTCCGTCGCCGCGCTGACCGTCTACGACATGGTCAAGGCGCTCGAGAAGGGCGTCTCGATCGAGCAGGTCGCACTGCTGGAGAAGTCGGGCGGCAGGTCCGGCGACTGGCGCCGCGGCGACGGCTGACTACTCGCGCCGCGCGCGCGTCCGTCAGTCGACGCTGCCGCGCGGTACGACCCACTGCACCGGCTGGCCGGTGACCTCCGCGATGCGCTCGTAGTCGGCGTCGTAGTGCAGGACCGTCAGACCGGCGCCTTCGGCGCACGCGGCGATGATGAGGTCGGGCAGCTGGACGCCTCGATGCTGCGAATGCTTAGCGAGATGTGCCTGCACCTCAAGCGCGCGGTCGAGCACCGTCTCGGTTACGGAGACGCGCGGCAGCGTTCGCAACGCCGTCGCGTAGTCGGCGTAGGCGCGCGGGCTCTCGGCGCTGTAGAGCACCTCGAGGTCGATGATGCCGCATGTCGCGACCTCGCCTTCGAGCAGCAGGGGGTCAAGCACCGCGCTCACCTCGGGCCTCGTCTCGACGCGCGCGAGCGCGCTCTTGTCTGCCATGTAGCTCGGCATGCGATCAACGCCAGGCGCCGGCCATGACATCCGGGTCGTTGAGCGCCAGCAAGCCCGGTGTGTGGAGCAGCTCCACAAGCTTCTTGCGCTGCTCGCGCTTGACGACCTCGTCCAGCGCGGCGTCGACCGTCTCGGTCAGCGTTCTGGTTCCGAGCGCGGCCTTCGCCGCCTCGACCTTCGCGAAATCGACCTCGAACGAAGTCTTGCGGCGCGACTCGGGCATGGCAGGAGGATAGCGGTGAGCTGGCTTATGAGATAGGGCCGTCTGCATCGTCTTCTATCGATCGGGAACCCGACTGATGATGAGAGGCGAGCGGCCCGCTGTCTACCGCATCTGTGTGTGGCTCTCGACGTGTCTCGCGAGCACGGCCAACACACCGGCCACCTGTATGCCGATCGCGGCGTCGGCGACCAGCCCGTCCTCGCCGACGGCGCCGTGCGCAACCGGGATGTGGACGCAGGCGTCCTCGACGACCTCCGCGTGCACGTAGCCGAGCACGAGCCGCAGCGAGGCGTGCGCGTTCGTGCCGCCGTCCGGTCCACGCGCCGAGACGTTGACCCAGGCGATCGGCTTTCTGTACGTGCTCGCGTCGCCGACGGTCCACTCGAGCAGGTTCTTGAACGAGCCGGGCAATGCGCCGGCGTACTCGGGCGTGGACACCAGCAGCGCGTCCGCGGCGTGGATCGCCGCCCGCAGGGCGGCGACGGCCGGGTGGACCGGCGCACCCTCGGCGTCGTCGTCGGGGTTGAAGTGCGGCAGCTCCGCCATCCCCTCGTAGAGGACGGTCGCGACGCCCGCGGGCGCGACCTCGCACGCCGTGCGCAGCAGCGCCGTGTTGATCGAGCCGCCGCGCAGCGAACCGGAGATCAGCAGGATGCGGCACGTCTGCGCGGGCACCCGCCGCAGGCTAGCGCCGCAGAAGGACTAAGCTCGCCCCCGTGCAGACGGCCGTCCTGACGATCTCCAGCACGCTCGCGCGCGGGGAGGGCGACGACGCCTCCGGCGACCTGCTCGTCCAGCTCGCGACCGAGGCCGGCTGCGAGATCGTGGCGCGCGACGTCGTCGGCGACGACAAGGGACGAATCGAGCCTGCCCTGCGCGGCTATGTGCGCAAGGGCGTCACGCTTGTCTTCACGACGGGCGGCACCGGACTCACGCCCGACGACGTCACGCCCGAGGCGACGCGCGCGGTGATCGAGCGCGAGGCCCCCGGCATCCCCGAGGCGCTGCGAGCGGAGTCGCTCAAGCACACCCCGATGGGGATGCTCTCGCGCGGCGTCGCGGGCAGTGCCGGCCGCACGCTGATCGTCAACCTGCCGGGCAACCCGAAGGCGATCGCCCAGCTCTTCCCGGTGCTCGCGCCGACGCTCAGACATGCCGTCGCGACACTGACCCGCGACGGTGGACGCAGCGGCGGCCATTGAGCTGCGCGGCGTCGCCCGCCGCTACGGCGAGCGGTATGCGCTCGACGACGTGTCCGTCAGCGTGCCGACGGGCGCGACGCTCGTCGTCTTCGGCCCCAACGGCGCCGGCAAGTCGACGCTGCTGCGCGTGCTCGCGACGCTGCTGCGCCCGCACGGCGGCGAGGCGATCGTGCTCGGCGAGCCGCTGCCCGAGCGCGAGTGGGCGGTGCGCGGTCGCGTCGGCCTGCTCGCGCACGAGGCGCTGCTGTACCGCGACCTGTCGGCGCGCGAGAACCTGCGCTTTCACGCGCGGTTGCATCGGGTTTCCGAGGAGCGCGTGGAGGAGCTGCTGGAGCGGATGCGCCTCGCGGGGCGCGCCGACGACCCGGTTCGCACGCTCAGCCGCGGGCTGCTGCAGCGCGTCGCCGTCTGCCGCGCGGTGCTGCACGACCCGCCGCTGCTGCTGCTCGATGAGCCGCGCGCGAACCTCGACCCCGCCGCGGCTGAGCTGATCGAGCCGCTGATCGGGCGCGCGAGCGGGCGCACGCGCGTGGTCACGAGCCATGACCCCGCCGGTGGACTGGCCGAGGCGGACCTCGCGCTGGGGCTGCGCGACGGGCGTGTAGCGCTCAGCGCACCAGCCAACCAGGTGGACCCAGCTGCCGTCGAGGAGCTGTACCGGTGAGCGAGCCGACGACGCGCGACGCGCCAGCGACCAAGCCGCGCACGGGCGGCGCAGCACACGCGGTGGAACGTCCCCCGATGCGTCCCTCGATGGCGCTGCTGCGCAAGGACCTGCTGCTCGAGCGCCGCTCGCCCGAGGCGATTCCGGCGATGCTGCTGTTCAGCGTCATCACGTTCGTGCTGTTCCACTTCGGGCTCGGGCGCGACCAGGTCGCCGGGCAGCTCGCGGCCGGCGTCCTCACCGTCACGATCCTGTTCGCGGCGATCCTCGGGATCAACCGGCTGTTCGTCTCCGAGCAGGAGGAGGGCGGCTTCGACGGCGTGCTGCTCGCGCCGATCGACCGCACCGCGCTGTTCGTGGCGAAGGCGACGGCGCTGTTCGTCTTCCTCGCCTTGGTGGAGATCGTGACCGTCACCGCGTTCGCGATCCTGCTGCTCGGCCCGAGTCCGTTCCCGGCGCTCCCCGGCCTGATCGTCGTGCTCGGGCTGCTGAACCTCGCGCTCGCCGTCGTCGGCACGCTCGTCTCCGCGCTCGCGATCCGCACCCGCGCGCGCGACCTGATCGTCCCGATCGTCGCCCTGCCGCTGCTGACGCCCGCGCTGATCGCCGCCGCACGCGGCGCAGCGCCGCTGTTCGCCGCCGCCGGCGCCGAGTCGCTGCCAACCAAGTGGCTGGCGGTGCTGGCGCTCTATGATCTCGTCTTCGGGCTGCTCGCCTACGCCGTGTTCGACTTCCTCTTGGAGGACTGACAGACATGTACGGGAAGGGGCTGCGAGCGCTCTCGCTCGCCACCTTCGCCGCCTTGACCGCAACGTTCGCGCTGGTCTTCTTCTACGCCCCGCTCGACGTCGATCAGGGCTTCATCCAGAAGATCTTCTACGTGCACGTGCCGGTGGCGATCGTGACGCTGTGCGCCTACGTGCTGGGCGCGCTCTTCGCCGTCATGCACCTGCGCACGCGGGATCGCAAGTGGGATCTGCGCTCCTACGTCGTGATCCACATCGCGTTGATCTTCAACGTCCTCGGACTGCTGACGGGCGCGATCTGGGCGAAGGCGTCGTGGGGCCACTGGTGGGTGTGGGACGAGCCGACGCTCGTCTCCTACCTGATCGTCTTCCTGCTGTTCGCGACCTACCAGCCGCTGCGCTTCTCGATCGAGGACCCGGAGCGCCAAGCACG
>Ga0126311_10000123_pt1 | contig 38621 bp, 21 predicted proteins | sample Plot61_FD_92539 | JGI IMG/M metagenome (GOLD analysis project Ga0126311, IMG submission 92539) | Serpentine soil microbial communities from UC McLaughlin Reserve, CA, USA - Plot61 | ecosystem: Environmental > Terrestrial > Soil > Grasslands | place: USA: UC McLaughlin Reserve, Lake County... | reverse complement strand
GTGCGCACATTCCACAGTGTGACTGCATTTTCAGAACTGCGCGCCGCGAGCATTGAGCCATCAGGGGAAAAGATGATGTGATGGTCATTGAGAAAAAGGTCAAGCCTCTGCTCCTGAAGCGTGGCGACCCTCCCTTGGCGCGTTTCCACCTCTCCTTTAAGGGTCAATAGCTCTTTACCTGTGTGCGCATCCCACAGTTTGACACTCCACTCAGTGCTGCCAGTGGCAAGTATCTTGCCGTCAGGCGAGAAGGCCATTGAACCGCGAGCAGATGGATGTTCGAGCGTAGCCACTTCTTTGGCGGTGATCGCATTCCATAAGATGACCTTCCCATTTTCATCGCGGGCAATGAGCACTGTGCCGTCAGGTGAAAAGACAACTGAATTTACAAAGTCGCCATGTTTGAGGGTAGTGGATTCCTCGTGGTTTAGTCTCCAAAGGTAATACCACTCAAAGCCGCGTACGTTATCCTGTTTTCGAGTCTGAGTGGGGGGCAGGAAATGATCCAACAATTCGTTTCCTCTTGCTCGGTTCCCTTCATCAAATGCCTTTTGAGAAAGGGTTAAATTTGACACGTACAGAAGTTCGCGTGTTCTTCGTTCTTCTTCTTTGGCGATCTGGGTCTGCCGTTCGGCGCGTAGTTGCTGTTTTTCGGCCTCGGTTTGCTGCCGCTTCGCTTCTTTGGCGTTGTTCTCGGCCTTCGTCGCATTGTCTTCCGCATTCTTTTTTTGCCTCTCGGCCTCTGCCTGTTGGCGTTTTGCTTCGTTCTCGTTACTCGTTGCGATCTCCGTCTGCTTCTTCGCCTCCTCAGAATTCGCGATCGCGTTTGCGCGTTGCGCCCACGCGACGATAGACAAGATCGTTAGGGCCAGAATGACGCAGAGACTGATTCCAAGCCCTGTCCTCATAACGCGCGAGCGGGCGCGCTGGCTGGCAACAATAAATTCGGCTTCAAGCGGCGTGGGTTGTGGCAATTTATCGCGTTGGGCATTTGTCATGACGAGCCAACCCTCGGCATTTTTCAACCCGTCCTTTCTGAGAAGATAGCTGCGGTTACGTCCGTGGTTGTGCCAATTATCCGCAGCTACCAGTAAACGACCGTGCATATCCATCAGGGCGAAGTCGGTGTTGATGGCCTTAACCAACTCTGCCATACCATGTTCGGCATCGTCGCCTTCTCTAAGGAAGATCCACTGTGGGACACGCAGGGCTGAATCTAAAAGGGTGTCGTCATGATGGTCACGGCGAGAAACAGGTAGGATTTGCTTTTTATGCGTGACGGCGAGCGCCAGTTCGTTGAGACACGGCTCGGACTTAATAGAGTTTGGGCTTATGATGAAGACAAATGCGTGTGTGCCTAGGTTGAATTCCCGCAGACGTTTCTCATAATCCTCGCCAGGAGTGAGCAGCCAGTCGCCTTTGGCCTCAATACCGCGACCTTCCAAAATTTTTACTAAGGTGAGCGCGAAATCTTTATCTTCGCGGGCGTATGAAATAAACACGGTGGCTCTTCCACGTCCCTCCATTTTATTAACCATGCGGTGTTCTCCTCCCTCCTTCTCCATCTTAAGGAACCCGCTATTTAATCATTTTTGCGGCTTTTCAGACGCGATTAACCGACTAAGTGCCAACTATGTGGATCTTGATCTGTAGAAATCGGGAAGCGGTATTCACCCTTTGTTTCGCGTCCGCAAATCGATCCCGCTGAATGCGGAACTAGCAAAAGCGCTTCGGCTCTGGAAGATGAAAACAATCTACAATCGGCCCGACGATTGGGTATATGCCAGTCCCGCCATGAAGGGCACGCAACCCTATTGGCCTAATTCGATTTTTCGCGTCTACATCAAACCAGCCGCGAAGAAGATTCGGCTAACCAAGCGTATCGGTTGGCATACGTTTCGTCATACGTTCGGGACCATCTTAAACGCCAACGGCGAGAACCCGAAAGTCGTTCAGAAATTGCTGCGTCATGCGAACCTCAAAGTCACGATGGACACTTACGTTCAAGCTGTGAGCGATGAGAAACGCAAAGCGCAAAGCAAGGTTGTGAAGATGCTTCTGCCTGGTGTTCGCAAGGAAAGCGGTCTAGCTTGATGGACCCTTATTGGTCCCTCGGCTAAATGGGACTCTTTGTATGATTGAAAGTATTGGCGTCCCTTACGGGAATCGAACCCGTGTCGGCCGCTGTGAAAGAGAAGCGATTTGTATTCTCGTGCGCTCCGTCACATGCTCTTAGATTGTGTTCCGTGGTGGAACATCTGGGCCTCACCCTAACCCAACGTGGAACACCCTTTCCTGAACCTGCGAAGCAGGCGACAGCATAGAGTCTGGGCGCGAGCCCCAGGATCGCGATTCTATAAAACCATTCAACCGCGAAGCGGGCTCAATTGTATTTCTCTTTACGTGATGCTGTGGCCTGCTTCGCAGGCTAAGAGTCGCCCTTACCTATAGGCACAAGTTTTGCTCTACGATGCGACCTGCAGATGAACTTCCGATGAAGCCTCGCCACCAACAGGTCCGCGCGGCACGAGTGCAAAAGTTTAATTAACGGCACTCGAGATCAAACAAACTCAAAATACACACCCTCCTGATCTCCCGAGACGTGTTCGCTTCGGGCAAGAGGAATGATCCGTTTCCACGAGGTGAAAATTTTAATGAATACTAGACATGCATCACGGCTGTGGCAGTCGCTCCTATCGTTCTGCTGCGCCGGAGTCGTGGCGCTGCTCGCCGTGTCGAGCGCGCACGCTCAAACGTCCCCTCCAACTACATGTGAGCGGACGGTCAAGGCTGATGTGGTCGCACTGGACCAGGCCTTAATTTACAACCGTCTCGGCGCAATCAACCCTGCGGGTATGATCTATGCGCTGAAACGCGACGTGGTCGCGATTGACCAGTCAAAGGGGTTGGTTGCCGGCAACGTTCAACTGCGTCCCGGCAAGCGCCCGCGCCCGATCGCATTGCGCCTTAACGTTGGGGACTGTCTCCAGGTCAACTTTACTAATTTACTAGCTCCCGATCCGGCTAACGTTAATTCATTTGCCGCCAACAACGCGCCCGCTACACGAACGGCCTCCGCGCACATCATGGGCCTGGGCCTCGTCGGCACGATTGCTTCTGACGGCTCTAATGTCGGACAGAACCCGAGCAGTCTCGTTGCGCCGGGCACGTCAGCCACTTACACCTACATCGCACAGCGTGAAGGCAATCACCTGCTTTATTCGACTGCCGCAACCACGGGCGGTGAGGGCGATGGCGGCTCGCTGGCAATGGGCCTTTTCGGTTCCGTTAACGTCGAGGCAAAAACCGCCGAATGGTATCGCTCGCAGTTAACTGCCGAGGAGCTGGCACTCGCGACCGAGAAGAATGCGGATGGTACGCCGAAGCAGACTCCGGCCGGACAACCGATTCTTAACTATGACGCCGTGTATCCGGCAGGACATCCTCGCGCCGGTCAACCGATCCTGAAGATGCTCGATGCCAACAACAACATCGTGCACACGGATCTGAATGCTGTTATCACCGGTCCCAACAAGGGCCGTTTTCCGGCAGGCACCTATCGTCCAAACGCGGTGGAGCCTGATCGCGAGCAGCCGTTCCGCGAGTTCACCGTCGTCTATCACGACGAGATCAAAGCAATCCAGGCATTCCCGCAGTTCGAAGATCCGGTTCTTTCGCACACGCTCTATAGCGTCAAAGACGGCTTCGCCATCAACTACGGCACAGGCGGTATCGGCGCGGAAATTCTCGCGAACCGTCTTGGCGTCGGCCCGATGGCCAACTGCACTGAATGTAAGTACGAAGACTTCTTCCTGTCGGCGTGGGCTGTTGGCGACCCGGCACAGATCGTCGATGTTCCGGCCAACACGACCGACGGCAACGGCAACCTGATCAAAGGCGCGAAGGCGTCGAAGGTCCTCTTCCCGGATGATCCGTCGAACGTCCACCACAGTTATATCAATGACCATGTGAAGATGAGAGTGGTCCATGCAGGTCCGAAAGAACACCACATTCACCACTTGCACGCGCATCAATGGTTGAATACACCTGACAGCGACAACTCCAGCTATCTCGATAGCCAGGCAATGGGACCTGGCTACTCGTTCACTACCGAGATCGCGCACGGTGGCTCCGGTAATCGCAACAAGACTCCGGGCGACTCGATCTTTCACTGCCACTTCTACCCGCACTTTGCACAAGGCATGTGGGAGATGTGGCGCTCGCACGACGTCTTCGAAGCAGGCACGCAGCTAGACGGCGATGGCCGTCCGGTCAATGGTGCGCGTGCTCTGCCTGACGGCGAGATTGCCGCGGGCAGTCCGATCCCCGCGCTCGTGCCACTGCCGACGATCGCAATGGCGCCGATGCCGACTGCGGAGTTTAAAGGTTATCCGTTCTACGTTCCGGGCGTCGCCGGACACCGTCCGCCACACCCGCCGCTCGACACCATCGACGACGGTGGTTTACCGCGTCACGTCATCGTTGGTGGCGAAGCCGAGAGTGTTGAGACGCGTCTCGATTTCAGCAAAGAAATCTTAGTCGCGGAAGCTAAGGCGGTTCCCGAAACAGGAACGCCCGACGAAATCGCCGCGATGAACTTCCACGCGCAAAAACAGGTCGCGAGCTTCCGTCCGGACGGCACTGCTGCGAGCTACGCGCTGAACGGTCTTCCGCCCAAGCCGGGCGCGCCGTTCGCCGATCCCTGCCGCGACGATAATGGCAATGCCTTTGGTCGTCCGCGTCTTTATAAAGGCGCTGCGATTCAGCTCGACCTTAAGGTGAACAAAGCTGGCTGGCACTTCCCGCAGTCGCGCATTCTTGCGCTGTGGGGCGATGTCGCTCCGACTCTGGCGGGCACGCGTCCACCGGAGCCCTTATTCTTCCGTGCAAACACGAACGACTGTATAACGTTCCAGCACACAAACCTGACACCACACGTCTACGAGCTCGACGACTTCCAGGTGCGCACGCCGACCGACATCATGGGTCAGCACATCCACCTTGTGAAGTTTGACGTGACCTCGTCAGACGGTGCGGGTAACGGTTTCAACTATGAAGACGGTACGTTCGCTCCCGGCGAAGTCCTCGAGCGCATTCATGCCATTAACGCCGCGGGCGGTTTGCAGGCATTCAATAGCACGACGAAGACCCAGCTAACAGCCAAAGCACACCCGTTCTTCGGAACCCTTGGCGCACAAACAACCGTGCAGCGCTGGTTCGCTGACCCGACGTTGAATCTGGCGGGCAAGGACCGCACGCTCGGTACGGTCTTCTCGCACGATCACTTCGGACCTTCAACGCACCAGCAGGCCGGTCTCTATGCTGGTCTCGTGACGGAGCCTGAAAATTCGATTTGGAAACATAACGAATCCGGCGCAACGCTGGGCGGACGCTTCGATGGCGGTCCGACAACGTGGCAGGCGGTCATTCAGACGTCGAACACGGCGGACAGCTATCGCGAGTTCCTGCTCGAGTTCGCTGATTACACGCTTGCTTACAAAGCAGGTGGCGGCGTCGATAACGCTGGCAAAGCCATGCCCGATCCAGCCAATGCGATTAACCCGCCGGTCAGAGACGAGGCTGCGCTGCCGATCAACATCAAGAAAGCTGATGTGTGCCCGGGTGGCGTTCCGCTGCCGTGTCCTGAAGCAGTCTCGGCTGCCGACCCCGGCACGATGGTTGTCAACTACCGCAACGAGCCTGTCGCACTGCGTGCGCAGGATCCGAATACAAACACACAGGCTGCGGGAGACGCGGGCGATCTCTCGAACATCTATCGTTCGGATGTCACTCGTGCTAATCCGGATCTGAACACGCAACCAGGGTTCTACCCGAACCTGACGGGCGGTCTTCAGCCTGGCGATCCATTCACGCCGCTGATGCGTGCTTATGAGGCCGACAAGGTGCAGATCCGCGTTCTCGTCGGTGCACACGAGGAAAGTCACAACTTCAACGTCCACGGCCAGAAGTGGCTCTACGAGCGCACCGATCCGAATTCGGGTTACCGCAATTCGCAAGCGATGGGCATCTCCGAGCACTTCGAGTTTGAGCTGCCGAATATCTCAACGGTCAAGGGAGACATTCCGTTTGCAGATTATCTGTACCAGCCGGGTGGCTCCGTTGATAATCAGTGGAACGGCACATGGGGACTCTTGCGCGCTTACAATGGCGGCGTAGGCCTCCAACCCGACCTCGTTCCGTTGCCAAGTAACTCAAACGGCAAAGCTGAGTCTCCGACCAACGGCGCCGACTTCAGCGCCGCATGTCCGAAGATTGCGCCGAGCCGCAAGCTCAGCGTGACGGCCGTCGCAGCAAAAGATGTACTACCTAACGGAACGCTTGTTTATAACAATCGGACCAACCAGGGAGGCATCCTGCACGACCCAACGGCGATTCTCTACATCCGCAGCACCGACTTGGACTCCAAGACCGGTAAGCTCAAGGCGGGCGTTCCAGTCGAACCGCTCGTGTTGCGAGCTAACGCGGGCGACTGTATCGAGCTCTCTTTGCAGAACAATCTTCCCGCGAATCTCGTCGACCTCGCCGGCTGGAACACTCTGCCGATGATCGTCGAAGGATTCAACGCGAACCAGGTGAAGCCTTCCACTGAGGTCGGTCTCCACCCGCAGCTTGTGACCTACGATGTGACGTCGAGCGACGGCGCGAACGTCGGTCTCAACGTTCAAAACAACGTCGACCCGATTACTGGACTCCCGCAGAAACAGACGGCAGCACCCGGCCAGGTCGTCAAGTACAAGTGGTACGCCGGTGACGTTCGCATGAACGGCACGACGCGCGTCGCCACGCCTGTCGAGTTCGGCGCGACCAACCTGATCTCGTCCGACCCGATTAAGCATTCGAACAAGGGCGCTATCGCGTCACTCATCATCGAGCCGCAGGGCGCGACCTGGATTGAAGACGCGAGCTCGCGCGCGCAGGCGACCGTCAGCAAGACTGACGGCACCTCGTTCCGCGAATTCGTGCTCCAGTTCCAGACTGACATCAACATGCGTCGCGGCGATTTGCAGGGTGATGCTGCTGCAGTACCCAACGTGGCGGGAGAAGAGGATGCCGAAGACTCCGGTCAGAAGGCCCTCAACTATCGCAGCGAGCCGATGTGGAAACGTCTCGGTTACGAGCCGGATCTGCCGCTCGAGCAGACTCGTGAGTTCGACTACACGAACTCGCTGTCAAACGCACAGGTTAACGGCGATCCTGTGACGCCTGTGTTCACGGCCAAGGCCGGAACGCCTGTTCGCTTCCGCGTGCTTAATTCCAATGGCCACGCGCGAAACAATGTGTTCCAGGTTCACGGTCACATCTGGCAGCAGGAGCCGTACATCAACAACTCGACCCAGATCGGCAACAATCCGCTCTCCGAGTGGAAGGGTGCCCAGCAGGGTCACGGCGCGTCGAATCACATGGACGCTATCCCTGTGAACGGCGCTGGAGGCGCACGTGGCGTGACGGGTGATTATCTCTACCGCACACAGTCGTCCTTCCAGTTCGATAATGGTCTGTGGGGTATCTTCCGCGTTACTCAGTAACGATGGTTAGCTCCGTTAAAACTAGCCGCGGATGGACACGGATAACAGATCTGATCTGTTATCCGTGTTCATCTGTTTCTAGTTCTATTCCGTGATCCATGCTGTGGCAGAACCCCTCGCGAATGTTCCACCACGGAACACACTTTTCCAGCGATATCGAGCTTGCGAGCCAGTTATATGAACTTTCGGCCAAGGCACGGTCTTTGCTCAAAGGGTGGTGCGCACTCAAGCCAGTATCACTGTGGGAGAGGCTTCGCGCTACAACTCTAAATCAGAAAAGAAGGAAACCAAAGAAATCAATGATGAAGAAAACTTCGTTCGCCGCTATCTTATTCGCACTCGCCATGTTCGTAGCCGCTCCTCTGGCCCAGGCGACCACTATTACTGAAGTTCAGGCGATGCTCACTTCTTTAAAAGCAAAGACCGAGACTGTCGCTATTTCAGGTAAGCAAGCCGACAAAGACCGTGCAGGCCTGCTCGCCAAACTCAACGAAGCCAGCCTCAAGGTGGACCAGGCTAAATTCTGCGATGCCATCGCGAAACTCAACGACTATAAGACTAGCGTAAATGCACTCATCGTTGTGGGCAGAATCAATCAGGACCCCGCCGCTGGTACGACCGGACAGGAGCTTCTGAACGACGCCGATGCGATCATTGCTGCTCTAAACGATCTCCAGGTGCAAAGCACTGGCGCACCCTGCAGTTTCTAACAAGTCTGAAACCCTAACATGGACCGTGGTACGCGACCACGGTCCAAACTTCACCAACAGAGGCCACTCTTTAATAACGTCCAAGCGTTTGAATGGGCCTATTCCTTGAAGTTTAAGGTCAGATCACAGATCTGACGTGTGTATGAAATCAACGATGAAGAACATAGACTCAATCCCTGAAGGTTTGAAACAGACGTATCAGACCACCGATCTGACGCTAACCAGCTTTCTGCGCTGCCGTGGTTTTCAGATTGACAACATTAAACAAAACAACGGGCGCACACTCTTTATTTTTCAGGAGTCGCCGGAACTGCGCACTGCGATTCTCGACTTCGCCAACGATTCGGTCATCGCTGTCCGCTCGTTCTGTAGCACGATGCGAGACTTAAAGGCGATTACTCGTTAAAGGTTAAAACAATCATGAAGTCGATAAAATTTTGTCTACTCTACATCCTGTTGCTTGTGTTTGCGGCAGTGCCAATCCTCGCTCAGGAGAAACCCACTTCCCAGAAGATCGAACGCGAGGGCGTCGAGGTCGAGTTCACCATCGAGCCGATCAAAGAACCCGGTAAGCCTTCCGAGTTGATGGAAGCAAAAGAAGCGATTGTTCGTTTCAAGATCCACGACAAAGCGACGAAGACTCCGCTCTCGGGAGTGAAACCGGCCGTCTGGTTGACGCAACGAGATGCGGGCAACACCGATGAAAAGGTGTGCCGCGAAAAGATCCAGTCGTTTCTTCAGGGCAGCCTTCGCTCGCGTCCTGATGTGGACCTGAATACCTACTACCTGCTCGCGCTTAATGACGAATCGAATATCTCTGTCATCGATCCACTGCTCGGTTTCGGCACCAGCAAGCTCTTGACGCTCGTGATGCTGAAGAGCCCGGGTGAAGACTGGGCGCAGAAGTCGAGCGAGGAAAAGCTTTTCGTCAGCATGCCGCTCGCCAACCAGGTTGCCGTCGTCGACACCAGTACATGGAAGGTCGTCACCAACATCGATACGGGCATGAAGCCGGCACGTGTGCGCTTGCAACCGGATCAGAGATACCTGTGGGTTGGTAACGACTCGGCCAAGTCAGGCGAGCCGAGCGGCGTGACAGTGATTGATACCGCTACGTTGAAAGTGGTGGGCCAGGTCGCAACTGGTAACGGACATCACGAGATCGAGTTCAGCAGTGATAATCGATTTGCGTTCGTCACCAACGAGCAGGACGGCACGCTCTCTGTTATCGACATTCAGAAACTCGCAAAGCTCAAAGATCTCAAGACCGGCGCTCCGGCCACGTCGATCGCTTACTCGACACTCGGCAACGCGCTCTATCTGCTGAACGAAGCTGACGGAAGTATCACCGTTGCAGACACGCGCAGCCAAAAAATCGCAACGCGTATTCAAGCGAAGCCAGGGATTAAAAACCTGCGTTTCGCGCCGGGTGCTCGCTGGGGCTTCGTGCCAAACCCGAAGGAGAACGTCGTCTACGTTTTGGACGCCTCAACGAACCGTATTGCGCACACGATCGCGATCGACAAAGGCCCGGATCAAGTCGCATTCACTGACACGTTTGCCTATGTTCGCTCAACCGGTTCGACTGAAGTCAGCATGATCCGGCTCAGCACGTTGACCGGCCAACCGGACATCGCCAGATTCCCCGGCGGGCAGACTGCGCCTGAAGAAGCCGCGATCGAAGCGAGCATCGCGGATGTTATCGTGCCTGCGCCGGAAGGAAACTCAGTACTGGTCGCAAATCCCGCTGATGCCATCATCTATTACTACTCGGAAGGCATGGCCGCGCCGATGGGTAGTTTTCAAAATTATCGCCGTAAGCCGCGCGCGGTGATGGTGGTCGATCGATCGCTCCGCGAAGTTACGTCGGGCGTTTATTCGACCACCACCAAGTTGCCGAAGAGCGGCATCTACGACGTCGCCTTCCTGCTCGATTCGCCGCGAATGTCGCACTGCTTCAGTGCCGAAGCGAAGCCGAATCCCGATGTGCCTCGTGAAAAGCAAGTTGCGCTTCGAATCGAGTACTTGAACAAGGACAAGCAACTCCGCATCGCAGAAGACTTCAAGCTCCGCTTCAAACTCGTCGATACGACGACGTCTCGAGTGAAGAATGATGTGGACGACGTGCGCGTGCTGACGATGCTGTCGTCAGGAACCTGGCAGAAACGCGACTTCGCGCGGTCGGTCGGCGATGGTGTTTATGAGCTCGACCTGAAAGTTCCGCAAACAGGGTCGTATTTGATCTTCGTCGAAAGCAGATCGCAGGGCGTGAGTTTCAGACAACTGCCTTACCTGATGTTACAGACGGCGACAGCCACCGCTACTAATGGCGGAAAAGAAGGAGAGAAGTAGATATGAAACTTATTACTGTTGCTTTGCTTGTTTGCGCGCTCGCCGTTATGCCAACGCAGGCGTACCAAAGCAGTAAAACGTTGGCGAAGAAGTCCGGGCAAAGCAAGCCGAAGTCACAAGTGAGCTATTCGTGTCCAATGCACCCGGAGGTGAAAGCGAAGTCGAAGGGCAAGTGTCCGAAGTGCGGCATGGATTTGCGCGTCGTGGACCATAGTGACGCTGCGTCACACGAAGTGGACACACCAACGTCTGCCGAAATCGCAAAGGCATCGTCGTCCGATCAGTTGTCCAAAATGAATATCCCCGACACCGAGCTGCTCGACCAGAACGGACGGAAGATTCATTTCTACACCGATCTGGTCAAAGGTCAGACAGTCGCTATCAATTTCATCTTTACTACCTGCACGACGATCTGTCCGCCGCTCGGCGCAACTTTCGCACGCGTGCAAAAAGAACTGGGCGATAAAGTCGGTCGAGACGTTCGCTTGATTTCCATCAGCGTCGATCCGGCCACGGACACTCCTGAACGGCTGAAAGCGTGGGGAGAGAAATTTCATGCGGCTGAGGGTTGGACGTTCGTTACCGGAAACAAACCGGAGATGGACGAGCTGTTGCGCGCGCTCGGCGCATCTTCCGCACGTCGCGAAGATCATTCGCCCACGGTTCTCATCGGCAACGATGCACAGGGCTGGACACGTACTTACGGCCTGGCGAATACCAGCCAACTAGTGCAAATCATCAACGAAGTTATGGCAGGCAAGAGTACTTCTACTGCCGAAGGATCGAACTAAATGACACGACAACTTTTCATATTGCTCATATTGTCTGCCGCCGTTTTCGCAACGACACAGAATTGCGTAGCACAAACACAGACTGCGCCACCGGCGCCGCACGATCATTCGCACATGGCGAAAACTCCTGAAGCGTCGTCGCAGGCACAGAAGTACTTTACTGACGTCGAGTTGATTAATCAGGACGGCAAGAAGGTGCACTTTTACTCGGACGTGCTCAAAGGCAAGACGGTCATAGTTAACGCCTTCTTCACCAGTTGTACTTCGGTGTGTCCACCGATGAACCGCAACATGGAGAAGATTCAGGAAGTCTTAGGTGACCGCGTCGGCCGCGACGTCTTCCTCGTCTCGATGACGGTCGACCCGGAGACCGACACGCCTGCGCGAATGAAAGAATACGCGCAGAAGTTTCACGCCGGCCCGGGCTGGATTTTTCTGACCGGAAAGAAAGAGAACCTCGATTGGGCACTCTACAAGCTGGGCCAGTACGTCGAGCAGAAAGACGATCACAAGACGATTTTCATTATTGGCAACGAGCCAACCGGATTGTGGAAGATAGCGTTTGGCATGGCGAATGTGGCTGAGCTTGTTCAGGTCGTCGAAAGCGTAGTTAACGATAAAGGTGCTACGCGATAGCATGGGTCCAGGTCAGCCTGGGTCAGTAATAACTAATCTCTAACAGATGAAACGGAACTACTACATGAAGAAAATTTTATTTGTCCTTCTAATTACGTTTGTGCTGGTTGCGCCCGTAGCGGCACAGAGCGTCGTCGATTGCGGGTGCGAGGATAAGCCACTTCCCGAAATAGTCGGCATGGTAAATGGAGTGAAGATCACGAAGCAGGATCTGAGTCCGGAAACTCGAACGCGCGTGGAGCAGTTGCAGCGGCAGGTCGTCGAAGCGCGTCAGCGCGAGCTCGACCTCCAGATCGATTCGATGCTGCTTGAAAGCGAAGCGAAGAAGCGCAAAATTACGGCGGCGCAAATTATCAAAGAAGAGGTCGTCGCCAGGGTCCAGGCACCCACCGAGGCCGAGGCGCAGGCGTTTTACGAAAAGAACAAAGCCAGTATGCAAGGGGAATTCAAGGACCAGAAAGGCAATATTCTCGAATTTCTCAGTTACCAGCGGCAGCAGGAACTCGCTCAAAAACTTGCCGAGCGGCTGCGGGCCACGGCGCAGGTCAAGGTTCTCGCCAAACCGTCGGCGCCACCTTTGACCAACGCAGATCGCGCACGCGTGTTGGCAATCGTCAACGACAAGCAGATAACGATGGGCGACATCGAAGACAGCTTGCGCGCCTTGATCTTTAATGTTCAGGAACAGGTCTACGCTCTCCGCAAGCAGGACCTCGAGCTGAAAGTCAACGACACGCTGCTCGCGCAGGAAGCACAGAAGAAAAGCATCACTACACGGGCATTGCTCGACACGGAGGTTAGCGCGAAAGTCCCGCGTGTAACGGATGCGGAGGCCCAGGCGTTTTACGATCAGAACAAAGATCGGATCAGCGGCGACTTCGCACAGCTCAAGGCGCAGATCATTCAGTACGTTCAGGAGCAGAAGGAGCAGGAAGCGACTGTTGCGTTCGCCGGACAGTTGCGACGCGCGTCAACGATCCAGATCAATCTTACTGCTCCAGAGTCGCCGGCTTTCACGATTGCAACAGACGATCAACCGGTGAAGGGAACTCCCAAAGCGGCAGTCACCATCGTTGCGTTTACCGACTTCGAATGCCCGAGTTGCGCGCGTCAACATCCGGTTCTCGATCGGATCGTAAGTGAGTTTGGCGACCGCGTGCGCCTCGTTGTGCGCGACTTCCCGCTTTCACAACACGCGAACGCGCGTAAGGCTGCTGAAGCTGCCGAGGCCGCGCGTGAGCAGGGTAAGTACTGGGAATACGCTACAGTACTTTTCCGTAACCAGTCTGCACTCGGCGTTGATAAGCTGAGGCAGTACGCAACTGAGCTTGGTCTTGATCGCGCCCAGTTTGACGCGTCGCTCGACAGTGGCAAATTTGCTGAGAAGGTCCAACGCGACCTTGTGGATGGACGCAAGCTGGCCATCAACGGCACTCCTACGCTCTACATCAACGGCAAGCGCGTCTCCGACAATTCCTATGAGAGCGTGAAGTCCGTAATCGAAGCAGCCCTGAAACCCCAGGCAACGCTAAGAACAAAGATCGAGAATTAAACAGCCAGCGTGGGATTTGCTTCTCTCAAAGCGGATACCTAACTGCCTGGGGCGGCCCTCTGTGGCCGCCCCAGGTTTTTCACATTGTGTTTCCACACTGGGGCGGCCACGGAGGGCCGCCCCTACAGTTGCTACAGAGTTTTTATTGACTTCATTCCCGCTTGCGGGGTATTAGTTCGCGCCACGAAAGCCGGTGTGGCAAATCAACTGGTGACGATAAAGGGACGCAAGCACGGCGGCTTCAATCGCGAAGAAAATGGTGCAGAGCTACGCGGCAATTCGAGAGTTTCTTCATAAACAGGGTTTATTGTGAGCCACGAAAAGGCGCAAGTTGCCCCTACGACGTCGCAACAACCAATCCAACATGGGCTGAAGCTCCTTGTGCTTCTTGTGCTTTTTTGTGGCTGCGTTAAGGCTGATGATGGTCATCGTCTCTGGTTGCGATATGAGAAGCTCCCGGCGCGCTCGTTGGACCTGTACAGGCAGCGCATCAAGTCGATCGGAGTGCACGGAGAATCTGCGACCTTCGATGTCCTTCGTACTGAGCTGGCTGTCGGTTGCGGCGGCTTATTAGCCACACAAGTCTCAGTTGCAGATCACGATGATGCTTCGGTCGTCATTGGTCTTCCGCAAACTTCAATGCTGATTCGCAAACTGCGCTGGGAACCGGATCTGACGAGTCTTGGACCAGAAGGATTTCGCATTCGCACGATTAGAGACGCCGGTCGCGAGGTTATCGTGATTGCTTCCATGACAGATACCGGCGCGCTCTACGGCGCCTTTTACTTTCTGCGCCTGCTCCAGTCTGAACAGCCAATCGATCATCTGCAAATAGATCAAAAGCCATGCTTGAAACTGCGTCTTCTTAATCACTGGGACAATCTCGACGGCAGTATCGAACGAGGCTACGCCGGAAAATCCCTCTGGGACTGGAATAAGTTGCCGGAAGCGATCGATTCTCGACTATTCAACTATGCCCGGGCCAACGCTTCAATCGGCATCAATGGCACGGTCCTGAATAACGTCAACGCCGATTCTAAATTCCTGACTGCGGACTACCTCAAGAAGATTGCAGAGATTGCAAATGTCTTTCGCCCCTGGGGAATTCACGTCTACCTCTCTCCTCGTTTTTCAGCGCCGATTGAATTGGGCAAGTTGCCAACTGCCGATCCGCTTGATCCAGCAGTGATTGCGTGGTGGAAGCAGAAGGCGGATGAGATCTACAAGCTGATTCCGGATTTCGGCGGCTTTCTGGTGAAAGCAAACAGCGAAGGACAGCCTGGACCACGAACGTACAACCGCACTCACGCCGATGGTGCAAACATGCTGGCGGCGGCGCTTGCTCCGCATCACGGGATCGTGATCTGGCGTGCGTTTGTTTACGACATGAAGCCGGGTTACGACCGTGCCGGAGCGGCTTATGAAAATCTCAAGCCATTCGACGGGAAGTTTGCGGCTAACGTGTTGCTCCAGGTGAAGAATGGACCGATAGACTTCCAACCGCGCGAGCCGTTTCATCCGCTCTTCGGCGCCATGCCGCGCACGCAGATGATGCCGGAGTTGCAGATCACGCAGGAGTATCTTGGGTTCTCGAATCACTTCGTGTTTCTGGCGACGATGTGGCGCGAGTTTCTTGATTCAGACACGTACGCGCGCGGGCGAGGCTCGACCGTGACTCGCGTGCTAGATGGCACGTTGTATCGTCAGCGTTTGACGGGAATCGCCGGAGTTGCGAATACAGGCTCTATTACAAACTGGACGGGTCACGATCTCTTGCAGGCGAACTGGTATGCATTCGGTCGACTGGCGTGGAACCCGAATGTGTCGTCTGAACAGATTGCGACTGAATGGACGAAGATGACGCTCACGCACGACGCGCGTGCCGTGGCGACGATCGTGCGACTGATGCTCGAGTCACACGAAGCGGTCGTGAATTACATGACGCCGCTCGGACTGCATCATCTCTTTTGGGGTGGGCATCATTACGGCCCAGCGCCCTGGTGGGACAAGGAGAAACGTGACGATTGGAATCCCGTCTACTATCACAAGGCAGACGCATTCGGGATCGGATTTGATCGGACGAAGACTGGCAGCAACACAGTGAGCGAGTATTATCTGCCGGTGCGGCAGGAGTTCTCTGATCCTCAGAGATGTCCGGAAGAGTTTCTGCTTTGGTTTCACCACGTCGCGTGGGATCACAAGATGAAGTCTGGCCGCACGCTCTGGAACGAATTGGCGTTGCACTATCAACGCGGCGTCGATTGGGTGAGAGCGACGAGAGCAACGTGGGCTGGGCTCGCCGATCAGATCGATCCGGAGAGGCACGTTGCGATATCGAAGAAGCTTGGGATACAGGAGCGAGATGCGATCTGGTGGCGCGATGCGTGTCTTTTATACTTTCAGACATTTTCGAAACAACGATTGCCCACGGGTGTTGAGCCGCCAGCGATGACACTTTCGGATTACAAGGCGAAGGCGTTGGAATGGTGAGGTTTTTCAACCACAGATTACACGGATGAAAATCGTGTCTAAAAATTACTTAAAAAGAGGACGCCTGTTTGAATAAAAAGAGAGCCATTGGACTAAGTATCAGCATTACGTTCATTATTTGGACGTTGGGTCTGCCCGTTACGAATATGAACTCTCAGGAGAAACTTCCCGATTACAAGAACCCGAGTCTGCCGGTTGAGCGCCGTGTCGCCGATCTACTCTCGCGTATGACGCTCGAAGAAAAAGTCGCGCAGTTGACCTGTCTTTGGACTAACCGGCCTCAGGTCAACCCGCAAACAGACTTTTCCACGGACCGTGGCGATTTCTCTCCGGCCAAAGCGGCGGCAGTGATGAAACACGGCATCGGCCAGATCGCGCGCCAACGAGAGCGTAAAGATCCACGTGGTGGAGCGAAGTTTGCCAACGACGTTCAGAAATGGCTACTCGAAAACACGCGACTCGGCATTCCCGCGATTCTTCACGACGAGATACTTCACGGACACATGGCGCAGGGCAGCACAAGCTTCCCGCAACCGATTGCCCTGGCGACAACATGGGATCCTGAGTTCATTGCGAAGGTCTTCACTGCCGGCGCGTTGGAGACACGCGCGCGCGGCAGTCAACAGGTGCTTGGACCGAACTTAGACCTTGCGCGCGATCCGCGTTGGGGCCGCACCGAAGAGACTTACGGCGAAGATCCCTACTTAACCTCGCGCATGGCTGTCGCGATCGTGAAAGCCCTACAGGGAACCGGTCCGCGTGTTGACGAGAATCACGTCATCGCAACCGCAAAACATTTCACCGCGCATGGCCAGCCCGAAAGCGGCACTAACATCGGGCCAATCAACGTTTCAGAACGAGCGTTGCGCGAAAATTATCTGCCCAGCTTCAAGGCAGCGGTGGTTGAGGCGGGCATCATGAGCGTGATGCCTTCGTACAACGAAATCGACGGCGTGCCGTCTCACGCAAACAAATGGCTGCTGCAAAAGCTCCTGCGTGAGGAGTGGGGATTTACCGGTCATGTAGTTTCTGACTATTACGCGATTCCGCAGATGATGGATTTGCATCATCTCGCTCCAGACAAAGCCACGACTGCAAAACTCGCAATCGAAGCCGGTGTCGATGCGGAAACTCCCGATCCCGATTCGTACCCGACGCTTTTGCAGCTCGTGAAAGAAGGACGGGTTGCAGAGGCTACTATCAATCAGGCGGTCGCGCGAAACCTGCGCGCGAAGTTCCTGCTCGGGTTGTTTGAAAACCCTTATGTTGACGTCGAACATGCGGCGCGAGTTACAAACTCGAATGAGCATCGAGCGCTCGCGGCCGAAGCCGCACGAAGATCCATCACGCTTCTGAAAAATGAAAACAACTTGTTGCCGTTGAACCTGAGTGCGTTGAAGTCGATCGCAGTTATCGGCCCAAATGCTGCGCAAGTCCATCTTGGCGGTTATAGCGATCAGCCTGGACGCGGTGTTAGTGTGCTGCAAGGCATAAAGGACAAGGTGGGCAATAAACTCAAAGTCAGTTACGCCGAGGGCTGCAAGATAACCAGGGAGGGCGGCGACTGGTTTGCGGATCGTGCCACTCTCGCCGATCCGGCGGAGGATCAAAAACTGATCGCTGAGGCGGTGGCAGTCGCAAAGAACGCGGAGGTCGCGCTGCTCGTGCTGGGTGGAAATGAAGATACGAACAGGGAAGGCTGGGCTGACACCCATCTGGGCGACCGCGACAGTCTCGATCTTGTGGGCCGCCAGAATGATCTTGTTAAAACTGTTCTCGAGACTGGCAAGCCGGTAGTTGTGTTGCTGATTAACAGTGGTCCGCTATCGATCAACTACATCGCGGAAAATGTGCCTGCGATACTTGAAGGTTTTTATTTAGGACAGGAGACTGGCGTTGGTGTCGCTGACGTTCTGTTTGGCGACTACAATCCGGCCGCCAAACTCACCATCAGCTTCCCGCGATCGGTGGGTCAGTTACCGCTCTACTACAACCGCAAACCGACGGCGCGTCGCGGTTATCTTTTCGCAAACAAGGAACCGTTGTTTCCGTTTGGCTTTGGTTTGAGCTACACGACGTTTGGTTATTCGAATCTGAAGGTCAGTCCGGCAAAGATCGGCCCTGCTGACAATGCGCGGGTCAGTGTTACCGTCACGAATACAGGCAAACGGGCGGGCGATGAGATTGTGCAATTGTACATTCGCGACCTCGTGAGCTCAGTGACGCGGCCGATCATGGAGCTCAAAGATTTCAAGCGCATCTCGCTCGCGCCCGGCGAAAGCAAAACAGTTGAGTTCGTGATCACGCCTGACAAACTTTCACTTCTCGATTTGAATATGAAGAGCATCGTCGAGCCGGGTTGGTTCGACATCATGGTGGGGACGAGTTCAGTAAAGTATGAAACCATCAAACTCGAAGTCGCTGCGAAGTAGTGTGGCACTTCTGTGCGCGCTCACTCTGTTGGTAAATCCGCCACAGATCTGCGCACATCAACAGGCGCTCAAGGACGTCTTCAAGCCCGACTTCAAGATCGGCGCCGCACTGAACCGGAACCAGATCTTTGAGAACGATGTGCGTGGCGCGGAGATCGTGAAGACGCACTTCAATTCGATCACTCCGGAAAACATTTTGAAGTGGGCACTCGTGCATCCTGAACTCAACCGGTACGACTTCGAGGCACCCGATCGTTTTGTCGAGTTTGGTGAAAAGTACGACATGTTCATCGTGGGCCATACACTCGTCTGGCACAACCAGACACCTGGCTGGGTGTTTCAGGATGACAAGGGAAACCCCGTTGATCGTGAGACTCTGGTAAAGCGTTTGCGCGCCCACATCTTCACGGTTGTTGGTCGATACAAGGGAAGAATAAACGGCTGGGACGTGGTTAACGAAGCTCTAAATCAGGACGGCACGATGCGCCAATCGCTATGGTTGAAGATCATCGGCGAAGATTACCTCGCGATGGCTTTCAAGTTTGCGCATGAAGCGGATTCGAGCGCTGAGCTTTATTACAACGATTACGATCTCGAGCTACCGGCAAAACGTGCCGGAGCTGTCGCGCTAATCAAGAAACTGAAAGCCGCCGGCGTGCCGATTTCGGCAGTAGGACTGCAAAATCACAATCAGATGGACTGGCCTACTGCGGCAGACGAGGATGCGACGATCACCGCATTCTCAACTTTAGGACTCAAAGTTCACATTACGGAGCTTGACGTCGATGTGCTGCCGCGCACGACCAAGCCCGGCGCGGATTACGCGGTCGATGTTCCCGTCACTCCGCAGCTAAATCCTTATGTCGATCGTCTACCCGAGGCAATGCAGTCGGCGTTGGCAAAGCGTTACGCGGAGTTGTTTCGCGTTTACTTGAAGCATCGTGATGCGATTGAGCGTGTTACTTTCTGGGGAGTTGCGGATGGCGATTCCTGGCTGAACAACTGGCCCATGAAAGGGCGAACGAATTATCCGTTGCTGTTCGATCGGAACGGTAAAGCCAAGCCTGCGTTCGATGCCGTGATTAGCGCCGGCGAAAACACAAATTGAACATGTGAGGGGTGACATGGCAAGCGAAACTTACAAACCGAAACCGGAACACAAATTCACTTTTGGTCTATGGACCGTCGGGAATCGCGGACGAGATCCGTTTGGCGATGCCACGCGCCCCACTCTGAGTCCAGTCACGATCGTTAAGCGTTTGAGTGAGCTCGGTGCTTACGGCGTGAACCTGCACGACAACGATCTGGTGCCAATCGATGCGACCGCGGCTGATAGGGATCGCATTGTCCGCGAGTTCAAGCGGGCGCTCAGCGACAGCGGCATGAAGGTGCCGATGGCGACGACGAATCTCTTCTATGATCCGGTCTTCAAAGACGGAGCTTTTACTTCAAGCGATCCGAGAGTGCGTTTGTACGCGCTGCAAAAAACAATGCGCTCGATGGATCTCGGCGCGGAGCTGGGCGCGCAGATCTACGTGTTCTGGGGTGGCCGTGAAGGCGCTGAAGTAGATGCTGCCAAGGATCCGCGAGAAGCGCTGAAGTGGAATCGCGAGGCTCTCAACTTCTTGTGTGAATACTCGCAAGATCAGGGCTACGACTACAAATTTGCGCTTGAAGCAAAACCGAATGAGCCACGCGGCGACATCTACCTGCCGACGACGGGTGCGATGCTTGGCTTCATCGCCACTCTCGATCATTCGGAGATGGTTGGTGTGAATCCGGAGGTCGGTCACGAGCAAATGTCGGGGCTGAACTTTTATCACGTCGTCGCGCAGGCGATTGAGGCGGGCAAGCTCTTTCATATCGATCTCAACGATCAAAAAGGTCCGCGTTTCGATCAGGATCTACGCTTTGGTTCTGAGTCGATCAAGAACCTCTTCTTTTTAGTGCGGCTGCTGGAGAGCTCCTACGATGGTCCACGTCACTTCGATGCGCATTCGTATCGCAGTGAAAATGAGCAAGGTGTGTGGGAGTTTGCGGCGGGGTGCATGAGAAATTATCTGATCCTGAAGGAGAAGGCGCGGCAGTTTGATGAGGACGACGAGATTCAGGCGCTGCTCGCGGAGATAAATAACGGGCATGTCGAGACGCTGGGTCGATACAGCGCGGAGGAGGCGAAGCGCGTGAAGGAGCTCTCGCTCGACCGCGCAGAGCTGACGAGTAAGCCTTTGCGGTATGAGCGGTTGGACCAGTTGACGGTGGATATCATTCTGGGTGTTCGGCAATGAAGGGATTGTTAGACAGGATTACAAGATTTTCAAGATTAACAAGATGAGATCCTGCAAATCATGTAAATCCTGTCTACTTGTTCTTCCTGTCTTAGTGCTTCTCGTAGTAATCTCCTGCGCGCAGGCTCAATCTCCACCACCTTACAAAAACCCCAATCTCGCAATCGAAGCACGCGTGAATGATCTCGTCTCGCGTATGACGCTCGAAGAAAAAGTCTCGCAGATGATGAATGCCGCTCCAGCAATCGACCGTCTCGGCATTCCTCCGTACGATTGGTGGAACGAAGCTTTGCACGGCGTCGCTCGCGCCGGGGCCGCGACTGTCTTCCCACAGGCCATCGGTCTCGCCGCGACCTGGGACACAAAACTGATGTACGAAGTGGCCGACGTCATTTCGACTGAGGCACGCGCAAAGCATCATGAGTTTGTTCGCAACAACCAGCACGCTCGTTATCAGGGTCTCACTTTCTGGAGTCCAAACATCAACATCTTTCGCGATCCGCGTTGGGGTCGCGGGCAGGAAACATACGGCGAAGATCCTTACCTGACAGCGCAGCTCGGAGTTCAATTCGTTCGCGGTCTACAAGGTAATGACCCGCGTTACTTCAAGGTCATCGCGACGCCGAAACACTACGCCGTGCACAGTGGCCCGGAACCTGAGCGCCACGCCTTTGACGCTGTCGCTTACGAACGAGATCTGCGTGAGACTTACTTGCCCGCGTTCCGCGCCACCATCGTCGAAGGCAAAGCGTATTCGGTGATGTGTGCCTACAACCGGACGAATGAGGAACCGTGTTGTGCGAACAAGAAGCTGATGACGGATATCCTGCGCGGCGAGTGGAAGTTCGATGGTTATGTTGTCTCTGACTGTGGCGCGATTTACGACATTTGGAAATTTCACAAGTTTGTTCAGACCGAAACAGAAGCCTCCGCGCTTGCCGTACGCGCGGGAACCGATCTGACGTGTGGTCGTGAGTATTCGACGCTTGTTGACGCCGTGAAGCGCGGCTTGGTTACCGAGGCTGAGATCGATTCTGCGGTGAAGCGGCTAATGACCGCGCGCTTTCGACTCGGCATGTTTGACCCGCCGGAAGTGGTGCCGTACGCGCGCATTCCGTTTTCGCAGAACGACACTCCCGAGCATCGCCAGCTCGCGCTGAAAACTGCGCGCGAATCGATCGTGCTGTTGAAGAATGCGAACCACACGTTGCCGTTGAAGAAGGATCTGAAAAGCATTGCTGTGATTGGCCCAAACGCAGACACGCCCGAAGTGTTGTGGGGCAATTACAACGGCCGCCCGTCACGTTTGATTACTCCGCTCGCTGGAATCAAAAACGCAGTCTCGGCAAATACAAAAGTCGTCTACGCGCTTGGATCGATACTCGCAGGCGAACCGGTCGTGCCGAACCCGCCGCTTGCCGAACGAATGATGGAAGAGGCTGTAAATGCGGCACGGCAGTCAGACGCAAGTGTACTCGTGTTGGGCATTTCGGCAGGTCTCGAAGGCGAAGAGATGAAGGTGAATGTCGAAGGATTTCGCGGTGGTGATCGAACAGACATCTCATTACCGAAATCTCAGGAGGCATTGCTGAAGGCGGTGGTTGCGACCGGCAAGCCGGTGGTTGTGGTGCTGCTCAGTGGCAGCGCTCTGGCAGTGAATTGGGCTAATGATAATGCGCCGGCTATTCTCGAGGCGTGGTATCCGGGTGCCGAAGGCGGAACTGCGATTGCCGATGTGTTGTTTGGCGATTACAACCCGGCGGGACGTTTGCCGGTTACGTTTTATAAATCAGTGGACCAGTTGCCACCGTTTACTGATTACAGCATGGAGGGCCGGACGTACCGTTACTTCAAGGGTGAGCCGCTTTACAGGTTCGGTTATGGGTTGAGCTATACAAAATTTGTTTACAGTAACCTACGGCTTGATGCTAAGCCGGTCAAGGCAGGTGAGCCGGTGAAAGTGATGGTTGACGTGACGAATACCGGCGAGAGAGAGGGTGATGAAGTAGTTCAGTTATATCTCACAGACGTTGCCGCGACGGCGCCAGTGCCGATTCGCACGCTGGTTGGGTTCGATCGTATCTCGCTGCGACGGGGAGAAAAACGCACCGTGACGTTTACGATCACGCCACGGCAGATGTCATTAATCGACAACAGTGGGCAACGTGTGATTGAACCCGGTAAATTTTCGATCAGCCTTGGCGGGTTACGAGACAGATTTACTTTAACCGCGGATTCCAAGGATCGTGAACGGATTTATCAAATTCTAAAAGAGGCTAATTGATGCAACGGATTTTGTTGTTCGTGATCTTGCTCATGTCTGCGGCGGCTGCGCAGGCGCAGGTGCTCGGCGATCCGGTAGACGTCAGTCAGGATTTTCAACGCATGGAGAACGTCTACTTTGTCGGTAGTCGTGTCACTTCATTCGACATGTCTACAGGCCAGGGCACGTTGCAATGGGATCGTTACTTACGCAGTACAACGTTATCTTTCAACAAGATCGACGTTGGGTTCACGCGTGGCAAGGCCACGGAGTTTCCCGGCACCGAATACGATCAGGATCCCGCTCTACCTTTCGCCATCAGCTTCGTCAGTCCACGCACCGTGCGCCTGCGTTTCTCCACGCGCGCCGTTCCACTCAGCGATAGGGAATCCTTGATGCTTGCCGGATCAGTGCCAAAAGATACTTCCTGGCGCGTCGAGCAGAACGATCGTGAAATTGTCTACACCGGTGCACACGGTCGAGTGAAGATCATCAAGCAGCCGTGGCACATCGAGATTTACGATGCACGCGGATGCTTGCTTACTCGCACGCAGAACATCGGCGATCCGGCGACTTACATAACTCCCATTCCGTTTTCCTTTGTACGTCGCGCAAGCGATCTTTCGCGCCGCATCGCTGCCACTTTCGAGCTCCAGCACGACGAAAAGATCTTCGGTTGTGGCGAATCGTTCACGCGCTTCAACAAGCGCGGGCAAAAAGTTTTGGTCTCCACTCGTGACGGCATGGGCACGCAGAACGAGTACATGTACAAACCCATACCTTTCTTCTTGAGCAACAACGGGTATGGGATGTTTGTGCACACGAGCGCGCCTTTGACCTTCGACGTTGGCAGGTTCTACGACGCGCACAACGTGATCTATTCAGGTGACGAGAACCTCGATCTCTTTGTGTTCCTCGGCGAGCCGAAAGATATTCTGTCGGAATACACCGCGTTGACGGGTCGTAGTCCGGTGCCACCGCTCTGGTCGTTTGGCTTTTGGATGAGCCGCATCACTTACAACTCCGAGGACCAGGTGCGCCAGGTGGCCCAGCAATTGAGATCGCACCAGCTGCCTGCCGATGTTATTCACCTCGACACAGGCTGGTTCGAAACTGACTGGCGTAGCGATTACCGCTTTTCATCTTCGCGTTTCCGCGATCCCGCAAAGATGATCGCCGATCTGAAGCAGCAGGGATTTCACATCAGTCTCTGGCAATACACCTACTTCACCAGCAAAAATGATCTGTGGAAAGAGATGGTTGAGAAGGGTTATCACGTGAAGAACGAAGGCGGCCAGCTTCCGTTCGAGGATGCGACCCTCGACGTCAGTAATCCTGAAGCGGTCAAGTGGTATCAGGGCAAGCTTAGAGATCTGCTAAAGCTTGGCGTCGGCGCGATCAAAGTCGATTTTGGCGAGGGCGCACCACTGACGGGCCAATACGCTTCGGGTTTGAGTGGCTGGTACGAGCACAATCTCTATCCGTTGCGTTACAACAAGGCAGTGGCTGAGGTCACGAAAGAAGTTACGGGGGATGATGTGATCTGGGCGCGCAGTGCATGGGCCGGCAGTCAACGCTACCCGTTACATTGGGGTGGCGATGCCGAGAATACTGATTCGGCGATGGCGGCTGAGTTGCGCGGCGGTTTGTCGTTTGGACTTTCAGGTTTCACTTATTGGAGTCACGACGTTGGTGGGTTTGTGAACCGTGCGCCGCGCGATCTTTACCGGCGTTGGATGGCGTGGGGAGTGTTAACTTCGCACACGCGAGCGCACGGTGCACCGCCCCGAGAGCCCTGGGAGTACGATGCGGCGCTGAACGAAGACTTTCGCAGGGCTTTGGGTTTGCGTTATTCGTTAATGCCCTACATCTACGCTCAGGCAAAGGACTCTTCGGCGCGCGGTTTTCCGATGGTGCGTCCACTCTTCTTCGAGTACCCGAACGATCCGGGCTCGTGGGCGATTGAAGACGAATATATGTTCGGATCGGATTTACTGGTGGCGCCGATGTTTGCGAGTGGCGAGCGTCGCAAAGTTTACCTGCCGCCGGGTAGCTGGATTGATTATCAAAGCGGGCGTGTTTATGAGGGGGCGAACTGGCACGAGATTCCGGCAGGTCCGATTCCGGTTGTGTTGCTCGTTAAGAACCACTCGGTCTTGCCGCATATCAAGGTTGCGCAGAGCACGAAGGATATGGATTGGGACAATGTGGAGCTGCGTGTGTTCAGTACCGACGGTGCTGCGGTAACGGGCTTGTTCACTCGTCCTGGCAGTGATGTTCAAACGCTGTCGCTCGTCCCGCGCGGACGCGATTTTGTGTTACGACAAGATCCACAAGCGGGCAAGGTGAAGTGGACCATCAAAGTTTTTTAACCACAGATTACACGGATATAAATCCGATTTTTTCATCCGTGTGATCCGTGGTTAGGTTTTATGAAGCAGAAAATAACGCGACGAGACTTTTTGGCCAGTACAGGCGTCGCGGCGGCGACGTTACCGTTCACTTCTCGCATCCTAAATACCCAGTCGGCTGACGCTCTCCTGCTGTGGTACGACAAACCCGCGTCCGAATGGACCGAAGCGCTGCCGATCGGCAACGGGCGTCTCGGCGCGATGATCTTCGGTGGACCCGCGACCGAACAGCTCCAGCTAAACGAAGACACGCTTTACGCCGGCTCTCCTTACGATCCAAACAATCCGGAAGCACTGAAAGCACTACCCGAAGCGCGGCGATCGATCTTCGAAGGCAACTACAAAGAAGCACACGATCTCGTCGGCGCGAAGATGATGGCCCAACCGCTCAAGCAGATGCCATACGAACCCGTTGGCGATCTGAAACTCTCGTTTCCCGGTCACGACAACGTCACAAATTATCGTCGCCAACTCGATCTCGACAAGGCTATCGCCACGACTTCTTACAGCATCGGCGTAAACACCTTCACACGAGAAATATTTGCTAGTCCGGTGGACCAGGTGATTGTGGTCTGTCTTATTGCCGATCGGCTCAAACAGTTGAACTTCACCGCGACCTTCGAGACGCCACAAAAAGCAACGGTCACAACTGATGGCAAGGACACGCTCATACTTAGCGGTGTTAACGGAGACTCATCCGGAATCAAAGGCGGTCTGAAGTTTGAGGCGCGTGTGTCGGTCCAGGTGGAGGGTGGGCAAACTGTTGCTGAAAAAGAAAGAATTGTCGTTACTAATGCATACTCTGCATTGCTCTTAATCGCGGCTGCGACGAGCTACCGCAGTTACAAAGACACCAGCGGTGACCCCAATGCGATCGTCAGCGAACAAATAAAGCTAGCGAGGCAGAAAACTTTTTTCAGCTTACGAGCAGCACACACACGTGAACACCAGCGGTTATTTCATCGTGTCAAACTAGATCTGGGGCGAACCAGCGCCGCAGAGCTGCCTACGGATCAACGTCCATCACAGTTTCTTCAAGGTCTGGATCCACATCTGGCAACACTCTATTTCCAGTACGGCCGCTATCTCCTGATTTCGTCTTCGCGTCCAGGCTCGCAACCCGCCAACTTGCAGGGAATCTGGAATCACCTGATGACACCGCCGTGGGAGAGCAAATACACGATCAACATCAACACGGAAATGAACTACTGGCCGGCCGAAACCGCGAACCTCTCCGAGTGTCATGAGCCGCTGCTGCGTATGGTCTCGGAGCTCGTAGAGAATGGCGCGCGCACTGCCCGCGTTCATTACGGCGCGCGTGGCTGGGTCTGTCATCACAACACCGATCTCTGGCGACAAACAGCTCCCATCGATGGACCACTCTGGGGGTTCTGGCCCACAGGCGGCGCCTGGCTTTGCACGCACCTGTGGCAGCACTACGAATTCACTCGTGATAAGAACTTCCTCGCTCGCGCCTATCCGGTGATGAAAGGCGCCGCAGAGTTTTTTTTCGACACGCTGGTTCCGGAGCCGAGGCACAACTGGCTGGTAACGTGTCCTTCGATCTCGCCTGAGAACAAACATCCGAGTGGCGTTGCGATTTGCGCTGGACCAACGATGGACGTGCAGATCATTCGTGATCTGTTTGATCAGTGCACGCGGTCAGCAGAGATTCTTGATGTCGATAAGAACTTCAGCACGCGACTCGCTGAAGCGCGACAACGTTTGCCGCCGATGCAGATTGGGAAAGCCGGCCAATTGCAGGAGTGGTTGGACGACTGGGACCTTGAAGCGCCAGAGCGCCAGCACCGGCACGTGTCGCATCTCTCCGGGCTCTTTCCGAGTAATCAGATCACGCAGCGCGCCACGCCGGATCTTTTTGCGGCGGCAAGGAAGAGTCTGGAGTTGCGTGGTGATGTCGGAACTGGTTGGAGCCTCGCGTGGAAGATCAATCTATGGGCTCGCTTACGTGATGGTGAGCGGGCGTATTTGTTATTGCAGAAAGCATTGACTCCGGTTTATGCGAAAGAGTTTGGTGGTGGCGGTGGTGTGTATCGCAACCTCTTCGACGCGCACCCGCCGTTTCAGATAGATGGAAATTTCGGGGCAACGTCGGGCATCGTGGAGATGCTTATGCAGAGTCACACGGGTGAGATCGAGTTGTTACCGGCATTGCCATCCGCATGGCCTAACGGATCGATTAAAGGACTGCAAGCACGCGGTGGGTTTGAAGTTGATATCAACTGGAAGAACGGCGCGCTGGACTATGCGGTGATACGAAGCATGAACGGCACTAATTGTAAGGTTCGCTATCGCGAGAAAGTCGTGACTCTAAATCTCCGGCGCGGCGCCACCACTCGCCTCAAGTTTTAGCCACAAAAAGCACAAAAAGCACATAAAAGATTTTGCTGAGACATTTGTGCTTTTTGTGCCTTTTGTGGCTATTTAAGAAACACGATGTTGTCAACTAAGACCATTCCGTGTTGCGGCGTGCATTGATTGCAATATGCGCTGATGCTGATTGCTGTTAGCTTCTTCAATACTTCCTTCGGATCTACTTTCTCCGCCCATGAAGGTTGTAACAAACCTTTGAGGGGAATTACGTACGTGTTGAGTCCCGACTTGAGCCGTATCGGCAGTTGCGGAAAGCCGGCAGTGATATTGATGCCCTGCCCGTGACTCAGAAATTCCACGCGCAACGAGTCGACACCCGTGGCGTATAATTGCATCGCCAATTGTTTGTAACCACTGACATCGTCGGGAAGCGGCTTTCCATCTTTCATCGGACGCCCCTGAACTTCGAGCGTGATGTTGGCCCACTGATTTGGTCCGACGAGACTGTAGTCGAAAGTCGCGAGGTGGTTCTGTGGTGCGTCTTTCAAAACGATCAGTTCCGGAGCGCCCGGGGAGGCATTTGCCAGACCTTTGAACGTCACCGGGGTATTTTCTTTTCCGGTGTAGATCTGGACCAGGCCGCCGTTGTTACTGACTGCACGACCGTTCTCCGTTTTCTCGAAGTCGGCGTAGACAAGTTTATCGCCGGATTCCTGTGAGAGAGTCGAGAGAGAAAGCAGTGCAATTATGGTGACGGAAATAATTAGTTTCAGATTCACCTCTTGTACATTCTGTAAAATCTTGTAAATCATGTCTAAGACATATGACAGGATTTCAGGATTTACATGATTTCCCACTGATTTGTTCTTGCTGATCTAAACACCGCATCTATTACGGCCATGTTGCTGACCGCGTCTTCGAGCGGGATTGGTTGTTCCCGGTTTTCGCGAATGGCTTGGGAAAACAGCGTCCCCTGGATCTCATACTGATCACAAACCGGTATCTCAATCGTTTCAGCGTCAATCATTATTTGCGTCGGAACATCATTAGGTGCATTGAACGGGATGAGCACCTCGATTCGCCTCTCAGTTCCGTGGAAAATCATACGCTGGTACGGCGCGAGACGAGTGCTGCAAGTAAACGTCGAGTGCCCATTCGGAAAATCGAGCACCGCCGTCGTTAAAACATCGGTGCGGGACTCAGCATCGCGTTCGATTAGACCGAGCACACGTCGCGGCTCCGCTTCAAACAGCCAGCGCGAGATCGTGATCGGATAACAGCCAATGTCCATCAAAGCGCCGCCGCCGAGCTCGAGTTGATTGCGAATGTTAGCCGGATCAGAGTTAAAGTAACTGAAGAAACCGGTGATAGATCTCAACTCACCGAAGCGGCCAGACTGGATCAATCTCTGTGTTTCGAGCCACTGCGGGTGCGTTCGCACCATGAACGCTTCCTGTATTCGCACTCGATAGCGATCACGAGCATCGATGAGAGTTCTTGCCTCTGCTGCATTCAGCGCGATCGGCTTTTCACAGAGAACGTGCTTACCGGCTTCGGCGGCTTTCAACGTCCACGGAACGTGCAGATGATTCGGCAGCGGGTTATAGACGGCTTCGATCGAGTCGTCCGCGAGTAGCTCTTCATAACTTCCATACGCGTTTGGGATGTTTAGCGCGTGGGCAGCAGCTTCTGCTTTTGACAGATCGCGGGATGCAATCCCACTGATCTCACACCACGGGCTGCTCTGCATCGCCGGAATAACTTTCTTCAGCGCGATGTTTGCGGTGCTTAAAATTCCACAGCGAACTTTACCAATCATGTTTCAAACGTCCACAGATTAAATCTGCGTAATCTGTGGATCAAAAGGCATCAAAGATGGAGCGGACCTGGAGTCGTTGCTTGAATTCTTCCAGCGACAACGGAACACGCGAACGGAACTCTACTGTCATCCCTCTTCCCGGCGCGAGGTTGAAGTAGTTATCTGAAAAGAATCCGTCATGCTCCGGCACCGCAAGATAAACGGCTTTCGCGAATTTATCACTCGATAGTGTGACGCTAAAGCCGTTGCGCGTGCGGACTACATCAGATGTTATCGCGGGCCTGGAGACTTTCAACTCTTTGAACGGTGCAAAGAAATAATCATGACTCGACACATTTTTCTCATTCACGAGCAGCTCACAATACACGACCGCATTCTTGCTGTCGGTTCCTTCCAAAAGCTCCGGCACGCGTAGATCAAAATACGTACGACTCGTCAGCGGCTCGACATTCACGTCGCGCATGAAACTCTTCAAAGTCGCGCCGTCAAAGTTCATCAACGTGACTTTGATCTTCGCCGGAACGGGTTTCGGTCGATCAGAAACTACGTAGAGCTTCAGATATCCGTTTTGCACAGTCGGGCTGATGAGCAGATCGTTGTAGAAGCGGCGCGCGTAGTACTGCAATGCCTTCCAACGTCCGTAATAATCGATGCTCGACCATGAGGCGACGGGCCAGCAATCATCGATCTGCCAGTAAAGCGAACCCATGTTGTGTGGCATGATCCGTCGCAAGTGTTCTGCGCCGATACGTATGCCTTCCGCCTGCAACACCTGGCTCACGTATAAAAACGATTCGAAGTCTTTCGGCTGCGCGTAGTCGCGCAACATGTATTCGCGCACGAGCTGGTTACCGCGCGGGTGGCGCTGATGCGCAAGCATGATGGGCGACTCGATGTCTCGATCTTCAGGCACCGTGTACGACTTCACCGTTTCGATATTTGGAAAAGACTGGAACCCGTATTCGCTCATGAACCGTGGCGTTTGTTTCTCATAATCGCTGAACGGTTGAGACGCATGCCAGACTTGCCAAAAATGCACGTCGCCGCTGCGCAACGATTCGGGATCGTCGTCAAGCCCGCCATGCGGTGAGCTGGGCCAGTAAGGACGCGAGGGATCGAACTGCGCCGTGACTTCCTGCAAGACGCCATGAAAAATTTTCTTGTAGTCGTCCCATAGCGAGGCAGGCAGGTTTTGTCGCCAGCCCCAGTTTCGCCAGGCCGTTTCGACCTCGTTGTTACCGGCCCACAGCACGATACTCGGATGGTTTCGCAGCCGCTTCACATTGTCGATCGCTTCTGCGCGAACGTTGTCGAGAAACTCCGGTGTCGCGGGATACATGCTGCACGCGAACATGAAATCCTGCCAGACAAGGATGCCCATTTCGTCGCACAGCTCATAAAACTCGTCAGCTTCGTAAATGCCGCCGCCCCAGACGCGCAGCATATTCATGTTGCTGTCGCGCACCGACTCGAGCAGGAACTGGTACTTGTCTTTGGTGATGCGCGTTGGAAAACTGTCCGCCGGAATCCAGTTTCCGCCTTTGCCGAATACGGGAATCCCGTTGATCACGAACATGAAGCTTTGTCCTGCTTCGTCACGTTGCTGCCTGAGCTCCAAAGTGCGCAGTCCGGTTCGTACAAGCTCTTCGCCGGTGACTCGTCCGTTTACGAGGCTGCGAGCGCGGAAGCTGTAGAGTGGCTGCGCGCCCAGTCCATTGGGCCACCAGAGCTTCGGTCTTGAGACGGTGAAGTTGAAAGTGACTCGGTTTGTTCCCGGCTGAAGCTTGATCTGCTGTTTACCCGCGGCGATTTTGTCAGTGACATTTTCCAACAAAACGGTAGCCTCACTGGCGGCGCTCGCCTCAATTTCAACATTGGCTGTTAACTCGGCAACGTCCGCTGAAATTTTGTTGATTATCACCTGAATGTCATTCACGCGCGCGTGGTCCCACGCCTCGATGGAAACTGGACGCCAGACACCGCTGGTTACAAAACGTGGTCCCCAGTCCCAGCCGTAATGGTACGGAGCTTTGCGTGTAAAGGGAGACGTCTTCTCGCCCTGATCGTTTGCTGCGGGAAGTTGATAGTTCAATTTCGCCATCACCGGCAAAATCTCGTTAACAGGTGATCGGAAAACTATTCGCAACGTGTTCTCGCCTGGTTTGAGTGCCGGCTTGGCGTTCACGCGCCAGGTGCGAAACATGTTGTCTGCTTTGAGCACCAGTTGTTCGTTGAGATAGACGCTGGCATAGGTGTCGAGACCTTCGAAGACGAGCTCGACGTTCTCGCGCTCGAGCGTCTGTGGCGTCACTTTGAAAGTGGTTTTATATTCCCAGTCTTTCTTGTCGATCCACTGTTGCTTCTTTTCGTTATCGCGGTAAAACGGATCGTCGATCAGTTTGTTCGCAAGCAGATCCGTGTGAACGCAGCCGGGTACAGTCGCGTTGTACCAATCGGTTTTCCCGACCTCACGAAACTGCCAGCCGGAATGGATTTGCGTTGATTGCGCTCCCGCGACAACCAGCGGCAGAAGCAGTAGGAGTGGACAAATAAACCAGAGTTTTGTGCTCAAAGCTGAACCTCAGAGAAAATTTTTCTTTTTGCTTTCTGAATTCGCGCCTGCTAAAAGAGGCGCGTGCCGAAACTAATTCAACGATTGATCACGTTGTTCTTGTTTCTCGCTATTTTGCCTCACGTGTCAAATGCTGCCGGCCAGACAAAGGAAAAACCGGTGGATCTGGCGGCGCGATTCGGACGCTTGCGGCGCGGGATCAATCTTAGTCACTGGTTTTCTCAGGCCGTCAATTACTCGAAGTCGCACCTCGATACTCATACCACGGCACAGGACATCGCGCTCATTAAATCGATGGGGTTCGATCACGTGCGCTTTCCGATCGAACCGGCGCCCTTGCTTACCGACACGCCCGATCCGTCGGTTCTTAATACCACCTATCTCGGCTATGTCGACAGCGCACTCGACATGATCCTCGCCACTGGACTGGCCGTAGTAATCGACATTCATCCCAGCGATGAGTTTAAGCTGAGAATGGCTCGCGACGAGCGCAGTATCGAAGCTTTCGCGAAATTGTGGCGCGCATTCGCGTCACATTTAGCTCGGCGCGATCCGGAGATCGTCTTCCTCGAAGTGATAAACGAGCCGATGGTCGAAGACCCGTATCGCTGGTACGGCATTCAGGGGAAACTGATCGCTGCTATTCGCGCGGGCGCGCCAAATCACACAATCATAGCCGGTGGGCATCGCTGGTCGGGACTCTCGGAAATGCTCTTTCTCGAGCCGTATGCCGATCCGAATGTAATCTACAACTTTCATTACTACGAGCCGTTCGCGTTTACACATCAAGGCGCAACCTGGGCTGGTCCGAATCTTTCGTTCTACAAAAATGTACCTTATCCGTCGTCACCGGAGGTCGTGAAGCTCCTGCTCGACACAATCCCGGACGACCCGGCGAGATACAACCTCCTGCGTTACGGCGAAGAGAACTGGAACTTGCAACGGATTGACGCGGAACTCGGTGCGGCCGCGAAGTGGGCCGCGAAACATCGCGTCTACATCACGTGTAATGAGTTTGGCGCCTTTCGCAAGGTCGTGAAGGCCGCTGATCGTGTAGCCTGGTTGCAGGACATGCGCGTTGCGTTGGAGAAACACGGCATTGGCTGGACCATGTGGGACTACGCGGGAGGCTTTGCGGTCGTCAACAAAGTAAACGGCCAGGCTCAAGAGGATCCAGCGTTGTTGAAAGCTCTTGGGCTAAGACATTAGACAGGATTTACACGATTACAGGACTGGCAGGATTGATCTTGAAATCCTGTTACATCTTGTAAATCCTGTCTACATAAACCGATACCACTCGAATATGACTAGTAAATTTATCATCGCCGTCTGTTTTCTCCTCTTCACTGCTTCAATCTCCTTCGCCAATCCGCGGCCCGGAAAAAGAGTCTCGTTCAATCAGGATTGGCGCTTTCAGCTTGGCGAACTCTCGAACGGACAAGATGCGTCGCTGAACGATTCTCAGTGGCGCCAACTGAATCTCCCGCACGACTGGAGCATCGAAGGTGAGTTCAGCGAGAACGCTCCCTCAGGCACAGGTGGCGGCGCGTTACCAGGCGGCCTGGGCTGGTATCGCAAGACGTTCACGATTCCCGCGACCGCAAAAGGAAAACTAATCTTCATAGAATTTGACGGCGTCTACCGGAATAGCGAGGTATGGATCAACGGTCATTATCTCGGTAAGCGTCCCTACGGTTACAGCTCTTTTGCATACGAGCTAACGTCACACCTGATCTACGGTGGTGGACCAAACCTCATAGCAGTAAAGGTCGACAACTCACAACAACCAAATTCGCGCTGGTATTCGGGCTCCGGAATCTATCGAAATGTTTGGTTAACAACTCTGGACCCGGTCCACATCGAGCATTGGGGCACATACGTAACTACGCCCGACGTTAACAGTGCATCGGCCACAATCGTGTTTGGAACTCAGGTGAAGAATGGTTCGAAGAGTGCTGTTCCCGTGAATCTCACCACGATTATTCAGGACGCGAACGGAAGGGAAGTCGCGCGACACATTGAGAAAGACGTGACGGCAAAAGACTCGCACGCGACCGTAAGCCAAACGCTGAAAGTTCCTTCGCCTGTGCTTTGGTCAGACGAGCGTCCGTACCTATACAAAGTCGTGTCACAGTTGGACCAGGGCGGCCGCATCGTCGATCGCTACGAAACACCGTTAGGCATTCGCACGTTTAGCTTCGATGCCGAGAAAGGATTCTTTCTTAACGGCAAGCCGCTAAAGATACGTGGTGTGTGTAATCATCACGACCTCGGCTCGCTTGGTGCGGCCGTCAACACGCGGGCCATCGAGCGGCAGCTGGAGATGTTGAAGGCGATGGGTGTCAACGGTATTCGTACTTCGCATAACCCACCCGCTCCGGAACTGCTGGAGTTGACTGACAGAATGGGCTTCATCGTCATGGATGAAGCCTTCGACATCTGGAAGATTGCGAAGACCAAATACGATTACCACCTCGATTGGGACGAGTGGCACAAGCGCGATCTGGAAGACATGGTGCTTCGCGATCGCAACCATCCCAGCATCTTCATCTGGAGCATTGGCAACGAGGTGATGGAGCAGTGGAACGACAATCCCGCGGGCGGCACGATCACCAGAGAGTTAACCGCGATTGTGCGTAATCTCGATCGGACTCGACCGATTACGTCTGCGACCAACGGTGTGAGCCGCGATAACAAGGTCATCACTGAAGGCGACCTCGATCTCGTCGGCACAAATTATGCGCACGGGAAGCTCCCGGAGTTTGCGAAGATGTTTCCAGGTCGCAAGATCATCGGCGCCGAAACGAATTCCTCGCTTCACACGCGCGGAAGTTACGCGATGCCGTCGGATGAGATCCGTCGTTGGCCCAGAGAAGAGAAAGATATTCTCAAGCTCTCACCGACTTACGAGTGTTCGGCCTACGACAACTCAACTGCGAACTGGGGTTCAGCGCACGAAGAGACCTGGAAACTTGTTAAGAACCATGACTTCTTTTCGGGGATGTACATCTGGACCGGCTGGGACTATATCGGAGAGCCGACGCCGTTTCCGTGGCCCGCAGTTACTTCCTACTTTGGCATCATCGATCTCGCCGGCTTTCCCAAAGATCCGTTCTATTTTTACCAGAGCGAATGGACCAACACGCCGGTGTTGCACGTCTTCCCGCACTGGAACTGGAAACCGGGCGAGAAGATTGACGTAGTAGCGTATTTCAACAATGCTGATGAAGTGGAGCTTTTCCTGAACGGTCGTTCACAAGGTGCGAAACGAAAACAGGGCGATGACATGCACGTGTTCTGGCGGCTTGAGTTTGAGCCGGGTATGTTGAAAGCAGTGTCGCGAAAGAACGGCCAGCCCGTGCTGACGAGGGAAGTGCGAACCGCGGAAGCACCGGCGAAAATCGTTTTGACTGCCGATCGGGAAACACTCAAAGCTGACGGCACGGATCTATCATTCGTAACTGTGAAGGTTGTCGACAAGAATGGAACGCTTGTGCCCGCGGCTGATAACCTCATAAAGTTTGGAGTAACAGGATCAGGGTCGATTACGGGTGTTGATAACGGAAACCAGATCAGCCACGAGTCGTTCAAGGCAAGTCAGCGCAAGGCATTTCACGGAATGGCGCTGGCGATCGTGCAGGCGAAAGAGAGAGCCGGACGAATTGTTCTGAAAGCGATGGCAGACAATCTGGCGCCTGCTTCAATTGTCATCAACGCTCATTGAGTTGTTACCATTGACCGGACGAAGCCGTTGCGACGTATAAATCTCAAAAAAGCGAATGTTGCCCGCGCAGACACCATCCGCTATATCAATCGTCAGATCGTCCTGAACTTCATTCGTGAGAAGGAGCCGATCTCACGCGCCGAGATCTCTCACGAAACAGCGCTACAGCGTTCGACAGTTTCCCTGATCGTAGACGAGTTGAAAACGCGCGGCTTGATCTACGAGATCGAAGGTGAATCGACTGGAGGACGACCGCCAACGCTACTTCGCTTGCAAGCCGCAGCGTCTATGGCGATTGGCGTCGACATCGCCACTGCGCACACGACTATCGCGGTTGCGGATCTCGCGGGTCGCGTCATCGACAGAGAAAAGTTTGAGACCGATCCGGATGTACGAGCGACGTCTCGCAGGGTCGGTGCAAGTGTACAGAAGTTCATCAGAGTGCATCGGAACATCGAAGGTATCGGCGTGTGCGTACCCGGCCTGGTCGATCCCGAAACCGACATCGCGCTCTTCATTCCGCATTTCAAATGGCGCAACTGGTCTTTGGCTTCCGAGCTGCGCAAGCTCACGGGCGTTCCCGTGACGATCGATAACGACGCGAATGCGGCAGCGCTGGCTGAGCTGTGGCTGGGCCGTCCGGAGATTCGTGATGTGCGCGACTTCATCCTCGTCCTCGTCGAGGAAGGATTAGGAACAGGCATCATCTTCGACGGCCAGGTGTATCAGGGAGTCGCGGGAGCGGCAGGTGAGTTTGGTCACATGACGATCGGGAGGGGAGCTCCAGTCGCCTGTGCTGCCGGAAGTGAAGAGTGTTGGGAAGCGTTTGCTTCGGAGCGCGCCACGCTTGCTCGGTATCGGCAGCGACGGCCGGGTGTCGACGCCGACATCACGTTTCTCGAACTGATTGAGAAAGCATTCGCTGAGGACGAAGCGGCGAGAAACGCGCTGTTGGAGACGGCTTATTACCTCGGATTGGGGATCTCGAATCTCACGAAGGGTCTGAGTCCTGAAGCTGTGATTCTCGCGGGCGACATTGCGCGAGCGTGGCCGTTGATCGCCGGTGAGCTGCGAAGCACGCTGGCCACGAACACGATTTGCAGTGGTTTACCGCTGGCTCCCGTCTTTGCCTCGACGCTTGGCGATGACACGCGGCTGTTGGGAGCGCTTAGTTTAGTCCTGGCCCGAAAGTTTTCGTCAGTCGAACCCGCATAGAGAGAACTGTAGGGGCGGCCCTCCGTGGCCGCCCCAGCGTTGAAATTCCTCGCAGGGGCGGCCACGGAGGGCCGCCCCTACAGTTACGTCCCTTCGCATTCAGAATTTTGTACAGCTTTCCAAAAATCGTGATCGCTGGTCGTTATTACCCTGACGTCTCGCAACATGGTTTGGTCGCATTGCTCAGATTTTTTACGAAAGTGCGAAGGCGGGGAGAACTGGAGAACCGCGGCATCGTGGTTGCTTCGCCGAAAATTTGGGTCTGCAACCCTTTCAGGTCTGACATAAAGAAAACTAAGGTCGACATAAAAAAGTCTTGACAAAGAATGGCGTCCGGTAGTACTAAGGCTTTTGCCCGGTCGTGCAACAAACCCCTAAAGCAGCAATTTCGATTTGAACCTTTTATTTGGGCTTTTGCAGTAAAACCTTGATTCGTTTTTAGTGAAGCTTTTGCCCGGTCCTACAACAAAGCCCCGAAATGGGAACGACGGGACAGGTTTGTAGTAAGCGGGCCGGAATTAAAACTGGCCCATCGACGCCGAAGTAGTAAAGCGCGGAATTCTTCGCTCCAACGGAGGAGAGTATGGCCCTACCAAGCATGCGCAAGCTCTACGCGACGCTCATTATTTCAGTCTTTGTGTTTTCCCTGACAGTACTGGTGAAAGTGCAGCCCGTTGCTGCCCAGACCACTGGTAGCGCCACGCTGCGCGGTACTGTGAAAGATCCTCAGGGAGCGATCATTCGTGATGCGGTCGTGACCATCACAAACGAGCGTACGCGGGACGAGCGTCAAACAAAATCGAGCGAAGACGGTAACTACACTTTTCCTGCTCTCTCGCCCGGCAATTACACCATCAAGACTGAAGCGGCGGGCTTCAAAACAAAAACGCAAACTGGACTCGCGATCGAGACGAGCGACACAAAAGGCCTCGACATCGCGATGGAAGTGGGCGCGCCGACTGAAGTCGTGACCGTTGTTGCCACTGCAGAGACACTGCAAACAGAAACAGGCGCCAGAGAAAACACCATCAGTTCAAAACAGATCGAGAACCTCTCGATCATCAGCCGCAGCTCACTCGAGTTGTTACGTGTTCTGCCGGGCGTAGTCGCTCCTGATAACACTACGCTGGAGAGCATCGGTTTTGGTGACGGCGCCAATCGAAATTCCGCTTATCACGTCAATGGCTTGCGCGGCGAACAAAACAACGTGTCGATCGATGGATCGCGAATGATCGACATCGGCGCCAACAACGGCACGGTCATCACCGCGAATCCCGACATGGTCCAGGAAGTTAAAATCCAGACCAGCAACTATGCGGCGGAGCATGGCACCAGTGCGGTTCAAATCAGCGCCACCACTAAAGGCGGCAGCAGCGATTTCCACGGCTCGGTCTACGACTACCTGCGCAACTATAGGTTCCAGGCCAACGATCGCTCCAACACCATCAACGGCATCGAGCGACCGAAGAGCAAGTACAATTATCC
>Ga0126311_10000121_pt1 | contig 39125 bp, 34 predicted proteins | sample Plot61_FD_92539 | JGI IMG/M metagenome (GOLD analysis project Ga0126311, IMG submission 92539) | Serpentine soil microbial communities from UC McLaughlin Reserve, CA, USA - Plot61 | ecosystem: Environmental > Terrestrial > Soil > Grasslands | place: USA: UC McLaughlin Reserve, Lake County... | reverse complement strand
TCAAAGAACAAGGGGCAGCTAAACCGATTCTTGGCGCCGCCGGCGTCACGACGAAGTGTGTCTAAAAAAGTTGTTGACATCGATCGTCGCTTCATAGATGCGTTCCTCTGCGCCTTGCGGTTATTGTTTTTCACCATACAGTTACCGCAGACGCGGAGGAAAGCGACGATCGTCGGTGATAAGCACCGTTTCGCCTGGAGGAAGCTCCCGCTTAATTGTTGGTCGAATCATGATAAATGGTATCTCGGGATGGACGTGGATATTTCCACTGTTGCGCGATAGCCCGCGAGATCCGGAGCACCTCCTCGAACAAAACAGGAGCGCACAGCTCTCGCCGGGATCTTGAATGATGATGAGTTCATGCCTGTAATTCGAACCGGGAGATCCGTATCAACTGCTGAAAAACAGCGCTCTGATTTCCAGACGAACCAGCGGAATTGATTGGCTAATCGCCTCTTGATTGTTGGTCGAATGGTAATGATGGAATTTCGGAGTGAACGTGTGACCGACAAATTCACTTTATGCCGGACAAATTTCATTTAATGCCGGAACCCCCAAATAGTTTGTGCTCGGCAACAAATTCGCGAAGTTTGTCGCGCAGCTCGTCGCGTACGCGTTGAAAAACGCACGCCGTTCTTCTTCGTTGCCTAAAGCGGCGGCCGGATTCAGGACCACTTTGTATTTCATCCTAACCTTCACCCGCAGATTTAACTGCCGAAAACTTTTCATTTTATGACCTACAAATTTCACTTTATACCGGACAAATTTCTTAATGACGGAACCCACAAGTACAGTTACTCTTATCGGGAATGTGGGTTCCGGCATAAAGTGAAATTGGCCTATTAATGGAATCAACAACTTAAGCGGGGATGCCCTCATTAAATGAAATTCTTGTCCGGCATAATGTGAAATTGTCCTACAGATTTCCGGCATAACTTGAAATTTTCCTCACCGCCTGTTCATCACCGGTTCTTAATCGCTAGAATTCGGCAAACTTCGAGCTGGATTGAATCCGATCCTATGAACCCGAGGAGTTGCAATGAAGAAGTAGATAAGCTTTCCGCGGAAACTTAGAATCCAAGATAAATGCGGAACTACTGGGAATAATTTGCGGCGGGCCACGCAAAACATTGACTTTCGCCACTAGTAGGAGCACAGTACGCTCGGCGTTACAAAGGCTGAATCTCACGAGCCTCGTACCTTGTATTTTCGCTAGAAGTCCAGCCTTCGAATCGTCATCCACGGCCCACTTTCACTCGAGTTAACCCAGCGAGGACTGATGATAAAACCAGCGGAGTCCGAGAAAAAGGATCGAACGTCTCAAGCTGCCTCCAGAGTACTGCACGTCTCAGACTTTGCGGGCGAGGATAAGCTGGCCAGTTATTTTGGTTTGGTGCCACGCGTGGCCAACTCAAATGAAACTGTGCATCACGGCCGCATTACCAAACGCGGCTCCAAGCTGAGGCGCACCACGCTGGTCCAATGCACGTTGGTCGCCGCTCGTTACATTCCCTACTTGAAAAACTTTTACGAACGAATCAAAGCAAGAAAGGGCGCGGGCAACGCTATCATCGCCACCGCGCGCAAATTCCTGGGAATTATCTATCGCACACTCAATACAACTGGGTGTTCGCAGACTTCTCAAACTTTGTCCTCGCCGAGCATTGAACCTAAACCTCGGAGTAGACAACTCATCATAGGAGGATTTGTCATGAACAAGGATCAAGCGCCGAATAAGAATGGCCCGAGAGTGATGAAGTATGATGCTTATCTTCTCAATGGGAAGAAAATCATGAAAGAGGAAGCGGTCAAATACGCGATCATGGCTGCAGGAGACGGATTGCCACAGGAGGACGTGATCCATGTCTTCAACTCTCAGGACGAATTCTTCAAGTGGATCCAGGGTACGAAGCATTCCAATGATGTCCAGAAGGCATTACAAAAAATAGAGCACGCGAAGACCTTTAAGGATAACGATGCAGACGCAAAAAGTCGTCAGCAAAAGCTGGTCAAGAGGGTCCAGGAGGACCTCGAGGAGTTATCGACTAAGATGGGTTTGCCTATCTCTTCGCCGGCCCTGCTAAAAAGGGCGTCTGTCGATAGCCCTGTTCTGGAAGGCCCAATCCTCAACACTTGTGTGCTTTGGGAACTAAGCGGAGGAAGAGGCGCCGCTTTGCCCACGTTCGGGCTTCCCTATCCCGATCTCGGTTGGTTCAGTTGGAACAACCGCGCTGTCTCCGTCTCAGTGAATGGCTTTATAGTTCTCTGCGATGGTGCCTGGTACGGTGGTCAATCAGTCTGGCTCTTCGGGCTTTTTTGGCCTCTTTTCGAATTGGGAGCTTTTTCCTTTCGTGCCTCATCTTGTTACGGCACCTAGTTCAAAAGTGTGAGTGCGACATGTAGGAGCTTGCTGACAAGCTGTCTATCAGCTTGAACGCTCGCCGCTGCTCAACTCAAACGTTTGGTTGCACCATTCAGCGAACCGTGGAGCGGTGGTGGCGCTGGCTGCGGCAAATTCTTCCGGCGATGCTTGAATGGAAATCGTGCCGCCGCTCACTCCACCGTTGGGCCGCATACGGCTGCTGAATAGAGAATATCGCTGGCATAGGGTGATGTCCCTGGTAAGCGGCTCCCATCACAGGGAAGAGAGGCATATGACAAGGGTTATACAGGCCGCCGACTTCTCCGGCGATCTCTCGCGCGAAGATACGATCAATCTCACTCGAGCGGTTGGCCAGACCCGACAGGTGTCAGCATCCGGCTCGAGACAGCGCCGAACATCACATGGTGGAAGGCGATCGAACTGATCCGATGCGATCACTCAGTCGCGCGTTTCGCCGAAACTCAGGACGCCAATCATGGACCGGTAAGCCTCGCGGCAGCGGCGTCAGAGATCACTTCACTTCGCTTACGGCTGTCGAAAGCAAAACTGTTTGGTATTCACACGAGGATGTACGAGCTGGATTTGGCTTCGCATGTGGGGGAGAGAGCTTCATCTCAACTGGGTGCGCGATAACGACCGCGACGGTCCGGTCATCGGCTTTTTCCGAGATTTAGGTGGCGGAATAAGCTCGGGCGACCTACAAGAATTTCACTTTATGCCGGACAAATCTCATTTTATGACCGAACCCACAACGAAAGTCACTTTATGACCGAGCCCACAGGTAGGAGGATTTGTGGGTTCCGTCATAAAGTGAAATTGACTGAGCAACGGAATCAACAACTTACGAGGACAGTTCCGGCATTAAATGAAATTCTTGTCCAGCATAACGTGAAATTTTCCTACAGATTTCCGGCATAACCTGAAATTTTCTCAAAGTGAAACCTTGGTCCAGAATTTCGGCTGGAATCCCTCAGATATGAACCCGGTCCGGTGCAAGGGTGCATTTCAAAGAACTAACAAAATAAATGGACCAGGCGAGCAATTAGGCTTGATGCGTAAGTTTCAGTATCTCAGTGGCGGCAACGCTCACAATTACGCCAGCTAAAATGAAATTGCAAAGCGATCACTCGAAATTCTCCTTCTCATTGACTCCAAAGCAAAGTTGTCATATCGTCCCGCGGCTAACGGTGGGTCCTCTAAACCCGCGAATATGTTTTGGAACCGATCACTTGGCGCTAGTATGGGAGTCACTTAGGCGGAGGCTGCTGCAAACCCATCCTCTTCGTCTTGATCAATTCTAACAACGGAAGAATTACTGATCGTAAAACGCAGTCAAATTCAGTCTTCACCATGGCAAGCGTTTGAGTAGCCCGCCACAGCTTCTTGCAAGAATCGGTTGTACAATAATCGTGTGCCTACTGTGCCTTGCTGCTGGTTTCAGTCAGGAACCGTTTAGTACGAAAGCTGTTCAGTTGGCGGAGGCGCTACAGCAGGATGACGGGAAAAAACTCACAGTTGTTCTTGCCACGATCGATCCTTTAGTTGATCTAAACGATGAATCTAAATTGGCGGAATTGCGAAAGGCAATTGAAGGAATTCCGCCGCCCGCCAGAGAGATGGCCTTAAATCGGGCTATCGAATTAGCCAGGAAGAGCGATGCGCTCAGCCGAAGAACCGGCGTATTGATCGTGAGCATGTTCGGCGAAGAGGCGCGGACTAAGCTCAGTGCATTGTTGAAGGATCGTGATCCGTCTTTACGAGCAGTTGCGATTTCAGGACTCTTTGCCTTGAACTGGGATCCAAAGATAGCTATCCCTGAACTGATCTCGATCATTCAGACAGAGAAAGACTCAAGCGTGAAAGCGGTAGCAGTATTTACGCTTGGAGCGTTCGGGACAAGGGCATTTTCAGCCAGGGACGTACTGCTTAGTTCACTTACCGAGGACGTCAACATCCGAAGTAGTGCAGCCCTTGCCTTGGGAAACATATATGCCGAGCGGACGCGCGGCACTCAGTTCACGACCGATGATGAACTGGCTAGTGTTTGTAGACGGCTCATTCTGATGTTGAGGGATGATGATAGTTCAGTCGCACGCCAGGCAGCGGCGGCCGCGCTCGGGCTAATAAAAGCAGACCTTGGCAACTCGATCCCCGCCCTCACAGCTGCCCTTAAAGATCCGGAATCGAGCGTGCGTGCCTCGGCCGCTTGGGCAATCGGGATCCCATTCGCTCACCCAACTGATGAAAAAAGACAAAATGCCCTTAACTATTGCAAAGTCTCATTACCCGAATTGATCCGCATCGTTGGAAACGCCGGCGAGAATATTGGTGTCAGAAAAGCCGCCGCAGGTTCCATCAGTTTCATTGCTACCGACGCTAGTTTTGCAAAAGACACGAGCTTTCTACCTTTGCTCGAAGCGGCCAGCCTCGCCATATCTCAAGATAGTGATCCGGGCGTGAGACTTTACTCGACCAACCTGGAAACCAGTATTCGCATATTGGAGAGAGCTAAGCTCTGGGAACAACTGGCATGGCTTAGATACTTTCTGCTCATCCTCGGTGCCTATGCTCTTCTTTTAGTTCTGTGCGTGTTGTTACTTTTCATTCGGCCGTTGTGGATATTTAGGATCAATCAACGCCTCTTGTCGTTTGATCAACTAAAGTTGCCCGATTGGATTGGTGGCTTCAAAGTTCCTGTTCGTTATTTCGTATTGATCGGGCTCTTTCATTATCATCGTCGCGTTCTGGACGCCTGGGTTGAAAGCAAACTCCCTCAGGCTCGTCAAAGATTCCAAGCTCTTACAACAGTCAAAGCGCGATCAATTCACATCCCGGTTCCAGTAGTCCTCGAAAGTGCCATTGCGCCCGAGCTTGGCATAAAAGACCTACAGCCTTTTTTTAAGCAGGAACGTATTTGTCTTCTTATTTGGGGCGAAGGGGGAGGCGGCAAGACAAGTCTCGCGTGCCAAATTGCAATGTGGGCCATGTCTAAAAACCAAAGCGAGCGATTGTGCAATCACGCGATGATACCACTCCTCATCGAACAGGAATTTGACTACAACGTTCCCGCGGAAGCAGACTCGTTTGTATCAGCTGTAAAAGGTTCTTTACAAACTATCATTGGAGATCCGGAAGAGGTATCCGACGAGTTATTAAAGCGATTACTGCTTAATCGGAGAGTCTTGGTCATTGTCGATCATCTTTCGGAGTTCAGGCCGGAGAGTCAGGCAGAGCTTCGACCAGGAGCGTCTCATTTTCCTGCCTACGCATTATTAGTTACTTCACGGATTCAAGAAAAACTCGACCAGGTTCCCACGACCTCGATGAAGCCCGTGCGAGTCGAGGGCAATCGTCTTTCGACTTTCATGGAATCTTATTTGTTGCGACGCTGTGAGCAGGAGAATGTATTCAGTGACGCTGAGAAGCAGGAGATTGTATTTAGTGACGCTGAGAAGTTTGATGCTTACAGCAGACTGTCATCGATGGTAGGCGATCGCGACGTTACAGTGTTGCTTGCTAAATTGTTTGCAGAGCAGATGATTGCCTTAAAACGAAGTCAAGGCGACAGTCACATAATAGGAAGCCGGCTACCCACGAACGTACCTGATTTGATGCTCAGCTACCTTAATGAACTGAACAGAGACCTGCAGGCTGACAAAATCGAAACGACGACGATACACGCCGCGGCAAAGAAGGTGGCTTGGCTCTGTCTCAAAGATACATACCGTCCGAATCAGGCCAAGGTCTCCGAAGTAGCCGCTGCACTTAATAGATTTGGTGAGGGGAAAGGACTCATCGAATACCTGGAGAAACGACTCCGACTCGTGCAAACAATGGAACCCGCGCAAGAGTATCTTAGGTTTACTCTCGATCCCTTGGCGGAGTATCTGGCTGGTCTACAAGTCACCGAAAGTTTTGGCAAGCACTCTTCTATGTGGACCGAGTTTTTGAATGAGGCCGACAAGTTTCCCGGCGCACCAGCCACCATCAAAGAGTTTCTTAGCGCAGTCCGCGACTGTTGCTTAGTGCGAGGCCCTCAAACTGAAGTTCCCTCGTTTGTTATTGAACAGCTTTCTAAACTCACCGGTTTTGACGCTGAGACTCTGAAGCGTGCGCAAGTCAGGCAGCGACTCCAGCGGCTTACTTCGTTCTTGACGGTCCCTGAAGAGGAAGATCGTTTATTTGCAATTCGAGCAATCGGTCGAATGGGCAAGAACGCCGTTGACGCCGCAGGATACCTGGCAGAGATTGTGCAGAACGACTCAAGCGAAGATGTACGAAAAGCCGCAACTCTGAGTCTTAAACAATTACAAGCCGATCTGTAGGTTCCTTCACGCAAACTCAAGAAAGGGGTACGAAGATCGTGGATGAAAAATTAATATCGAGCAAAGAAGAAACCGTTGTTGAGGATGCTGTGAAAATAGCCTCGATCAGATACACAGCCGAACGGCAGGCAATCAAACCACCGGTGGCCGTATTAGAAAATTTTGGACAGCTCTTTGCATTCACGGAGGAAGAGGTGAATCAGTTGGGCGCGCTAAGGGATTTGATTGTTCGCTATGTGAGTGAAAGATCGTCCAGTCGCCCATTGTGTTTAGCTATCTTCGGAGCCCCCGGCAGTGGTAAATCTTTTGCCGTAAAGCAAATTCGCAAAGTCGCTGAAGAGAAAATCAAAGATCCAAAGTTAAAGCTCCCTCTAACCGTAATCAATCTGACCCAGGTTTCAGACTCCATTGACATTGGCAGAGTGATCGGTCGCATCGCGGGAGAGCAGGACGAAGACACGATCCCGATTATTTTCTTTGATGAGTTCGATGCACCGCGCGATAGTGCAGCATTTGGCTGGCTTCAATGGTTTCTAGCCCCCATGCACGATGGTGAGTTTCTTCATGAAGGCGCAGTGATACGGCTCAAGAAGGCGATTTATGTGTTTGCGGGCGGAACGGCTTTCACGATGGCTGAGTTCTCTAGTCGAGCTGCGGATATAGACTTTCGTAATGCAAAGGGTCCGGACTTTATTAGTCGACTACGCGGATATCTAGACGTGCAGGGACCGAACTCTGAGCCTCGAGTTCTGAGAAGAGCCATCATTCTTCGCAACGAGCTACAGGAGCGAACCACAAGGGGGAAAAATAAGGAAATTGAGCCTGAGAAGGAGCTTGTCCGCGCACTTCTTGAAGTGGGTCGTTATCGACATGGGGCGCGGTCGATTGCTGCAATAGTAGAGTTGAGCGACTTGGGCAGTGCTCGCTTTGGTTGGAATGAACTACCGGAGGACCATCTCTTGAGCCTTCATGTCGACCGTGGTCCCTTGGATTCAAGGTTAATAGGTGGAACTATTGCTCTTAGCGGTTACCCGACTGCTTCTGACTCGAAGGATGGTGTTACGTGGTGCTGGCTGCTCGTCGCTCGTCAACTTTGGAGGGAGGGCGCAACCTTGTCCTATGCGGGAAGCTGGGAAAAAGGTGCTCGTGGCGAGCTAATGAAGCACCTGGCAAACGACCTGAAGAATTTACCCATTGAGCCCAGCCGAACGCCAGCGCGCCGTGATGCTCCTCGTCCGTGGTTAGTAAGCTTCCTCAAGCACGAAGGAAGGGAACAATTATTAGCAGCGATCAACGAAATAATGAGCGCCGAGGCGCGGCACCATTACGGGTTGCAACTGATTACAACTGATTATCTGACTGATCAAGAAGGCAACGAGTGCGACGAGTGGTTAGCGAAGGTTGTTGAACGCTTTCGGCGTCGACTTGCGGTCAGTGAGTCCAGCGTTGCGAGATTCGCCGTAGCTGGCGCTACGGCCAATTATGAAGGGCGGGTGCCCGGCATTGCCGAAGAGCTAATGCTTACACTCGCTTTAGGAAAGCCAATTTATGTTGCTGGAGGTTTTGGCGGTGCAGCTCTCGATTGCGGAAGCTTATTGGGTCTTACACATGTTCGCACCGGCGAGATCCCAGCATCGTTCAAGCCGCAAACGGACGAGACCAAACTCATGGCAGTTAAAGAGAAGCTGCAACCCGGGCCTTGGATCTCGCTACCCGTAACAGCGACGGAGATTGCATCGTTTCTCAAAGAATACGCTCTAGGGGGACAGCGCTGGCCCGACAATGGCCTAAATCCTGATGAGAATCGGCAGCTCTTTTCGTCGAAGGAGCCTGATGAAGTTGCGATGCTCGTGGCAAAAGGCTTACAACACTGCTTCGGAGTAAAATGACTTTCTTTTGCCACAGAAGGTAGAACTGTGGATTCGGTCATAGAGTGAAATCGGCCTATAACTGGAATCAATAACTTAGGCGGACGATTCCGTCATTGAAGTCCCGCCACGATGATTGTAAAGCAGAATTTTATCCTGGGAATCAATGCAGTCGAATTGACAAGCAGACTTCACGATCAGAGACCTTGATTTCGTCAAGACTATTCGTGCTCAAGAAGAAGAGGTATATCGGACCGCCGACGAGGTGTATGTTATCGGCTGGAGCATGCCGCCCCCCACAGAGGTGGACCAGGTCGAGATAGTTGAGCTATCGGTTCAGCAGCGAACTGACCCGATAGGTCGGCTCACTGTTGTCAACCATAAGGCAGACGGCAGCTACTATGAGCGAATCGCAAAGGAGTTTGGTATTGATAAAGAGCGGCTGGTGATTTGTGATGGTGGGTTCCTGGAGTACGCAGAGAAGATAGAAAATGAGGATCAATTTGAGAAGGCGTTGAATTGTGTATTGGCGGAGTTCTATGTGAACGTTATTCATAGCAATTCTCATACAAAGGATACGAGTATTGAGTTAATCCGCAATTCGTTGGCTACAAGTTAGCCTCAGGCTTTCTTACCTCTATACCGACATTTCTCATTCAACGTCCATCTGCATTAAAGTCATGGAGGATCGCCGGTCATAGTACGTCCGCTGATTTTGCATTGGCCTTCTACAACTCACTCGGCTTCGATGGGGATCGCACTCATAAGAACCTATTCGGCTATCCCGGGTTGTTACGAGAACTGTCGAATCCTCCGCCATGGGTTGAAGTTGAGCCAGAAGATCTCAATGGCGATCTTGCTGCGGAGCGAGCGCATGAGTTGCGAGCCCTGATTTTACAAACCCAGAGTTCGCGTGATGAGGAGCTTGTGACACTCTTTCGCGACGAGCTAAAAAGAATAACCTCTCCTCTTCGGCGCTTAATCGGATTCCCCTCTGTTTCCGCTTTAACGATTGATACAGGATTGAATCCTTTCGTCGGCTACTTCGCTCGCAAGAGTAATGGGCGTCGACGGATTTGCGAGAGTCTATGATTCTGTATTTGATTTTGACGAGTTCGATGTTAAATCAGGAACTCCGGACTTGCTTGTTTGGTTGTCGGTCCAAAGTTCATCGCTATGGTTCTTTTCGGAGGTCAAAGCACCGGGGGATTATCTTGGAAATACTCAGAAAGGCTGGTTGCATGAACACTGGGACACCATGCGAGGTCATTACTGTCTGACCATACTCGAATAATCCTCGTAACCGCTCCTTGTTATTTCAGTTCAATGATTTCAAACTGAACTCATTAGTCAAGTGACAAAATTGGACCATGGCAACCCGCAAAAGCAGTAGTTCAAAAGCCAAGAAAGCGAATGTACCTCGAAAAAGGCGTCCTACAACTCCGTGCACGATTCCCGAACCGGTCGATCCTGCAGTTCTGAACGCATTTGCGCCGCAACCGAAAGACGAGACGGACGTCATCAAGAGCTATGTTGAGTGGCAATCACCGAACGAGAAGGTCACTTATGTTGAGAAAGTATTAAGCGAAAGAATTTTTGATCGCAAAATGGACGCCTATGATGTCCATACTGATGGCGAGAGGTATTGGGTCATTACGCAGCCGACTAATCTCTACTCACAGAGGCTTTTTCCCAGTCTCGACTACACCATCTCTTTTCATGTAGGCGTCACAGCTCGGATGATGGCGACTCGAAAAGCGACGGCGACAGATCAGCAACAGGATCGGATTGCAGCAGCCTGGCGTCGGTGGACACAGGCTGCGGAGAGTCTGGATGCCGCAGATGAGGCTGAAGAATTCCAAGCAGTTGGCATGCGTTGTCGTGAATGTTTGATCGCTATGGTTCGCGCGACCGCGCAGCCCGCCATGGTTCCAGATGGAACCGAAGCGCCAAAGGCCGCGGCATTTATTGCGTGGTCCGAATTGATCGCCGACGCTACTGCTTCAGGAGCGAGCGCGAGTGAGGTTCGCGGATATCTTAAAGCAATGGCCCGATCTACCTGGCAACTGGTCTCGTGGCTGACCCACGCCAGCAATGCTGCACGTTACGATGCTGAAATGGCACTCGACGCTACTCAGAACACGCTAGCGGCATTCAGTATGGCGATCATTCGCCATGAAAGGGGAACTCCTGATCGCTGTCCGCAATGTACATCCTATCGGCTTAGATCTGTTCACGTGCCTGACCTGGATCTCGACCCGCCTTATGTAACACAGTGTGACGTATGCGGCTGGAATAGTGCTCCAGAAAAGAAACACAGATCCAAGAAAGCGAAACCTCAAAAATCAAAATGAAGAGAGAACGCTGTTTCTGATTTGCGGCGAGGTTGAAGCGCTGAAACCTGGCACTCGCGATGACGTTGCGCATCACTCCTTCGGCCCGAGTCAATTCGTTGGTTTCCTCATGACAGTATAGCGGTTCGGCGGACCGATTTTGAACCAGGGCGATGGCCCACGGATGAACAAACCTGCCGAATACTCTTCTAGTATTCCCCTAAACGAAGAAACCAGCTTCGTCGTCGCCGAGGATGATAATGGGATCAATGGCGGGATCATGAACAAAGCACTTCAGAGAAAAAGTGGGGCGTAAGAAGCGGTGTGGCATCGCATCTGCTGGGGCCTGTGGGTTCGGTCATAAAGTGAAATCGTCCAAATATCTTTCCGTCTTTGAAAGCTCTAAATTTGATTGGTCTCATTGTTGTGACGTTTCCGAGCCTCCTAAAGAGGCGGTAGTAAAAGCGAGCATCTGGACCTACCGCCTTGTGGATATTTCTTAAGAGCAGATTCCTAAAGTTTTGCTAGGCAACGCCGCCCACAAAAAAGCCGGCTTGAGCCGGCTGCATCTCTTATCTTTGTTCGCCGCTTTCGCGGCCTACTGGATTCGTTCGATTTCGATTATCGTTTCCGTTATCAGCTTCGTTTCTACTCGTCGTTCAATTTTTTTCGGTTCCGATTCAGTTAGCAGCTTTTTCCTGATTCGGCCCCCTTTTACTTCCATCCAAACTATCGCGGTTATGAAAATTTGTATTACCGCTACGTGTCCTACAATATAAACAAGGGTCTTAACGGTCTCGCCGTCCATACCACCCGCACCTTAACCACCGATTTTGAGATATTTCTAAAGTTAGTTGGCCTGTCATTTCGTCTACCCTTCCTTCCAGTGTTCATGGTCGTTTCCGCAAGTAGGAAGCGCTTGCCCCCTAGTTAGTAAAACTCGGGCTGCTGTCCGAGGCTAATAGGATGCACTAAATCGACAAAGAATTCAAAAATATTTCGTTCTGTGTTGTACCAGTACCTGTGGATAACCCCCTCTTTTTTACAACGCTAATAGGCTTGCTATCATTAAGTTAGCTGGTGTGTCTGAACGGCCAAAGTAAGAGCCAGGCTTAAAAACCTGTTAAGTCATACCGTAAGCCTCCCGCGATTACACCCACGAGTTAATAGAGATTTCCGGCTGTTGAGCTCCTCCCAATTTCACTGCCGGCCTAAAGTAGGGAAAATTGGACCATGAAAGCCAAGGAAAAGAAAGGGGCGTTCCCTCAACCGCGTCTGTCAGTTCTGAATAACGGCAGTGCGGAAGATTGCATGGCTGTCATCAGATTTTACGCAATGAACTAGATAGAGCGAAGCTTGGGATTTCGGCGCGGTGTTAGCGACAGGGTTATTTTATTCTGCCCAAGACGTGGTCTTGAAGGATGCGTCGAGAAAGTTTCTGCGCATCGGTTTTTGTGAGTCCTGCGCCGCAGAGGGCGGTTACTCTTCTGAGGTCTCGTTTGGATTTTCCACGACGGGCTTCTACACTCCAAGTATCATCTGGGCTATGCCTTAGGATGACTTCATAACTTTTCTTGTTCCAACCAGCTGTCCAGCGTACGCCATCTGTCAAAAGCTGCTGATTCCAGTTCATTTGAATCGTGATCTGCTCTAGCGCGTGACGCATGCTCTCAGCGGATTGATAGCGTCGGGTGGGGTCGCAGTCGAGCGCGCGGTTGATAAGAACTCGCAATGCTCTCGGCACAAAATCGCGGTGTCTAGCGCGATTTGGATATTTTCCGTCGATACATGCTTGAGGGATGTCAGCGGGAGACACTGACGGAAGATAGGTATCGCCATTCACCAACCTGTATAGGGTCACACCGGCTGCGTAGATGTCCGACAGGATCGAATATCCGGCACCAGCATGTACCTCAGGCGCCAAGTGTAAAATGTAGGCATAGTCCTTTACACCGAGAGCTTTTAAACTAACTCCCTTTGGCACTGCCAGACCAAAATCTGAAAGCTTCCCACTGCCATTGTTGGTCACCAGAATATTCGCCGGTTTTATGTCTCGGTGGAGCAGTCCTCGTTCATGGGCGTGCTGTAGACCTCGCAAGGTGTCAACCATAATTCGCTGCGCTCGCGTCAGATCAACATAGGCTCCTTTGGCCTCGTCCTCTAGGCTGCCCTTGGGTAGATATTCCATGGCCACGTAAATCCGGCCGTCTGCCATCGTCCCGGTTTCCTCGACCCTCACAACGTTTGGGTGTTCAGCTTCTTTTAGGACTTGGGCTTCGTGAAATATGTTTGCTGGATTCAGCACCTTTGATGGTGGGATGAGCTTGAGCGCCCGCACTGCGTTTAGCCCAGTATCAACTACCCGCCAGACTTCGCCGAAGTGTCCAGCACCAAGTCGTTCTTTAAAATCAAAACTTGCGGCCATCGTTTTACAGCTCACTCCACGCAGCTAAGATTGCTTCTTTCTTTATGTCTGACCGTTCGTCGTAGCCAAGGATGGACGATGTGTCAAGCGACTGTAGATAATGGGCTTTACCTTTGAGGCCTAAATCTTTTGCGATCGTGCTACGTACCTTTTTGAAAACGGCATTTATTCCACACTTGGCGGCCGCGATGTATACTGCCGTCTCTAATTCAACGCGTTCTTCGTATGTGGTCCTAGTGCGAACCTGGCCCTCAAACCCGCGCATTACAATCTTTGTGATGTTGTGCTTGTTGATGATTTCTTCGATTTCTTGAACCAGCCAGGAAAGCGCGCGCGGCTTCGAAAAGTTTTTGGGAATCTTGTTTGCTCCTTCATGTTCCACAGTCGGTTTGTTTTTCGTGCCCGACAAAACAGCATACGAAAAATCTTTGTTACTACATCGAATTCCTAAAATCATTCCTATCCTTTTGCAGCGTGTCGCTTATATGAGACAAACGTCGTGGAGAATGCTCGCGCAAGCGGAACCAAGCGCAGGACCAATTGATTAATCTGAATACGCTTCGCTGCTGCCTGGCGGAGCGGATTCTCTCCGCATCGTGTTGAAATAAGAGTTTCTCTCCCGGTCATCAATCCAACCGCGCCGGTGGGCATGGTCAACCGCCTCAGCGTTTAGGGCACGCTCGAGCTTCGCCCCATTCCACCTCTTCCCAACACTCAGCGCAATGATTCCTTCTGCTAGCTTGTATTCCGACATAATCGTGCGCTCCGAACGGTTCAGGATGCGTCGTTAGCTTGAGAGTTCGCCACAAGCTCTGATCTCAGTGAATTCAATTTCATTTGTGTTGCATCAAGAATCTTCCCGAAACAGAGTAAACAGAATGTTTTGGAACCGAAGGAGCCAGGAATTGATACTTCAACGCAGGGTGCCTGACGTCTAAGTTCGGATCCACAACGCTTACAATGTGCCAGGGGTCCACGAGAGCCCGTTAAACCAAATGAGCACGAACCAAGTGTTGTCCCTATCAGACATGGGGTTGGTCCTTTCATCATTCGTTCCTCTTGGCTACGATTTGTCTTACAAGCTTCTCGGCGACGTCCGGCAAGACTTCGATACCCTGCTGCAGGACCTCAACCTTGACCTTCCCGAGTTGTCCGCTGTCGATCTGAAGTTCGCTAGCAAGCGCTTTGTAAAGCATTTGTACTGCTGCGGCGAAGTTTGGCCCAGTGACGCCTGGAAATAGTCGCATTGATAGTTCGCGGCCCGCTGAGCTGAGTGACGTGCGATTCAGAATTATCTTCGCCATTCGTTTCACTTCCTCATTCAGCCGGCGTTGCACTTCTACGCGTTGCCGCTGAGGGGATACAAAGAAAGCCTCGCTGGCGGCGATCGCTCGTCGAGTTTCGCGTGCCTTGCGCGCGGCCGCTATTAGTGCATCAGCATCAAACCCAAGTGCTTGCGCGCGATCACGGAGTTCACTAAGCAGTAACTCGTCGTCGGTGTCGATAAAGTCTTCTTCGAGAAATTCCGAGACGAGTTCTCCATGTACAACCATTTCAGGACGTAACCGTAACTTCGTATCGCCGGCGAGAACGTCTCGCGGGGGCTGAAGCTCTATCCCACCAAGGAGCTCATCCATAAACTGTTGGTCCTCACGGTCTAAGCGGCGTAGATCGTTTAGGAGCGAATCGACATTCATGCCAATATGGCTGACGATGTAGCCATAGTTATCTGGGTGTCGCAGATCGTTTTGAACAATCACGCGCATAATTCTTCCGACAAACTGAATATACGGACTAAGAGTGCGAAAGGGACGAAAGATTGCCGCCACGCTGAGATGCGGGTGGTCAAACCCTTCCCCAAGCATTTGAACTTGGACGATGCAATCAAGCATACCTGACCGCAGCTTTTGGAAAATTTCAGCTTGGTCCTCTTCCGACATCTGACTATGAATCATGCCTGCCTCATAGCCACGTTCAGAATAAAGGGAACGGATGGCGCGAGCGTGAGGGATTGACATCGCCACTGCGATTACTTGATGGCGTGTTCCAGACTCCCGCAAGCGCTCAAGTCTCTCAAGGCTCGCGTCAACAATGTGAATATTACATTCGGGAGCAAGGGCCACGCCGCGACTAAACCAGTCTTCCTCCTTGAGCTTCAGAACTTCCTCAAGGGTGTGATGCCTTTGTTCATTTTCGTAGGTGAAGTAGATTTCTTCCGGCGCGACGTACCGAGCCTGTAATTGTTTTATATAGCCACGAACCATTGCGCGCTTGAATGAGTAGCGGTAGATAACCGTGCCGGTTATTTCTTTGTTGTCGCTGCGAAACGGGGTGGCAGTTAGGTGGATAATCTTGGCGTCAGGAAAATGGTCGAAGACCGCCTGCCAACTAGCGGCGGCACTGTGGTGTCCCTCGTCAACTATGATGAGATCAAAATAGTCTGGCGCGAACTGAGATAGCCAACGATCGGAGTTGCCAGCCAACTGCTGAACGTTGGCCAACACAATGTGCGAGCGATCGCAATCATGAATGTTTGCGGCGTCGCTATTCAGCACCGCGACATAAGGACCGGCGGTTAGAGCTTCTGACGTCAAGACGCGGCACTTTCGCCAAAAGCATTTTTGACGATTGGCGATATCAAGGACGGCTCCCAACTCTGACTTGATTGTCAGGTTAGGGGCGATAACTAGAACCCGGCCACGCGAAATGCCGAAAGGAAGCAACGCAATCAGTCCAGACTTGCCGCAACCCACTGGTAACTGCAAGAGAGCCTCTCGTCCCCGCTCGTTCTGGAAAAAGTCTTGCGCCGCTGCATACGCCTCACGTTGCGCGTCGCGAAGGAGAAGATTGCCGTCGATATCAACCTCTTGCGAGATGAAAAACTGCTCTAATGGCTGGTTGGCCCTTACCCAAGCATCTAGCTCCTGCTGATCAAACCGCCAACCCTTGCCGACACGATTCGCTGGAATTCTTCCCTGCTGCGCGAGCGAGTACAGGTTCCTTACGCCGAGCCCAAGATGCTTAGCCGCAGCTTCAATATCAATCCAAGTAGCCATAATCAAATTATACACGCTGCGCGGTAATGCAGGCAACTGCAATTAAATGCAACAAGAATAGATAATGGTTGTCTTAGTTTCAAATGGCTTCGCAAACGCATTCGCCTTTGGTGCGTGAAGTAGCGGATGTTCAGCGATTGCGCGTAGCGCTGTGATCGTATTTGAGTCGGCCAAATCGCTTATGAAAAGTTGAAGATTCTGGTATCTCAGTATTCCCGATAATTGAGATCAGTCTTTTGCCTGCCAATGCTGCTTGGCCTCATCCTTCAGAATTAACTCGCTGGCCGAACCGTGGCAGCCTCCGTCGACAGTTCCTTCCTATCCGCAACGGTTAAACCCTTGTTTGCCGGTTCCACAGAGTGATTGAACAACGGCGTAACAGATTCCTCAGCGACGAACACCTATATTCAGCAGGCGGTGGCGATGAGCCGCCAGAAACAAAGCAATCGTCGCCAAAGGCGACAAGGGAGGATTTATGGGACCAAAACATCTGATCCACATTTTCATCAACAAGAAGAAGTATGAAGTTGAAGACCCCACTCAAACTGGAGCAAGCCTAAAACAACTCGCTGGAATTCCCCTCAATGATGTGCTGTTTCTCCAGCGCCCCCACGAAGACGAAGTTATTCCGAACGACAAGAAGATCACGCTTAAAGACGGCGATCACCTTCACAGCCAGCCTCCCGCCGACTACGGTCTTCGATCGGCGATCCTGACCGAAGCGGGCCTTGAGCCCGCTCGGGCCACCCTGCACAACCAGCCGGAAGGCTGGTGCATTCTCGTAATCTCCGAATACGCACTGCCCGCCCAGTTTCAGCCAGCACGGGTTGAAGTCCTTATCAAACTGCCGCCGGGGTTTCCTGACGCTGCGCCGGATATGTTCTGGGTCTATCCGGCGGTTCGTACAGCCAGCGGAAGTCTTCCCCGCGCCACGTCGGAAGAACGATTGCTCGGAAAAACCTGGCAGCGATTTTCATGGCATCTGGCGGCCGGTGCATGGAAACCCGGTGTCAGCGATCTGCGCGACTTTTTGAGATGCATTCACAGCCGATTCTTACAGATGGATTGACGGAGGGCGACCATGAAACTACGGGTACTCGAATCACAGTGGACCCCATTTATCAACTCGCTCTGCGAGCGAACCGACGTGGAGACCGCCGGCTTTATCTTGGCCGAGCGTCTCCGTGGAGGACATGTACTCTTCGCGCGACACCTAATAGCCATGCCTGAGGCGGGCTACATTATCCGGCGCGCCGATCAACTTCGGCTTGACCCCGTCGCGCTCAACCGCGTCATTCATCCCGCGCGCGACGCTGGTTTGTCCGTTATCACACTTCACACACACCCCCACACGGATCGGCCATGGTTTTCTGCCGCTGACGACCATGGTGACGCACGGCTGATGCCGTCCTTGTTTAATCAGATGCCAGGCCCCCATGGCTCGATAGTCATCGCCGGAGAAACAGGTCAGCCTGCGGGTCGCGTCTGGTTAGAAGACGGAGCAAAATCCGAACTGGAAATGCGGATTGTCGGCCCCCTTCTAAGAATTCATCCACCAGCTTCGGCGGATGAGGCCCTTCCTCCGTGGTTCGACCGGCAGCGACTGGCCCTCGGGAACGCGGGACAGAATATCCTGCGGCGCCTGCACGTTGTTGTTATCGGCTTGGGCGGAACCGGCTCAGTGTGCTTCGCACAACTCGCGCATCTCGGGGTCGGCAAAATTACAGTGGTTGATGCAGATCGCGTCGAGCACTCCAATGTCAGCCGTATCATCGGCGCGACGACTCAAGACGTAGACCGTACCTTCAAGGTTGATGTCGCAGCCCGCTACGCGAAGAACTTAGCTCTCGGAACGCGGGTGAGTTGCCTTGTGGGTCATCTGGGTAAGGAGGTGTCGATAGAGGACATCGAAGAATGCGATGTTGCGCTCTCGTGCGTCGACCGCCATCTCCCGCGCGCCCTTCTCAACCGCCTTTCTTATGAAGCGGCGATTCCGCTCATCGACATGGGCAGCGCTTTTCGTGTGGATACAGATGGCCGCATCGTCGCCGGTGTCGGACGTGTGGTCATTTCCGGTCCCGGCCGCCCGTGCCTCGCCTGCTGGGGACATATCGATCCGGACCGCATACGGATTGAGTCGCTGCCCGCGATCGAACGCGCTAGACAAATAAGAGACGGCTACATTGACGGAGCGGATGTCCCACAACCCAGCGTGATTTCGTTCAACACAACTGTTGCGGGAAGTGCGGTCGTCGAACTGTTGAGGTTAGTCACCGGGTTTGCCGGAACAGCCGATCTGCCTATGCGATTGTCCTTTGACTTCGCCGAGGCTACCGTTCGCAGAAACCGTCTGCCCGAAGGAACAGGATGTGGGATCTGTTTGCCTGAATATGCTACAAAGGACGCAATCAGCCTTAACCACGGCGATCAAGTGCCGATCCCGATTGCGTGCTAGGTACTGATGGACTGAAACCATGCCACTGCCTCTGGCTTATCTTGACGCCGCAGTCATCGAGGAAGTATCGCTCGATACGTGGAAAGATGTCTTTGATTTCGTTGGATGGCCGGACTCCCTGATGGGCAGGCGCGCGTCGTTCACTCATGAAAATGTGTTGGAGGCCTTCCAGAATGATGATCCCAGCGACCATCTGCTTCAGGCGCTGGAGGCTCTTCATGATCTCGGGACGGAGGCCGGCCGTGACGCCATCGTCACCGCAATGAATGATCGCCGAGTACCGCTAGACACACTGCCCCAGAATACCGGCGAGCGTGAATTCGCGCTGCGGCTGTTTATAGCGCAGCAAAATAACGCGTCCTTGGCAGATGTCTTTGCACGCGCGCAGACGCAGCTCCAGGAAGGGTCGGATCAGCGCCGCTACAACGAGTTCATGGGAAAAGAACCGCGGCCCGTTGTGAAGCTGAGTGCAAAAGCACAAATGCTCAAAGAGCTGGTCCTGAAATACTGCCGTGATTCCGATCTTGGCGAGCATGTCGAAGTGCGCGCATTTGAGGATGAGGGGGCTTATGTGTTCACCATTCTTCGCAGCCATCACGTGAAAAAACCGCTCGCCGTGCTTCCAGGCCATGAGGCACGAGCCACTATTGAGTTTCGGCCAGTCCATGGCGACATCCTTCGCTATGAGGCATCGATTAGTCGCCTCCGCATCGCCGCTCGCGCCTCCACCATGATCGAGTTCTATCGTCGCGCCTTGGGAAAGGTCTTGTTTGAGGACGAAACGTTTTTCGAAGGTGCAGCGGTCTGCAATCTGCAGGTGCTCCAGGAGAAAGGCCGGGAAGCGCTCAACGCTCATAACATCTTGAGTGTTGGCCGAATCTGGATGACAGAATGCCTTTGGGAGAGTGGCGACCGGAACTTGTTGCATGTTCGATCGGGTGATTGCTTCCGGACAATGGAGGAACTTGGCCTTCCGCTTTCGCAAGGCACGATCCTGCAGGCAAAGCTCAAAGTGCAAGTCATCGGAAAAAGTACCCGACCGGTAACAGTCAACATTCGTGTCCCGAGCCGCATTGAAATCAGCCAAAAATTGCACGAGCGGCTTATTGAGAGAGTGCTGGACGCAATCGGCATCCGCAACTCGGCTCCGAGCGCTCGTGCGACCGATCTTTGGTCGCTCTATCCTTGGCGTCAGCCAACGCATCGATGGCGCGCTTTATTCGGTCCTGAGATGGACGCGATGGTCCAAAACAGCGTCCTTGTTGCGATCCGGCTCGATTCAATAGCGCATCCCGATCATCCGGGTGCGGGTCGCGTCCTCGAACCTCATCTGTTATCTGACGGTCAGTTTTATGCAACGAGCCAGATGCCCGAGATTTTGTCACGGTCCGTAACCGCAACAGATCTCGACGGGCTCGAACTACGTCCCGAACAGCTTCGACTCTGTCTTCGGTTGAAACTCGGTATCACTTCTGGAGGTACCATCTGGAACGGGCGCGAATTGCTTGATCTGGGAATCATTCAGCTCGGTGATCATTGCCTCCACACAAGCTATGCTTTACGAGAGCCGTCAGTTGGCGCCGGCGCACGCATCCGTGAGTTTGCAAATGGCACACCTTCAGTTTTGTTGCTGCCCTCATCTAATGCCAAGAGTCCGGAAATTCCACACGTCTACTTGAACGCACCGCTCCCCACACGCGCCCAGATATTACGCGCTGCAATTAATGCATGTGGTCTTGAGAATGCAGTACCGGCAATATATGTCGCGCCGGAAGGCGCGCGCCTTGTAGTAGACAGCCAATTCAAGAAGATCTGGGTAGATGGTGTGGAGATTAAGGGTCTACCGCCCGACTCACAAGCATTTCGGTTTATCCAACAACTTGCGCGCACCCCGGCCTTGGTCTCGAGCGATGAACTCAGCAAGGATCTATCGCCCGGTCGTCTTGACGGTGATACCACGGCGCGACAGGCAAAAAGCAAGGCGAACAAACTGATCAGGGAAGCCATGAAGGAAGCAGGACGAGAGTTGGATGAAGACATTTTTCCCAGCGCAGGTATGGGCTGTTACCGCTGCGCTGTGCCCCCTTACGTGCAGTAGGAAGAATCTCCGGGTTTTCGCAGGAGATGCATCATTGCCGCTTCAAGAGAAGAATCTGGTGGAGGTCTTCACACAAACGAATAATCAACCGCCTGCCAATTCGGTCTCCTTCTCTCAGTCTGAGATCGTCATCGTTGGAGCGTCGCGGGATCGCGATTCAAACGAGCCATTAATCTTCTCAACCAAGACTCTTCATTTTGTACGTGCGCAGTAATCTTCTCGCAGTATCCAAGTCAAACTTTGGCGCGTGATAAGCATCGACAGTTCTTCGTAAATTTCTTCGTAAATGTCCCTCTTGTACTAGTCGGCTTATAACCGTGTGGCCAACTCGCAATTGTTTCGCCAGCTCTTGCGAGCCCAAGCCCTGCTCATATTTGGTTCTGACACTTTCAACGTCCGCTAACCGCAGAAAATAACCTAGAGTCCGGTCCTGGTTTTTCACGGAAAACGCGATTTCTGCGGTCTTCACTAATTCCAATAATGAATCGTGACTAATCTTCAGTAACCGTCGGGCTTCTGTGACTGAAATATACTTATCGTCGCCGGATGCAGGAACTGAAGACATTCCAACCCCACTCTCATACTGCGCCCTCAATCTGTTGGTCAGGTATTGGGAAAAGGCCTCTCGCAGGAAATCGAATTGAGGCCCTCGAAGATCGCAGTATAAGCGTTTGAAAAGGGAACCGAATTCTTCTTTCAATGCAGTATCAAGTTTTCCGTCGCGCGGATTAAATCGTACGTCTCCTTTTGATCTCTTATCGAGAAACTGGTGAAAGTTATGCGGCCAGTTCTCAAATACCTGATGCGCTTTGGTGATGCAGGCATGAAGCTCCTCATTCCGCAACTTTATAGATTTTGATGGTCTTCCAGTGGCCCATGACATTTCGCCTTCAAGGCCAGTGATAAACGTGAGGGCGATGACAAAGTCTTGAAGTGCAAGACTCTGTAGGGGATTGTGTCGCCCTTTTGAAGGGTGGTCCAATGGAGGGAGACCGCAGAGTTGATAAATGCGTCGCGATACTGCGATCTCATGCTCACGCCTAAGATCTAGCTGTAGCTCACTCCAATCACATCCACATGCGCAGACACTCATCCGGTTTCTAATTGCTCTGAGACGCCTTTTGCATTTTGGACAAGTATCAACAAGCAGAGATTCGTGGATGGGGCATACAGTAACAAGTGAGCAATCCCAAACGCGACGACAGTAGCCGGATTCATTCAGGCACTTAACGCAGACTTTAGGGCAATGAGGTCGGATGATCGAGCGGTTGAAGAAGGCTCCGTAAAAATTGTAATCGACGTCGCAGGTCGTGTGCTTCGATGAAGGTGCGGGGAGATAGAGCAGTCCAATTAGATCCGATACTGCGTTTCCGGTGAGCGTGGATAAGTTCTTGAATCCCTCTGAACAAGTGAACACGAAGGTGAACTTCCATTGAAGTTCCATGTAATCAATTCCGCTCAGGGAAAGTATCCACGATGGCGTGTCATAACCGTTCGCCTCTGTAAGGCGCAATAAATAGCTTATGAACCCCTCATCCTTTTCAGGCTTCGGGGTAATTAGCAATTTCACTTAGGGACTGTTCCAGATAGGAAGTTTTAACGGACGGCGGCTAAGGCCGGAAGAATGCAGACCGCTGCATTTCTCCAAGAGGATACTTATTTATCGGTGACTTAATCTGCGGAGGGAATCGAGCTGATGTTACTGAGCTACTGGCAAGCGTGAGGCGAGAAGGAGATTTTGTTTTCTAATGGAGAACGTTCCTCGAACGCCGTTCGCGTTTCGACCGGCATCACGATAATAGCGTCTGAGTGTTTCAAAATCGCTTCGCGAGTAGATGATGTGTCGGAAAGCTAACGGATATGGATTATTTATAGGCTTGAGCCGTTCTCTGCGCAAGATGGTCTTGATGTACTCTCGGGATACCCCAAGCATTATTGCTGCCTCTGGCCTTGTCACGATCGAGTTCATAAAAGAGGCAATGTGTTCAACCTCGGACCTGACCAGAAAGCGCTTCTTTCTATCGCGTGAGATTTGGTATTTCAAATAGCCGGTCTTTATCCATCGGCAGTAAATGCTGCTTGGGTTTACTTGAAGAATCTTAGCAGCGACCGCCGAAGATATGAGGTTAGTTAAATCGTTGAACCGACCGACGAATCTTTCGATTAAAGATCGATTAAAGTGGTATTCTCCCGCTCTTTCGGGAGGTTCAGAATAGGGTATAAGCACTCCATTCTTAACCAGCTGCACTACTGCTTTCTTTTTCACTGAAAGTATCTCTGCTGCCTCTCGAGAATCGACAATATGTAATCCTTTTTTCCTCAGCTTAAGATGGAGCACATCTTCCCGTTTATAGATGTAGAGTGGGCCGCCGTCGACTGACCTTCCCGACACTGGAAAAACTTTTCGATACTTAAGGGCTCGCACCAGACTTGCTCCGGAGGTGCGTATTTCACGCAATAATTCGTCCGCCCCGACGTAATGTGATTTGAATGCCAGGATTGCTTTTGCGGTAATCACATGGCATTGGACGCCTTGTACACTGCTTCTTTCTGTCTTGATAAATCCTTTCTGCGCCAGGAAATAAAGAGTCGAAGATTTGAAGAGACGCTCTGTTGTTCCTTCAGCGAGTCTTATCGGCTCAGTTGATTGTTCGCCAAGTTTGGTGCGAATGTATCGTTTGATATCGTCGCGAGAAAAGTAAAGATCATTGAGCGTCGGTTTTTTAATATAGGGGCACCGCGGAACTACTACGCCACTTAAAATGTCGTCAATCAGCGTGTGTATTCCCCAGGAGTTGGATACTAACCAAATACATAGAGCGTCTACTAGACTTCTAACTCGCCACATTAGATCGACGGACACGGAACGCACCCTCTTCGCGCGTGCAAAAACGTTTGAAAGCAACTTGTCAAGATGAGCCATGTCGAAACGCCAGAGTTGCCCGCTATCTCCTGACAAGATGTTGGTACCAGTCAGCAACGAGTGCCTGACTAACATTAGGGTTTGTGGCGGTCTGATACCCAGGTATTTTGAAGCATGAGGTAATGAGACACTTTGAGCCCACTCTTGTCTAAGTCTCTCAACGCTTTCTGCTTCCAGGATGAAGTCCCTTCGCTTACCAGTTGCTCTTATAACGCCTCTTAGCATACCGGTGGATATCAGTTGATCGATTACGGGAAGATCAACTTTAAGAATCTGCTGGGTAGCCATTTTTGTTACGTACTGGCCCCTACTCTTTGTTCTGAGCCACTGCGCAGTGCGGTATTTACGTTCCCAGTGATCCAAAAAATAATTATCGAACTCTTGGTCCAGAAGATGTTTAATCCCGGTTGGAAGAGAATGGAGTCGGTGCTCGAAAAGTTTAAAAGCGGCACGGAGCCCTGTTTTCCGTTGGGACGCTTGGCTGAAATGCCGGTCAACAAAGTTATGGAAACTATTCGGCCAGTTGTCAAAAACCGCGAATGCGCTGGATAGTTTCCGATGGATTACGCTGTTCGTCTTATCAAAAGCGACTAGGCGTGGACTTCCGTCCAAGCTTGCTATTACGAGTAGCCCACTCATCAAGGAGTTGAAGTCAAGGCTCCAAAGCAGATTGTTTGTGTCCTTAACAGAACGTGGGATTAAGCTAAACGCTTCATGTAGAAGTTGGGCCAAACCAGTATCTGATTCAGATAAGCCTGGAGTACGTGCTCGACGCCAATCTGCGCCGCAAGGGCAGTAACATACGCGCAGTCGATGCCACCTGATTGGCCTCCGACATTTAGGGCACTCCTGTAGGAGCATCCGATTATGAATAGCGCAGCAAGTGAAGAATCCAAGTTCCCACTGTTTGCGACAATACGGCGACTGTGCGAGACATGCTGGGCACACTTTGGGACGCGGCGCTCCCATAAGGCTGTAAGGTACGCTCCGACCGAATATCATGACCTCAGAGCGTTTAGTAGCGGGCGTGTATAGAAGTTGCTTCAGGTCATTGCGAGTAATCCTCGTCAACTGAATAAGTCCATCGTAATTATTGTGCTCATCCCAAATGTGGTTACAGAGGAAAACTTTTCCGTCGAGGCGCGCTAATTTCGGTATTAGACCGTGTGATGTATAAGCGTTAAGTTCAGTGAGACGTAAGAGGAAGCCGAAGAAACTTTCATCGCTCTTGGGTCGACTGCGAACTACGAGACTGCGAGCCTCTTGATCTCTCGAACCCTTTATTAATTGAAACTCCTTCACTTCTTCTATTACTCACGGTAGACGCTAATTTAGTTCGCTAATGTTTTGATCAAGCAAACAACGCCACGGTACCGAAAGGATTTGGCTTACCTGGGTTGTTTGCGGCCAATCGCTGCTCATATGCGAGAGCCAGAATTTCCATCGTCAGCTTTTCCCGACACGACTCCACTGCAATTCCAGTTGCCTGTCGGACTAATTTCATAACGTGTGCTACTACGCCGTTTGTCGCTTCAAAAATACATAGGGCTATATTTGAATCCGCCAAGTCCGATGTTTCAGCCAACGGTAACTTCTCGTCGATGACCTTTAGAAAACGTCGGAAGTCCTGTCGCTCTTTAGATGTGTTGTAACGAAAGGCTTCGAGTTCGATCCGGACTCCGAACCGCCGTTGCAGCTGTTCGTTTCCGTCTGCATCAAGAATTGTGTGTGAGTACGGCAGCCCCGTCAGAACGATCGGGACTCCGGTTTCATCCATCAGCAACTTGAGCCAGTCGGATACAGTTTTTAAGACTCTGTGGGAATCACGGTCTTGAAAGTGCTGAAACTCATCCAGAATTAACAGCTCCACACAACACGCATCGAGATATCTTTTTAAACGTAAAGTTTGTGATATTTGAGAACCCTTTACAGCGGCGGGGTCGCCAATCGCAGTAAGAAGTGCTGTGACAAGGCTTTTGCAGGTGGCTGGAACCGGAACGCTTGCGTATAGCACGGGAACCATTGTCTTCTCCGCAGTGTGTTTCCGCGGATAATCCTTCATATAAAGTTTGACCAATGTAGTTTTGCCAGCCCCGGTGTTTCCTTGTATCAGGATTCCTTCAGATTCTTTGGAACGCTTCGCATGTTTGTGGCAGGAGTGAATAGATTTGAGCGCAACTTCATTTCGCGGAAAGTGAACGTATAGAGTTTCGATCAGTTGCATTCTGTCTTCGATCGGCATTTTCTTGTATTTTGTGCGATCAGAATGGCCTCGTGTTTTAGACATGCGATATCTCCTACTTGGGAAGGTTGTAGTCCCCACTCCAACCGGTCATATCTAACTCTTCCGGGCTAGATGCCTGCTGAGTAGTTCGATTCTTTCTGGTGGAAGACGCCGAGTTAGTCGCAGGACCCTTCTTCTTGGTTTTGTCTTTGAAGTCTCTCAGATTGCTGCTGGCTCCCTCGACCTGTGTGACGTCCGCTGTCTTCTTTGAGGCAACCAGCTTTAACTTTGGCTTTGGTTTTTTGACGTGCGCCGACTCCACGTTCGACGGAGCACAAGCGTCAGTCGGTTCTTCAGGCGGTTCCCCATTCAACGGTGGAAGTAAAAGATGGGGTACTGAACTCGGAATGAGTCGAGGGCCATCCCCTTTGTCTTGTGTGAGCGAACGTTCGATGCTTTCCCGCTGCTGCACGCCTTCGCCGAGATAACGCGCCAATCGTTTCCGTGTTTTCTTCTTAGATTTGGCTGAAGCCCACTCGCGGTCCACAATCTCCTGGATTTCCTGTTTGGCGCGAGCGAGGGAAAGTAGGTCGACCTTACGTTTGAGTTCATTGCGGACGTAGCGACTAATGACGTTGTGCTGATAGAGCGTCAGTTCCTTCGTGTACTTCTGATCCACCGCCGGCACCAGAAGATATGTGTTGTGCTTTTTGTCATAAACGTGAATCAGCGAAAGGTCTGAGGGATTGCGTTTGATAATGACCTTCTTTTCGGAATCCAGTCCGCGACGGACCAACGCCAATTCGTCGTCGTTGTAGAAGAGATTGTCTAACTCAATTCCTCTGGCTGAAACTACTCGCTCTTCTGTGTAACCCAGCGCCACGTCTAACAACTCATTGTTGACAGGTAAGGCCGGCGGCCATTCAGCGATACCTTTCTCCCATCGCAAAGCTGGAATATCTCTAATCCCGCGATGCGGCGAAACTTGATAAACATCAGCGATCCACTTGTGCATTATTTCGTCGAGAGTGTCAGGTGTGACGATTGCAGTTTTGCCGGGTTCATAGTCGGCTCTGTCGAAGATGTTAGAAAATGTAGTCCCGGGCAGTTGATGAAGCAGTTGCGTGGCAAGAGTGCGAAAGCTTCTCTCAATTGTTGGTCTCAACCACGGTTTACCTTTTTGGCTGAACTGCAGGACGATACCTAGTTGATGGCAGGCATCTTCCAGATTTCGTCCGTGGAACTCACGCGCGTTATCCACAACGAGGACTTCCGGAACGCCGTAAGGATTCCAATTGTTTCTGATATTGGGAAATTTTTTCCTGAGGTAAGTTTTTGATCGGATCGCATGCTTCAAGCATTCCATGACTGTCAGATAGCTAGGAGGGTTGAAGCTGATATAGAACCCAAGAACCATCTTCGTAAAAACGCACATCATCCAGGTGAGGTAAGCCCTCCCAATGGGCAACATCATCTTTGGATCGACGACAAAGAGATCAAGGATCGTGTGATCGCATTCCACTCTTTCAAGTGGTCTGGTTGGTCGTGGTCCGTGGAGAACGGCGCGGAACTTTTCATCAGCAATCTTTTTGCCGAAGCGCGCTTCGATAACGTCATAATCGTCAAGTTTTGCGATCGCTTCATAAACAGCGCTTCTTTTTGGTTCTGGAAGTTGGTCATCGGAATCACGGAACTGATTGGCGTCATCCACCTTCACCAGCAAGGCATCAAGGACAGCCTGCACTGTGAAACGTTGATCCTTCAAATAAACCTCGTCGATTGCCTGGTTAAGTAATTCAGCAACCTTTGCTGATCGCTTTTGTGCTTCAGGGTTGTTTTTGAGTTCGCCTTCTTTTGCTTGACGACCGAAGAAGCGTCGGTTTCGGTTTCCGCGTGCCTGAATGGCTGGTACAAGAGACCTGACGTCCTGACCCGAATCGGTGTAAGAACGCCACCATCTCCAAACAGTGATAACCGATGGTGGCTTAGGCTCGTTAAGGCGCGCGGCAACTTTGCTGATAAGGGGCGCGAGAGTTTCCGGAGTCTGTTTGTCCAATCGAGCCAACGTTACGGCTCGGACGTACGAAAAGCGTCGATCGAGTTCTAATCGCCTGGGATCATTCTCGCTAAGACAAGCGATGTCGCAAATGCCTGTCTTGCTCAAACGTCGCTGAAGTACGTCCTGATTACGATTCTGTCCAAGTAGCTCCGCGTTATTTTCAAAAACCGCTTCAACCAATTCTTGTTCCGGCAGAGCCGATCTCTCGTCGGTGATGATGTCTTTGATTCTGATCCTGCCGTCAGGAAGCCGCTTTTCAATGATGAATTCTCTGCCCCGCAATCTGAATTGCATGTTTCGACTTAATCGATGTTGTGACATTTTAAGAAAGCCTCCAGTTAGTGGTTGCAGAAACTTCGGTTGACGGAAGCGTGATAATGCTTGCGCCATTGAGCGGTTGCATTACATCGAAATTCAGAATGCTCCAAAACAAGAGTGCGAATATCGTCTGCACAGGTACATGTTGCGCTCTAAAGAATTGAATCAGTTCGCTTAGTTCTATCTCTGCAACTTGTTTATCTCGAAAGAATTCAATGCAGAGAATTTGATGCTTGGCTCGAATCGGTGTCCGCGCGTACTTCCACAAGGTCTTCACGTTCTCGAGCCGTGGTTGTTGTCGAATGAATTCATCCGTAACCACAGAGAATTCATAACCTTCCTGCTCACAGATCAACGAGGCGGTACTGAATAGAGCGTCCCACTCACCGCTATCGACTTGTTCCTTGGTCTTGACCTCTACAATCTGTTTTTTGGATTGCCGATGAACTTCGAAATCCGGCGTGTAAGAGCAGGTTCTGCCATTGTCGCCGAAGCGGATCTTCAACGGTTGTTCGATCCAATAACTGATCGCGAGTTCGTAATCGAGCAAGTACATGTAGTCGCGCTCGAGAAGTGATTCAAACCATGCTACTCGGCCCGTCTTAACGCTTGAGAACTTGCCGATATTTTTCTGCGCTCCGAACCGAGGGATTTTTCTGACTGGCATTCGCGGTTCATCCTTCATCAGATGATTGTATTGCGCTGCCGAAAACTCTCCGCTTCCCATTTCTGCGCTGGTGGCCGCTCCTTTCTGATGGCGGCCGACATGCTATTCCGACTTTCAAACCGGAGACGTCAGAAATCACTTGAGGATGTGACATAATTTGTGACAAATTTCTGGTCCGACTCCACTGAGGAGGAAAACAAAGAGGCTTTGACGCGCAACGTCACACGGAGGAAAAAGTAATGCCCAGAAAGGAATTAACGGCTGACGAGAGAGAGGTACTAGCCGAGAACTGGAAAACCTTTGGTCGCTTTTTGCGTGCGCAAAGAATAATGAGAGGGTTTACTCAAAAACGGGCAGCTCTAGCCGCAAAGGTTTCCACACGACAATGGGTAAGATATGAACAAGGCTCACGGGTTCTTTTCAAAAGGTTTCCTTTGATAGCGAAAGCGCTGAACGTTTCGGTTGCAAGAATCGCGTATTTGGCGGGGTACAAAACCGCGCCAAAGCGCAATGATGCAAACGCACAACTTAGACGGATTCATGACCTCCTTCGGATCGGCCGGCTAGATCTTGCTCTGGAGAGTTTTTTGCTTCTTTATTATCAGATTGGCCGATTGGACCCTGGGCTCAATTCCTATTTGGACGGCGGTATTGCTCCAGCTAATTTCGCCACAGCGGTGATATCACTAGACAGATTGCCCAAATGGCTGTTTGAGGTAATGGCTCAATGCATGCAGAAGATGTTTAGCGAACGACAGGACCCAAAGTGGTTGACTTATAATCTTCGGAGGGTGGTCCTCAAAGAATGCACTGACGAGATGCAAAAGAAACTATCACCTCTGTCGCTTCAAGTACCTGGATTCATACCGTGAGAGTTCACTTTACGGACTGCTTGTCAGTACACGGCTGCTATTTAGTTTTCTCGATTCACGCGGTTCTCAAATCCGACCTTTTCGCTCAACTTAAGCAGTTCGGCGATGTCATTTTCCGCTCGCCTAACTGTGTGCCTACGGAAAACTAAGTCGGTGTGGTCGTCGATTATATCGTTAACAGGACTCTGGCGACTTGTGCGTAACGGAGTAAGGTGAACAAGCTAGGTTCGTGTATGTCGCCTTCGTATTCGCTTACTCGCGCCGCAGTCAACTCGTTATCAATAAGATTTGCCATGACTTGTCATAGGTATAAGGCTCGCCGCAAATTTGTTGCTGTTCTTAGGTTTGCACTACTGGCCAACTGGAAGAACATCACTTGTCGCATTTGGTCGCAGTGAGCGCGGCTTTGGCACCTGGCAAGTACGCTTACTACAGGAGTTGCGGTTGCGCGCGGCATCGGTACGATCGACGCAGCTAATCAGTTTCTGCGTGAGCGCTACATCAATGCAATTTGTGATTCTCCTAAAGGATCGCAGGCTGCGCTGAAAATAGACCTCTAACTGGTTGAAAACACAGGAAGCGTCAAACTAAATTTTCATTATTAATAGTGAGGCGCAGCCTCATGTCCGGCCCCGATTTGGCCCGATTTCCGATATCTGGCTCATTGTTCCTTTAGCATCTTTGCTAGGGATACTTGGGCGGCCGCAGCAGCTGGCAAAAGTGAAATACCTACTGCTGCCGTGAGACACATCAGCGGGATGGCCACTGCCGATCGCCATGACAACTCCGCTTTGCCTACCCAAGCGCTGGATGCAAGTACCATAATAGGTTTCCATGCCAGCAAAGAGATTGCTACCGCAGCTACAGAGCATCGAAGGGCTTTCCGGATAACGATCATTCGCAGGTTGGCGGCTGTTGCTCCGAGGCACGCACGCAGGGCCATCTCTTTTCGCCTTGAATTCACGGAATGAACAAGCACACCATAAAGACCAAGGTAGGCGATTATTGCAATTAACGCCGCCCCGCCCGTGGAAAACCACGCACGCGCCTTTTGCTCCATGAGGGACTCGCGAAGCCGCTCATCGACCCGGTAGGAACTGGTAACTCCTAAAGAAGGCATAGAGCTCGCCGCTTGTTGTCGTGTGAATTCTTCGATGGAGCGCGACGACACCGTACCCCTCGTAACAAAATACAGCGGGAAGGATATTGTGAATACGTTCCCTCTCAAGGGCAAAAATACAGTTGCGTCAGGAGTGCTCGTCAATCCTGAAAAGCGCATGTCCTGCGCAACCCCTACGACCTCGGCAACGAATTGGAGACCCAACGCAGGCTCTTCAACGCGAACGGTGTGATGCAGAGGCTCTTCTCCTGGCCACAACTCGCTGGCGAGTTCGCGATTGATCACCACCTCAAAGACACCCCCAGTGAAACTGCTGCTCGAAAAACTCCTTCCTTCGACAATCGGATTTCCCATCGCCTGAAAGAACCCCTGAGAGACTGCACAGAAATGCATGGAACGGGCGGGCAAGTCGCGGTCCATTCGCTGAATGCTGACTGTCTTCATCGGCTGGGCGAGCGGGGCGCAGGATGCAGCACTCATGTCCTTCACTTCACGAAGCCTCTCTTGTGAACCTTCAATTACTAGACGAGCAAACGTAGCCATGGGAAAATTGCTCGCGTCGGCCGTCAAAAACTCGACAGGCCCATCTTTTAAGGTGGGACCAATCTCAACGACGGTAAGGTGATCACCATTAAAGCCAAGCACCTCTTGGGAAATGGAGCGGACAGCGGTGATGATCATTGCGGCTATCAGGCAGATGAGAATGCAGCAAGCGATTTGACTCGATACGATCCCGTCCATCGCTAAGTTTGCCTTTCTACCGGTCGTGCTTGTATACCCCATCCGAGGCGCGCCGCTATCACGGAGCAAGCGAAGCGAGGGAACGAGGGCTACAAGGATGGCCAGGAGACAAGCAATCGCCAGTCCGATACCAAGGATGCCCAGTGCCGTTTGCCATGAAGCTCCGTCGGTCGGCAAGAAACGAGGTTCCTGCTTACCAAGTACCGAAAGTCCGGCGAGGGCGCCGCATGCGGCCACGAAAAAACCTGCCAGCACGGTAATAACAGGACCACACATGCTTTCAAGCGCAATGCGCCGCACGCTCGCGCCAAGAACTCTCTTAAGGCGCACCTCTTCCACGTATCGCGGCGTCTGTGCCAGAAGCAGACCGCAATAGTTCAACGCCGCCGCGAAGACAAGCGCTGTCGAAAGCAGAAAAGCCAGCCGTGCCCAGGAGCGAATGTTGATGTCCCGAACCGGATCCTTGGTCAATCCATCGCTGACATGCAGATGATTCGGTAGATTATCTGGTGATTGAACCAACGTCTCCAGGTTCTGGTGCAAACCCTTTAGCGACAACTTTGTCGAACCCGCGAGAACGTAAAAGAAGGGGACCTTCTGCCATAACTCTGGATTATCAAAGAGGGATGAATTCTCTTCTCCGTTCCCGGGCGAGCGAGACCCTCCGTTGAATGCACCAAACTCAAGCGCAACTATTTTGTCTGGGGTCACCCAGGCTTCAGTCGAGGACCACAGTCCAGAAAAGCTCTTCGGTGCAACCCCAATCACTCGGAACATCTGATTGTTGAGGACAATCTGGCGACCCAACGCGCTGCCGGGATCAGTAAACAATCTCTCTGCTAAATCTCTACTGAGAATGACTTCGGTTCCACCCTGTCCGCCTTGCCGGGAAGAAAAAAAGTCCTCGCCAGCATCCAACCCCTGCGTAAACGCGCCAAAAAAACCCTTCGACGCGGCTGCGACTGATACTACTCGTTCGCCTTGGTTATAACTCAAGTGAGCCCGGATTGACTCACCATACGCAACCAGCATAAGGTCCGGCCAGGGAGCGGATTCACGCAAATGTTCGTAACTTTTCCAGGAGATTGGCCGCGATCCGCCGCCACCGGTCTTCTCCGCGATGGTTGCATACTCCATCGAACGGAGACCGTTTGATCGTGGAGCCAGCATTGTGAGCATGACCGTATAGGTCAGCGCTGACCCAGCAAAACCCACCGCTAAAACAGCCCCTGCCAGCAAAGTCACAAGCGGACTTCGCCTAAAAAATTGGCGATACTGCCTCAAGACAATCTGCAGCATGATAAGACGGTAGACTCAGGGATGGGCCACCTCAATTTCCAAAATCGCAACAAATTCTTGTTGCAGTAGGCGCCTCTTGAGATCACCAAGGGCTTGCTCTTGGACTGCGCATCCCCCACAGTTCTCGAGGCCAATCGAAAGAATAACCAGTTTCTTTCCCACAATCTCTTGCTCCCGTGGCTTGAAATCGGGGATTTGCTCAAGGATCTTCGCCAGGCGAGGAGCATCCTCCTGTGGCGGCAAACTTCGAACACTGCGGGGAAAGTCTTTCAAAATCTGAGCATTTGCAATTGACTCATGGCTACGGTAGACAAGAACTCCGGCATCGTTGAATATCTCCAGGGTTGGAAAATAGTACATTGATGCTTGTGCGCCGGGGTTAGCACGCTGGCGAGCCTCAGTATACGCGGACATGGACAGGCTGGTGGAAATCAACTCACCATGGTTCCCGTTGGACCTGCACCCATTTAGAAATACTAATGTCAGGGCTGTGCACAATATTACCATGAGCGCACTCTTGACACGCAGCTTCTGGCGCCTTCTTGATTCTCGATGTCTCATTTGTGTAGTAAAACTTCAAGAATCCGAATGCTGGTCTGCGCCGCGCGAGCCCGCAATTTCGCAACAGCCTCATTCTGTTCTTTACAATGATCCCAGTCAGGATAGGTAACGGCAAAAACCGTATAACGCTTATCAGCGAGCAGAGCATCCTCTTGCGCCTTGAACTCCGGAAACATTTCGAGCGCCTCCCTCAAAGAAGGCCGGACTACGGTTGTCTTGGCGTCACGAATGCCCTGTGGGAGAGTACCAAGAAAAGCGGCGTTCGACGCTGAATCTGCTCCAAAATAGATCGAATCACCGGCCGGCGAATAGAGATCAATGGTCGGCAGTAACACTGTGAGTTTTTGCCCCGCGGGAATTGCCTCGGGATGCTGGTCAAGCCATTGAAAGTATCCGTTGCTGAGGTCTTCCACTGACACCTTGATGGTATCCACCAACATGTTCCCATGCTGCGCGGATGGGGACGAGCTAGTGGATGGGGACGAGCTGGTGGATGGGGACGAGCTGGTGGATGGAGACGAGCTGGTGGAAATCGGCTCGCCAGGGTTCCTGTTGGACCTGCATCCATTTAAGAATACTAATATCAGGGTCAAACAAACGAGACAAACAAAACGCACAATAGTCATTTGCGATCCATTTAATATAACCTAAATCTGGCGTGAATCCGGCGTGAGAGTGGTGCTTTGTCGGGTTTAGTTGCTCGATCTTATGCAACACACACTTGCATGCACTGTCAGGCGACGCGCTCGTGGGCATGGTCAGCACCAGGTAATTGCCTGCCCGCAGCAGGCGCAAAGTCGCGAGCGTCGCACTTCGAAACTCCGCGGGCAGACACAGGTGCTTGAACCAATTGACCAGATTGCGCCTCGGTCCATCAATCGGCGCTTCCTAGCCTGCGCTTACACCAAGTCGGCCATATTTCAGGTGGGGCACACGATCTGAACACAAACACACTTACCGTTGCTACACCTACAGAAAAAACATTGGTCCCCGGATTCGACTGGGTCCAATTCGGTCGCTTTCGACGACGTAAGTAACGGTGACATGCTTAACATAGAAAGGGCGATAGTCAGCACACCAAGGATTCTTTTCACTCTTGTCATTTTCTCTCCTTGCTTTTCGTGGGGTACGGTTACGGAATCATAGATGTTTGCGCCTACATCCGATCCCCTTGCGCAAATGCCAAAGCACCTACGCTTAATAGTTCACTTTATGAGGGTCAATGTCGGCTCTCCGAGAACGGAATCTGCTTGTCGGAGTAATACCGGGCTCGCCGAATCTTCTCTGTATGACAGAAATAACTTCATACGTCTCGCAAGACAACACAAAAATGGAACCCAATTCTGCTATTTGTTGGCCGTTTCTGCTAGCTCGCCTGTGCAAGCCTCTTTACTTCCGCGGTGAGTAAGTGAGCTGCACGGTAAGCGGTAGGGGTCAGTCCGTATGCCTTCTTAAATTCCCGCGCAAAGTGACTCTTATCTTCAAATCCGACGCCATTCATAATCTGCTTGACCGTCAATAGAGAAGTCTGCAAAAGCTTGCTGGCTTGCTCCATCCTAAGCGCCCGAAGGTAGTGTGCAGGTGCCATGCCAACCTCTGCCTTGAACAGATGGTGGAATCGTGAGGGAGACAAGCTTACTGCGCGGGCAAGTATATCAGGCGACCATGCACCCTGGAGATTCTCTTGCATGAGGGCAAGCGCCGTTCGCACGCGCGGATCCATGCGGTACTACTTTCTTTGGGCAAGGATAAGAGAGACTGCGCGACGGAGGAGGAAAAGCCAGACCTTACTCTGGACTTTTGAGCGCAGTTCGCTACGGTATTAAATACGTGAAATGATTGTGGCCAATGCCGATGCTAAATACTTTTTGATGTTGTTCATCGCGAGGACTCCTTGAGTTGAGACTTGCTTCTAAACAGATCCGACGAAACTATGTTTTGGGAAATGTGACCAGGGAGGGATGGTCACTGAAAGGCTCATCATATTCACCTTCGGATCAGTGTCAAGGTAAATCTGGAATCGAGAGTAAAGCCAAGAACAATTGACAAGAAGCGAAGCCCGGAGACTGGCGGCAAAAGTCAGCATAACTCACACGAGTGACGATTTATCAATGGTCAAGATATGAGTGAACGAAACTGGCTCAGGCTACCCGTCGTCTCAGCAAGCTCTGAGTACCTAGTAATGGGGTACTTGATGCGGCGAAACATTCTTGCTTACAAAGCGCCACCTAACAATGAAGGCTACGATCTAATTTGCATTCATCCTGATCCGCGGCATGTTCCGAGCAGTGGCGAAATCGCTCAAGTTAGAATTCAGGTCAAGAGTCGCTACGCGACAGATTGCGACAGAGGGTTTCCCTTGAAAGAGGTTTCTCTTAGTGCTTTTGATTTCCTCACGGTGGTCTTTATGAACATCGGGAAATTTGGCGGGAAGAACGACGGTTCCACCGGGATGAGAGAAATCGAGATCTATACGTTACCCAATGAATTCATTAGAAAACACCACATAACTACATCTTCCTGGCAAAAGGTAAGGCTGCGCAAACTTGAAGACGAGCTTCAAGTCTTTAAAGGGGAAGCGGGGTTTGAGCAGATTGCTCGTTGCCTCGGCGTTCCGAAACCAATAAAGAAGCGAGTCCGGTAATTTGCCATTAGAGAAGCACTTGATGTTAGAGGAAGCTTTTCGCTCTGGTGAGCAGTGTCCCACAATTGGGCGCAAAGAAGATTGGACCCAGTAATCAAAGGTGGGCGTTAAGAGTCGTATCACAGCCTGTTCGGCTCATGTGAGGGGCTGTCGTGTTTTTGTCGTTCACTTTTGTCCCGGCACCTGGCACCATTTGGCCCTGAAAGAAGGCGGATAAATGAGAACTGAGAGCCATTTTGGGAAGAAAACACGGGAGCTTCGGATTGAACGCGGTTGGAGTCAGGAAGAACTAGCGGAGATTGCAGGGCTTTCGACTCGTACTGTGCAGAGGGTTGAAAAGGATCAAACGCAGGACGGTCAAACGTTGCGCGCCATAGCTGCGGCATTCAACGTAAGCATAAGCGACTTAAAAACAGATTATTGGGTTGCGGAAGCGAAACCGGCCAGATCCTTATTGATTCAATCTGCGGAAGACTTTGGTATAGCGATTCGACGCGCCTACCACTATTTCAGCTACAGATCCCTTGTTGAGCCGAACGACAAAGCCAAAGTGCGAATCAACGAGTTAATGGACGAAATCTTTGCGGACATATGGATTATGGATCCAAATGAACCTGGTTTGATTAATTCATACGTTAACAGCATTCAAGATGCGTTCGAAGAACTCAAAGGCATGGGCTTGATTTTCTTCACAGTACAAGAGTGCCGAGACGTATTCATAAAGGGACGGCAGCCGGGTGAGCGGCATCCATTGGAAGACATGACTTACTGCCATTTTTTCCTTATGCCAACTCATGGGTGCTTTCGGGAGGATGACGGACAAAAAGCGGGACCGCTTCACTTGTTTGCCAGCCATTGCAGGGAGGCAGTGAATACTCTTCTCGGCGTCATTTGGAACGAGCGGCAAATAGCTGTGGCTAGTAATGCTCTTTTTGCTATTTGTGCTGAAGCTCGCCCGGATGAATTCCGTTGGTGCGATGTCTGTTTTCCGCAGGCGGAGGATGGCAGCCGGATCTCATTAGATTATCTTCAGAAGATCACTGGTCTAAGCGCAGACGAACTCGCAAACTTCGATGCGCAGGTGCAATGTGAAGAGTCGCAAGTTCAGTGAGAGGACCGCGTCACGGGTGAGGGCGCCACAAGTACCCACCTACCCATAGCGCCCTCTAAAGCGTCACCGATCCTTTGCCCCCTCTCGGAACGATAACGCTTAACTCAGGGGCGTCGTGCGTGGTGAGGTCACTCGGTGGTGAGGTCACAAGCTGCTGACGCCCCTAGCCTCATGCGTCGCTGGGCATACGCGTGAGACTGTCTCCCCCCCTCATGCGTTGCGTTTAGCGTCTGCGTGAGGCTGTCTCAAATCTCAGGAGTCTTCTCTGCGTAAAGCTGGCCTATCACTGCCGCAATCAGAATGCGCTTTAACAACACCTCGAGCGACACGTTAAGCCTGTTGGCCCACTCCCTCAGGAATGCCCAGTCTTTCGGCTCAAGGTCACTAGGAGTTAGGTTTACGACGGCGTAAGGGGTTTCACCCTTGGCGTGAGTGTGCGTGATAGTATTATCCGGCATGGTCGATTCCTTTCGCTTAACCGGCTAGGAGTCGGCTGTGTAAGGGTTGGCGAGTGTTCACGCACTTGCCAGCCCGCTGTTTTTTGGTGCGGGCGACTTTAGATGCAGGATTTTCGGTTGTCAATAGAATTTATGGTGAAGGCACCATAATATTTCAGGATGGTATACTTGGGCCATGAAGATCATCAGCACGGCTGAGGCAGCGAAGCGGTTAGGAGTGACCGCGAACAGAGTGCGGGCGATGATTGAAGCGAAGCGTTTGAAGGCTACGAAAGTCGGAAACGTGTGGCTGATCGATCCGAAAGATCTTGACGCCGTTAAAGATCGAAAAGTCGGGCGTCCGCAAAAGTCACGCAAGAGCGCCAAAAAATGATGGCATACCAACCTCCCAACCGCGATCTAAACCCGCCCGATCGGTGTTTGGGAAAGGGAATTGTGGGTTGCTTGCGAAAATCAAATTGTTAATTCGAGTTCGTCATCAATAATTTGCTCGACGGGAATTCTTACGAGGCGAGCATAGGCGAGAAGGATCGTGAGCGGCGGTTCGTTTTTGTTGAGTTCGTACTTGGAAATGGTCGTATGTTCGATCAGAGCTTGAACACCAAGTTGTCTGACCAACTCTCCTTGAGACACTCCTAAGCTGCGCCGGATTTGCAGGAGCTTCTTTGCGAGATGTTTCGGACGGGGTCGCGAGTGTCCCATAGTTTTAGCTTTCGGTGAAAGAGGTTGATTTGTGCGAATGACTGGGGCGTTACTGGCCGCAGGACAACAAGAATTCAGTGCGAATTATTCGCTGGTTGGATTACGGGCAGTCGAGAATCTGCGGATTGTGGAGTTCGTCTGCAAACTCTGTGATAAAGCTTTCCGCCTGTTCTGTATTCTTGAATATAAACGCCATATTGAAGTCTGTGGAGAACAGAGTCGGAATGCCTGATATGTAACCTTGAAATGTCACTATTATTACGCCGGTCTCCGTTTCTCCACCTGCTGCATGAATCCGGCGTAGTCGTTCCATCATTGCCTGATTGATCGCCTCAGCATAAAGTTCGTCCGCATTGGGAATGTGACCGACCTCTAACAGGTGAACGTTTGTGCCAAGAATTGCGAGCAAAGCCAATCCTGCTCCGTCAGTTCCGATTTCTGCATCTTCTGGCACATCCATTAACCAATCGAGCAGTTCATGTT